>Ga0182027_10015576_pt1 | contig 10442 bp, 9 predicted proteins | sample 712E1DmetaG_FD_121300 | JGI IMG/M metagenome (GOLD analysis project Ga0182027, IMG submission 121300) | Permafrost microbial communities from Stordalen Mire, Sweden - 712E1D metaG (Illumina Assembly) | ecosystem: Environmental > Terrestrial > Soil > Wetlands > Permafrost | place: Sweden... | reverse complement strand
TGAAATCGCTTCGAAATGGTGCAAATGGTGGTTTTTGGGGCCCGGAGGCGGCCCAGCCAGGCACGCCCGGCCCTTTGGCCTTGGAATGGATGCAAGAAAGATTGCCAGCGGAGACAACAGGGGTATATTAGTTCGCAGCCGAGAGGCAAAATGGAAATTCCGGTCTAGAGGTATTGTTCTGTTATTGATTCATGCAATCTCCTGCTATTGCCAGCCAAGTCTCGGACTCGTGATTGAAATCATAGATGCCGAGCCGAGCAAACCGCAGAAGAAGATGGCAGGAGGAGGGCTGGGCGCATTCCTCGGTGCAACCCTGAATAGAAAAAACTTGTGGCGGATGGGTAAAAAAAGAGCGCCTGCTCTTGCGAGAGCAGGCGCTATGGAGGTACTTCAACAACACTTAGAATGTCAGGCGCACGCCTAGCTGAATCACGCGCATGGGGCTAGCGCTGGTAATGGTGCCGGCCGAAGACGAACTGAGAGTCGCATTTGGAGCGCCGATACTGACAAGATTGAAGGCATTCGATGCCTCGGCGTGGGCCTGAAGCTTCAGGCCCACGCTAGATAGTAAAGTCGCGCTCAAAAGAGGATCTTTGCCGAAAACTGAAGAATGCGCGGGGGGTTAGACGTGGTAATCTCACCAAAGCTGGAAGAGCCTATACTGGTGCCCGGATTCGTCATATTCGAACTGGAAGAACCTGTACTGGTGCCCGGATTCATCATATTCGGCCGGTTGAAGAGATTGAAAAAGTCGCTGCCAAATCTCAGTTTGCCGCCTTCGCCCAGGAAACGAAGTGGAAAGTCTCTGGCAATTGTGAAATCGACATTCGCGTATCCTGGGCCGACCAGAGAATTACGGCCGAGGGTTCCATACGTCCCCGGGGCCGCCTGGGTCACGGCACTTGTGTTGAAATATTCCTTGATTTTAGCTTGCAGACTTCGGGATTTGGGAAGTGTAACCTGGCCAATCACATCTGCATTTGCGAGTCCAGCACCGGCGACATTGTCGTTCGAGCTGTAAATACTGAATGGGATTCCGGACTGCAACGTGATGATCCCGGCGGCTCGCCAATCACGCACTACGGCGCTGACCACCGACGATTTCAATCTCCGCCCCGCGTCGGGAATCTGCCAAGCAAACGAATCCACGAAACGCTGGCGATGGTCAAAGTCAGATGGGCCGTGAAAGCGCAGTGTATTGAATGGGTCACCCATGGGGTTGTACGTAACCTGTTCATTGATCGACACGTAATCAAGATTTTTTGACCAAGTATAGCTGAGCTGGTTACTGAGACCGTTTTTCAACCTCTTGTTCAGCGAGACCTGGAGCGAATTATAGGACTGGTTCAGTCCTGCGAACATCAAGTCGATCGACTGGTATTGCTGTCGCGGACGACGAGCGTTAATACTCTGTTGGTTAGCGGTCAAAGATTGTGCGAAGTTGTAGATCGGAGCGTTCGTGTCGTAATCTCCCCAGAGGTGTGTGCCCTTCGTCCCCACATAGCCCACACGCAGTATCCAATCCTGAAAAAATTGGCGCTCAACTGTCAGATCCCAGTTTTGCGAGTAGGCTCGCGGCATATTGGGCCCCAAAGCAATGGCGGGGTCCGGACTGGGAAACGCGGAAGTCTTCTGGAAGTCACCGGAATACGGAAAGACGTTGTCCCCCGTGCGGCCCGCGTAGGGATTATCGAAGGAGCCGTTGAGATAGTTCACCGTAAAGCTGAAGGGGGACTGATCGTTCATGTTGTTGTACTCGTAGAGTCCTGGAGTGTCGTAATAAATTCCATATCCGGCCCGCAGACTGGTTTTCCCATCACCAAAAACGTCGTAGGCTATGCCGATGCGAGGCGTCGCTCCTAGCAGTTGTTTGCCGTAGCCGCCTCGCGGAATGGTCTGCCCGTTAAACTTGTCCCCAGGAAAGAGCAACCCAGGCGGCGCATTTACGTAGCGAAGTGAGGTGAAATTTGTGGCGTAGGCCTGTTGATCCCAAACGGCGACGCGATCGTTCACGTCCGTCATGGGGAAATACGGCTCGTAGCGCACGCCGTAATTTAAAGTGAGGCGCGGTTTTACGCGGAAGGTATCTCCCGCGTAAAACCCATAATAGCGTAGGCGCTTGTATTCGATTTCGCCGTTCCCCTGGATAAAGAGGGACATCTGGCCGATCATGAAATCCGCCTGGTCGAAGCCGGTCCAAACGCCATCAAATCGAAAATTCCCTGAACCTTCAAAGGTGTTTACTTCGTTATATTGCGAATCCTCAAACTGCGCGCCAAACATCAGACTGTGTCGGCTCTTCTCCCATTGCCACGAGTGCGTCAGTTCATAATTGGCGCGGCCGAACGTTGCGGGAAGCGAGGTACTTATACTGATATTGCTTGTACCGTCGATAGCTACGTTGATTTCGTTTGAAGAGGGATTGATATTGACGCCCAGCGTTGCTATGGTGCCGGGAAAATCGTTAATACGGACGCCCCCGTAATGGTTAGCTGTGAAATGTGTATCGATCAGCAGCCCCGGCAACCAAGTGAAAGAGTAGGCCGCCGTTCCGGTGTCGGTTGTCCCGGTAACTCCTCGTGTGTTGGAAAAGATATTGTTCGCCAGCATTTCGCTAGGGATCTCATCCACGTTGTGATAAAGCCTGAGATAGAGATTGTTCCGGCTATTGATGGCATAATCGCCGCGCGCAATCCACTCCTTGGTACTCTCCTGCGACGGCACCGCGTAGTGGACGAAACCATCTGAATCAGGAACAGGCGCATACTTTAGCAGGTTCAGCGCCGCGTGGGACAGCTGGGAGCTGGGGATTTGATTGTTGTAGTACGGTAGCCCGCTTGTCGGATTGATGAGCTGCACGGGGCTCGGGAGGGTTAAGAGGCTGGAGAAGTCGCCGGTGCGAAACGCAGCCGGTACGCTGAGCGCCGAGCCGCTGCCGCTTTCCTGTCGGAGCCAGGTTTGTTGGTAACCACCAAAGAAGAAGAGCCGGTTCTTGATCACGGGACCGCCGAGAGTTCCACCAGCCTGATTTCTCTTCAGTTGATCACCCGTAGTGGAGAAGTAATTGTTGGCGTTAAACGCTGTGTTGCGCACAAACCAGAAAGCGTCGCCATGGAAAGCATTCGTGCCGCTCTTCGTCACGATATTGATAAGGCCGCCCGACGCGCGGCCGAATTCGGCTCCGGCGTTCGCCGTCACGAAGCTGAACTCCTGCACAGCGTCCGGAAAGGGGAACGGCAGGCCCGTATTCTGCATAGTATCTTCGTTATCGCCGCCATCCATTGTGTACCGCATAGAGTTTTGCCGCGAACCGTTGACCGAAAAACTGCGCGACGCGATGGAAGCCTTGGCGCCATCCCCGCTTCCACCGGTAGCGCCGGCCGCCGACTGCACACCGGGCACGGTAAACGCCAGGTCCGCCAGATCTCGACCGTTCAACGGCAGGTTTACGACACGTTCTGAATCCACAGTATCGTGCAAAGTCGCGGAGCTCGTTTCAACTGTGGCAGCTTGAGCGTCAACTTTGACCGTCGTAGTCACCTCTCCGACCGTCAAGGCAACATCGATGCGACGGTTATCGTTCACCTGCAGATTGATTCCCTTTTGTTCCAGTACCTCGAAACCCTGTTTGCGAACCGTGAGATTGTAGGTGCCGACTGGAATACTCGGGAACTCATACTCGCCAATGCTGTTCGTTTCTATAGTTCGCGCGATGCCTGTCTCCACTCGAATGAGGACGACGTCGGCACCCGGAATGATAGCGCCCTGTCCGTCCGCGACACGGCCATACAATCCTGCTGTGTCTCGTTGCTGACTCCCGGCCGAGCTGACGAAAACTAGAATGACGACTACGACAAATATCTGGCATTTTCGAAAAAGCATGAAATCCTCCTAATACCGCAGAAAGTTCTGTTCGATCGCGTGTCTGTATGCAAACACAACGCCGTTCCTGAAACCCCCGAAAACCACTAACAGTTGGATTTCTTATATAGGTAACGTTTGGGAATTGCAATACGGGAATCGGGAGTTCATTCCATTGTGAAAAGTAAGATAAGAGGATGAGATGAATTGGCCGAATCTATAGAAGAGTGGACCGAAGTCTTCGGCTCCGAACGGCTCAACGTAGACGCAAACGAGAGAAATCTACGGATCAACAGCAGTAATCGAGCCTAATTGTCATGATTGACAGACAATCAAGTGGTATTTGTGGCATGGCAACGTGTTTAAGGCCTTGGATGAGTTGCAAGGCCTGGAAATGGACCTGGACGCCGCGACATTCGAGACCAAGAACGAAGCGGCCAAAGAATTTCTGAAGGGCGTGGAGGAGCTGCATACCTATGTGGAGCGAAACCGCTAGTTCATTCCCAACTACGGGGAGCGCTACCGAAACGGGGAAAGGATAGCCTCCGGTTTTGTCGAGTCAGCAGTCAATCAGGTTGTCAGCAAGCGGATGGCAAAACGCCAGCAAATGGGGTGGAGCCAACGTGGAGCACATCTTCTGCTTCAGATCCGAACGCGCGTACTCAACGAAGAGTGGGAGAATACATTCCGAAGATGGTACTCAGCATTCCGTCCAAGAGTCGATGCGGAGGTCAACAACGCGGCCTAACACCCGGATTCATCCGCTCTCCCAGCTTGCCCGCTCAGGCTCCTTCAGGCTCATCTTGCGTTGGAATCAAAGTCCCCCTTCAGGCTCATCTTGTATTGGAAGAGAGTCACGGTGGACAAGGAAGCGCCGCGGGACTACACTTTGCGGAGAGGAGCCGACTTCCAAGGTCCACCAAGGTGAACTTGGCCGCCGAACAGCCCATGCGAAATCTGGAAGAATCAATATTCTGGGAGGTGTTCTTCAGGCATTATGCTGTCCGCTCGGATTTCGTGCGTGACTTCGCGACGAGCGTCCCATCCGTGTCGCGCGCCGTGCAACGGCTGCTGGGGGAAGAACTCCTGATCGAAACAGGCGCCACGATCTCCACTCGTGGCAGGCGGCCCACGCTGTTGCGAGTAAATCCGGATCTTGCAGTGGTTGGGGGAATTGAGTTTGACCGCGACCAGATTACTGCGGTTGTGACGAACTGCGACGGCACTCTGTTGGGCCGGGGAGTCGTGGCAACGGCGCTAGCGGATCCCGTCCCGGCCAGTTCCCGGCGATGCCGGGAGGCTCTCGGGATCGCCCAGACGGATGCCGGTCTGAATGCGTCGAAGCTGGCGCGGATCGGCGTGGGACATACCGGCGTTCTGGATTGCGAACGAGGCGTCTGTCTGAATTGGAACCAGATGCCGCATTGGCGGAATATCGAACTGGCCGCCGCGCTTCGAGAAACGCTGGAAATCGAGGTCACCCTGGATGACCGTGCCCGCGCGGTGGCGCTGGCGCAGCACTTCTTCTCGCCGGAGAATCGGCTTCATCGGACTGTAATCTATGTTCAAGTTGGGAGCGGGATCGGTGCCGGGGTTTTTGCAGATGGGCGAATCCTGCGTGGAGCCAATTCGGCCGCTGCAGAGCTTGGCCACGTGGTGATCGATCGCAATGGCCCCATCTGTTCCTGCGGTAATCGCGGTTGCGTTGAGGCATTCGCGTCAACCTCCGCGATTCTGGATAGGGTCAGAGCACAGATTGTGACGGGAGCGGATACGATCCTGCGAACCCGAGTGCGCCAGTTAGCCGATCTCACCATCGAAGATATCGCGAGCGCTGCAAAGTCCGGCGACCCGGTTGCGCGGAATGCCATCGTTGAAGCCGGCGAATGCCTGGGACTTGGAATTGCAAACGCAATTCAAATACTGAATCCATCGCTCGTTGTGCTCGCAGGGAAACTGGCTTACGCGGCTCGCGAACTCTTGATGGAAGCCGTACTGCGTGTGGTTCAGGAGCGGTGCTTTGAAACCCACAGCCGTGGACTGGAGATCCGTGTCGCCCCTGTTCACAAGGATGCTGCCGCCATTGGGTGCGCCCTGCTCGCGTCCCACGCAGTGTTGCAGGGCCTTGTACAGCGCAAGCTTTTCAGTTGTCCGCCATAGTTTCATGGTGCAACGAAAACAGCCGATTACAATTGCGTTACCCACATGCCTGTCTTCTAATAAAATCGGAAGTTTCGCCGGCTCTGCCGGGGAGGCAGTCGCAGTTTGACATTTAAGGGAGTCCATCCAGAAAACTTCTGAACGTGAGCCGGCAAAGCACACGCAAAGGAGAATCCGGATGGACGAGTATGAGAGCTTAAGCCACTCCCGGTGGGAGTGCAAGTATCACGTGGTTTTCATTCCCAAATGCCGCCGTAAGGTGCTGTACGGGCAGTTGCGGAAGCATCTGGGCGAAGTGTTGCGAAAGTTGGCCGAGCAGAAGGAAAGCCGGATTGAAGAAGGCCATCTGCTGAGCGACCATGTGCACATGATGATCTCGATCCCGCCCAAGTACGCAGTGTCGCAGGTGGTGGGGTTCATGAAGGGCAAGAGCGCAATCTACCTGGCACGAGTGTACGGAGATCGCAAACAAAATTACGCGGGACAGAGCTTCTGGGCACGCGGGTATTTCGTATCAACGATTGGCCGGGATGAGGCCACGATCCGCGAGTACATCCGCACCCAGGAGCAGGAAGACCAGCGATTGGACCAGATGAACCTGTGGCGATGACCTGCCACCGTCACGGTGGCCCAACATAACCGGGGCCGCATTAGCGACCCCGCTCAAGCCGCTTTGAGCGGCTCACAATGGAAAGCCCCAGCTCTGCCGGGGGGTACCTGCGCGCAACCGAACACCTGGTCGTTGCTAACTGCATCCTACGGACCTCATGCAACGGTTTCAAGTTTGGGACAGAAGCCGAAGGCAATCTGCGTAATGTCTCGGTCACAAACTGCGTAATATCGAAGCGCGATTCGGGACGGCGCCCTTTGGCGGGAGTCGCGCTGGAATCTGTCGATGGCGCTCACGTCGATGACATTGTGATCTCAAATCTGTCCATCGAGGACGCGCTGGCTCCCATCTTCATCCGGGTTGGTAATAGGGGCCGCGGCATGGCCTCACCCGCACCTGGTTCAATTACCAACGTTTCTATTCGAAATATCGTTGCAACCGGCGCCAGCATCGCATCGTCGATCACCGCAGTTAAGGGCGGACGGATTCAAAACATTGAAATCGACGGCTTGAATGTTACTGCGCAAGGCGGAGGCGTCTTCGTTAGTCTAGACGTGCCGGAGCGGGCGGCGAGCTATCCGGACGCGGACATGTTCGGCAAGCTTCCCGCGGTTGCGTTGTATGCCCGTGGAGCAGAGGGGTTTTCGATTCGTTCGCTGACCCTCAGCTCAAACGCGGCCGACGGCCGTCCGGCCATAGTCCTGGATGAGGTAACGCAGCTGACTCTCTCAGAATTGCAGACCAGCTTTTCCCCCCAGGGGCAAAGCCTGCTAGCCTTTCGAAACGTGGCAGGAGCCTTGTTGTACGGTAATCGCTGGTCGTCGAGCGCCAGCTTTCTAAGTTTGTCGGGCGAACGAACCAAGGCAATCGCGCTGCGATCAAACGACCTCACAGGAGTACCGCACGTGTTTGTCAGTGCGGCTGACGTCCCCTCTTACGAGGTGTCGGTAGATGCAGCTTGTGAGCCATCAAGACTGAACTGAATGCACCTATAGCTCGCGGAAGTTCCGAGGGAACTTCCGCGGTTTGAACTGCAGACCGCCTGTGTAACTCGACTCAGTACAGTGATACTTTTTCGCCGGTACTACAGGAGCGGTAGATCGCAGCCACTAGCTCGAGAGCCTGCAGACCTTCTTCGCCGGCTACCACGGGCTTCCGTCCGTTGAGGATCGCGTCGCCGAAATCGAGGAATTGGCGCTCGAAGGGCGCCATGGAGATTGCCATTGGGTCCGAAGCGCCGGAGGCTCCTTGTTTGACCACCGGGGCCGGTTCGCCAGTGTCGTTTTCAACGTCCCAAGCCGTCAACTTATCGCCGGTGATCACCGCGGTTCCCTTGGTTCCGTGAAACTCGAGTCGTTCGGGATATCCGGGCAGAAAAGCCGTTGATGCTTGAATCACGCCTGTGGCGCCATTCGCATACCGAAGTACAGCACTGACCACATCCTCCGATTCGATCTTGTGCATGGCTCCGATCTGCCATGCGGCGAAGACTTCGCTGACCGGCCCGGCCAACCAGCGAAGAAGGTCGATCTGGTGAATTCCCTGGTTGATGAGCGCTCCACCGCCTTCTGTCTGCCAACTTCCCTTGACAGGACGCGCGTAGTATTCGGAGGACCGGTACCACTTAGTGTACGCGTCGCATTGCAGCAGCCTGCCCAGTCGTCCGTCAGCGAGCGCTTTCGCAAGAAATAGGCTGGCGTCGTCGAAGCGGTGCTGGCTGACCACTCCCAGAATGATCTCCCCCTTGCGCGCGATTTCAATCATGGCGCGGGCAATCTCCGGCTTTGTGGAAATGGGTTTCTCAACCTGAACGTGTTTCTTTGTCTCGGCGCATATTTGCATTGGCGGCAAGCGAAATTCCGGAAACGTGCAAATATCGACGTAGTCTACCCGCGGATGGCGGCAAACTTCTTCATAACTGGTTACGAACTCCGCGCCCCATTGTTCGGCGAACCTGCGGCCAGAGGCCTCGCTGGTATTCGTGCAAACAACCAGTTCATAACCGATGTTCTTATAAGCCTGTGCGTGTTTTTGTGAAATCGCACCTGTACCGATCATCCCAACTCTCATAACAAATCTCCATTCATTCGAACTGCCGCGATACTACGCATGGAATAGCCAGTCATGCGAACTTCCGCGATTGTGGCCGGCCGATTGCCGGCGTTGAAGTAAAAGACGCGAATTCCATTGGCCTCCCGCATTTTAACAGACTCATAACTTCTGAACGAGCCGCATGGACACATGGGTTGAGGTGAATCACGACCCCATCTTAGGCATCGTCAATAAATAACATTTACAATTATCTTTCCACCGGACGAATCACGTAGTTCCATTCGCCGTGAAAACGTCCCAGCTTTATGTTGATGCTCGCCATTTGCTGCTGCGTGGTTTTTCTCCCCAGCGTGTATTTGCGGCGGTCCTGCCGACAGATCACCTTCAGTCCCTTGGCCGTGGTGGTGCACGCAATCAAACCGACCACCGTCTCGTAATCGCGCATCGGTTCCCCGCGCCAGTTCGAGGAGATAAACGAGAACAGGCGGTGTTCGACCTTGTTCCACTTGCTGGTCCCGGGCGGAAAGTGGCAGACCGCGATCTCCAGATCGGTCTGATCGGCCAACCGCTGCAACTCCCATTTCCACAGGCGTACGCGGTAGACGTTGCTGCCGCCGCCTTCGGCGGTAATCAGCAAACGAGTGGTGCGAGGATACAGCCGCTGCCCTTCCTGACGCCACCAGCCGCGGATGGAGGCAACCGCGAAGGCCGCGGTGTCGTGATCGGTTCCCACATTGACGAAGCTGGCGTTCTGGCCAGATCGTAAATGCCGTAAGGATAAGCTCGGGGCACGGAGGGATGGGGAAAATCGTGACCGGCGACTCGTTCCGCCGCGCCCTGCTCGCGCCATTGCCGGCCGGCATTGTGGAAGTTGCCGATCAGTTTGGCCTGCCCGATCTTTTGTACCAGCGAGATTGTTAGTGTAGAGCAACGTTGAAGGGCCCAGTCTTTTTGTACCAGCCGGAATGTTAGTCTTCGGCGGTTTTAGGTTGCAGTCAGTACGCGGCTAGCCGCGTACTGACTGGCGAATTCACTCGGCGTCAGGTCCTCGAGAGCCCTGTGAGGACGACTCCCATTGTATTCCTGCCGCCAGGCTTCGATAAGCTGCTTGGTCTCGGCCAACTTCGCTCGCATCGAATCATCAGGCACTCCCTGGTGTGCTCATCGATCAGGTTCAGCATCCGCGCCGTGCGGCCGTCATGCGTCTTGGCGCTGACGAAGTCATAACTCCACACATGGTTTCTGCGCTCCGGCCTGAGCCGCACGCACGATCCATCGTTGAGCCATAAACGGCCCCGTGCCTTCTGTTTCTGCGGAACCTTCAGCCCTTCGCGACGCCAGATTCTTTCGACTCGATCCTTGCCAACTTGCCAGCCCGCTCTCTGCAGAAGAGCTGTGATGCGCCGGTAGCCATAGCGCCCATATTGGCTGGCCATGGAAATAATTGCTTGGGTGAGTCGATCTTCGTCTTCGCGCTGTGTCGGTTGGTAGCGTTGCGTGCCACGTGGCTGGTTCACCAGTTGGCACGCTCGCCGCTCACTCATGCCTTGCTCGCTGGCATGCTCTACCGCACCGCGCCGTCGTTCAGGGCTCAGAAGTTTCCCGTGGCGATGTCCTTTAGCACCAGCTTATCCAGGCTCAGTTCAGCCACCAGCCGCTTCAGCTTCGCGTTCTCCTGTTCAAGCTCCTTTAGCCGCCGTGCCTGATCCACCTGCAAACCACCGTACTCCTTGCGCCAACGGTAGTACGTCTGCTCCGT
>Ga0182027_10015575_pt1 | contig 10443 bp, 11 predicted proteins | sample 712E1DmetaG_FD_121300 | JGI IMG/M metagenome (GOLD analysis project Ga0182027, IMG submission 121300) | Permafrost microbial communities from Stordalen Mire, Sweden - 712E1D metaG (Illumina Assembly) | ecosystem: Environmental > Terrestrial > Soil > Wetlands > Permafrost | place: Sweden... | reverse complement strand
TGATTGAAAAATCTATACTACTACTAACGGCGGTACAGCCTGGAACCTCAGCCTTACTACTTCAAATGCAACATACTTATCTGTTCACTATCCTTCGGCAAGTATAGGATATGCGGTTGGAGGTACCGGGAGGAATGCCATCTACGCTAAAACAACCAATGGAGGAAGCAGCTGGAGCCAGGGAACAATCAACGACTTTGGCGGGAAACTATGGGGCGTATATTTCTTTGATAATACAAACGGATGTACCGTAGGTGATTCGGGAGTAGTTATGACAACTACTGACGGAGCTAATATATGGACTAAAAGAATCACAACAGGCGGAAACAATCTGTTCGGCGTTTATTTTGCAAAGGACCTTCCAGTAGGTTCACCAAGCGATTCCCTGTTGATAGGCTATGCTGTAGGAGATAACGGAACTCTTCTGAGATCCAGTGACAAAGGAGTTACATGGACCTTCCCCACCACTAATTCACTTTACAGTGTTTATATGGTTCCTTCAAAAGCAATATGGGTCGTAGGATATGGAAACAAAATATATAAATCCACCTCTAACGGAATATGGACCGCGCAGAAAGTTCCGGGAACTCTTTACGGCAATCTAGAGAGCGTATGGGCTGTTGACGAAAATCAGGATGCCATTGTGGGCTCAACAGGAATTCTTCTGCGCACATCCGACGGAGGGAATAACTGGGTTCAGCAGTACATCACAACAAATGAATTGAGAGGAGTTCACTTCGAAAATCAGAATATTGGTTTCGTGGTCGGAATAGCAGGCAATATTCTTAATACTACAAACGGAGGATTAACCGAAGTTGAAAAAATCGGAAATGATAATATCATTCCGACAAAGATTAGTCTTTATCAGAATTACCCTAATCCTTTTAATCCTTCCACGACTATAAAATTTGATTTGCCCGACAATTTATTTGTATCGCTGAAGGTATATGATATTCTCGGTCGTCAAGTGGCTTCACTTATTAATAAAGAGCTTTCACGTGGCAGCTATTCACAGACTTGGAATGCCCAAAATGTTTCGAGCGGAATTTATATTTACCAGCTTAAGGCGGGGGGCACAGAAGTTTCAAGAAAAATGCTGTTGCTAAAATAAAATTCAAAAAAATTAATGAAGCGATATCCTATCTGAAGGAACTGGATTTGAAAAATGATTTATTACCTCAATGGTTTTTGAGTTTGACAGGTGAAATCTGCACGTCTGGTTCTGTGTTTGGGGGCTGTCAATTGGATAGCCCCTCTCGGTGACAACTAAAATTCAGTCGGTAATTCTTAATTAAGAATTCAGTTTTGTGTCAGATTAGGTTTTGATTATGCAGACGGATTAATTTTTGAAACAGATTCGATTAGGGCAGTTGAAATAATAGAGCAAGATGAATATCATGGAATTAGAATTCATATCCTTGCAAGACCTAGAACAGCTAAACAGCAAATACAAATTGATATAGGGCTCGGGGATGTTATATCCCTGGAACCAGCCGAAATAGACTATCCCACACTTCTAGATTATGAAGCTCCTCATATTTTAGTTTATTCTCTTGAATCAGCTATTGTCGAAAAATTTGAAGTTGCTGTTTCTCTTGGAATTGCCGCCAGCAGGATGAAAGATTTTTTTGATCTCCATTACTTTGCTTCTAATAAAGAGTTTGATCTAAATACTCTTCAAAGTGCAATATTAGAAACATTTAGAAATCGACAAACCTCAATTGAAAAACGCATTTCTATTTATGAAGATAAATTTAAAAATGATGAACACCTGCAATCACTTTGGAAACGAAATATTAATTAAATGTTAATTGAAGCAGTCTTTGAGTCAAACTTAGTCAAAAACAGTCAACTTTTGAAATCCCCAATAAAAAAGGCGCAGAAAACTTGCGTTTTTGCGCCAAAAAGTGCACCCAACCGGGCTCGAACCGGTGACCTGAGAGTAGGGATGCGGCTGGATCTGAAAAAAAATGACTGAATTAGGAACTCATTCTTATACCGTATCAGGTAATGAATAGAGACAATAGAAATGTTAGAATAAGTTGAAAAGATCTCGTTAAATACCTTTAATTATCATAATATATTGTTGAGAAATGTTTACATATGTTTGCTTTTCCTAACAATCCTAAATAAAACAACAAATAATCTGATGATCCTTATTTTACCATCACCAGCTTAATCGTATTTCTGTATGTCCGCATTCCGTTTAATGCCGCTGCTTCTATTGTGCATAAATATATGCCGCTTGAGAGTCTGTTCCCACTAAAAACAACATTATGCCATCCGGCTGAAATAATATTATCTTCTAATACTTTTACTTTACTCCCCAGTGTATTATATACATTTATTCTAACATGGCTTTCAACCGGTACCGCATAGGTAATTATTGTGGTGGGATTAAATGGATTGGGATAGTTCTGGTTTAAAGTATATTCAGTTGGAATATTTTTTGTTTCATTAATACCGGTAAGGTTTGTGGTGAATGTAAGTATTTCACCGTAACCAGTTCCGGCAAAGTTAATTGAATAAGCTCTGTAATGGTAAATAGTCCCCGGAATTAATCCAGTAATATTACTTGAAAATGTTCCGGTTCCTTCTCCATCTATTGAAAAGCTGTCTATGGTTGTAGGATAATTACCTGTACTCCAGCATAATCCGCGGTAATTAACATAGGCTCCTCCATCTGATGTTACGTTCCCTCCTGCCGCAACTGTTGTATTTGTTATGTTAGAAACGGCAGCGGTTGAAACTACCGGGGGATAAATTGCAATTGCAAAGTTTGAATCACTAAAGTCTGAAACTGTTCCACTCATTCCGTTAATATAAATCCTGTAATTTGAACCCAGAGTAAAATTCAGAGGTATTGACCAGCTGTACTTGCCGGTATTAGGAACAGCAGAAGTAATAGTGGTTTGAGCTGTACCATTTTTATATAAAACTATCTGAAGGGGAATAGAATCACTTATTCCTAATGAAGTCCAGGTTATCAAATGAGATGTTCCTGCCTGCCAGATTTCACCCCCATTTGGGGATGTAATTGTAACTGATGAAGCACAGTTGGGCGCAATAGCCGATTGTGCATTTGAGTTTATTATATAAGTACTTTTTGCCTGGACAAAATAGCTATAACCGGTTCCCGGGGTTAAATTAATACTGTCGATAAACTGCAGGCCTGTAATTCCGGAGTTATATAAACTTCCGTTTTTGTATATATCATAAGTGGCTGCACCACTTGATTTTGTCCAGTCAAGTATTAATCTATTGGAGTAGCCGTTACATCCCTGTGTTACTGTTAATGTAAAAGCTCCCGCCAGATTGTTATATACTCTTGGGGTATATGATGAAAGCTGGCTTGCTGTATAAGTGGTGTAAGATACCTTCCAGTCCTTTGCCGAAGATTCTATAACCTGATAATTTCCGTTTCCATAGTTTGCGTTTACTAATCTTACATGACTTGAAGCCAGGTTAAAAATATCCCCCGGCTGTGTCTGTGTTATATTTGTTGGGGTTGAAACATCAGGCAGGGTTGAAGTTGAATATTTTGAAGATAAGCCCCATGCTCTGGAAACAAATCCGGAACAGTCAAGCCCTACAGCACATTGTGGTTCTGCTCCAAAATCAGCAGTAGTATTATTATCTCCGGCTGATTTTCCGGCATTCAGATATCCCTGCATATTTCCGGTGGTTGTCCATCCACCCCAGCAATAGGGCATACCGGTATTTGTACCGACTTTTACCCAGGAGGGGGTTCTAATTGTTTTTCCTCCGCAGCTTACTGAATTCCAGATATTTGCACTTGTGGCAGTCCAGGTAGCAGTAGTATAGGGGATTGCATTGTTAATTATCTGTGTTCTGGAAATTTGTGCAAATACCGGAATAGAGGCACTTACGAAGAGGCCGGATAAAATCAATATAAGAAAGGATAATATTTTCATTTTCAGTTATTTTTTTGAAACTAGCGTTTACTATTCATTTTTAATCAGATGATCGTTAAAATGATACTTTTGACTGGTTAGGATAGCAGGGTAGTCCCGAACATTTCCGGATGATGTTTCTGTAAGATTAAAAACATATACACCCTCAGGAGATGTTATCATATTTAATATTGTTCCGTCTTTATTTAAAAGAAAATCTTTATTAGAAAGGACATAATAGCAGTCGGGTACCCTTTTCCTGGCGGTTATAATTTTTGGCCCGTTATTATTCAGTTTAATTACAACGATATTTCTTTCGACAGAAACAGGATTTTCTGAAACAAAGGTCTGAACATCCAATACTAACTTATTTTCATTTGAACCTACCACATAAACACCTGCTACCTTTTTATCGCAAACAAAAACACTTTCATTAGGATTAAAATTTCCCCCGGTTATATTAATCGAATAAGTATTCCCGTTAAGTTTGGTCCCTACTAAAATTCCTGATGATGTAATCCAGCCGTCTATTTCTCTGGGTTCAACAGAATGCCCGTTGAATTCTATGAGCAGACTTTTTCCGGATGGGAGCCATAAATAAGTGGAATTATTGAATCTTATTAATCTTTCAACGCCGCGGTAGGATTGTGGGAAAGGGAATGTATTTATTTCTTTTCCCTTCTGATCATATTGGTATACCTGATATTCACTTAATACGTAATAGTATCCTCTGCTATAAATGAAATCCCTGGGGGAAAATGGAAGTTTAATTTTGCTAACCACTTTTTCGTCTGACCGGTTAATAGTAATTATTTCATTCGATGAATTGCACAAAAAAGCAATATGGTTATTGTCTGTTAATTCAAAGGATACAGATCCAAGGTTGGCACCCGGTACCTGCCTGTATGGAATTCCTTCTTTTACATCCCAATTGGTTAAAGATATTTGTTTTAAATCAATATTATACTGTGTTTTTTTAGAAGAAGCAGATTGTGCTGATAAATTTATGATATTGAAGAATACAAATATGCCAAGGGAAACTATTTTGAATAGTTGATAAGGATTTTTTCTCATATTTGCCTCATTATATTTCATATTTCAATATTTACCCGTCATTATTCAAAACCCTATCTGCGTTAAAAATAGTTAAAATTGATGAAATCAAAGATATTTGATTATTATCTTTCTTGCAAAGACTTAGTTGCGAAACCTTTTAAAAAGATTAATAAAAAATTAGCTTTTAAGGGGAGTAGTTTTAAATGAAACTGGCCAAACATAATCTAAATTATCCGGAACATTCCATTTATACTTAGAATAAAACTGTTTATCTTTTCGTAATAAATTAGATTTATGTGACGCATGAAATTTTCTATTACCAAGCCAGGGTGGAGAAGGAGACTCATTAATATTTGGGTCAATACGTTTTATAAAATATTCCAATAATGTGTCATTAAATCCTCTATTTCTCCATTCTACACACATCGAATAACCATAAAGTGCTAATGCCTGAGAATATCCATTCCACATTTTACATGCCGGATGATTTATCCAACCTTTGCCTTTATTTTCTCCAAGTAAAATCATTAATAATTGTTTAGCTTCAACCCGTTGTTTTCCAAGTCGTCTATAATCTAAACATTTTGCAGTTTTTCCAAAATCTGCGTATGGTAAAAATGTTTGCATGAATTATCCTTCGGCGTACTTTCTTTCAAGCATTGGGACACCTGAAACATATAGGAGAAATAAATTGCTTAATAATTTTCTGATATCCTGTCCCTTTTCAAAACCTTCTCCGCGTTAAAAAAGCTAATATCTGCTGAAATCAAATAACTTAGTTTATTATCTTAAATTCTTTATTCCTTTTTCCACTTCACTTGATAAACGGTTAAATACCTCTTCGAAAGATCCGACTCCGTCAATCTTTATAACGCTATGAATTTGATTATACTTTTCTATTACAGGAATTGTTTTTTTCTCATGCAGATTCAGCCGTTGTATTATTTTTGAAGCACTTGAATCATAAGGTTTGCATTTTTTTGTATGGCTTCTTTGATCAATTCTTTCGATAAGTTCCAATGTTGGAACTTCAATTTCTATAGCCATTGATATTGATGAATCGTATTTTTTCAAAAGACCATCAAGGATATATGACTGGACTAATGTGCGCGGGAATCCCTTGAATATAAAACCCTTGGCACCTTTTGAATTTTCCAGACTCTTCTCAATTAGCTGTACAACTATTTCGTCCGGAACAAACTGGCCCTGAGAATATATTCCCGCAATTTTTTTACCGATTCGGGATCGTTTCTTGATTTCCTTATTCAGCATCTCATCAGTCGTAACAAAGTCAAGACCGAATTTTTCAGCAAGTGCTCTCCCCTGCGAACCCCTGCCTGATCCAGGGTAGCCGAAAAGAACAAGGTTAAACAGTCTTTTACTTAATACACGCTTAATTACTTTCTGTATCTCAAGATTAACTTTTTCTATTTTAGCAGTTCCGTCAATCTCATATAATATTCCTTTATCCTTATAATATTGTAATACAGGGAGTGTCTTATTGTAATATTCTTTCAGTCTGTTTCTTATTACAGATTTATTATCATCTACTCTTCCCGAATCCTTACCCCTTTTTGTGAGTCGTATAACCGAAACTTCCTCTGGCACTTTAAGACTTATAAGACAATCCAATTTAGTATGAAGCTTCAGCATAAGCCCCTCAAGTATGTAAGCCTGTATATATGTCCTGGGAAAACCGTCAAATAAAAATCCATTGGTGTCGGGATGACTGGTAATTGTATTTTCAATTATCTGGACAATGATTTCATCAGGAACCAGACCGCCTGAAGCAATAATATTCTGGGCTTCAAGTCCAAGCTTTGTTTTATTTGCTAACTCTTTCCTTAGCAAATCACCCGTGGATATGTAAAAAAGGTCATATTTTGAAATAAGAAACTCTGATTGAGTTCCTTTACCTGCCCCGGGAGGGCCAAATACTGCTATATTCAACATGATACCAGATTAAGTTATTGGATCTTTGTTGATGAAACATATTAAAATAAATTACCTTATTCAAAATAATAACAGCTATTTTAATTCAGAAGTAGTGCATTAGTAGGAATTATATAGTCCTTTTTTCATCCTTTCGCTCTATAGAATAATTCTAATTTCATTCATATTATACGACCGTCCAAATAAGCAATAAGGCATGCCTTAATTATAATGGAGTTATAAATGAATACGATGAAACTTAGAAAAAGCTGGAATGAAACTGCAGGGAAACTCAAACAACATTTCGCAAACCTTACTGACGAGGATACTCATTTCCCAAACGGGAAGGAAGATGAAATATTAGGGAGATTAAAGGGCAAAGTTGGAAACACAAAAGAAAAGTTACGCAGATTGATTTCAAAATTATAAATAATAGATTGAGTTAAATAAAACAATTTCTATTCTATTAGTCATTGCATGTAATGATTTTGTTAATTGCAGCATTTTAATTTTTAATTAGTAAAATTTAATTACAACAAATATGGAAAACATTAAAGTTTATATTAAAATATTTATAGCAGTATTATTTGGGTCAGTTACTGTATTTGCACAGATGGAGGCAAATGTTAATTTAAATATTGTGAATCAGCCGATTTGGGGGCCTACCGGATATGACCAGGCAGATAATTATTATATCCCGGAAATTGAAGTTTACTACAATGTATCCCTACAGCTATTTTATACGAATGACGAAGGAACCTGGGTAAGCAGTTCATCATTGCCGTCAAGTTATGGAAATTATGATTTATATAAAGCGCATAAAGTTGTATTGAATGATCAGGAGCCCTGGCTATATAATGACATTTACCGGGTCCGATATTTTTCATTAATTAACATACATGACCAGAAGCCAATCCGTGACAGCAAGGATTCGAAATATTTTGCTAATGTGGATCACCCAAATCATAAAAACTGGGTAAATAAGCAGAAGCATAGTAAGAGTGGAAATCCGGACAACCAAGATTATAGTAAACTGAATAAATAACCGGACACAATTAAATATTATTAAATAATTTCAAGGAGCATTATGAAAATCAAATATTTTATCATTACAATTATTGTTTTGATAACGGGATCAAAATTAACCGGATATAACACAACCGGCCTTAAAACAATAGAAGAAGGCAGAGCTGTTGTAAGTCAGACAAATCAGGATGTGCAAAAGCCCGATGGAGATTCTAAAAGCGATTGGCAGCAATTCAAGATTGACGCTAAAGTAAAGATTGATGCGAATGAACAAAAAATTGCCAAATTCAACGCTGATATGAAAGCAGATATAAAAACCGACGGAAAGAAAGTAAAAAGGAGCTATAAAAAAGAAGTAGCGCGGTTAGAGAAGCAAAATAACGAGTTGAAGAATAAGCTCAATGAATACAAGTATGAAGGAAAGGACAAGTGGATGGAATTCAAAAAAGGGTTTAATCATGATATGGATGCAGTCGGAAACTCAATAAATAATTTGTTTACGAAAAAGAATTAACTAAAAATATATTACTGCATTTAGGTACAATAATTTCAACTAAAACAAATCAGATAAAGGCTGTTGATTAAACAGCCTTTATTCTTTGGTTAGGTACGAAGAATAATTCAGTAATTATACAGAAATGTATTTCAGGGGTTTGATTGAGCTTTTACTCATGTCTTGAGGAATGCCAGTAAGTCGGCATTGAGCTCGTCTTTGTTGGTGTCGGCTAATCCATGAGAACCACCCGGATAAACCTTCAGAGTCGAGTTCTTGATTAATTTGGATGAGGCCTGAGCCGAAGCACCAATCGGAACGATCTGGTCATCGTCGCCATGAATTATCAAAGTCGGAATATCGAATTTTTTAAGGTCTTCAGTAAAGTCCGTTTCGGAAAACGCCTTGATGCAATCGAGCTGACTCTTGAGACTACCCTGCATTCCCCGAAACCAGAATGAGTCGCGGACACCTTGGCTGACCTTCGAATCGATCCTGTTGGCTCCGAAGAATGCTATAGTGAGGTCCTTGTAGAACTGCGAACGGTCGGCGGTAACTCCGGCACGGATGCCATCGAAAGTCTTCATCGATAGACCGCCAGGATTTGCTTCCGTCTTGAGCATCAATGGTGTTACAGCGCCAACCAGTACTATCCTGGCTATGCGCTTGGTGCCGTGGCGTCCAATGTAGCGGGCAACCTCTCCACCGCCGGCCGAGTGACCGACCAGGGTGGTGCCGTTAAGATCAAGCGTTTCGATTAACTCCGAAAGGTCATCGGCGTAGGTGTCCATATTGTTGCCGTTCCAGGGCTGGCTCGATCGACCGTGCCCACGGCGATCATGGGCGATGCAGCGAAAGCCTTTAGAGGCCAGGTAGACCATTTGGTTTTCCCAGGCATCTGCGTTGAGCGGCCAGCCGTGGCTAAAGACGATAGGTTGTCCAGAACCCCAGTCCTTATAGTAGATTATTGTGCTGTCATTGGTGGTGAACGTATTTATAGATGGATTTTTCATTTTACATACCTTTTGTTTTATGATTAAAATTAATCAGGCTAAAAATAATAGCACTGACGCATATACTTCAGAATCTAAAATTCTTCTTTGACTATATGTTTCTTGTTCACTTTTAAATACACCCTCGCCTTTGTAACTGATTGCGCCAAAGACATTGTGCAGAACAAGCTCATCATTTTTTCCCAATTGCAGAAGTTCTTTGGTTACGCTTTTGTGCGAAGGATATGTTTTAATGGTAAACTATTTTTCTTATGGTATCGAACTGTAAATAAGGATAATTTTCTCTTATCATATCGATAGCAGTTCCTGCACTAACATTGGTATAGCGTAATTGTCTGAATTTCCTTCTAATCTGAAAATCTCTAATAGCTTTTTCATTGATTAGGCCATGAAAATTTAACAATTCATAGATATCATCGCTTATTAATTCAGACATGGGATTATCAACTTTATTTTTAATTTCTTTCATAAGTTCCGTTTTGCAAAATGTAAATTTGTTATACGTAATAAATTTTTATGATTAATATTCTCATATTCGACTGAATTAAAAGGCAAAGGAAATCATCGAAATGTTTTAAATGGATAGGGCTGTCAATAGGACAACCTTTTTCCATTGATTAAGCATGTGAATATTATTTGTTGTCGTTACCGTTATTATGTTTCTGCTGCTTAACCCAGTTGTTATGTTCCGGATGGTTTTTATTGACAAAATATTTTGAATCCTTACTATCACGGATTGACTGCTGATCGTGCTGGCCTTTATATGAGGCATATTTAGTTTGGTTGTCAGCATGATTTTTCCATGGGGATTTCTCATTTATTACTACTTTATGGGCAGTATATAAATCATAATTACTGTATTGTGAAGGCAAAGTTGCACTGTTTATCCAACGTCCGTTTTCATTATAATAATAACGATGAGAGGTGACGTTGTAATATGTCTCAATGTCCGGAAGGTAATAATTTTCAGCATGATCATAACCGGTAGGGCCCCAGATTGGCTGAGTAC
>Ga0182027_10015573_pt1 | contig 10444 bp, 6 predicted proteins | sample 712E1DmetaG_FD_121300 | JGI IMG/M metagenome (GOLD analysis project Ga0182027, IMG submission 121300) | Permafrost microbial communities from Stordalen Mire, Sweden - 712E1D metaG (Illumina Assembly) | ecosystem: Environmental > Terrestrial > Soil > Wetlands > Permafrost | place: Sweden... | reverse complement strand
TTTATCTCATTTGAGCCGCTGGTGTTTGATGCATAGATTGCATCATCCGGAGTAAACGCCAGTTGTAATTCATCACCCATCCAGTTCCGGCCCGACTGACCTAGATTAAAGTTCATTTTCAGACTTATGGGGAAATACATTTTATTTCCTCCTATTGCCGGACCGTTAATACCGTCATAATATTTCCAGAATAGCTGAAGCCTGTCAGATTCATTCCGGTTGAAAGAAGCTCCACTCAATCCGAAGCTGATTTTTATCGACCTCATGCTTCCAGCCATTTCAAGAGCAGTTTTTGGTCTGTTATCCGATTCTTTCTGACCCGGTAAAGTGTAATCTGCCACTATGCCATCCTTATAATGGATGCTTGCTATATCGCTGATAAACACAGAATAAATTGCTGTAGATTCGGGTATGCCAAATTTCTTATATTTTATTTCAACATTATTCTTTTCGACGATTATGGCAGGAATTGGCTTGCCATTTTTTACAAAAATTGTGTCCTGAGCTGAAACTATTCCTGATAAAACAAGAAATAATAAAAATAGAAAACGTGTTTTCATGTTATTTATGTGATTTAGAAATATGCTGATCAGACCTCAAATCTAGTAATAATAAACCTTTTTCATTAATTTTATCGAATAATCAAATTCCTGTTTTTGTGAAGAAAAGTTTAACATCTCTTTTGATCTTTATAATATCCTGGCATAGTTGCATTCCGCAACAATGGAAAAAGGCAGATAATCTGCGTCAGAAATATTTTATTCAGGCCAGATATGATTCTTCTCTCTATTATGCGGATGAGGCAGCAGCTCAGATACGCGGAACTATTGGTGAAAATAACCTCCAATATGGTACTATGTTGAATAATCTGGCAGTTTCACATTTCTATCTTGGAAACCTTAAGAAAGCAAAATATTACATTTTAAATGAAGTCGCATTGAGGGAGTCACTTAAGGCTACTGATGATTCAGCCTATGTCACCTGCCTTGAAGAAGCTTCTGTAATTTGCCGTAAATCGGGTAGTTATGAAGATGCTCTGACACAGATCAAAAAAGCCGAGAAAAAAGCCTTAAAATTTTATGACCCTAATAGTCCTGAATATGCCAATTTACTTGAATGCTATGCCGGAGTTTATCATGATATGGGCTGCTCAGTTAACGATATGGTTTATCTTAAGCAGGAAGAGGCATACCTTAAAAGAGCAGAAGCTATCTATTTAAGAAATGGCGATAAATCGAAGTATGAAACAATAATCAATAAGTCTGATCAGGCTGCATATTTTAATAATACGGGCAATTCACCTCAGGCAGAATCGATGTTGATAGAGGTGGCCACCTCTTGTAAAAACGAATTTGGTCCGGCAAGTACCGGATATGCATCTGCTCTTAATAATCTCGCAGTTCTTTATTATAATACAGGAAATTATAAACTGGCAGAGAAGTATTTTGTTGAGGCTGCTGGCATTTATGCAAAAAGCCCCGAGGCTGAAAGTATAAAAACAGGTGTATGCCTTAACAATTTAGGGGCATTATATAACGAAATGGGGAATTACAAAGTTGCGGTAAAATTAGTTACTGATGCACAAAAAATTCTTGAAAATGATTTTCAGAATGAAAATACGGCTTATGCGGTAATGTTAAATAATCTTGCTTCGGTTTATATGTTGGAAGAATACTATGCAAGCGCCGAAAACAAGAGCCGGGTAAGGTTATTGAATTCCGGAAAAATGTTATTTGAAGCCGATTCAGTTTTCAATCTGAATTGTCAGAAACCACATCCTTTTGATCAGGCTATAGTCACCAACCTTGCCATCTGGTACAATTTTATTGGCAATACAAAAAAATCTATCAAGCTATTGTATGATATGACTTTCGATTCAAATATCTCTTTCAGAATAGTCGCCTTAATGAATAAGATGAGCATATCAGCAAAGTTGCCTGGAATAAAAATTCAGAAAGAGTTTTCAGGACCTGAACCGGTCATTATACCTATCAGCATTAAATTAATGGATCAGGTTCAGGCCTCAAATGCATTAGACAATGGTTCTGCTGATTCTGATGGTATAACTAACGCTTTGGTGAAATTGGTCCTGGGGAAAGCTACTAATCTGAAAAAAGCAGTTGGACCATACCATCCGGCTTATGCTGAGGTTTTAAGGTCGTTAATTGCTATATACACCGCTAATGATGATGAAAGTACTGAAGAAGAGCTTACCCTCGAATACATGAATGTAATAAATCATAAAACTTTACAGGACTTTTCATTCCTTTCGGAGAGTGAGAAGGAATTATATTATCAGACCCGGTTACTCGATATGGATGCTTTTATCGCTTATTCCCTTACAAGAAAAAGAAAGAATCCGGCTATAACCAGTTACGCCTATAATAATGTTCTGTTAAATAAAGGATTAATGCTTAAGTCCAGTACAGCAATGAGATTGGCAATTCTCAGCAGCAACAATCCCGTCTTATTGAAAGAATATGACGATTGGATCGCCCTGCAGAAGGAAATATCGGTTCTTTATTCCACTCCTGTTGAGATGCGTACACAAGATGTATCTGTGCTTGAAAATAAGGCAAATGCGCTGGAAAAATCACTTGTGGAAAGTTCACAGGATTTCAGCGATTACAGGAAAGGGCAGCAAATCACCTGGGCGGATGTAAGGAATAACCTTAAGCCCGATGAGGCAGCAATAGAGTTCACCGACTTTAAAACAAGGGCAAAGGATGGAGGTGATGCCGTAATATATTGTGCACTGATTGTCCGGTCAAATTCAGAATATCCTGAAATGATAAAGCTCTTTGGTGAAGACCAGTTGAAAGCTATTATCGGTGAAGGCGGGGTTAATGATATATCTTATATAAACAGTATATACGGGACAGCTAAAAAGGATGATGACAGACTTTACAATCTTATCTGGAAACCAATTGAACAGTATTTAAGCGGTGTGAAAAACATATATATATCGCCTTCGGGGTTGCTATTTAAAATTTCATTCCCTGCAATAAGCAACGGTAAAAATATCTATTTATGTGATAGGTATCAGATACAGGTCAAAGAGAGTACTGGGAATAGTGCGGGGAAGAACCTCTTTTCTCTGGATAAAAGTCCGTCAGCCCTGGTTTTTGGTGGTATTCAATATAGCCGGAATAACTCGGAACCTCAGGTCTGGAATTACCTCAAAGGTACAAAAGATGAGGGTGATACCGTCAATAGTATACTTAAGAAAGGGCATTTTGATGTTCGCTATCTTTCAGATAATAACGCGACTGAAACATCCTTTAAACTAAATGCCCCGGAATATAACATTTTACATATTGCTACGCATGGGTTCTCTTTTGCTGATCCGAATGAAATAAGGTTTGAAGAAAAAAAACGTGAGGTCGATTATGGACAGATTACATTTCGTGGAGCTGCCAGAGGATTCGGAGTCAACAGTTTTGTTAATAATGAAAATCCGTTGATGAGGTCCGGAATAGTGTTTGCCGGCGCAAATAATGTCTGGGTTAATACAGAAAAAGGGGAAACTGATGACGGTGTGCTGACTGCACAGGAAGTTACACAAATCGATATGAGGAAAAACGACCTGGTGGTTTTATCAGCCTGCGAAACAGGGCTGGGTGATATTAAAGGGAGTGAAGGCGTTTACGGATTGCAGCGTGCCCTGAAAATGGCTGGTGTAAAATATATTATTGTAAGTCTCTGGGAGATCCCAGATAAAGAAACAGTTGAGTTCATGGGATCGTTTTATAATAATTTGTTAAAAATAAAAAATATACGGCTAGCCTTCTCGGAAACCCAAAAAGAGATGAGGGCAAAATATGATCCTTATTTTTGGGGCGCATTCGTTTTAATGGAATAGCTTCAGGAGCTCATCCGAATTAATAATTGAAATAGAAAGAGCCAGGTGCTGCAGCCATTAATGAATATAAGATCATTACATTACAGATTATTGCAAAATACAGGAATGAGCTGATTTCATTTTTTCTTAAGCGGATATCCGACCGTCTGTCCGAATAGTACCCGCTGGTCAGAATGTAATTTTAGTTTTGCAGCAAGTCTGGACTTATTACAATTATGAAACCATGATGCCATACCTTGAGAAGCTGCAAACAGGTATACATTGCCTGCAATGATACCTGTATCAACATAGAAATACGACTTTTGAGTTTCAGGATCCTGCAAGCCGGGTTCCTGATAACCTGAAGTATTCGATAGCTTATTCACATCGGCAACATAGATAAAGCGTATAGGTGCCTTATCTCCGAATTTCTCCTGACCGTGTCCAATTGCAAGAGCACGCAGATCTCCGGCAACAATTGGAATCAATCTTCGATGAAATGCATCATAATAATAAATTCCTTCCTGAAGAGCTACATAGAGATCAATCTCCTGGGAATTACTTGCAGTTGCCGCAGTTCTTCCTGAAATTCCGAATGGACCTTTTTTACGGTTTACTCCACATGCAGCCCATAGAAGATTTGAAAGCGTTTGCAGAGTCAGTTTTTTATCACTTATCTCTCGGGTAGTTTTGCGCTTTTTTAATGCTTTTAGTACTGATTTCCCTTTACCAGGCCTCGGCTTCAGGAGTTTTATCGTCTTCAGACTCTTTAATGAAACGTCATCTGATTTCCTGATTGGTTTTTCATTTGACATAAATGACTCCTTTCTTTTTTAGAAATTATCTGAAATAAAAATCCTTAGGAAGTCCATCAGATAATCTTTGAATTATACCTCTAAAGGTAAGGGTTTTACCTGAATTAACATTCGTGATCCACTGTCGTTTTGTTCGCCATAATGAAGAAGAAAAAATATTTATACCGGAATAGGCAAGCCTGGATCTGAATGATGAATTTCAGAAGATATCAGATGTGAAATATCTGACTTTATTCAGCTTAAGAATAACGGACTTTGTATTATTCACATCTATAGATCTGCTTTTTGCAAATTATATGTTTTTCAATTAATGAAAGCTTTTTAAAAATTGATTTCATTTGTTTTTGCATTTAATGTTTTTGATAAAAACATTAGCTAAAGAATTCCCTTTGTAAAACCGGGCCGGTAATTTTTCCGCTTGGCCCATCACCTCGTGAAACACAAACGGCGACTTTATTTTCCAGAGCCTCGACGATTTCAGCTACATCTTTATGCGAGAAGCCGGGACATAACAGTACGGAATCAATTTTCTCTTTTTCATAAAGATCTTTACACACTTTTATAGCTTCCACCTGATTTTTTACGACATAAGTATGAAGTCTGTACTTACCTGTTTCTATAAGATTATGATGTATCTCAACATCTGCATCAGGTGCATGTGCAATGAATACTGCTTTAAAAGCCATTTATACCTCCTTTTTGTTTATTAATAAATATGTCTGTGGGATTAGATAAAACAAGATTTATATGGGACAATAACCGCCGAACAATGACAGATAATGATTTGAAACCTTCTGATAGATATATTTCCATTCTTATTTTTCATCCTCTTTATTTTACAGGAGAATCTGCTCAAATAGAGTACCACTCTATGCCTGAGCAATGTTAAAAATGCTTAAATGTCAAAATATATATGTCTGAGTCTGTTTGAAAATAACCTGTCGAAAGCTGTTGGAAAGGAATATATGCTGATCTGTTGTACATAAAACTTAAAGCTGCATCTAAGAATCAGATGTTCTGCTAAACGTTATGAAATTCATGTATTACATTGAAAATTCCGTTTATCAGCATTTGGATGGCAATCACAGCAAGAATCAACCCCATTATTCTTGAAATGACCATAATAAGAGACGGACTTAGTTTATCTGAAATTTTTTTACTTAGAATAAACATCAGGTAGGTAATACCACAAACTACTGCAAAAATCAGTATTACCATTATCGTATAGAAAAAATTGTTTCCTCCTACAAAGTTCATTGCTGTCGAAATAGTCCCGGGGCCTGAAAGCAATGGGATACCTAATGGAGAAATTGCCATAGCCTCATATGATTTCATTGAAACCTTCAATTTTGAATGATGTAAACCGGGTTCTTTTCCCTGAAGAAGATCATATCCGATAAAAAATATAATTATACCTCCGGCTATCTGAAAAGCAGGAAGCGTTATACCAAATATCCTGAAGATCAGATGTCCGAAAAGGCTGAATATTGTAATTATAATAAATGCAACAAGTACAGCCTTGAAAGCGACTTTTTTAATTGTCTTTTCATCGGCATTGCCAACCATTGATAAAAATATTGGAGTGTTGCCTATAGGATTTAACATTGCGAAAAACCCAAGAAAAACAGTAGTCAGGAATAATGTAAGGTTTGGCATATTTAGTTCAATAATTATAATTCAATTGGCTGCTTCTGCCTGTACCTTCGGCTCTGCTGAACAATGATTAAAAAAAACAGAAAATTTTCCTTCATCCATGGAACCGGCATATCCTTATTCACGCGAATCTGAGGATTACTCCTGATACTAAGGTGCATTTTATCTATCCCCAATATTTTATAATAATCGAGATACATTATAATGATATTTTACTTCAAGTTTTAAAGTCTCATCAAAAGACAAATGTACATATACGCCAGGAAAATTAATCTTAACTGCTATAAGTTTAATTTTAAATCTCTGCTTAGTTCGTCAATTTGACCATTTAATGACTTCCGGAAATGCGGAATCAGATTTTAAGGTTCTGGAGAGATGTTTTGATTATATCTTCAGGTATTTAACTTCTCATTGACTTCTGACAACTATTAATTGTAAAATCCTCGGTTATTAGCCACATTTATTCCGAAAGATTGCAACAAGTTTGTAAAATTTATTTTCAGACTATAAGGAGATTAAGTGCCATAATTGCAGTAAATTCATGGTTTAGTATGTCAACTGTACGCTATTTAACCCCTAAATGCGATTGGCAGGGAATTTGAACATAATACAGCAATATCTGAAAATATGAATCTGGATAATTTTACGATAAAAGCGCAGGAGTCAGTAGAGAAGGCTTTTGCTATTGCTGCTTCCAACGGACAGCAAGCTGTTGAATGTGCCCATCTGATGAAAGGTGTAATAAATGAATCAGACAATGTAGTCAGTTTCTTATTTGGTAAGCTGGGAGTTGATCTTGTGTCATTTTCGGCAGCTGTCGATGAGATCATTGACACTTTCCCAAAAGTCTCAGGAGCAGAATCATACCTTTCTTCAAATGCTTCCGAAGCTCTCAGGAAAGCAACGGATCATGCTTCAAAAATGAAAGATAAATATGTCTCGGTCGAACACATTCTCACCGGAATCCTGGAAACAAATGATCAGGTTTCGCGATTAATGAAAGACAGGGGCATTACAATGAAAGATCTTAAAGCTGCCATAACAGAAATCAGGAAAGGCTCTGCTGTTAACAGCCAAACATCTGAAGAGACTTATAATGCACTTGGCAGGTATGCAAACAACCTGAATGAAATGGTCCGCTCCGGCAAACTTGATCCTGTCATTGGCCGCGATGATGAAATACGAAGATTACTTCAGATACTCACAAGGAGGACAAAAAATAATCCTTTGCTTATTGGTGAGCCTGGTGTAGGGAAGACTGCTATTGCAGAAGGACTTGCTCATCGTATAGTAAGAGGAGATGTTCCTGAGGATCTGAAATCAAAAGTAATTTACTCTCTGGATATGGGAGCACTTATTGCGGGTGCCAAATATAAGGGCGAATTTGAAGAGAGACTTAAAGCTGTTATTAATGAAGTAGTTTCATCAAACGGTGAGGTAGTTCTCTTTATCGATGAGATACATACACTTATAGGAGCCGGCAAATCGGAGGGCGCTATGGATGCCGCCAATATACTGAAGCCTGCATTGGCAAGGGGAGAACTGAGAACGATAGGAGCAACAACCCTGAATGAATACCAGAAGTACTTTGAAAAAGATAAAGCGCTCGAACGACGATTTCAGGTGGTTATGGTTGAGGAACCCGACAGGGCTAGTGCAATTTCAATTCTCAGAGGTTTGAGAGAAAGATATGAGGCTCATCATAAGGTAATTATTAGAGATGAAGCTATAATTGCTGCAGTTGATCTTTCCTACAGATATATAACTGACAGATTTCTTCCTGATAAAGCAATTGATCTTATGGACGAAGCCGCCTCAAGGCTAAGACTTGAAATGAATTCAGTTCCTGAAGAGCTTGATGAACTGGAAAGAACAATTACCAGATATGAGATTGAACGGGAAGCATTAAGACGTGATGGTGATAAAGAAAAAGAAACAGGAATGGCCCGTGAAATATCGAACTTGTCAGATAAAAGGAATGAACTTAAAGCAGCATGGGTTACTGAGAAGGGGATGATCGAAAAGATGCGGGAGAAAAAGGAAATGATTGAATCCATGAAAATGCAAGCCGATCAGGCTGAGCGATCCGGAGACTATGGAAAAGTCGCAGAACTCAGGTACGGAACTATTGCCAACCTTGAAAAGGAGATTTACCGGGATAAAGATGAAATTGAACAAAAACGATCGGGAGTGACCCTTATTAGGGAAGATGTTAGGGCTGAAGATATCGCCGATGTCGTTTCAAAATGGACAGGTATTCCCGTTGCGCGGATGCTCGAAAGTGAAAAGGAGAAACTTCTGCATCTTGAGGAGGAGCTTCATAAGAGAGTTGTAGGCCAGGATGAAGCAATCAGAGCTGTATCAGATGCTGTAAGACGCTCTAGGGCAGGACTGAGCGATGAGAAAAAACCTGTAGGTTCTTTCATATTTATTGGTACAACAGGTGTTGGAAAAACCGAATTGGCCAGAGCATTGGCTGAATTTCTTTTTAATAATGAAAATCTTCTGACCCGAATAGATATGTCCGAGTACCAGGAAAGGCATTCAGTTTCACGCCTTATTGGTGCTCCTCCGGGTTATATCGGATATGATGAAGGAGGTCAGCTGACAGAAGCAGTACGTCATAAACCTTATTCTGTAGTTCTTCTGGATGAAATTGAAAAAGCTCATCCAGATGTTTTTAATCTTTTGCTTCAGGTGCTTGATGAAGGAAGACTGACTGATAATAAAGGACGTACAATCAATTTCAGAAATGTCATAATAATAATGACATCCAATCTCGGTTCTGATGTCATCAGGAATAAGATGGAAAAGTTTGATAATTCATTGCCCCAGGAAGAGGAAGAATCACTGAAAAACGAAATCTTATTGATGCTCAGGAAATTCATGCACCCCGAGTTTTTAAACCGGATTGATGAAATAGTAATGTTCAAACCATTAAATGTTGACCAGATCAGGGAGATAGTTGTAATCCAGGTGAATGGACTGATAGAAATGCTCGGTCACCGTGATATTTCACTGTCTGTCAGAAACAGCGTAATTGACTGGCTGGCTGACAAGGGCTTCGATCCGCAGTTAGGAGCCCGTCCGGTTAAGAGGCTGATTCAGAAGAAGCTTGTAAATGAACTTTCGAAAGAAATTATAAATGGAAAGATATTGAAGGATGATAAAATCACTATCGACGTTAAAGATAATACTATCTGTTTTTTTAATGAAGACAGAGATAACGCTTAAACAATATTAACATCTTTCCTTCATTTCTGGTCTTTAAGTTGATGGAGTTTATTCCATGGTTAAAATTTTATTATTTATTATTTTGTTTTTGTCAACTACGTTGGTCTTAGCCAAGGGTAAGTCAAAAATTCTTATCATCAATCATTGCAGGACAGCTTTTCCCATCAATATAAATATTACTTTCAACCACGCCTAATCTTTTATTATCTGTGAATGCAACACCTGTTTCAAAATGGGTTCCTTGCGAAGAATTACTATAAAATATATGACTTATATGGTTATATGAAACATTTTTTTAAATTTGTGTTAATGAGTAAAAAAGAAATCCAAATTTAAACTATGAAAAAAATTCTTGTTTTGATGATATCGATTTTCCTGATTTTCTCCATTAATGGTTTTTCTCAGGATAAACATCACAAAAAAGCTCAATCTGGCAAGATTGAACAGCCAAAAAATGGGAAGCACAGAACCAAACCTGCACCAGGTAAGTCTGTCTCAAAGAAAACAGTTCATAAACCGACACCAAAGGGGCATGGTCCTAAAAAGTCAGGGAAGGCAGTAAAAGTATAAAACTGCTGTTAGCACCAGACAGGGAATACCATTCTTCTGGAATCTAGAATGGTTATTCATCAGCTATATTTTAATTGATTTCTTTTCAGTTAATCCTGAAATTCTTATAGTCTCCGGAATTTTTATGGACGGTATAACTTAGCAAATAACACAGTTTTTTGGACAGTCTCCGTTTACACAGTTTTTTGGACAGTCTCCTGAATATGCCTCTGCAAGTCGGGAATATGCCTCCCCAAGTCCGGAATATGCTTCCCAAAGTTCGGAATATGCTTCCCCAGGTCGGGAATATCGTTCCCCAGGTAGGGAATATGCTTCCCCAGGTCAGGAATAT
>Ga0182027_10015572_pt1 | contig 10445 bp, 11 predicted proteins | sample 712E1DmetaG_FD_121300 | JGI IMG/M metagenome (GOLD analysis project Ga0182027, IMG submission 121300) | Permafrost microbial communities from Stordalen Mire, Sweden - 712E1D metaG (Illumina Assembly) | ecosystem: Environmental > Terrestrial > Soil > Wetlands > Permafrost | place: Sweden... | reverse complement strand
GGAGTTTGGCCCCGTACTGCTCATCTGGGCCGTGATCCTGGGGATTCCGGCGATTCTGGTATGGCGCAGATATCGCAAGGCCCACGCCAGGGTGGTTGCAGGGAGATCAATCAGGGGCTGAAACACGCGTTCATTACTGTGCGTGTTCGGCGCCCTTCGACTCCGTTCAGGGCAGGTTTTGAAGTCGCGCCCTTTCACGACCAGTTCAAATTGAGACGTCGCGATGCGACTAGAGCGTGAAACGCCGCACAAACGCGGCTGATATTCTGGTTGAGATAGCAAAAATCGCGATGAATGCAGAAACGAAGATCGGTACAAAGACCGTCGAGCGCCCGGTGCGGCTGGCGGCCTCTACGCGCGCGGTGTGGCTGCTGTTTGCGGCCATTTTTCTCGCGGTGTATTTTGCGTCGCTGTTTTCGCCGCCTCTCTTGGACGACGTGGACGCGGCGCACGCGCAGGCCGCGCAGCACATGGCCGAGAGCGGCGACCTGATTACGTCGAAGATCAACGGCATCCGCTACATTGAGAAGCCGCCGCTGCCGTATTGGCTCGTGGCCGGAATGTACAGGGTTTTTGGCGAGAACACCTTTGCCACGCACCTGCCCAACGCACTGGCCATGCTGGCGCTGGCGTGGCTCTCGTGGCTGTGGGCGCGGCGGGCGTGGGGCGACCGCGCGGGGCTCTATGCCGGACTAGGCGTGCTGACGTCTGTCGGGCCGTTTCTGTTTACGCGCTTCATTATTCCGGAATCGATCCTGGCGCTTTTTCTGCTGATCGCGCTTTACGCGTTGATCACTACGCTTGAAGGCGGCGGGCCGCTCGGCATTTACTGGATGTGGGCCGGCGTGGCGCTGGCTCTCTTGACCAAGGGGCTGGTTGCACCCGTTTTCTTTTTGGGCGCGGCCATTCCTTATTTGCTATTGACCGGGCAATGGCGCCGCTGGAAGGCGCTGAGGCCCGTGAGCGGGTTGCTGGTTTTTCTGGCTATCGCCGCGCCGTGGCACATTCTTTGCGGAATCATCAATCGCGACCAGGGAAATCCCATCGGCAACCACCCCACCATAGGCAACGTGCACGGGTTCTTCTACTTTTACTTCATGAACGAGCATGTGCTGCGCTTCTTTAACATGCGCTATCCGCACGACTACAACAAAATGCCGGGCGTGTGGTATTGGCTGGCGCACCTGGTGTGGCTGTTCCCGTGGAGCCTGTTTTTGCCCGCAGCGGTGGTGACGGCCTGGAAGACGCGCCGCTCGTGGCTCAAGCACTTGCGTCCCGATTCCGGCGACACGGTAGACTTTTACCTGGACAACGCGTTGCGCGAGGACGTGGCCAGCTACGTGCTGCGGCTCAAATTCCGCGTGCGCACGATCTGGCTGCTGAGTTTGTTTTCGGCATGGACGCTCGTGTTCTTTTCCATCTCGACGAACCAGGAGTACTACACGTTTCCGGTATGGCCGCCGCTGTTCATATTGATTGCAGGGGTGATGGCGGATATTGAAGAGAACCGAGCCTTAGAGGGCGGCAAGCCGGTTCTCAAGACGGTGTGGCTGACCGGCGCGCAAGCAGTGTTTGCGGTGGTGGGCGTGCTGTCGGCCGCCGCGCTGGGCTGGGGCTTGTGGACCTCGCGCAATTTGCCGTTCGTTCCCGACATTGGCGCAGTGCTGGCGCATCGAGGCGTGGCCGATTACACGCTGTCGATGTCGCACCTGTTCGACCTAACCGGAGATTCGTTTGCCGCGCTGCGGCTGCCGGCGGCGATGGCGGCGATTGTGTTGCTGATTGGACCGGCCGCGGGCTGGCTGCTTCGGCTGAAAAAGAAGCACGTGGCGTCGACGGTGAGCGTAGCGCTGACGATGACAGTGTTTCTCATCGCCGCGCACATCGCGTTTGCGCGCTTTGAGCCCATGCTGAGCTCGAAGCCACTGGCCGACACGATCGTCCAAAAGGGATCGCCCGAGGATACTTTCATCATTTATGGCGACCAATCGTCCGGCTCTTCGGTGATCTTTTACACGAATGCGTTCTTCCACGGCCGGCCTGCATTGCTGGTGCTGCCGCGTTGCGGGCAGCACGGCGAGGGATCGACGCTGCTGTGGGGGTCGTGCTATCCCGACGCGCCGGATATTTTTCTCAGCGACGCACAGCTTGCGAAGATCTGGGGCACGGGCGAGCGCAAGTGGCTCTTCGCGGAGGACACGGAGCGCGACAAGGTGGAGGCTGCGCTGACCGAACGGTTGTACCCGGTGCAGACGATCGCCGACAAAACCTTGTGGACGGACCGGCCGCTGTAAGTCAGGGGTCAGAGATCGGCTCCAGCCGCGTCGAGAGCTGCCGCGGGATCTCTGCGCAGGTATATCCATAGATAGAAGATGCCGAGGGCCAGCAGGATCAGCGGCGCGGGGATCATTCCCGCGAGCGCGGAGTTGTACGAGTAATCGGTGAAGTGAAAGACGGCGATCCAGAAGATGTCGCCGGTGATGACGATGGCCGCCAGCGTGAGCAGGAGCGCACACCACCGAGCGGGACCACCATTCTTCCAAAGCATGGCGAACGCGGGAACAGTGAGCATGAGGAGCCGTGCGTCGTAGCAGCGGTGATACACAGGCAGCATGGCGAGAGGAACCACGGCGGCTAGCGCGAACCAGGCCAGCGCCGGCGAGAAGCGCGAGTGCAGAGTCTTGATGAGCCACGGCACGAGAAGCGCTGCAACGATGAGATACGCGATCGGATTGTAGAAGCCGGGATCGTCGCGGAAGCGGCTGACGATGGTCTGCAAACAGACGATCATGTTGACGCCGAAGGCGCCGCCGCTTGCGGGGCCGGGGTCGTCAAGGCCGCCGCGCGCCGTGATGGTGGCCAGGTTTGCGTGGAGCTCCGAGGGCCAGTGCGGGGCGACGTGCGAGATCCATAAAATAGCGGGTACTGCCAGCAGAGCGGTGACGGCAAGGGTTTGCAGGGCACGCTTGCGAAGAACGCCGCCGGCGAGAAGGAAGTAGAGCCAGATCAATCCTGCGTCGTGAGGCTTCATGGCCAGGCTGAAGGCCATCGAGAGGATTCCGGCAAAGACAAACCGCTCGCGAAGAAAACACCAGGCGGCGATGACCGAAAGGCCGACGACGAGTCCGGCGGTGTTGCCTAGAGCAAGAAGCATTTCGCTATTGACGAGCAGGAGAAAGATCAGGCCGCTCGAAAGGCGCGGCGCGAAAGGTGCGCCGAGACTCCACATAAGGAAGGCGGCAAGAATGAAGGCCGCCGCGGTGAGAATCGTCCAAAGGAGCGTGGCCAGCTTCCATGGCAGAAGGGCGAAGGGAGCAACGAGGAGAAACGTGGTGGGGAAGTTGGGCGTGAGAGAAGCATTGCGGCGCTGCCAGACGGCAGTGATGGGAACCGAAGGCAGGACGTTTGCCATTTCATGGTAAACCGCGCCCAAGTCGCTTTCGTTATAGGGATCGTGGTGCTCGATGAGGCAGCGCGCGCCGGAATAGAACTCCTTGAAGTCGATCATGCCAAGGTAACTGATGCGCTGGGTGGCAAAGCCGGCCAGGGCAAAGAAAATACTGCCGAGCAGCATGAGATAGAAGGCGTCCTGCCGTGCATTGGTCATCTTCAGGCTCTCCCCAAATTGCGATGGAACGCTGTGCGCATTATGACGGTCTGAGGGCGATCGGGCAAACTTTGGCGATGAGTTTTATTTCGCTGCGCGCATTTTTCCGCCGGGCAGCAGTTCGTAGACGCGGTTGCGCCAGAGAATGCGGCGGCCCAGGTAGCTGGCGGCCCAGAAACCGAAGCCCATCAGATCGCGGATGGGATAGAGAACGAGCAGGCCGAACCAACTGCTGTCGCGCACCACGAACCGGCCGACGGCGATGGAAAGCACCAAGCGCGTGGCGATGGCGAAGGCGAGGAGCGCAAGGCCCCAGCAGGGATGGCCGAGCCAGGCCGCGCCCGCAAGCCCTAGCAGGCCGAAGGGAAGGCTGAAGGTGAGCGAGGTGCCGAAGTGGCCCTTGGGGCGCGAGAAGCGCGTGGACTTCATCCAGCGCACCTGGTGCTTGAGCGAACCCACGAAGTTGGAATGCAAAACCATGTGGTCGATGGCGTGGTGGCTGAGGATGACGGTCTGGCCCAGCTTGTGAGTTTCGTTGCCGAGCACGAAATCGTCGGCGCAGTAGTCGGCCGTGACGCGGAAGCCTCCCATGCAGCGGATGGTCTGGCGGCGGAAGGCCATCGTCGGGCCGAGCGTGAATTGCATGCCTTCCATGGCGCGGGCGGCGAGCACGCCGGAGGACATTTCGACGGACATGCCGACGGCTTCAAGCCGCGCCCAAAGACCTCCCTCGGCCGCTACGCCGCGGTAGAGGCAACACATGCCGCCGACGCGCGAGTCGGCGAACGGGAGGGCCACGGCGCGGAGGTAGTCCGGCGTGACGCGCACGTCGCTGTCAGAGATGACAAGGATTTCGTGCGCGGCTTCGGTCTCCATCTTTTCCATCGAAATGACTTTGTCGTTGATGTAGTCGGGCTGGCCGCCTGTGGAGAGAAACTTGACGGGAATGTTGGGATGGCGCTCGGCGACGCGGCGGGCGGTGGCGAGACCGGCGTCGTTGGTCTCGCGGGCGCAGAAGAGGATTTCGTAGTCTTGGTAATCCTGGGTGAAAAAGGATTCGAGATAGGATTCGAGGCCGGGATCGGCGCCGTGCAAGGGCTTGAGCAGCGTAAGTGGAGGCGTGAAGCCGGGGCGTGCGGCGAGCGTGGCGAGCGCCTGACGCCGCTCGCGCAGGTAGCGGGGCACGGCCCACAGCACAATGCCGGCGAAGACCGTGGAGGTGATGAGGCCGAAGACAGCCAGGCCGAGGAGAACGTAGGGCATGCTGGTTCAAGGATAAAGGGCGGGGGCGGAGCAGCAAGTCAGCGAGATAGCGGATGGCGGCGTGGACGCCGCTACTTCAGCCGGTCTGGAGTCCAACGGTAGATCCTCAGTCCGGCGTCACATCCTGGGACCGGCGCTACAGATCAGCTACGGCTTGCGCGTGGGGGTGGGCCGCGGGGCCGGGACGGGCTTGCGGATGGGCACAATGGCCGCGGCCGAGCCCGACGCGGCAGCCTGGAAGCGCGAGAGCATCTCCGAGCGGACGTACTCGACGAAGCTCTGCATCTGGCGGTTCATCTCCTCCATGCGCTCGCGCATTTGCAGGATGATGGCGATGCCGGCGATGTTGACGCCGAGGTCGCGGGCGAGGTTGAGGATGAACTCGAGCAGCTCCAAATCTTCATCGGTGTAGAGGCGGGTATTGCCCTCGGTGCGCGACGGCTTCAGCAGCCCCTCGCGCTCGTAGAGGCGGAGGGTTTGGGGATGGATCTCATACATCTCGGCGACTGCCGAGATCATGTACGCGCCTTTGGACTTGCGTTTGGTGGTCATGGTGCGACCCTTCAGGCGGCTTTCAGCTTTTCCAACCACCGCTCTGGAGTCATTTTGTGCTGCGACAAATACTCCCGTAGTTCCTTGCCAGCGTTACGGACAAAATAGCGCCCTCCTTTGGTCCATGAATCTGTCTTTGAATAGCCTTTCTTATCGAGGATATCCAAGGCTTCATCGTAAGTTAGTGCGTAGACCTCGCTCAGTTCCGGCGTTCGAACATTCCAAACGTAAGCGATCAACAGATCCGGTATGCGCTTGTACTTGACGTCGAGCCCAAAGGATTCGTGCGAGTAAGCCTTCAACTGGATGGGGCGAGCAACAAAACCTGTCGCGCCTTCCTTGTCGCGATAGGCAACGAGGTCGATGCCCCTGTCGCGTACGGGCTCTGCCACTTCGAGTCCGGCGTCGATCAAGTGGCCGATCAGCAGGTTCTTCCCGAAGACCTCAGTTAGCTGCGAATCCTGCCCTCCCGTCTCCACTGGATATTTGTCTTCAGGCTCACTCTTGAGGAGGGTTACGGTATGACCTTTCGCGTACTGCTCAGAATGTCTTCCCCGGACAGCCTTAGAAAAGTCGAATTGGCTCCGCAATTTCTGTTCGCTATCGCTCATCTGCGATTTCATATTCCCTCCTTTCCCACGGTTCTGCGAGCCTGGCACTAATCAGTCGCAATTTCGCTCCGCGCTCGGTAAAAACTATAGTCAAAAGCCGCCCCTTTTCGGACCGGCCAATAGCAAGATAACGCAATTCTTCGTAGCTGTGCTCACGGTCGGGGATCTCAAGATGTTTCTTGTCCCCAAAGATCGTTTTTGCCTCATCGAATGAGACTTTGTGCTTCTTTAAGTTTGCCTCCGCTTTCCGCGTGTACCACTCAAATTCAAGCGCCGTAATGTCTTCCCTGTCCGAGGCGTCCTGTTCGAAGCCCATTGCCCACCATGTGCAAACTCTATTTCAACCTGCGTTTACAGCTTATCAAACAGCGCCTTGCGCGGATCCTGGGGGTTCAGCTTTGCGAGCTCGCGCATGATCTCGCGGCTGCGCTCGTCGTTCAGGTGAGGCACGGCGACTTCGACGGTGACGATCTGGTCGCCGCGCTGGCCGGGATGCTGCGCGCTTTCGACGCCGCGCTCCCGCAGGCGCAGCTTTTGCCCGCTCTGCGTGCCGGGCGGGATCTTCAACTGCGTGCGGCCGTCGATGGTGGGCACGTCGACTTTGGCGCCCAGTGCGGCCTCGGCCACGGTGACCGGGACAGTGAGCTGAATGTCGTCGCCCACGCGCGTGAGGACCGGGTGCGAGCCGGTGCGCACGATGAGAAACAGGTCTCCGGCCGCGCCACCGTTGACGCCGGCGTTACCCTTGCCTTGCAGGCGGATGCGCTGGCCGTCGCGCGTGCCCGCCTTGATGCGAAAATCCACCGTCTCAGTGCGTGTGACCGTGCCCTCGCCGTGGCAGGCGGGGCAGGCTTTGGCGATGCGGCCCGTGCCGTTGCAGCTCGGGCAGGTGATGTTGAACTTCATGCGGCCGCCCATCTGCGTCACCTGGCCGGTGCCATGGCACTCGGAGCACTGCATGCCGCCGCCTGCGGTCGCCTGGCCGTGGCAGGTTGGGCAGGCCTCCTGGCGGTGAATCTGGATGCGCGCCTGGCCGCCGCGGATGGCGGTCCAGAAGTCGACCGTAGCCTGGTATTCGAGGTCGGTGCCCGGTTGCGGCCCGCGCGCCTGTTGCCGTTGCTGCGCGCCCGAGAACATGCCGGAGAAGATGTCTTTGAAGTTGCCCCAGCCGCCGGTCTCCGCGCCGCCCGGCTGGCCCGGAGCGCCCCCCTGAAAGCCGGAGAAGTCGAAGCCCTCGAAGTCGACCGGCCCGCGCCTGCCGCCAGCGCTCTGCTGGCGCGCATAGGCTTCGGCCGTGGCCGGGTCGATCTGGTCGGAGTAGAAGCCGACCTGGTCGTAAATCTTGCGCTTCTTCTCGTCGCTCAGAATATCGTTGGCCTCGGAGATCTCTTTGAACTTCTCCTCGGCCCTCTTGTCGTTGGGATTCACGTCAGGGTGGTACTTGCGCGCGGCTTTGCGGAAGGCCTTGCGAATCTCCTCCGCCGTGGCCGTCTTCTTGACGCCGAGCGTTGCGTAATAGTCTTTGTTCTGGGTCGTGGCCATGGTCTGTGGTTGCTCGATCTTCGGTTATGTCCAATTGCGGGTTCTTTGTTTCGCTGCAATCTTGGCGCGTATCGCCCGCGTGTAGCCATAAAAACTGCTAATCCTTCATGGCTGCATCATGCGATTGCGCGCTTGCCACCCTCCGTTTGCGGCCGGAAACCGGGCCGAGGGCGAATCTCCTGATGAATGGCAGCCTGCTGGGCGGCCGAGGCCGATTCCAGATCGTAATCCACCTGCAGCCGCATCCAGAACTCCGGCGTCATATTGAAGTACCGCGCCAGTCGAAGCGCCGTATCCGCTGTGATCCCGCGCCGTTCGCGGACGATCTCGGAAATCCGCGTCACCGGCACGCGCAGCGCGATAGCGAGCGCGTTCGCCGAAAGTCCCAGCGGCTTCATAAACTCCTCGCGCAGCATTTCGCCGGGATGCAAGGCCGGCATCAGCGCGCCCTCCTTCAACCCGGACTTAGTGGTAATCGACAATTTCGACCTCATAGGCATCGCCATCGCTCCATCGAAAGCAGACTCGGTACTGCTCGTCGATCCGCAGACTCCATTGGCCTTCCCGGTCGCCTTGCAGCTTCTCAAGCCTGTTTCCCGGAGGCTGGTAGAGTTCTTCCACTGTTGAGACCGTATGAATCTGCCGCAACTTCCGAAACGCTACCCGTTCAAACGCCGCATACCGCCGACTGTGGCGGTGGTGAAAGACCTGTTCGGTATCTTTGTCGTCGAACGAACGGATCATGCTTAACGTTTAGCGTAACACGGTAAACGAAACAAGACAAGCTGCGCTCATTCCCCGATGAAACCTCGACGCTGCCGGCCGTAGTCGCATCATCCGGTGCTGAGAACATTCTCTGCATGAAAGCTCCCGTTGGTCAGTCTGCTGCAGTGGTGTCCTTCATTGGGACAATGCTAATTTGCCCGGTTTCGATAGATTGCGTTGCGCGCTTCAACACCACATGGTTCAGGCTTCCGTTGCTCGCCAAAACCGACCGAATTTCCGTTTCGAGCTTAGGGCCTGCGCCAAAACCAATAATCGCACTCTTGATCGCATCGGGCGGAATCTCGAACAGTGAGATTTCGTTTCCGTAGGTATCCGATTCTTTCAACTTCACTTTTGCGTCGTTGAAGGACCGGACGATTCGCCACTCCTGTTGGTGGCTCCACGAATCCGACTTCGCGTAGAGTACCTCGTCCTTGATGTCCAATAGGTTCTTCGCGGAACGAACGGAAACGTATTCGACCTTCGTGAGATCGTTAAACCCGTCATCCGGATTTCGCATTGCGTGGAACCAAGAATTCTGTGCGTCAAACTCAATGAGGAACCCACGCCCGCCGTCCGCATAGTGGCTCCACATTTGTTGGTCGCTGGAAATCTCTGACATAGAAAGGATCCCGAAGTTCTTATCGAGTTTCTTAAATGTTTCTTCCGCTTTCTCCTCGTGCCGAAGGTTCAGATTGTGGCTGGCCCTCAAGGCCAATTCGTTCAAGTCGATCTCTATCAGCTGGTCGGCGAGCCCGGGCAATCCAAAGGATGCATCTAACGACGCCCTCCTCTGAATTGGAACAACCTCCAATATGTGCGGACGAGCCTTGTCTTTGATTCTGCTTGCGAGCCTTTTAGGCTCCTCCACGCCGTCTGTTGGCCACCGAAACTCAAGCTTGTCGTCCATCGATGACGCTTGAGTAAAGCGAATAAGTAGGTTCTTCAGGACGTCGATGCGTTCTGGAGGAAGATACTTGTAGACCGAATCGGGAACGGCTGACATTCCTCTCTCTCGACACACAGGCAACCGCAGATCCTTCGACTCCTCCCCTTCGCGCTGCTCAGGGTCGTCGCTCAGGACGACAGCGCTGGAGGGTGCTACGAATCGGGGTGGGCGACTTTCGTCGCCCACCCCGGAATCACGAACCTCGTGCGATCCCACCCAATCACAGGAGTCTGTGCGGATCGCCTACACTCGCCAGTCCGATGATTTAGTCGGGATCGGGATGAAATCTGATCTCCCGATCCGTCATAACCTGTTCGCTAATTCCAACCAGAGGCCCCCACATCGGATCTTGTTCGAGGCTTCTGACAGCATGCTGCCAGAGATCTATTGCCTGTTGATCAGAACATGCTCCCATCATCTCCTCCCATTTCGGCTCGTTGGGAGGAGCGTTCTGTTCCTTGCTCAGTGCGATCTTCTGATCCGGCAGGCGTATCGAATTCATTGCCAGATCGTCCCCTTTCCAGTCCTTCATCTGAGTCGATACCGCGGCGGACTAAAAACCCTTCGGGCGAGCCACTGAAGTCGCCCGCCCCGCTGACTTGCTGACTCGCTGATCTGCCGACTTGCTTATTTTTTCTCGTCCACATCGACGTACTCGGCGTCGATCACTTCGCCTTCCTTCTTCGCCCCGGCGTCACCGGCGCCCGAGGGTCCGGCAGAGCCGCCTTCCGAAGGCCCGCCGGCCCCAGGCCCTTGCGCAGCGTTGGCCTTGTAGAGCACCTCGGCCAGTTTGTGGCTGGCGTGAGTGAGCTTTTCATGCGCGGATTTTAGCTCCGACACGGACGGCGAGCCTTCGAGTGTCTTTTTCGCCTCGGCCAGCGCCGCTTCGACTTCGGTCTTGTCGGCGGCCTGCACCTTTTCGCCGGAGTCCTTCAGCATCTTTTCGATGTTGTAGACCAGGCCGTCCAGTTGATTGCGGGCCTCAATCTGCTCGCGCTGCTCCTTGTCCTCGGAGGCGTGTGCCTCGGCTTCCTTGGCCATCTTTTCCACCTCTTCCTTCGATAGGCCGGAACTCGAGGTAATGGTGATGCGCGTGTCCTTGCCCGTGGCGTTGTCCTTGGCAGTCACGTTGAGAATACCGTTGGCATCGATGTCG
>Ga0182027_10015571_pt1 | contig 10446 bp, 14 predicted proteins | sample 712E1DmetaG_FD_121300 | JGI IMG/M metagenome (GOLD analysis project Ga0182027, IMG submission 121300) | Permafrost microbial communities from Stordalen Mire, Sweden - 712E1D metaG (Illumina Assembly) | ecosystem: Environmental > Terrestrial > Soil > Wetlands > Permafrost | place: Sweden... | reverse complement strand
TTGATTTATGACACGCAAGATCAAAAAGACGCCATCAAACAAGCGTTTGAGCTCTTGGGCTTATCGGCAAAAGAATATAAACCGGCATCTGTGTTGGGAACTATTTCGCAGGCAAAAAATGAACTGGTCGCCGATACCGACTATCCAAATTATGCCAGAGGGTATTTCCAGGAAGTTGTTTCAAGAGTTTATACTGTTTATCAAAAACTATTAAAAGAGAATGCCGCGTTGGACTTTGATGATCTGATTTTAAAAACCGTGGAGCTCTTTAAAAAATATCCGCAAGTTTTAGAAAAATACCAAAATAAATTTCAATACATACTTGTTGATGAGTATCAGGATACGAATCATGCCCAATATTTGCTAACTAAAATGCTGTCTCAAAAATGGAATAACATTTGTGTTGTCGGAGATTTTTCACAAAGTATTTACAGTTTTAGAGGCGCAGATTTTTTAAATCTGGCTAAATTTAAAGAGGATTTTAAAAACACCAAAACTTTTTCCCTTTCTCAAAACTACAGATCAACTCAAAAAATCTTGGATGCCGCAACGGCAGTTATCTCAAAAAATAATACCCACCCTGTTTTAAAACTGTGGACAGAAAACGAAACAGGAGAAGAAGTAACAGTTTATGAATCATTAAATGAACAAAAAGAAGCAGAATTTATTGTTGATAAAATATTGAAATTAAAATATGAAGATCCCACTCTTAAGAATTATGATTTTTGTGTTTTGTATAGGACAAACGCTCAATCAAGGGCAATTGAAGAAGTTTTTATACACCGGGGTATTTCCTATATTCTAATCGGAGGAACCAGGTTTTATGAAAGAAAAGAAATTAAAGATGCCTTAGCTTATCTAAAAGTCTTGGCCAACGCCAGGGATAAAGTTTCCTTAAAAAGGATTGAAAAATTAGGTAAAGGACGTTTTGCAAAATTTTTGGAATTTCAAAAAGATTTCAATAATGAACAAGCGGCAATTGATATTCTAGATAATGCTTTAAAAGCAACTGATTACCTATCCTTATTTGATGAAAAGGATGAAGATGATTTACAGAGATTAGAAAACATTAAAGAGCTGCGCTCGGTTGCAATAGAATTTCCGGAACTAAATCAATTTTTAGAAAATGTTTCCTTAGTTGAACAGGAATATATGCCCGATCATGTAAAAGATGAAAAAGGTAAAAAGGACGCGGTGAACATGATGACACTTCATGCCGCAAAGGGCCTGGAATTTAAAGTTGTTTTTATGGTTGGCATGGAAGAAGGTTTGTTCCCTCATTCCAGAAGCATGATGGATAAAAATGAGCTTGAGGAGGAAAGAAGACTTTGTTATGTTGGAATGACAAGAGCCAAAGAAAAATTATTCTTGACCTATTCTCGAAAAAGACTTTTCTTTGGACAAAAGACGACAAATATCGTTTCTAGGTTTATACTGGAATTACCGGAAGGAACATTGGAAAGAAGTTTAAACAATATGGTAAGTGATGTTCCGGACTATTTATGAAAAATAATATTCATCCGCTACAATCTCTAACGTGGGGTCAATTTCGCGAAAAAACGGGCATAAAAGTTGTAAGAGAAAATGGATTGCAAATAACAATCCACCCTGTTCCTCATACAAAATACACCATCGGATATTTACCAAAAGGGCCGGACATAGATCAAGCAATGCTTAGGCAACTCTTGGAAATTGGTAAAAAAGAGCATTGTATTTTTATTCAATTGGAACCTAATATCGAAAGGGCGAGCCATAAAGAATATCACTTAAAAAATCTTTTTGAATCTTCCCATCCGCTTTTTACAAAATACACTTTTATTTTAGACTTAACTAAATCCGAAGAAGAATTGCTTAAAAACATGAGTCAAAAAACCAGATATAACATTAGGGTCGCCGAAAAAAGAGGAGTAGAAGTAATTGAAGATAGTTCCGATGAAACATTTGAAGAATATCTTCGACTCACCAAAGAAACAACCACCAGACAAAATTTTTACGCGCATGGAGAAAGATATCACCGGTTGATGTGGGAAACTTTAAAAGACCAAAAGTCAGATACTAATGAACTTAACGCGCATCTTTTAAAAGCTACTTACAATGGCAAAGTTTTAGTAACTTGGGTACTTTTTGTCTTAGGCGATACACTTTATTATCCTTATGGCGCCTCAAGCAGCGAGCATCGGGAAGTAATGGCATCAAATTTAATGATGTGGGGGGCAATAAAATTTGGCAAAAAATTAGGTCTTAAAAAGTTTGATATGTGGGGTTCTATGGGTCCAAACGCAGATATTAAAGATCCCTGGTATGGATTCCACCACTTTAAAGAAGGATATGGGCCAAAACTAACTGAATTTGTCGGAAGTTATGATTTCGTGATTAACAAAAAAATGTATTTCGCCTATAAACTCCTCAATAAAATCCGCTGGGCGATTTTGAGACTTAAATAACGTAAAGTCTTATCCTATTTTCTTTATCGTACTCTTTAAGCGGAAGGTTTACTTCATATACAAAACTCACAATTCTGGTTCCTTTTTTCAGCTCTTTCTTAAATTTGGGCAAAAGCTTTTCTATGGTTTTGGGTATCAGATAAACAAAAATAACATCTGCGTCTTTTAAATTCTGAGTAAAAAAATTCCTCCTTAATACCTTAACTTTGTCTGCTACTGAGTTTTTCTTCAGTAAAATTTTTGAAACCCAATAACGGAATGGATCAATCTCTATACCTATTCCCTTTGCGCCAAATTCTTTCGCTGCTATCATTAATGCCGTCCCGTCTCCGGATCCTAAATCATAAATTAAATCTCCTTTTTTAACTTTAGCTAATTTACAAATCGCCCTTGCGGTTTTCTGAGAAGTTCTCCACCAAGGTGCCCAAGGACTATCCGGTGGCCAAACTGCAGAAAGCATCAATAGTAAAAAAATAATTGCTAAAAGAACTAATAAATTAAGTATAAGCATTTATAATTTATAGATAATTTCTCCGATAATTCGATTTTTAGAAATAAGACCCAACTTCCTGCTATCTAAACTGTCTTGTTTATTATCTCCTTGCATAAAATATTTTCCGTCTTGAATCTTAACGATTCTTTTTATTAAAACCCTACCGGTATTCTCCTTAAAAGCAACTATATCACTAATTTTGGGACTTTTAAACAAATACGGAATACTGCTTACTAAAACTGTTTCACCTGATTTTATTTGGGGCTCCATACTGTGGCCAACAACTCTAAATTTTGCTATAAAAAGCATTTATTTATAGACTACTATTTCTCCGCCTGTTGGATAAATCGATTTTACTCTTACCGGTGTTACACCTTTTGTTTTGTAAAATATTTCGGCAATTTCCAAAATTCCCGAAAGAGTTTGCTCCGCAGCGGCAACATCAATATTTTGTCTTGCTTTAGCTACCGATTTTAAAGTCTTTGTAAATAATTCGTTAAGATTAGGATATTGTTTATAATGCTCTTCTTTAAAATAATCATTCCTTAATGTTTCTAATTCTTCTTCAATGATGCTTGAGTGCTCTTCTTTAACATGAGTTGCTCTGGCAACATCATGTTCTGCTTTTGTTTCATCTTCTCTTTTAATCTCTAGTAGAAGCTGTGTCATCCTTATCACGGTATGTGCTGCCAATTGCGCCTGATGCGGATCGTAAATTCCGCAAGGAATATCACAATGCGCGTATGCGATATTTAAAGGCAGAATATTAAATAGTTTTTTCATTTTCATGTTAATTAATTTTTTTGGCCCATTGAACTAAGCTTTCTACCAACTCTTTTATTTTCTCTTTTGTGTGTTCATCTGTCAAATTTACTTCTTCATCGAATTTTTCTGTAACATTTGAAACAATAACTTCCGGTTTATTTAAAGGGTGTATATTGATAAACAACATCATTTGCCTCAAATGCAGTTGTGCTTTGATTCCCCCCAGCATTCCTATCGATTCACTCATAATCGCTGCCGGTTTTTCATCCCATGAATTATCCCCATAAGGCCTTGATGCCCAATCAATTGCGTTCTTTAAGCTACCTGGAATTGAAAAATTATATTCCGCTGTTGAAAACAAAATCGCATCAGCTTCCTTAATACTATTTTTAAATTTTTGTACACTCTCCGGTAACGGAATATCAGGATTATATAAAGGAAAATCTGTTATATCTGCAATTTCTATTACAACGCCTCCTGGGGCTAATTTCTGTGCCTCTAAAAGCAATGCTTTACTAAAAGAACCTTTTCTAAGCGTTCCGCCAATTCCAATTATTTTAAACTTTTCCATAATATATTGACATTTTAATCCTTAAACTATATAATGTCAAGTAGTAGTAAAAAGTATAGTATGGACGATTTATTAAAAGTATCAAAAGTTGCTAAAATCATTGGCAGTAAATGGACCATTCAAATCTTAAATGCTCTTTTATCGGGCACTAAAAGGTTTGGAGAAATCCAAAAAGACTTAAAATCCGTAAACCCTAAAACTCTTTCTAAAAGACTACAGACATTAGAAAAAGAAGGCTATATTACACGAAAAGCCTATCCGGAAGTTCCCCCGCGCGTAGAATATACGTTAACCGAAAAAGGCAAGATTTTTAAGAGTGTCCTGAAGGCCGTAAGCAACTGTGAAAAACAGATGTAAACTTCTACTTGTATTAAGCCTCCTATATGCTAGAATAACCAAATAAATGCCAGCAGAAGAGAGTCTGAGGCCAGTTGCCCCTAACCCACCCGAAACCATATCAAGAAAAAATTTTATGAGTAGGGCGCTTGGAAAATCATCAAGCCCTACTATTCTTCCATTCGATTCGCTTTATGCTCAAAAAGAAAGTGTCGGGACCGCAACCCAACGATTACTAAATACTCAATTAGACAGGCGCGGTTTTCTGATAGGTGCAGGTGCTGCGGGGATCGGAATGGCTGCTTTTTTGGAAGCTCATGTGATTGCTGAGCATATTTTAGGAGCTGTCGACAAAAAAGGAGAACAATTGTTTAACTTATGCAATGTTTCCCCTGACGTATTTTTTAGCACATATGGAGAAAAATTAAAAAGGATAAGACCGGCAACAACGTTTATTCCTGAAGACCATGACGGGGAAGACGGTAGCCATAACTTCAAGGCTGCTCTTGAAGAATTAAGAACAATCGTTGAGGATCTTGGGATCAAAAAAATCAGAATCGGTATCAGGTGGGAAAATGCAATTGGAAAAGACGGAAAACTTGATTTAAGTTTTTATGAACCTTTCTTACAATACTGCTTTGATAATAAAGTAAAAATTTGTCTTAATATCGGTTTAAAAACCTGCGGATATCCCGAAATATTTGTTCCGGATTATCTCTTAGTTAAACCGGGTAATCCTCCCGACGGCGGTGTTATCAAATTGGACAGTCCGATTGTTCCTATAACTTTTGACTATTCACATCAATTACTAAACTATCTTAGCTCTCATTTTTCCGAAGATAAATTAGCATTAATAGAAACTATCCAACCCGAGAACGAACCGTTTGTTAATTATGGTAATAAAAGATGGACCATGGACCCTGAATACCTTAAAGAATTTGCGAAACTTTGTTCATCATATCTTCCAAAAACCAGAATTCTTGTAAATGACAATCTCTGGAATTTTCTTAACAGAGACAAGGCTCCTAATCTGGTAGCAGAAATGACTCAAGGCGGTGACAATCGATGGGAATATGGTGTTAATTATTATTTTGCTGTACCGCAAATAGCAGAGTTTATTAGCATGATTCCATTTCTTTCCGACAAAGACAAACGCATGATCGGAAGATTTGATCCTTTAATTTTAGGCATGGTTTCTCCGCTTTCTTATATTCCGCTCTTTTCTTTTGACAGAATAAGAGATGTTGCTAAACAAACAGGTTTTCCTATTTATGTAAGCGAAGGACAAGCAGAACCGTTTAGTGGGGTTTTGCTCAGAGATGGCAAACAACCGGGAGAGTCCTTAACCGGGTATCAATATCTGTTTTATATGATAACCGAATATATCGCAAACTTCGACCAACAACCAATAATTGAAGTCAGCACTTGGAAAGCCTCACAACTTGCAAGAAGAATGAGAAAAGGAGAACTTACTAATGATGACCGCGGAATGATTAATGTCACTCAAAGACTTGCGGGGCAAGCCGCTTAGTGGAAAATTACAATAATTATGCTAAGCTTAAGCTATGGAAAATGAAATGCAAATCGCAAGGGCAAAATCTCATAAACCGAAACTGATCTTAAATCGCGATGTACATAAAGAAGTTCATGGAGACAACCCATTTGGTCGTTTTAATACCCGCATTGCAGTAATAGTTACGAGATCTGTTGGCTCAATGTGGTGCGCATATGCGTTTGCTTTAATTTCCTTGGTAGCGCTTCCTGCTGCTATTATGTCTCATGATCCTATCATTATAGTGGCATGGATTTCTCAGGCATTTTTACAGTTAGTATTGTTACCCATAATTATTGTTGGTCAAAATGTGCAGGCACAAGCCAGTGATGCGAGAGCTATAAGTGATCATGAGACGCTCATTGCTATCCATACAATAGTTTCCGAGATACACAAAATTAACGAACAACAAAACGAAATTTTAAAATTACTCAAGGAAAGAACAGATAAATAGACCGTTTGTAAATTAGCAGATCTTAAAAAGTTGAAAAACTGGAAGAAAGAAAAAACTAACCCCTTGAGGAGGACACAGAAACTTCTCCTAATGCTCTATCTGAACGAAGCAGGAATCCTGATTCAATATCGCCTACCCCCTGTATTCCTGTAACTTCTATAAAAATACCTGTTCCTGTTTCAGTAGTCTTGCTTTCCCACTCTTTACCCTCAGGAGGAAGAAAGCGTTGCTCGGATGGTAAAAATCCAATAAAATCATTAATAAATCTCTGAGGTGTTAGAGGTGGCTTGCCCCAAATCCTGGCACCGGCATGAAACATTAAGCTATTACCGGAAGATGTTTCCGCGCTGGAAACATCAGGTAGTGTAGGCAATGAATCTAAAGTGGCCTGATCATCGGGATGCGGTCTTCGCTGAGGTCGACCACGGAACATATCTCCTCCAGTTAAGTCTGTTCCTATAAAAGTGGGGGCTTCTTTTGTTCTACCTGGATAGATCGCAGCTCTACGCATATTATTAGTATAAGGGTACTATAGGATTATGTCAAGTCGGGTTGTGTGTTTATCTAATTTTAATGTAATATTGAATTATGCTTGATATTTTGTGTGTTGGCGATTCTAAAATTGATATTTTCTTACAAATTCCGCAAGATAATCCTCATTTCGGCTTAAACGATGAAAAAAATAAACTATTTGTGAGTTTCGGAGAAAAAATTTATATCGAAAAATATATTTTGGACATTGGCGGCAACGCCACTAATGCCGCTGTTGGAATAGCTAGGCTTGGTTTAAATGCCGGACTCTGCGCGGAAATTGGCGAAGATGAATTATCACAAAAAATTTTAAACAATCTTAAAAAGGAAAATATTAACACCGATTTGTTACTACAAACAAATGAGGATACATCAATTTCCGTAGGACTAACTTATGCAGGAGATAGAACTCTTTTTACCGAGCACGTTAAAAGAGATCATAATTTTAATTTTGAAAGGCTGCAGACTAATTTTATTTATTTAACAAGTCTTGGTAATTTATGGGAAGAAACTTATGAAAAAACATTAAATTTCGTAAAACAAAACAATAGCAAACTTGCCTTTAACCCCGGCTCAATTCAGCTGGCAAAAAGAGGAAAAATAGTAATGGATGTTTTAGAAAAAACCGATTATCTTTTTGTGAATAAACAGGAAGCTGAGGAAATTCTTTATGGAGAAGAGTTAAATCTTCCAAAAGAAAATACCGACCAAATTAAAAAGCTTCTGTATGGATTAAAAAGCTTAGGCGTACAAATACCGGTTATCACTGATGGAGAAAATGGTTCATATATCCAAGATAAAGATAACAATATTTATCATCTGGGCGTAATAAAAACCGAGGTGATTGAAAAAACCGGCGCGGGTGACGCATATTCCGCGGGGTTTTTATCGGCAATAATTCATGACTTGGAAATTACCGAAGCAATGAAGTGGGGCGCAATAAATTCTGCCAGTGTTATTGGCAAAATCGGTGCAAAAGAAGGACTATTAACAAAAAATGAACTGGAACAAAAACTTACAAGTAACCTAGGATTAAAAACGGAGAAGATTTAGAATTATTTTATTCCAAGAAGTTCAACCTCAAAAACAAGTGTTGAATTTGGCGGAATACTCCCCATGCTTTGTGATCCATAGCCCAAACTTGACGGAACTATTAATTTTCTTTTCCCGCCGACTTTCATTCCGACAATCCCTTCATCCCATCCTTTTATAACCTGCCCAACTCCAATTTGGGTTGTAAAAGGTTGGTTTCTATCATATGAGCTGTCAAACTTTGTTCCGTTTTCTAAGGTTCCAAGATAATTTACCGTAACCGTATCTCCGGTTTTTACTTCCTTACCGGTTCCGACAGTCTGATCTTCTATTTGTAATCCGTCTGCTGTTGTAATTATATTCCCCATATTTGCTCCCGCGCTGGCTTGGCTCTGTTGATTAATTATAGCAGGTGTTGGTGTTTCCAGTTGAGGCGCTTGAGTCGGATAAATCGTTGGCATCAAGTTTATATCGTTTTTATTCTGAATTGTTTGATTAGAAAGAAGAAATATTCCCGTAATTCCGGCAACAACGATTACGATAATTATTAAAAATGGAACTATATTCTTAGACATGGTTAATATAATACTAAAAAAAATGTGATCTGTTAAGGGGGAATTTTATTCTGCCAGTAATGGCACTACCTGCAAAGTATTTTCAATTACAGCATCTGTACTATTATTTATAATTTCTGCTTGATCTTTTTTTATTAGAATTGTAAAAACATTAGCATCCACTTGTTTAAAACTTTCTAAAACATTTACGTTATCGTCAACTGCATAGATTTTGTAATCCTTATATTTTGCTAAAACTTCGTTTATCTTTACAATTTTATCTTCAAAAATATAAATATTCTCCGGACTCAAAAAACTATTAAATTTTTCTATTTTCTTTTTCTGAAAATTTATTTCTCCTTTTGAAAAAATTCCGATTACGGCTTTTTCTTGAATTTGTTTTAAGAAGTTTTCGTCAATTAATAAGCACTCTTTAAAAGATTTTTCATCCAACCAGAGTTTTACCAGATCTTCTTTTGAAATTGTAAATTGAGAGAAAATTTTATCTAAAAATACTTGCGGATCAAAAAAACCCTTTTCTTTCTTAACCTCTTTATAAAAACCCTGTAATTTTGTCACTTCGTCTTGCTGTAAATTATTATCTCTGATAAATTTATTACAAAAATTTGTAAAAAATTTTGAGGCATCAAAAATAACGCCGTCAATATCTAAAAAAACTATTATTTTCTGCATTTAAAATAATTATAACAGAAGAATTTAACTTATTTTCTGTGTTTTTACAACTTCTTGTTTACGAATATATCTTCCTAGGGCAAGTTGTGCTTGCTTAGAAAGGCATCTTTCAGCCCACTCGGGATTAGCAGTAGCTTTTATTACCGGTTCAACTCCAATTCCATTGGTTCTTGGATCATTAATTGTTATCTGTAAAGCCCTATCAAGCATGCGATTAGTAACTTTCTTCCCGGAGCTTAATGCCAATAAATTAACATCATATACCGACCCGAACATTGCTGTCGAAAAATCTTGATAAACTGCTTCTAACGAAGAATCTTTTTCTTCTCCAGCCATAAGAACAGGATAGTAACAAAAATCTCGATATTTTGTCAACTATGGGATTTACTGTGCTACCGGCACTGTTGGTCTCGGTCCTCCTTGTGTTGGAGGATTAATCTGAACCTGTTGAGCAGTTACGGAACCATCGGAATTTGCTGTTCCAACAACATTAACCGTATCACCTGTTTTAACATCACTTACAACTGCTTTAGTAGACTGCATAAACGCAGTGCTACTGGAAAGAACAACTAATTTAGTGCTTCCGTCAGACATCTTAACTGTTAGGCTATTGGTGTCCATATTCAAAACTTGTCCCCTAACTGGTCTAAAAGCTGCTACGGCACCTTGTCCACCAAATCTTCCGGCATAACTACCACGACCTGCTGTTCCGGTAAGTGATGGGGCTTGATTCTTTTGATACATCATTCCGCCAAAGAAACCACCTGCGGCTGCAACAATTACTAAAACTACTGCAACTATAATGATTGTGTTTTTATTTTTCATATTTTCACCTCCTTTACTCATAACGTAATGCTTCAATTGGACTTAAATCTGCTGCTTTTTTGGCCGGATACCAACCGAACAATATTCCAATTCCCCCCGATACCCCAATTGCCAAAAATATTGCAGTAACAGAAATTGTAAAAGGTAAACTGATTAAGCTTGCAATTACAAACGACAGAATAATTCCCAAAACCAT
>Ga0182027_10015568_pt1 | contig 10447 bp, 14 predicted proteins | sample 712E1DmetaG_FD_121300 | JGI IMG/M metagenome (GOLD analysis project Ga0182027, IMG submission 121300) | Permafrost microbial communities from Stordalen Mire, Sweden - 712E1D metaG (Illumina Assembly) | ecosystem: Environmental > Terrestrial > Soil > Wetlands > Permafrost | place: Sweden... | reverse complement strand
GGCCGAACGGACGCACCTGCCTATCTATGGGCGGCGGAGCGGACGGCCAACCCTCGACCGGGAGACCTTGTGATTGAGGGCAGTTACATCAAGTGGAGCCCTGAATGCATCGGTCGCCTTGTCAGCGTCGAGGGCGACGATCACAGCACCCTCGGTCCCGTCTACCACATCACATCCCTGTTGACGGGCAAGCCGGTGTCGTGGAGCAACTGTCATTTCTCTGCCCTCCCAAGCACACTTAGCGAGGCGTTCCACTGGGGCGAGGATCTTCCTTCCGCTATCGCATGGCATGAGGAATACGCTCTCCGTACTGCCTCTCCGGTAGGTGCGAGATGATCGACCTAGACGCCATCCGAGCCCGACACTATCAAACCAACGGCTTTGTCGGCCCGTCTGGTTTCTGTCTGTGTGGCGAGGACTGGCCTTGCGACGCCGCCCAGCTTGTGGCCCTGCTAACCCCGGAGCGGATCGCGGCGGCACTGGCACAGGGCGGCATCAACTGGCCTAAGAAGTGGGGCTCGACGGACCTTGGCTGGATAAGCCGCCAGGTCCTGGCCGCTCTTACGAAGGAGCCCGCATGAGAGCCGTACTCCCTGCCCCCGTCCGGGTCAAGGTAGCCAAGCCGACGGCAGCCGAACGTCAGGCGGTCTACGCCTACGTCACGGCGCGGGACGTGACCTGCCGCATGCCGTTCGTCGAAGACAATCCCTGGCACGCTTTCGACTGCTCCGACGGCCGGTTGGAGCGTCACCACGCCGGCATCGGGATCGGCTCGAACCGCAACGAACTCACCGACTCGCGCCATGTCGTCCTGCTGTGCAACTACCACCACCGGACGTGGGCGCCGTCTCATTCACGCATGATCCTCGAATGGCTGGCACGGATCGAAGATGCAAAGGAGAAGGCATGAGCGTCCTGGCCCGCGTCAAGGATGGACATCTCGTCCCCGTTACCCCGGAGAAGGCGGAGGAGCTGCAGATCGATTGGGAATGGGTGCGCGCCACGGAGGCGCTCGGAGACGCGATCGCCAAGCTGGAGCTGGCTGGGGCGGACGCGCTGGCCGCCGAGGTCCGCAACATTCGCGTGCGCTTTATGACGTCGATGAAGTAGGATGTAGTCGTAGCGAGGCGAGAGGCGGTCTAGGCTGCAACCCTCTCCCGTCCTCGCCTCCGCTACCTTGAGAGGCGTTGCGAATGGACTTGCCCACCTCATCTCAGGCCGAGGACGCCGCCGCTCGCGCGCTGATGCGCCTGTTGCAAGCCGGGCTCGGGGCACGGAAACCGCTGCTCACCATCTGCAAGGAACTGCTCCGCGGACCAGTCGTCGAAGACTACAGCCGCAAGCTTGGCGGCTATGCCATGCGCGCGCCCTCCGATCCGACCCTCATCGAGATAGCCCGCGTCGGCGCGCGCCTCGTGGAGCTGAGCTACACCGTCTCTAACGCCGAGCGAGCGGCCCAGGAGGCGGCCGAGCTCGTCAGGGGTATCTCGCGTGACACGCCATGAGTACCCTCAAGATCGAGGCCGTCGGCCCGAGCTACCGCGTCACCATCGGCTCCGTCGCGTTCCTCTTCCGCGACATCCGCACGGACCGCGAAATGTCGGCGGACGTGGCGGTAAGCCACGAGGGGAGGCACCTCTTCCGCTCCACGTCGACGCTCTCGATTACCGGACGGAACAACATCGCTCGGACGGCGCTGGCGATGGACGGCGAGGTGGGCAATCTCAAGGACTGGCAGAAGGCCACCTACGCCGCGGTGGAGTCCGTCATGGACGCGATCGAGCAGCTCGCGGTGGGCAAGGATCTCCGAGAGAGCGAGCTGACGAGCGCGAAGCCCGCCTGGACCGTCCGCCCATTCTGGCCCGACACCACCGGCTTCCTTATCATGCCCGGCGAGGCCGGCAAGTCGACCGTCCTGCGAGCTCTCGCAGTGTCCATCGTTACGGGCCGGGAGATCATTCCGGGCTTCACTCCGCTGGTACAGGGCCCGGTGCTGTACGTCGTGTCAGAGAACCCCTCGGAGAGATCGCACGCCGCGAGCGTGGAGGCGATCTGCCGCGGTGCCGGACTCGACCGCGGCACGTTGCCGCACAGGATCCTGTTCGTCTCGGCCAAGGGCCGGCCGCTGCACAAGCTCTCGCGCTCGCTGGCAGAGCAGGCCCACGATTGCGCCGCCGTCATGCTGGACTCTCAGCAGGGCTTCCTGTCCCTGACGGACCAGGGCAACATCCGCGACCAGGCGGCGATGTTCTGGAACGCCGTCGACGAGCTCGACAAGCCCGCGTTCGTGATTGCCCACCCGAACCGGGAAGAGGCTACGCATTGGGACCGCTCCGAAGGACGCGCAGCCGGGGCGGAAGTCAACCGCGACCGCCCGCGTATCAGCTGGGCCGGCCACTGGACAGACGAGCCTGCAATCGTCGGAACGTCCTTCCGGCGGACCACCTTCACCTGCACGAAGTACAACGAGGGACCGCACCCGGCACCGCTCAGTTTCGGGGTAGGGTGGCAGTTCCCAATGGGCGACGGCGACCCCGGTACCGTGACGTTCACGGCATGCGAGGCGGTAGTGGTCCGACGTGAACGCACGGAAGGCTCCGCGACCGGGTTGACGCCCGCCATTCAGGAAACTCTCGACGCCTACCACGCCGGCGCGCACGCACCCGCAGAGTTGGCGAAGGTGCTGGGGTGCTCCACGAACACCGCCAAGATGCGCCGTCGAAGGATGCTCGAGTACCTCGAAGGGGCCGAGGAATGAGGGGGGGGTACAGAGTTTGTACCCGGGTACAATGTACCGTGTACCGGGGGTACAAAACCCCCTTGTAGTAGGGGTTTGTACCCGTACCCGGGTACAGAGAGGAGAACGAAGGAGTGAGCCATCGCAGAGCCCGTTGGGACTGGAGGTTGCATCGTGTCCATGAGGGAAGGGATAATCACCTCGGCCGGTCAAGGCACCTCGGACACGGAGCGATCTACGGTTCGAGGAGGGAGTCGTCCCCCTGAAAGCCTGATCGGGCCGGCCGACTTACCAGCGGGCCGACGGGTCCGCCCGGCGGGGAGTCCAGCGGCTGTCCTGGTCAGCCACAGTCAGAGAGGCATCGCCCCTCAGACTCCCCGCCACCTTCCCTCTCCGGCAGATGTCGCCCGCGAGAAAGCTCGCGCTGCACTCCTGCACGTCCCGGTGGGTATCCACTTCGCCCGCAAGGGAGAAACCCGGAGCTGGATCTTCTGCCGCTGCCACGCCTTCCTCTGCGTCAACAACCCGAGCTGCTACCTCGGCCACGAGGAACTGGCGACGAAGTTTCAGCGGCACGCTCATCCCCCGGCCAGGCTGCGTCGTGACGAACACGGCCGATTGGAGTCGCCTATGCCCTAGCCGGTCTATCGTGTAACCCCTCACGAGGTAAACGCCACAATGCTCAACGCACCACCCGACATCACTCTGATGGCCACCTGCGGGACGGTCTCCGTCTCGAAGGGAAGCACCGAAACCGGCTCGACTGGCAAGGTCACGTTCGAGGTCATTCCGGAGTCCGCGGAGCAGCTCGTGCCGATGCTCAACAAAGAGAGCTTCGAACTGGCCTTCGCTCAGGACGGTCTCGGAGACGGCTACTCCGTCGGCGGACTGAGGTTCCGGCCCGACGCCGATGGCTCTGCCAGGGCCTTCGTCACCTTCGTCGCGCCCGAGTCTTCACTGCCGGCATTGGCGTTGCTGATCGCTCACGCTCGGATCGGAACCAAGGGCAAGCTAGTCCTGACCCGAAATCAAACGACAATCAGCGACCAGCTCTCCACCCGGGCAGAAGACCCGGCGTGTCCCTTCCCCGGATGCACCAAGGCCGCAGATCACTCCGGCCCGCACTCTGACAACCTGATCGACTAGACGTGGAGAGGGGAGTCTCCCGGCTCCCCTCTTCGCCCAAAGGGAGGACGACATGATCTGGCCCGACGCTCCGATCCCTGCCGCAATCCACTTCGACGTCTCCGGTCTGCCAGCCCCGCAGGGCTCCAAGAAGGCGTTCGTCAACCCCAGGACGAACCGGGCTGTCGTGGTCGACGTCAATCCCAAGCCCCTCCGCTCCTGGCGACAGGACATCATCGAAGCAGCCAAGGCCGCTCGTGGTGATAGCGCTCCGCTCGACTGCGCCGTTGGTCTCGGCGTGGTCTTCCGGCTTCCACGCCCCCAAAGCCACTACGGCGCCCACGGCATCAAGCCGAACGCCCCGCGCTACGTCTCCGGGCAGCCGGACCTGGACAAGCTCCTGCGAGCCCTCCTGGACGCCGTGACGATCGCAGGTGTCTGGCGTGATGACGGGCGAGTCGCTTCGATCATCGCTCACAAGGTCTACTCGGACCTACCGGGCTGCGAGGTCTGGATACGCGAAATGCGACTGACGGATCATCCGGCGCAGATGGGACTGCTGTAGACAGTTACCTGCGCCTAGGTTACAATCAGGTCATGCTCGCAGTTGGGCTAGACAAAGCGAAAGGACGACGACAGATGCCAGATGCTCAACAGGTACTTCCCGCTCCGCTCCGAGTGGCGTCCGAATACGCCGCGTTGGAGCACGAGGCGATCCAGACGCTGCATAGCTTCCTGCGTTCGGATGTCACCGACCCGGCGGCGCTGAACAAGGCGAAGGTGGCCCAGGCGACTCTCGCCTCGGTCCAGTCCCACAACCGCACCGAAGCCGCTCGGAACAATCTCTCCTTTGAGATGGTCCGGTTGCTTACGAACGATCCGGTCAAGATGGCCGAGTACATCCGTGTCACTCAGCCACAGCACGATCCAATCCAGCAGGTCGTAACGGCTCAGCTGGTCTCCGGAAAGGCGGCCGAGTGATGCCGTACCACGTCAGCGGATCGATCGAGGGCGTTGCGCCGATCCTCTTCAACCGGCCCTACACGGAGCCGTCGAGCACTCAGACCGAAGAGAAGCGCAAGGCGACAGCCGCACGCGAGCGCATCTACCTCGGACCGGACGGGGTATTCATGCCCGCCTGGACGTTCAAGAAGATGCTCTGCGTTGACGGTGCCACCCGCGCCGGCCTCAAGATCAAGCGGACAGGGCTCAGTAAGTTCTTGCTCCCTGGCCTGTTCATGGATGGCGACCCGCGCTTCGGGGTCCAGGAAGCTGACTTCCTGCACGAGGTCTGGGGCCGCGTCCCGCCTCGGACGGGAGCGATGGTCAAGATCTGGCGTCCGGCGCTTGAGACCGGATGGCACCTGGCCTTCGGGTTCCAGGTGTACGACGACCTGATCGATGCGAGTCAGATCCGGGAGGCTCTCGATGTCGCCGGTCTCAAGGTCGGACTGGGAGGATGGCGTCCGGAGTACGGGAGGTTCGTCGTCCGGGAATGGGAAGTGGCTTAGCTAAGCGGGGCCGAGCCGGGCAGGGCTAGGCAAAGCGAGGCCGAGTGAAGCAGAGATTTCCCGAGCACAGTTCGCGGCTAAGCGTGGCTAGCGCAGCAAGGCGAAGTCGGGCGAAGCAGAGATTTCCGCAGTACAGCGTAGCGAAAGCGTAGTTTGGCGGAGCCCAGCAAGGCTGAGCGAAGCAGAGATTTCCAAAGCGCAGCGAAGCCGAGTTTGGCGGAGCCCAGCGAAAGCCTAGCCAAGCCGGGTGAAGCCAAGCCAAGCAAGGCCGGGCAAAGCGATGATTTCCAAAGATCGCGTCGCAAGAGGGTTTGCCGAATGACTCTCCCCTCTCTACAATCCGTCCCATGACCGGGACACGACAGGACGACTCAGGGACAGGCAGGACAGCCGCGCAGCGGGAGACCGAACGGCTCCGCAAGGCCGCCTACCGGGCCCGCAAGCGAGCCGTCATCCCGCCGCCCAATCCCCCAGGGGAACGCCACAACAAGAAAACCCCCGAGCGCATGACTGCCATCCTCACCGCTCTCGTGGGCGGGAACACCCGGCGGGCATCGGCAGGAGCGGCAGACATCGACGAATACACCCTCGCCCGGTGGATCAAAGACGACGAGGCCTTCCGTGACGCCGTACTAAAGGCCGAGTCCGCAGCCGAACAGAAGTACCTCAAAGCGGTTGAGTCGGCGATCGGTACGAGCTGGCAAGCCGCCGCCTGGTGGCTCGAACGTCGCAAGCATCTGGACTTCGGTCGACGCGATCGGGTGGACATGAAGATCGACTCAGACCAGGAGATGGACCGCATCGCCAAGGTGACCGGCAGACCGCGCTCCGTGGTAGAGGCGGAGGTCCAGTCCATCATCGACGCGCACCCGCTATAGAGACGGATGAGGGAAACTACATGACGTCCTGCCACGACCCGGGATGACCGGCGAGCGGGTGTCTCCGAGGGATCAGGGTCTTGCTCGACCGCGTTATCTCGGATTGGCAGCCTGAGCGATCCGTAGGGCTGCCGCTCTTGTAACCTTGCGCGCCGTCCAGCGCGTGCAATATCCTCCGGCGCGTGACCGTCACCATCGACCGGCTCCCACCTGATCAACAGCGAGTCGTCTTTGCGCTGGCTCAGTCCCGACTGAGCCACCTCTCCGAAGCGCCGAAGATCGCCGATCCGTCGTTCATCAACGACCAGCAGCGATCATTCTTTGAGTCGGCCGCGCCCGAGGTCCTCTATTCCGGAGCGTTCCGCGCCGGCAAGAGCCGCATCGGCTGTGAGAAGGCTTACTACCTCGCCCAGACCTACCCGGGCATCCCGATCGGCATCTTCCGCAAGACGGCTGCCTCACTTCCCGCTTCCACTGAACGCACCCTGCTCCTCGACGTGATCCCTCGCCCGGCGATCGCTCGGAGTAACGCGAGTCAGCACTGGTACGAACTCGACAACGGTTCGCGTATCTGGCTCTTCGGACTCGATCCCGATCCCATCACGGGATTGCCCTCTAAGGTCGGCTCGGTCGAGCTCGGCTGGGCCTTCGTGGATGAGGCAGTGGAGATCAACGAAGGCGACTGGAACATGGTCAAGGGTCGCCTATCCTGGCCGGGCATCCCGTATCACCAGATAGCGGCGGCCACAAACCCGGCTGGTCCCGGTCATTGGCTCAAGCGCCGCTTCACCCCACCGACCGAGACGCGCGAGTATCTGCACGCCTCCACCTTTGACAACCCCGCTCTGCCGGCTGACGTCCTAGCGGAAGCTGCAGCTTCACCGGATGACTACTATCACCGCCGTTATCACCTCGGGCAGTGGGTCGGCGCCGAGGGCATGATCTGGACGCTCCCCGACAGTCAGATGCGTGATGAGCCCGGTCCTTTCAAGGCGATCTGCGGCGCGATCGACTGGGGCTTCGTCCACGCCTTCGCCGCGGAGGTCATCGGCCAGACCGGATCGGGTCGGTTGGCAGTGGTGGACGAGATGTACGAGCGGGGTAGGACGCTGGACGAAGTGATCCCGCGACTGCTCGAACTTCAGCAGCTCCATCACATCCGGGTGTGGTTCGCGGACCCATCGGAACCGGCCTACATCACCGCCTGCCGCCGGGCCGGTCTCGATGTGGTGCCGGCAGAGAACGAAGTCGGTCCAGGCATCCAGGCTGTCACCCGCGCCATAGCCGCCGGCATGACGGTCTCACCACGCTGCGTCGGGCTCCTGGGCGAGATGCCCGGCTATGCATGGGCCAAGCAACGCGATGGCAACTTCCAAGAGCGCCCGATCAAGTTCAACGACGACGCCTGCGATGCCCTCCGCTATGGCGTCATGGCCTTTGAACCCGCTCAGGTCGAGTCGGATCGTGTGGTGGTCTATGACGAGCGGGTCGAGATCAGTCCGTACTAGGAGAACGCCGTGGAAACATCGCTGTTCGTGAAAGCTGGACCCTGGCACCGCATCACCGGCGCGAGCGAGGACGGCAAGGCCATCACCGGCTGCGGTCGGAACGTCTATCCCTCTCCGATGTGCAGTTCCATCGACACGGTAGAGGCTGGCAACGGCTGCCCGGAGTGCTTGCCGGAGAAAGCGAGCGCGAAGGAAGTCGAACGGCTCGTGACGATCCGGGAGCAGGCGAAGGTCTACGTCCAGACCAACCTGCCGGCTGAGGAACTGGCCGCGAAGGTAACGGCCGCAGTCCACGCCGGGATCGTCCACGCCGGCGAGAAGATCGTCCCCGCGAAGACCAAGCGCACCCGGAAGGCATAACCGATGCCCCGCCTGCCGTTCCGCCGCTCGGCTCCCGTCACGGACACCCGCATGGTTCCGGTAGAGGAGATGTCGCGCACCGTCCAGCGGATCACGGATCAGGCAGACGCCACGGTTGAACTGCTACAGGAGCGGTTCGCCGAGTTGGAGCTGGCGCTAGAAGATACTGGGTGGATGCGCCAGTCCCTCGCCGGCAGTCGAGAGTTCAGCCGCGACGGACTCACGAAGCTCATCCGCATCGCCCGTCTCGCCTACCTCAAGAACCCCCTGATCCACAACGGCGTAGAGGTACAGGCCAACTACGTCTGGGGTCAGGGAGTCTCGATAACCGCCAAGGCGGCGCCGGTCAACGACGTCATTCAGGCGTTCCTCGATGATCACAAGAATGCCCAGGAGATGACCGGCCACGCCGCGCGACTCAACAAGGAACGCCAGCTAATGGTCGAGTCGAACCTGTTCTTCGTGCTCTTCACCGATCAGTCCACGGGCTACGTCCGGGTTCGATCGATCAACGTGGACGAGATCACAGACATCGTCAAGAACCCCAATGACGCGAATGACAACTGGTACTACCGCCGATCCTGGACGATCAAAGACGTAGACCCTGAAGTCGGGTTCGTCGCTACCAGGACGGAGCAGGCGTACTACCCGGATTGGAAGTTCGAGCCGAACCCCAAGCCGGACAAGTACGAGGGTCTGCCGGTCAACTGGGATAGCCCGATCTACCACCTGCGCACCGGAGGTCTCGCGGACATGACTTTCGGCGTGCCGGAGATCTACTCGGCGATGGACTGGGCGCGGGCAGTCAAAGAGGACCTGGAAGACTACGCCACCATTCACCGGGCGCTCTCACGCTTTGCCCTGACGCTGAATGTCAAGGGCGGGCAGGCTGCGGTAGCCGCAGCGAAGACGAAGCTCGGCACGACGCTCGTCATGGACGGTTCACAGATGGAGACCAACCCGCCGCCGGTCACAGGTTCGACCTTCATCGGGACCGACGGCGCGGATCTGGCGGTCATCAACAAGACCGGCGCGACTACCTCACCGGATGAGGGACGCAGGTTGTGGCTGATGGCCGGTGCCGGCATGGGCCTCCCGGAGACGATGCTCTCCGGAGACGTCTCGACAGGCAACCTCGCCACCGCTAAGTCCCTCGACCGCCCCACGGAGCTGAAGATGCGCAACCGTCAGACGCTCTGGGCGGACGTCTACACCGACATCCTGAATTACGTCGTGGACCAGGCCGCGATCCGAGTCAATGGTCCGCTCGATGGACACCTGGAAGTCGATCCGTACTCCGGCGATACGAAGGTCGTCCTGAACCCCGATACCGACGGGCAGCCGATGGACCGCGGCATCGACATCAACTTCCCCTCGGTGCTCGAACACGATCCCGCGGTGCGGGTCCAGGCCATCGTGGACGCCGCGACTTTGGGGAACACGATGGGCACCGTCGCGGGAACGATCGATCCCAAGACGCTCTCCCGACTGCTGCTCTCCGCGCTGGGAGTGGACGACATCGATGAGAAGATCGATGAGCTGTTCCCGGACAACATGGTCATCGACCAGGCCGGCAACCCTGTCCCACCCCCTGTACCGGCGGAGCCCGGCCTGACTGAAGCCACCCGCGAACTGAAGGAAGCGATCAAGCGCATGACGCGCGGGGTGGCAGCATGATGGCTTTCCTGACGACGACGCCCGCCTACTGGGAGGAGGCCGCACGCGCCGCTGTGACGGCCCTAGAGGCGTTCTCCCGCGCCGAGACGTTAGACGCTAAGGAGAAGTCCACCCGCCCCGTAGAGCGCGTCCTAGCGCGTGCCATCCGTTGTGCGTTCACCTCTCAACGCAAGGCGTTCCTGACTCATCTGTCTCTGACGGGTGCGATCGCTCCCACAACCGAGGCCAACGTTCAGCGCCGGATGCGCGAAGCAGTTGCTCGATGGGACCCGGCCTTCGATGCCGCTATCGCCGCGACAGAGGATGACTTCACCGAACCGATGCAGGCCGCCCTAGAAGCTGCCATGACTGCCGGTGGCACCTGGCAGACGATGGGCCTCGGGATCGCCTCGGACTTCAACCTCTCCAACCCGCGAGCACTGGCATGGATCTCCGGTCGCGCAGCGGATCAGGTCGCCAACATCAACGAGACCACCCGGGCCGCCCTTTCGAAGATCATCACCAACGGACTCTCGAAAGGCGACTCGTACGGCAAGATCGCCGCGGCTATCCGGCAGACGTACGACGTCTGGGAAGTAGGGGCCAACCCGCCTATCCCGTCTTTCATTGCCGACCGAGCCGAGCTGATCGCCACTACCGAAGTCGGGCAGG
>Ga0182027_10015567_pt1 | contig 10449 bp, 4 predicted proteins | sample 712E1DmetaG_FD_121300 | JGI IMG/M metagenome (GOLD analysis project Ga0182027, IMG submission 121300) | Permafrost microbial communities from Stordalen Mire, Sweden - 712E1D metaG (Illumina Assembly) | ecosystem: Environmental > Terrestrial > Soil > Wetlands > Permafrost | place: Sweden... | reverse complement strand
TTGACGGCGCCGTTGCCGACCAGGCGCAGCGGGGTGGTCGTGGCGCCCTCCACGGCGGCGGCTTTGGACCAGGCGGTGTTGTCGCGGCCCAAGACCGTCTTCGTGCCCGAAAAACGCAGATAGAGGGGGTCGGTCGGTTTTTCCACGCGCAACAGCAGGAAGCGGCCGATGCCGTTGAAATCGCCCGTCTTGGCCAGGGTGTCCTGTTCCTGTTGAAAAAACGAGATCACCTGGCGGTCGCCGAGGAAGTAGTGCTGGCCGCGCGAGGAATTCACGAAGACGAGCAGGTTTTGCGTCTCGGCAACGGTCTGTTTGCGGAAGAGTTGCAGGGGCGCGGAGCCGCGAGCGTGCAGTTTGTTGAACAGGCTGAGCTCGGGCGGGAGCGTGAGGAAGGCGGTCACGCCCGCCTGCGGGCGGAGCATGGAAAACTGCGAATGGAAAAGAAAGTGCTCGCCGTACAGGGTGCGGTCGCGCTCCCGCAGCAGTTCATGCGAGAGGCGGAAGTCCTCCGGATGCGGATACCAGGAAAGGCCGGGGGTGTCTTCGCCCAGGAACACCGAGGTCCAGAAAAAATCCTTGCTGAGAAATTTGAGGTCGGTGCCGCGATACAGGATGGCGGCCAGTTTGGCGGCGGCGACATTGTCCACGCTGCTCAGCCAGTGCTCGCCGGGCCCGGCTTCGGGCCGGGGTTGGCTGAGGAGCTTGGAGGCGAGCTGCATTTCGGTGAGGCCGCCGGATTTGAGTCCCAGGGACGACACGGTGTACAACCGCCCGGCGGTGAGACATCCGATAAACAGCAATACCACGGCGAGGGGGATCGCGAGCCGGGGCCGGGGGAGTTTCAGGAGGAGGCAGGCCAGGGCGGCCATCAGGCCCGGCTGCATGAACATGGCGATCTTGTATAACCCGAAATCGCTGCCGGCGGCGAAGAGCCGGAAGGCCAGCAGGAGTTGCACGAAGAGCAAACAGGCGAAGGCCGTCGGGCGCAGGATCTCCCGCGTCATCACGCCGATCGCGGCCAGCAGCAGCAGAATCGCGGTCAGGATGGTGAACGAACCGTACGGCTCAGACACGAGATAGGCGATCGGCAGCAGGCCGAACAAATTGGCCAGGCCGGTGGGAATGAGAAAATAGGGAAACAGGGACAACGACAGATCCACGATCCGCGTGCCGGCCGCCAGCTGGACCATCAGGGTGTAGAGGTAGGCGATCACGTTATACCGCAGCAGGACGATGATCAGGAGCGCGGCATAGGCCGCGAGCGCCAGACGGGCGAGGGGCAACCGGCGCGTCTGCAAAATTTCCACCCCCACAAAGACCAGCAGCGCGAGCCCGGGGAAGGGCGAGACTTCGGGATAGTAAACGCACAGGGCCGCGCTGGCCAGCGCCAGCACGAAGGCGAGCGGCAGGATCCGCCGCCGGTTGGTGCGACTCGGCAGCCCGACGGTGAGGAGGGCCAGCACCGTCATCATCAGGCCGAGTCCGCCCACCTGCGCGATGAGTTGGTACAAGCTGCCGAGCATGAAAAGCGGGCTGAAGGAAAGCAGCACCGCCGCGAGCCAGGCGCGCCGGCGCCAGCGGCCTTTTTGCAGCACCAGGCCGGCCGTGGCGCTGAGTTGGACCAGCCCGAGGGCCATGATCACCGGCATGAAGATCTCGATCGCCCGGCGACCGGTGTCGGCGGCCGTCCACGCCAGCAGGTGCTCGCTCCCGAAGCGGATCAACGCGCCCACGTGCATGAACCAATAATATTGGCTGTAGTCGCGCCCCGCCAGATCGGCCATCTTCGGCAGATCGAAAAACCCGAAATCGCGGAAGCGGTCGGCCGCCAGGCAATAGTTGACAAAATCGTCGTTGACGTAGCTGAGCCAGTTGAAGCCCAGCACTCCGGCCGGCCAGCCGGCCCAGCCCAGCGCGAATACGACCGCGGCCAGAAAGGGCGCGAACTGTCTCCAGGGCATCAAGGGTCGCCGCCAGCAGAATACACCGAGGGCCGCGCCGCCGAGCAACCCCGTCAGCGGCCGGGCAAATTTTCCGATGGGCCAGCCGGCCTGGTTGAAGATCATCAACGCCACGACCACGACGGACAACCCCACGCCCGGCGCCAGCAGCCAAGAGCGCAGGACGCCCAGCCGGAGTTTGAGGGCGGCGAACACCGCCTGTCCCACCAGCGTCCAGAAGACGAAGAGCAAAAATGAAAGTCCCAATGCCAGCATGTGAACGTTCAAGCTCGCACGATTCCGCCGGGTGCGACCAGCCTGTTTTTGCGCCGGAATAGAACCGTGGCGGGATTGGTTGGGCGTGCGCCCAACCAGATTCTTCCTGTCATTCTGAGCGCAGCGAAGAATCCCGCCGGTCGTTCTCCTGCGATCGTCACTCTGGATTCCTCGCTACGCTCCTGATGAACCGCCCCCGTTTGGCATCCTGAACGAAGTGAAGGATCCATCGAAATGCTGCTGGCCGGCAACGCGCTGCTGGCGGACGCGAAGGGCGCATCTCACTTTCCTGCACGATGACCTCTCGGCGGGGTAGCCGCGCTTGAGCCCCGCGAAAGCGTGGCTGCAGTCGGCCACGTTGTCGCTCCGCTCCAACGCGGCTACGTTTCAGAGGAATGCATCTTCCGCTGTTGCCTCCGTTATCTCCTGTAAAATCCGCTGCCGGTTTGGCTGCGGCTGCGCGCGGCAAAAACCTGATTGCTCCTTCGATTTTCCGCCGCCTCGCGGCGGTTTAAGGAGTTTGTCGGTCGGGGCGGATTGCCTCGCGACGGAATCTCGAGCTCTTTCCGGACTTTTATCCCAAGCCCGACAAACTCCTAGCGGCCCGGCAGAATCATGCCGCGAAAAGCGGCGGTACAAACCGCTCCGCCCAGGGGATTGTAGCCCACATAGATCTGTCCCGGTTCCATCGGGTAAAGGGGGATCTCCGTATGCCACACCAGGCGATGGTCGATGGCCACGCGCAAAAGTTGTTTTTGCGCCAGCCCTCCCCCGCCTTTGGCGGCATAGGCCGGGTGCTGGATCTCGATCTGGCAGGGGACCCCCGGCTGGTAGGGGATGGCCTCGCTAAACTCGGTTTTTTGCCCCCAATGATCGAAGCACAAACGCAGAGTCCCCGCCCCCAGATACTCGACCGAGAGAAAGTCCCCCAGCCCGGTGGTCCCCGAGACGACCAGGGGTTCCCTCTGACCATCGGGGGCCTGGGTCATGAATCGGACTTTCAGCTGCAGGGAGCCGTTTTGATCGGGGAGCAGGGGCGGCAATTTGTCGTAGGCCTGGCGGACCCAGTCCAGGGCACTCCAATCCAAAGGTTCTCGCGTCGCCGAGTAAATGATCCCGGAGAAGGGCGCAGCCGTGCCTTTTCCGCCGAGCGTGACGTGGCCGCGCACGTCTTCGTAAAAAGGCTGGCGGCGAGACAGGACCACCCGCCCGTCAAGTTCGACGCACAGCAAGCGGAACAGCAGGTGGGCGTAGCTCGCACGGTCGCAGTTGAAAAACGGATGGGTTTCCGGCGGATAAAGCGCGCCCATGGAAATCCTGAGGCGATGCCGGGCCGACCGATCGACGGCCAGCACGTCACTCCGGTACGGGTCCGCCCCCTTATGCTCGAACGACAGCTGCAGATGCTGCGCATCGGGGCAGATCACATATAGCCGGTCCCAGTCCCGGGCCGATCCCGTCGCGACGAGCAGTTCTGGCGCGGGGCTGAAATCTTCTCCGGCGAGGCTGAATTCGACCGCCAGGGCGCCTTGGGGCTGCGCGATCAGTTGTTCGAGAAAATGCACGGGCGCATTGGCGGCCCGGGCCAGGCGCAAATATTGTTCAGGGTTGAATGTCCGCAGACGGTCGTAAATCAGCATCGAAGCCACGGCGACGCAGCAGACGGAAAACGCGACGAGGGCCGTGACAACGACTTTTGTGGCCAGTATCTTGAACCTGCTCCCGGTTTGCCGGGCGCGTTCGAGCAGCGCCATGGTGCCTAGGCCGGCCATCAGCGTCAGCGTGGGGGCCATGTCGCCCAGATAGCGGGCCGTGGCGGCGTAAAAACACACGATCATTCCGATTACCGCGGTCGCGGTCCAGGCGAGGACCAGCACCAGGCGCCGCACGGTCCGCCGTTCTGCCTCCGCGGCTCCCGTCCTCCCGGCGAAAACCAGCCCCGCCGCCAGGCCGATGAAAGGGACTTGCGGCAGCAGGCCGAAGGGAAAATCCATCGCGTAGTACTGATAGGGTAAATGCGCCGGCAGCGCGGCCGCGGTGAAAAACGGGAAATAGCGGCTCCACGTTCCGGCCGATAGAAAGTACCCCCAGATATTGATCGGCCCATAACGCAGCCGGAAGTGCTGGATTTCGGTTTCGTGCACTCCGGACAGGATGTACCGCACCCCGAATTCGGTCGGATCGCCGAACCGCAGGTAGTTATAGAGAGCGAGCAGGCACCCCACCACGGCGAGGGGCAGCACGGCGGCGAGCATGATTTGCCCGGTGCGCCGCGGCTGGGCTCCGCCGCCGGCGCGTTCTTCTTTCGCCAGGATCGCGGCCGTCACCAACAGGCCCAGGGGCGCGAGAAGGTATGTCGGCCGCGAACCGATGGCCAGGCCCCAGGCCAGACTGCAGGCCGCCAGATACGCCACCCGCCGCCGGGTTTCGCTCAAGGCCCGGGTCAGGAAAAGCAAGGCCACCATGTTGCAGCAGGCCGCGCTGGCGATCGGCAGTTCGTACATGCTGTGGCGGCGCAGCAACAGGGGCAGACAGGAGGCGGTCCCCAAGGCCAGTCCGAGCAGAAACTGCATCCCCGGGCCGCAGCTGGGGAAAAACCGCCGGCGCCACTCCGTCAGCAACCACAGGGAGGTGCCGTAGGTCAGGCTGACCAGCAGCAGCACGGCGGCCGCGACGGGCAGGGCGACTCCCGTGAGCAGCCGGAAAGGCAGCATCAGGAGCGCGGTCGGCACGACGCCGTAATAGATGTAATATTTTCCCTGGTACAGGGAGGTATCATGCAGCGCCAAACCCGCCGGGCGTTTCGCCGGATCGTAAGGATCCGCGCACTGGAGCAGCGCGGCCGGCACTTCCTGCTTCAGGCTTAGCTGCCCGGCGAGAAACCCGTCCACGAGCAGGTTGTAGTAATCGGTCTGCTTCTGCCCGAAGTGCCAGTCCAGGCCGTCGGATACCGTGGTCCACACGAAAAAGGCCGCGCCCAGGAGGGCGGCGGCGAGGAGCGGGATTTTCTGCATGGGATGCCGGGAAACAGCAGCGCGGACCGGTGAAGGACTCACGCTCGCACGGATTCGCCGGGCGCGACCAGCCTGTTTTTACGCGGGCCGACGTCGGCTTGGGCGCCGGGAGCGCAGTTTTTTGCCGGTAACCCCTGGCCGCCGCAGTTACGCGGCTGGCTGTATCAGCGCCGGGGCCGGCGCAACTCCGCTCGGACTGATTCCAATGCGCGTTCGAGATGAGGCCGTTTTCGGTCTGCACGGAGCGCCAAAGGCGCGTGTTTATCAAAGCCTGGGGCAACGCCCCAGGGAATTATTCTGCACAAAAGACCTGGGCCGTTGGCCCAGGCTGGGAATTGGGCGGGCCTTTGGCCCGCTGCACGGGTTCGTCTCATCTCGAAAGCGACACGCTCCTAACCGGCGGCCAACCCGACCGCCGCCGCCCATTCGTGGCAGGACTGCCGCGCAACGGCGGCGGCGCGGACGAGCTGACCGCGCGCGGGCGGTTCGCTCTCCTGCAGTGCTTTGGCGAACGCAGTCGGATCGGTATCGGGCGAAAGGGCGGGCAGGCCGAACTCGCGCGCCACGGCGCGCAGCTTGTCGTTCGTGGCGATCACGACGATGCGCGAGCCGGCCCAGGCGCCCGCCAGCGTGGCATGAAAACGCGAGGTGAGCAGCCACTCGCCGCTCGGCCAGCGTGCGAGCACCGCCGGCAGCGCCGGCTCACCGGTATCCGCAATCTGGAGCCGCCAGCGGGCCGGCGGTCCGGCCGGCCGTTGGCCGTACAGCCACTGCTCGGCGCCGGGCAGGGGGCGCGACTCCTGCGCCAGCCAGATGCGTTCCCGCGCCGGCACGGCGTCGAGCGCGGCGAGCGCGGCCTCCAGCGCCGGCCAGCCGGCATAGTCGAAATTCAGCACGGCGGTCAGCCGGCCGGGCGCGGCGGCGGGCGGCGGATTCGCGGCGAAAAAGAGGTGCGAGAGATCCGCCGCCGCCGCGACCCGCGCCGCCGGCAGCGCGCGGGCCAGCGTGTCCGCCGTGGCCGCGTCGCGGGTCCAGATCTTTTCCGCCTGCGTGCAGACCGCACGGATTTCGGGCAGGGCGTAGGCCGCCGGGTCCTGCCCGCCGACCCCGAGAAAATACATCGGTTTGCGCGCCGCGGCGCAGGCGCGGCGTTCGGTTTCGAGGTGGTCGACAAACCACCGCGAAACCGCGCATTGGAACGGCGAGCCGCCGAGCCCGAGCCAGACATCGCACGCGCCGATGGCCGCGCGTCGTGTCGCCTCATCATACGGGAGCCAGCGGATCTCGGGAAACCGCCGCGCGAGCTGCTCGTGGCCTTGCGGCACACAGCACGTAAGTGAAAGTGAGGGTGAAGGTGAGGGTGAAGGTGAGGGTGAAGGTGAAAGTGAAAGTGAGGGTGAAAGTGAAGGTGAGGGTGAAAGGGAGGGTAAGGGGGAAAGTGAAGCTGCGAGGGGTCCGGGGTCCGCCGTCGCGCCCGGCGGGAGCACGGCCAGAAATCCGGCCAGCATGAAATCGTCGCCGAGATTGCCGGCGCCGTAGAAATGATGACCGAGATGAACCCGTTTCACCTTAGGCGCTCCGTCGTTCCCTCCGCCCTTTCACATTCACTTTCACTTTCACTTCCTCAATACGCCAGCGAGGCCTTGATGCTGGCGCGGCCGTGGTCGGGCTGTCGGGGCGTGGTCTCCAGCAGCTGCCAGCCGTAGTCGGCGACGAGGTTGAAATTGGTGGCGATGTTGCAGCGCAGGCCGAGGCCGGCGCCCATGAGCGCTTGGGGGGAGAGGTCGGAGCCGAACCGATGCTTGTTCCACGCCTTGCCGTAGTCCCAGAACGCGACCAGCCGGGACTGCATGGGCGGTAGTTTTCGGCCGTGGATCGACACCGGAGTCTGCCATTCCGGACCTTGCAGTTCATGGCTCAGCTCAAAACCCTCGTCGCCGGAAGTGATGTTTTCGTCGTAGCCGCGCACGGTGGCTTGGCCGCCGAGGGTGAGCGCTTCGGTGCTGATCAGGTTGGCGCTGGCCATTTGCAGTAGTCCGCGGGAGACCAATTGGAAGCCGGCCGGCAGGGTGGTCAACCGTTGCACGATGAACGTGCCGTGGGCATAATGCGACTGCCCGATCGGGTCGTATACCGGTTGATAGAGCGCGTTGCCCGAACTGTCGTGTACCTGATTGCCCAGGGAATCGACCACGGGCGCTTCGGCGACGATGTAGCCGTTGGGGCGCGCTGTCGCGAAGGCGGCGTCGGAATTGCGCGAATTGACGTTGCCGGGGCTGAGGCTGAGATTCACCGCGAACACCCACGCGCCGGCCTTGTCGCGACGCACGACGGTGGTGCCGAGATTGAGTTGAAAGATGTCGTTCTTGGTATTGCGGACCGTGCCATAGCCGGTGTACTCGAGGTTGTTGTTGGTCTCTTTGAAATCGAGGCCGGCCGAGAATTCCAGCGAGTAGGGCGCACGCTCCACCGGCGCGATGTAGCGCAGGTTGGCCAGGAGATTTTCACCGCGTAGGCTGAAGTCGTTTCCGCTGACTCCGCCAAAGGTGGGTTGCACCAGGGAGTAGGCGCCGGCGAATTGCACATAATGGCGCCAGGGCAGGGGCACGCGATAATCGCCGCTGAACGCTTGATAGTTGCGCGGATTGTCCGTGGTCGTGATTTGGAGCGACCCTTGATGGTCGAGTCCCCACAGATTGCCGAATTGCGCGGACGCCGTGTAATGATTTTGGCCAATCACGGTATTGCCGGAGTTGTCGTAGGAGGTGGCGAAACGCATCGGGTAGGCCTCCTGCACATTGACGATGAGATCGGCCATCCCCGGCTCGGCCTGCAAATCATTCACGAGAACCTTGATGCGGCGAAACGGATTCGTGTTGGCCCAATTGGTCGCTTCTTCGAGCGTGGAGACGCGTACTTCGTCGCCGGGTTTGACCTTGAGGGTCGACTCAAGCAATTCGCGGCTGAACCAGCGGTTGCCCTGAAACCGGAGCTGTTTGAATCGGCCAACCAAAACCGCCAGCCGGATTTCCCCCATTTCAACGTGTTGCTCTTGCTGGGACGGCAGGACAAAACCCGCGACCAGCCGGTCGTGCTTCTGCAGATAGGTGAGAATGACGCCGGCGAGCCGATGGACCAGGTCATCCGTGATGGGCTGGCCGACATAGGCGGCCACGGCATCGGCCAGTTCTTTGGAAGTGAGCACCGGCAGGTCCTGCACTACCAGGGGTCCGGCGTCGGGTGCCGCCACCATGGCGGCCGCCTTCGCCTCCGTATCCGCGATGAGCAGACGGGCGAAACGATAGACGGGCGCGGCGGCGGGGGCGGCTGGCTGCTCCTGGGCGCGCGCGGCCACCCAGCTGCTGGCGAATGCCGCCACGACGAGAAAAAAGAGTCGAACGGATGTGGGCATGAAAGTGATGACAGGCTCCTTGCGACCAACTGAACACAAACTTGTTCGATGCAATCTCGAATAATATGGAGAGAGGATTCGGTGCCTGGGGTGGATGGCATGGCCGCCGGGCGGTTACGACGCTGGGCCGGTCCGGCGCTGCCCTCACCCAGCGGTCTCTTCCCTCCCGCCGGAGCGCGGGCACGCTTGCCCGCCGCTACAGAATACCGTCTGAATTCATGGCGCGAGGGCGGCTTCGACGGCGGCCTGATAGGCGCGACGCATCGGGGAGTTGTCGGGGTTGTTTGGAATCTTGTCGCGCTCGATCATGAAGACGTAAACGAGGCCGCGCCTGGGATCGGCCCAGCTCTGGGTGCCGAACGCGCCGCCGTGGCCGAAGGTGCCAGGCGAGAAGGTGCGGTTCGCCTCCATCTGCGACGGATCTTCGACGACGCAGAAACCGAGGCCCCACGGCATGCCGGCGCGGGCTTTCAGGTCTCCCGTCTGCTTGCGGGTCATCTCCGCGACGGTCTCGGGCTTGAGGATGCGTTTCCCGTCGAGTTCGCCGCCGTGCAGCATCATCTGGTAAAACTTCGCGACGTCGGTCGCCGTCGAAAACAGTCCCGCGCCGCCGAGCGGTGGCCGGGCGCGATCCGTGACGGCGCCGTCATACATATAAAAGATGGGCGTCTCCTCAAGTTTCCGGCTCTGGGTATTCAAGATATAGGTGTGAGCGCGGCGGTGGTCCTGCTCGGGGGTAAGCCACCAGGTGGTGTCCTTCATGCCGAGCGGATCGAGCAGGCGTTGCTGCATGAACTCGGCGAAGGGCAGGCCGCTCACGACCTCGACGACGCGGCCGAGCGTGTCGAGGCCCGCGGTCGAGTAGGCCCAGCGGGTGCCGGGCTGGAAACGCAGCGGCTCGCGGGCGATGGCCAGGGCGAATTCGGCGAGCGTCCAGTGCGGCGAGGTCACCTGGTACTCGCCGAGTCCGCTGGTGTGCGTGAGCAGATCGCGCAGCGTGATGGGGCGGGCGGCGCGCACCAATACCCGGCGGTCGGCGGCGCTTTCCTGCACGACCCACTGGTGCCGGAATTCCGGGAGGTATTTTTCGACCGGATCGTCAAAACGCAGCTTGCCCTCGTCGGCGAGGATGGCGACGCAGACGGCGGTGACCGGCTTGCTCATCGAGGCGATCCAGAAGATGTCGTTCGTCTCCATCTTCCGGCTGGTCGCGAGATCGCTCACGCCGACGGCGGAAAGGTGAAGCACGTGGTCCCGGTCGGCGACGAGCATGACGGCGCCGGAGATTTCACCCTGGTCGACGAAGGGTTGCTGGGTCGCGGGGACGGCGGCGAACTTGTCCTGCGCGAAGCCGCCGGCGACGGGCAGCAGGAGAAACGCGAGGAGGAAGAGACGTCGGGTGGGTTTCATGGGCTTTGAGTTCCGATATTCCGAAGCGGGCCCGCCTGCGGCGACGCCAAAGGCGACCAGGGCTGGCTTCAGTTTGGTTGGGTTGTAGCCACGAGCGTGAGCGAGTGGAAGCGCTTCCACTCGCTCACGCTCGCGGCTACTCGGGCACAGAATGGTTCGGAGGAAAATCGGCACCGAATTGGTTTCGGCTAAATACCGCGAGACTTGTTTGAAGGATCTTTACTCGTTGAAGCGGAAAACGAGCGTGCCGGCATATTCTCCCGCGGCCTGGGCCGGCTGGCTGGCGGGACCGGACTTTGCCGGAACGATGAACTTGGAACCGATGGCGGGAATCGCGCGCAGGAAGGAGATGTCGCCGGCGGGGAAGGGGACCGTGGTGTTGATATGGCTGATACGC
>Ga0182027_10015566_pt1 | contig 10450 bp, 12 predicted proteins | sample 712E1DmetaG_FD_121300 | JGI IMG/M metagenome (GOLD analysis project Ga0182027, IMG submission 121300) | Permafrost microbial communities from Stordalen Mire, Sweden - 712E1D metaG (Illumina Assembly) | ecosystem: Environmental > Terrestrial > Soil > Wetlands > Permafrost | place: Sweden... | reverse complement strand
GATGTTGCCACGATGTGTTTCAATGATGCGGCTGACAATAGCCAGACCCAGTCCGGTGCCTTTGGCTTTTGTCGTGCTTAGAACGGAGGTGAACGCGCGTCGCTGCAATTCTTCACTCATCCCCTTGCCGGTGTCCTTGAATTCCACCGAGACGTGTGTTGGTTTTCCGGTCGTGCGCGGCGGATGCACGGCGCGGGATTTTATCATGAGCGTGCCGCCGTCCGGCATCGCTTCGGCGGCGTTAATGATCAGATTTAAAAACGCCTGTTCCAATTGCGGCATGTCGCCCATCACAACGGGCAGATCCGGCTGCAATTTGCGGGTCAATTGAACGTTCTGGTTTGCCAGCTTGTGGCGCACAAGCAATCCGAGTTCGTCAATCAATTCATTTAGATTCACCGGCGCAAGTTGCGGTTCGGTTGTGCGTGCGAAGGCGAGTATTTGTTCCACGATTTTGTTCAAGTGCTCGATTTTTGCGTCAATGAGCAGGGCGTCTTTCGCGCGCGGGTCACCGGCGGGAAATTTCAAATTCAGCGAGTGATACAGCAGCTTCATCACCGTGAGCGGGTTGCGGATTTCGTGCGCGACTTCGGCGGCGAGCAGGCCCAGCGCGGAAAGCTTTTCGTTTTGCCGCAATTGTTCCTCCACATCCACAACACGTTCATAAAGCCGCGCTTTTTCAATCGCAATGGCCGATAATTCAGCCAGCGCGCTCAAGATGCGAATTTCCTCGTTTGAAAAATTATAAGATCGCCCGGTATAAACATTTAACGTGCCGGTCGCCCGGCCGGCAAACAACAGGGGGACACTCAACAGTGAAATCAACCCCTCGCGCCGCGCCACTTCGGCGTTTTGATAGCGGCCCGATGTTTGAACATTTTCCACTTGCAATGGTTTTTTGCGGCGCACCACGACGCCGAGGACGCTGTCCCCGATGCTTAATCGCGGTTTTTCAAGATAGGCTTTACCCGCGCCGTGGCTTGCGCGCAAGTCGAGCCACTCACGGCTCTCATCGAGCATCATGAGCGAACACATCCGCGCACGCATTAATACGCAGGCCTCGCGCGTGATGGCGCGCAATGCCTCATCCATGTTCCAAGTCGAATTGATGGTGCGGCTGACGCTGGCCAGCGATTCAAAAAGGCGGGCTTTCAATCGCAACTGTTCATAGAGCCAGGTATTGCGAATCACTTTTGCCGCCTGCAGCGCCAATTCTTGAAGCAATTCCTGATCGTCCGCGCTGAAGGCGTCCGCGCGTTTCGAGTCCACATTGAGCACACCACGCGTTTCACCGTTCACTTCCAGCGGCACAGCCAGTTCCGACAGCACGCCGTGACGCGCCGCGACGTAGCGCGCATCCTGTGTCACGTCGCCAACGCGCGCGGGCTTGCCCGAGCGCGCGACCCAGCCGGTGATGCCTTCACCCATCCGCAGTTGCAGCCGCAAGGCGCCGGGCGGCAGCCCTTTCGACGCGTGGATTTCCAGCAAACCCGAAGAGGGATTTATCAAAATAACAGAACCGCTGGACGCCCGCACGAGGCGAACAGCCTCGCTGACAATGAGTTGTAAAGCCTCCTGCGGTTCAAGTGTTGAATGGATGACGTTGCTGACTTGATAGAGCAAGTTCAGGCGCTCGTAACGCGACGCCAGTTTTGAAAGCTCGTTATTCACTGTTCTTGAAATTCCGATTATCGCACGCGCGCGATCAACAACAACCCCGTCGCGCCAAACGCCAGATTCGGCAGCCATGCCGCCAGCCACGCAGGCAAATAACCGCCCGCGCCCAATGCCAGCCCGACTTGCTGAAGCACAAAGAAGGTGAAACAAATAAAAATGCTGCCCGCCACACCGACAAAAAGATTTCGCTGGCCGGCCGCCACGCCAAATGGAATTGCAATCAGTATCACGACAAAGCATGTCCACGGTACGGCCAGCCGTCCGTACAATTTTGTCAGGAGCCAGCCTGAATCGGCGTCCGGCAAAGTCGGGTGCAGCCGCAAATAATACCAAATGTCCGTTAGTGGAATGTTCGTTTTGCGCGAGTTGCGCAGATTTTCATAGGCGCTGATTTTAATTTCGCTGCGAATTTCCTTGGGAGTTTCGTTGAATTCTGGCATCGCCAGCACGTTTGTTTGAAGAAATGGCAATAGCGGCGCAGTCGCGTTCGACTGCATGTATTCCTTCGCGTCAAAAAACGTCCAAATGCCGTTTGTGCGAACCGCGCGCGCCGCGTGCAATTTCCACCGCGAGCCGTCGGGCAGGGACCAATTTACCTCGAGTTTGAACATCTCAGCCGTTCGGGGACGATATTCGCCGACAAACCACGTGCGATGTCCGCGCGCGTTGGTGAAGCCGAAGTTGTGGAATTGATTTTGCGCGTCGGGATCGTTTGATTTTTGCACATAGCGATTCTTGATGCGTTCCGCCCACCCTGCGCTGTACGGCACACAAAATTCATTCAATGCAAACAGGATGATGCTGGCAATAAATCCTACGACAAGATACGGCACGCACAGGCGCCACAGACTCACGCCCGCGGCGCGCATGGCGGTGATTTCATTGTGCCGCGCGTGGTGCGTGAGCGTGTAGAGCGCCGCAAGCAGCAGCGCGATTGGCAGCACTGTCACCAAGCAATCCGGTGTCCATGCCACACACAATTCGATGACGTCAAACAGGTGCAGTTTGGCTCCCTGCAGGGCATCCAACTCGTTGAAGAGTTCGTAGGAAACCCAGAAAATCAGAAAGCCGCCAAGGCAGTACGCCAGCGGCGTGAGCAATTCACGCAACAAATATCGGTCAAGCAACCGCATCTCGATGCAGGATAAGCGGCACAGCGTGAATGGGGCAAGCCTTGTTGAAAGGCGAACTGAATATCCTTGACTTCCATCAACGGCTTTTGCAAAGTGGGATTGTGAGTCTAGGCGAACCAGAGTTGTTTCGAGTCCGGGACAACGACGACATGGTGTATGGGCCTATCGGTTTCAGCACCTTGATTCAATGGATTCAGGAAAAACGGGTGTTGCCGGATACTTTAATCCATGTCGAATCCGAAAGCCGTTGGCACCAAGCCCAGGATTTGGCATCACTGCAAGGACACCTTTCACCCCAGCAAAAATCGGCGCCGGGAGCTGCTCACTTCGATCCAATCGTCATTACCAACCCGGCAGAACTCCGCCGGTTCCCGGTTTTTTCCGGTTTGTCGGACAAACAACTGCAACAGCTTGCGGCTTTGAGTGATTGTTTTGAAGTCGCGCCTAGGAAAGTCATCGTCAAGCAGGGAGAACCTTGTGACGCGATTTACTTCGTCTTGTCCGGCACGTTGCGGGTTCGCTTGCTTATGGGTGTTAAAAATCAAGATACCACCCTGCGTCGAATTTCCGGCGGCGAATTTTTCGGTGAAGTCGGCATGTTTCTTCAAAGCACGCGGATGGCGGACGTGGTAACCGAGACCCAGGCGCGATTATTGCGGCTTTCGTCGAATGCCTTCCAATTACTCATCAAGGAAGCCCCTGAATTAGCCGGACCGCTTCTATTTTCGCTTGCCGTCACGATGGCGCAGCACCTGGCCGAGGGCAACCGGCGGCCTTCACACGGACTGGCCCCTGAACTTCTGCATTGAGTGGCGGAGGCGGCGGGGAGTTGAATCAAGTTCGAGTCTTGCGCAATTTTGCGCGACGAGTTGAAATCCCGCGTTGTCATTGACGATTGTGCGCCTTATATTTTTTCTCTTTTCTGACTGTGACGCATGACAACGCACGAAAACGAAGTTTTATTTTCCCGTTACCTCCCGTTATTGACAAGGGAGGCAGCGCACGGCAGCAGCGGCGAGCAAGAGTGATGGATTTGGGTTCGTGGAATTTTTTGCAAAAGGGCCGATTGCGACTCGCCCCTATTTTCTACTAATCACTTGGCGGGAAATAGCGCCAACGTGCGGACGTTTGGCCATCGTGCGGGATTGTGGGGTATTTCATCACCCGGAATATCGGTATTGGCGCCGGCATGGAATTTCACTTCACCCCGCATGTGGGATTATTCATTGACGCCCGCGCGGTGCTGCCGAACGAATCAGAATATTATGGCGTCGCCCGGCTCGGCCTGCGCTTCGCCTTTTAAATGGTGTATCCACTGCTGCGCCGGCGGGAAGTCCGCCGGCGCTTTTTCTTTTCGAAATTTGCTGCCGGCTGGATTAGCCGTCGGGGAGCTCCGTCAACAATCCTCGGCAGGGTTTTGCACCAGGGACAAGGATCGGTGCAGCCTGGAGAACAAATCGGACGAAAGCATGCCCCTGGCGGCTGCAGAACTTCCCCGTTTGTCATGCCATTGGATGCCGCCGCTGCCGCCGCCTACGGTTTCCCCGCCGATTTGACGGACGAACAAATTCTGGAAAAGCTACTCGCCCTAAACCTCGCTCGCGCCGCCGAAGAAGCCGAAGAAGCCGAAGCCGCCAAAGTGAAGCAGCCCAAAACGCAACGAGAAAGGCAGACAGACGAACTTGTTTAACAGGCTGCTGAAAAACTCATTTTGACCGAAATTTCACGCAAATTTCCCAATGAATTTGAGGGGTATTTTTCTGAAACACAGCTTTTTCAGCAGCCTGTTAATCATGCGCGCGATTTCGCATTTGAATCGCCGGGCAAAAAGTAATTGCTAAATTGCGCGTGCAGGTTCAAAACCTTGAACGGCAAATCGAATCCATCAAATCAACACTCAACAAATTATGAAAAACATCCTCTGCATCATCGCCACCACCGCGCTGCTGTGCGGCTGCGCCGGCATGAATGGCCAAATTTCTTCAACCAAAGACCGTTTCACCGGGAAAACCATCAACCAAACAAGCCGCAATGACCTTTCAATGGGGTTGGCTGATTCCAGTGCGATGACGCTGAATATGCGCCAGGAAATAGATGAACAGGGCCGGTCGCAGTATTTTTTGGTGCTTTCCTCATTTAGTTTGGAAGGAACAGCGTTGATTCCAAATCCGCCTGGCGACAGCCTCTTTATCATCGCGGACTCCAATCGCTTTTCGTTTGCCAGCAGCGTACACCAAGGCGACACGTTCCTTTTTTCTGCCAACAAAGACCAGCTTCTCTCCATCGCATACGCGACAAATGTTGAGGTAAGAGTTGTTCAGATTTCCGGTCTGCCTTTTGAGAAAAAATTCAACTCTAATAACCGCAATATATTCAAGTGTTTCGCGGATAAATTTTTACAGTAAGAACGAAGCGGATTGGAACTTCGACTCCGTGCCGGATGGTGAACTGGTTGCCTGTTGTTATTGGGAGTAACGCAGGAGAAATGTTTCAGCGCCGCGCTGGCAGGCGACGCTGGAGCAGCCGCCTCCCGTTGAATCCGCTTCAATCCGGCCTGATCAGGCTTCGCCGATCAGCATCCAAAACGCGCGGTAGGGTTTTACCCCATAGCGAAAAACCACCCTGCAACGTAGCTTCGCCAAATTAGCAGGCGCAACAGCAAACTTAACACACAACGAAAATTATAATTATGAAAAACAAAACATTGGCCATCGCCTTCCTTTCCATCGCCGCTTTTGCAGTGGGATGCGAGAAGGAGCAAACCACCTCCCAGCAAATCGAGAAGGTCAAAACCGAAACAAAACAAGCCGCGCAGGATATGAAGGATTACACCTTCGCGCAAAAGGCTGAATTCGTTAAACAAATGCAGGGCCAGTTGGACGCTCTCAATAAGGATTTGGATCAGCTCGCCGCCAAAATCGACAGCTCGAGCGACGCGGTCAAGGCTGAGGCCAAACCCAAACTTCAGGCGTTGCGCGACCAGGCGGCCCAGTTGAACAAGCAGCTTGATGAGGCCAGGAACGCCACCGAGTCCACCTGGGACAGCGTCAAAAACGGTTTCCAGAAGGCCTACGAAGCGACGAAGGACGGGTTCAACCAGGCACGCCAGTGGGTGAGCGACAAAATCGCGCCCTGAGGTGAGAAGGAAAATTTTATGAAGGGCACTAAACGCTTGGGCGGCAAAATCGGATTTGTATTATGCACTGCGCTCTTAGGCGCGCTGACAGGATACACAACCTACGGACAACCGTCAGTATCAGTCGGGGTGAGCGTGGGGTTCCCTTCCGTGGAGATTCGCGCCGAAAGCGACTTTTATGAGCCGCTCACCCCGTATGGGCGATGGGAGGTTGTCGGATCCTACGGCCGCTGCTGGATTCCGGGCCGGGTTGAGGCCGATTGGCGTCCTTATTCCGACGGTTATTGGCAGCTCACCGACTCCGGCTGGTATTGGGTCAGCGATGAGCCATGGGCTTGGGCCACGTATCACTACGGTCGCTGGAATTTCACCGACCAATATGGCTGGTATTGGGTGCCGCAGACGCAATGGGCCCCGGCCTGGGTTTCCTGGCACAGCGGTGGCGGATACGTCGGCTGGGCGCCGTTGTACCCGTCCGACGTGAGAGTCATCTCGCCGCGAGCGTATGTCTTTGTCGAGGAACGGCATTTCATGGAGCCCGTTCGCCGTTCCACAGTGGTCGTTAATAACACCACTATCATCAACAGGACCGTGATCCACGAAGCTCCGGCCACTGCGGCCATCGAAAAAGCAAGCGGACGAAAGGTCCAGGCGGTCCCGGTTCAGGAACTGCGCCACAAGGAGGAAGCACCAGTCGTCGCCAGGCAACGGACCCCGACAGCGACCGGTGAGAAAAAGGTCCAGACGCCGGTTCGCAACGAGGCTCAACCCGCCGAAAAGAAAGCAGTTGCTGCGCCCGCACCACCGCAGGTTCAGAAACCAGTCGCCGCCACGCATGAGCCGGCAGCGCCCGCCCCGAAGAATAGCAAAGCGCAGAGCGAGACACGCAAGTCCGTTCCCGCTGCTGCGGAATCCAAGCCTGAAGACAATCATCCCCCGGCGATTAAAGAACCAACCGGGCAGAATACCAATAAACAACCTGTAAAACAGGAAAAGTCTACCCAGCCGTCGGACAAGAAAGGGCAGCAGCCTGCCAGGGAAAAGTCGGCCGCAAACGAACAAAACGGACCGAACCCGGCGGACAAAAATCACGAGGACAAAGTCAAAGAGTAATTGTATGGAGGTTGGTAATCGGCCTCTTGCAGTAAACAAATAAACATCAAAGACGAAAGGGGGTGATTGCAGATGGCAAAAAAAAGCAGAGGCGGTCGAATGACTGCCGCTAAAAAACGGGCCGCCAAAGGGCATGGTGGGAAAGGGATGGTTAAAAACCGTCCCGCAGGCCGAAGGATCATGAGTACTTGAGATCACTTTCAAGAACTCCTTCCCTCAAGCGTGCTTGCAGTTTAACGAAAAGAGCACGCTTGGGGTGGTGAACACGATCTAGAGAAGTAATCGGTAAATATCGGTAAACAAAAAAACATCAAAAACAAAAGAACTACCACGTACGGCGACCCGAAGCACAGACGCGATGCGCGAGTCGAGGTGCTGATCACAACCTCCCCGAACTAACTTACACGGCCTCGCAGAACTAACAAAGCAGGCAGCACGATGCCCGTGCTGCTGTACTATCAGAGAGCCTCCTTCGCGTCCTCGTACGCGGAGGAGATTTTCCGGCGAAGCCGGCGGGAAGTTTTACAGTAGAGCCATGCGTGTGATTGGCAGGTTGGGGGAGACGATTTGGGCGCAGTGGGATGAGGTTTGTCATGCGGCGGCAGTGATTGGGACGGCGCTCCGCGTCGGCGCCACGGTGTTATTTTCTTTTGCAAATTTTCCCCGGTTGAGTCATTCGCCGGGCAGCATCTTCAATCATCCACGGTAGGGTTACACCCCATAGGCACGGCTCTGCCTATCGCGTAGCATCACTCCAGAAATGACGGCAAATAAATTGCCATCAAAAAACGGAAGACAAACTATGCATCTATTATTATTCTCGCCGGTTCTTGCCAGCGCGCTCTACATCGGCGGCGGCGTGGGAGGCCTCCTTCTCGTCATCATCGTTGTGGTTCTATTACTCCGTTAACCATTGAGCCGCTCCTCCAAAGACTTCACCAGACCACGCGGCGTAGCAACTTAATGCCATTATGAAAACTTTGTTTACGGCGGAAGCGATTTCCAAGGGCGGACGTTCGGGAACCATTCAGACACCGGACGGGCTGCTGGATGTCACGTTGGGAAATCCGTTGGAGAAAGGCATCGAGAAACGCGGTCCCAATCCCGAGTTGTTGTTTGCGGGCGCGTATTCCGCATGCTACCACGGCGCCTTGGTCAACGCGGCCAAGAAGCTCGGCACGCCGGTCAAGGATTCCACGGTGCGGGCGCTGGTGAGCCTCATCGAGGATGACCAGGGCGGCTATCGCCTGGCGGTGGAACTGCATGCGCAACTCCCCGGAACCGATCGCGCCCAGGCTCAACGCATCATGGCTGAAGCGCACAAAACCTGCCCCTATTCCAAAGTCCTGCGCGGCGACACCTCCGTCAAACTGATGATAGATTAGCCGGCAGAGCCAGCGCGTGGGCGCGGGAACACTTTTGCTGTCACATTGGCGGCGAATCAAAACGAAAAACAACAAATCACAAACTATTATGACTACACTTGAAATTAAAGGCGACTGGAACATCACCAAGGGCAAGCTGAAACAGAAATGGGCCAAACTCACGGATGACGATCTCCAATACGCCGAAGGCAAGTCTGAAGAATTGGTTGGCCGGATTCAGAAGCGCACTGGTGAAACCCGCGAAGCGGTCGAAAAAGCGATCAAGGAATCCTGCTCCACCTGCTGCTGCCATTAAGCGGACATTCCGAGGCTGCGGCTGCTTGAATGTTGGAAGAACCGAACATGGAAGGCCATGTCTAACGTCCTGCCCCAAAAAAGGACCACCATGCCTCAAGGCGATAAATCGAGTTACACTGACAAACAGAAACGTCAGGCGGCACACATCGAGAAAGGCTACGAGAAAAAAGGTGTCAGAACTAAAACTGCGGAAGCGCGGGCTTGGGCCACCGTAAACAAACTGACCGGCGGCGGCAAAAAAAGCGGGTCCGGCAGGAACCAGAAATGATTTATTACGATGCCAGCCTTAAATACCAAACAATTGTGAGTACGAAAATCATCCTCCCGTTGCTGGCGGCGATGTTATCGGTCGCCTGCGTTCTAACCGGCTGTCAATCGCCAAAGGCCAGGTCTCCGTCCGGGAGCAGCGCCGCGCAATCGACCCGAAATAATTGCTACAGTTTACTCCATCAACTCCTGGACGAGGAAAAGGATGTCAGCATGCTGCGCTTCATCAAGCGGGAACAGGATGATGTTAAGATCCTGGTTAAGAAAATTTCCGCTAATTCCGCAGCCGGAGCGAAACTGCTGGAGGAATTTGCCAAGGGCGATCCTTCGATCCAGTTGGACGACATCCGGCTGCCGCCGGGCGAGCTGGCTACGCGCGATGCGATCGCGTCCACCAAGGAGAAGGAATTATTGAGTCAGACCGGCGACGAATTTGAGCTGACCTTGCTTTTGAGCCAGACCGAGGCGTTGAGTTATGCCTGTCATCTGGCGAAAGTCACCGGTGAAAACGAGTCTCAACCCGATCGCGCCCGTGCGCTGGCAGGCGTGAGCAAGGATATGGAGAATCTCTACCACGAAGCATTCATGCTGTTGCTGTCGAAAACAACATCATCGGTGACGAACTCGATCAAGACTCAACCAGAGTAGCGCGGACTCTCTTTTAGACCCCCATTCGGAGCGGCACAAAGTTGTTCTACCTTACCTTAAGAAACGACAGAAGATCTGCGTTGAGTTGTTCCTTGTGCGTCGCGGTCAGGCCGTGGGGTGCGCCTTTATATACCTTCAGGGTCGAGTTCTTGACGAGTTTCGAGGAGGCCAGACCGGCAGCGACGATCGGCACAATCTGGTCGTCGTCACCGTGAATGATCAGCGTCGGCACGTCGAACTTCTTGAGGTCCCCGGTGAAATCCGTCTCGGAGAACGCTTTGATGCAGTCGAGGGTGTTCTTGTGACCGGCCTGCATCCCTTGCAGCCAGAACCAGTCAATCATGCCCTGCGAAATCTTCGCGCCTGTCCGGTTGAAGCCGAAGAACGGGCCGCTGGCGAGATCCTTGTAAAACTTGGAGCGGTCGGCAATTGAATTGGCGCGAATGTCGTCGAACACTTTGATCGGCAGGCCGCCGGGATTGGCGGTGGTCTTCAACATCAGTGGCGGGACGGCCGAAACGAGCGCGGCTTTGGCCAGACGCTTCGTGCCGTGGCGGCCGATGTAGCGCGCCACTTCGCCGCCTCCGGCGGAGAAGCCGATCAGGACGGCGTTCTTCAGGTCCAACGTGTCCACGAGGGTTGCGAGGTCATCGGCGTAGGTGTTCATGTCGTTGCCGTTCCAAGGCTGACTGGACCGGCCATGGCCGCGACGGTCATGAGCGATGCAGCGATAACCGTTGGACGCCAGGAAGAGCATTTGAGACTCCCAACTGTCCGAACTCAACGGCCACCCG
>Ga0182027_10015562_pt1 | contig 10450 bp, 11 predicted proteins | sample 712E1DmetaG_FD_121300 | JGI IMG/M metagenome (GOLD analysis project Ga0182027, IMG submission 121300) | Permafrost microbial communities from Stordalen Mire, Sweden - 712E1D metaG (Illumina Assembly) | ecosystem: Environmental > Terrestrial > Soil > Wetlands > Permafrost | place: Sweden... | reverse complement strand
GGCGTTGATGGCAGCACTGCGCGCCGACTTGTTCAACGGACACTGGGAAAAGCGGACCCAGGAGGTTCTGGCGACGGCCGCATGACCCGATCGCCAGGAACTGCACCCAGGCACGACATCAGCCCGGATTGATGCGACGCTCGTCGTGAACGCTGGCCGCCGTTGGCGTGGTGGCAGAAGGCCACCACGCGCAAACGGCTCGTACCTGGAGATCGCTAGAGCCCGAAGAAGTAGGCGTGCAGCTCCGGATAGTCGCGCAAGAAAACCTCTGCACAGCAGCGCTCATAGGGCGCCATGGAGTCGAACTCCATCTTCAAGCTGCGCATTTCCGCCTCGCCAAAGCTGCCGTTGTTCCAGGCGAAATTCCGCACTCTGTCCTCGAATATCCGGAGATTCGTGTCGGGAACGCCGTACGGCCAAGCCACATACGTGTAAAACGCCGGCCTGTAGAACGGGAACCAGGCGTACCGCGGCCGATAGAACCACGGGCCAGGAATCCAATGAGGGTCACGCACAAAGACCCCGGGGTAGCGATGCCCGTATCCTCCATAGTACCCGCCGTGCCAGCCGTGGCCCTCTTCATGGTGAATGGGACTCCAACCGCCGTGGCCACCATGCTCACCGGGGTGCCAGCCACCGCCGCTCGGGTGCACGGTACCGCCGTGGCCGCCACCGCCGCTCGGGTGCACGGTACCGCCGTGGCCGCCACCGCCGCCGCCGCCACTGGGACGAACACCACCGCGGCCACCACCGCCGCCGCCGCCACTGGGACGAACACCACCGCGGCCGCCACCGCCGCCGCCGGGACCGCCCCTACCGGCGGCCTTGGGCGTCACTTCTCCCCCTTCGAGATACTTGGCGGCCTTGGCGTCCTGGGCATCAGGCAGCCGACCTTCGTCAACAGGAGCCTTCGCTTTCGCGCTCTTCTTTGGCTGCTTTACTTCAGCCTCGATCTGCGGGGTCTGATTTGCCTGAGCAGCACGATCAGCTTTGCGGGTACGTTCAACCATCTTCTTCTCCTTGAGTGCTTGTTTAGTCCAGCCTAGACTCGTATTGCGGCGCCCTACGCCGCTCGCGATCGATGGGAATTATGACAAATCTGTCTCTGTTTGGCAACTGTGGAACGAGTGGCTGTGGAACGAGGGGCCGCGCGATTTTAGGACTTGCTCAGACCAAGGGCGGTCATATCCGCATCGCTCAGACCGCCGATACAAAGCTCGTCAAATTTCCGCGCAAGTGCGTCCAGAGAGTACCAGAACGTGCCGTCGTGCTTGGCAGCTGCCTGGCGCCGATCCACGAGCACGTTCTTGGTCGGGATCGTGCTGCCCTGAGGGTTATAGAGCTCGACCCAACGCTTGCCGTCGCTCGTGGTCTTGAGTCCCAGCACGGTATAGTCGTGATCAGCAACAATGTCGCCGTTTCGGGTCGTGTGCCGTCCACGATGCTTGCTGCCGACCGTGACGACCTTAGCGCCATTGGGTCTGTCCGGCAGCACCATCTCGAGCAGACCATACAAGACCTCGAGATTCTCCATCTTGCCGATGTCGAGCCCGACCGCGGGCCGACCCAGCAAGGCTTCCATCGCGGCAGACGCACGCCCTCCGTTGCCCACCACATCCCAGCCGCCGTTGAATTCTGCCCAGGCCTTCTCCATCAGCTGGACCCAGATGACGTCGGCATCGCGGCTCACGTCATAGAGTTGGCCGGTTTCGTTCGCCGGCATCTCGGCGTCGACCGGGATCTGGAGCTCTGCGAAACGACCGTCCTCTAGCTTGCGATACATGCGCACGAGAAAAATCTGGCTGCCGGGTGCCGCGTCGTCCAGGTCTCGCTTGAGCTCCGTGGGTACCAACGGATTCTGACGAGCCTCGGCCACGGTGCACGGCGTAAATGCCGACGCGATGGTTGGCAGGTCAGCCCCCTGCCGCAAAGTCCAGGCCCAGGCCGAGATCACGGAGTCGTAGTAACAGTCTCCCGCCTCTCCTTGCATCATGTCGTCGTATTGCGGGCCCATGGGGCCAAACAGGCTGCCGGAGATTGCCTCGTATCTGCCGATATCGACGCCCGTGAGGTTACGCCCCATGATCTTGGGCTCGATGACGCCGGTGTCGCCGCCTTTGCCGTCGATGAACGCGCGCAGACAATCGCGTGCGGTCGGATCGATTCGGCCCGCATTGAGCCCAAGCTGTTTGGCTACGTACGCCATCATGGAGGCCGTCAACCGCCCATGCGAGGCCGGACATCCCGCACCGATTGTGGTGATGAGCTGCTGCGCCCGGGCCTCACTCATTTTTTCCCCGGAGCTCTCGGGGGGCAGGGCCCGCGCAAAGGCCTGACGCACGAAATCGATTTCGGTCGCGGGCGTGGACCTGCGGCTCGGCATCGTACCTGCCGGTTTTTTCAAAGTGGCCGGCGTACCGGCCGCCGGCGCGAGACGTTGGGCCGCTGCTCGGCTTTCTTCACCGGGCGCAACGGGGGCGTTGGGCAACATACCCCGCGGATCCGCGCGCTCGCTGGCTCGGCTCTCGCACGGCCCAGGTTGCCCCATGCTGCCGGCCGCGGCCGTTTCGCTCGGGTTCGTCGCACCAATCGTCACGCCGGCTCCTTAGGGCTAGGGCCTATTTTCCGGTATCGAGACCGGCCTCGTCAAGTCTCTCGTTTGCGTGAGTCGCGATCTGGTCAAAGTGCTCTCCGAGATCGCTCCGCCCAATCCCGTCTAAAGTTGTCAGGCGTCGCGCTCGGCCATCATGATGCGCGGCCGCCCCGACAGGTCATTGAGCACACGAACACTCTGATAGTGACCGTCCCGATTTACCAGGTCCAGCACCGCGTCTTTCTGGCCACTGCCGATCTCCATGGCGAGAAGACCTTGCGGCCGCAGGTACTGCCAGGCCTGAGCACAAAGGCGTCGAATCACATCGAGGCCGTCCGCGCCGGCGAACAGTGCCCTTTCTGGCTCGAAGTCGAGGATCTCCGGGGCGAGAGTCGACCGCTCATTGTCCGCGACATAAGGAGGATTGGCGACGATCGCATCCAAAGGCGGCGCCTGGCATTGACGCAGCACTGCGCACAAGTCGCCCAGCACTAAAGTGCATCGCGACGCCAGCGCGACCCGCTCGATGTTCATCCTGGCCACGGCCAGCGCAGTCGGCGAGATTTCTCCGGCAAAGACGGACGCCGCCGGTACCGCCAGTCCCAGGGCGATCGCGATGGCGCCGCTGCCGGTGCATAGATCAGCCAGCTGCGGAGCGGCGACCTCATGCAGCTCGAGCCATTCGAGCACGGCGTCGACCAGGTGCTCGGTCTCGGGCCGCGGGATCAACACGTCGCGACTGACTTCGATTGAATGTCCGTAGAACTCGCGCTGGCCCAGGATATAGGCGACCGGCTCGCGCCGAGCCCGCCTCTGGACCAGGGCGCGATAGTTCTCGCGCTCGGCCGCAGACAAGGGCTGGTCGTAATGCGTATACAGATAGAGCCTGTCCTTGCCCAATACGTGGGCCAAGAGCAGCTCGGCATCCAGGCGGCTGGAGTCGATCCCTTTTTGCGCAAAGTGCCCTTCGGTCCAGCGCAGGACCTCGCCGATCGTCCAGAGACGGGATTGTGGGGAGCCGGCCAAGCGTCCTGTTTAGGCGTGCCCTTTGAGGGCCTCGGCCTGATAGTGCGTGCGCAGTGCCACGATCACGTCCTTGATCTCGCCCTGCAGCAGCCGCGGAAGGTTGTGCACGGTCAGCCCAATCCGATGATCGGTCAAGCGATCCTGCGGGAAGTTGTACGTGCGGATCTTTTCCGAACGGTCACCCGATTTGACCATACTGCGACGCTCGGCCGCCATCTTGGCGTCCTGGTCGGCGTGCATTTTGTCCAAAAGGCGCGAGCGCAGGATCTTCAGGGCCTTGGACTTGTTCTTGATCTGGCTCTTTTCGTCCTGGCAGCAAACGACCATGCCCGTCGGGATGTGCGTGACGCGCACGGCCGAGTCGGTGGTATTGACCGACTGGCCCCCGGGGCCGCCGGAACGATAGACGTCGATGCGCAGGTCCTTGTCGGGAAGCTCGAGCTCGACTTCCTCGGCCTCAGGAAAAACGGCCACGGTCACCGCCGAGGTGTGGATGCGGCCCTGGGCTTCGGTTTCGGGCACTCTCTGCACGCGGTGTACCCCGGATTCGTACTTGAGCTCCGAATACGCGCCCTCTCCCTGGATGAGAGCGATAACTTCTTTGTAGCCGCCCTTGGCGCCTGGGGAAGTGGACATGACCTCAGCCTTCCAGCCCTTGGCCTCGACAAAGCGCAGGTACATGCGAAACAGCTCGCCGGCAAACAGCGCGGCTTCATCTCCACCGGTACCCGAGCGGATTTCGAGAATGACGTTCTTGCCGTCGCTCGGATCCTTGGGCAACAGGAGCAGCTTGATTTTTTCTTCGATCCGGGCCGCAGACGCTTCCAGCTCCGCCAGCTCACTCTTGGCGAGCTCGACCAGCTCGGGGTCGCCACCAGCGGCAACGAGCTCGCGGTTGCCCGCAATATTGGCCTGTACCCGTTTGAGCTCGCGGTAGGATTCGACCACCGGCTCGAGCTCACGGCGCTCTTTGCCGAGATCGCGCAGGAGATTGGGACTTTGGACGACGTGAGCCTCGCCGAGTCGGCGCGTGACCTCGTCAAATCGCGCCTCGACCTCGACGAGCTTTTCCAGCATGGCGAAGAAGCGTGCGTTACGCGCGCTTATACTTGCGCTTGAAGCGCTCGACGCGGCCTTCCGTATCGATCAAACGCGAGCCGCCACCGGAGTAGAACGGGTGACAGGACGAGCAGATGTCGACTTTGAAATCGCCCCGCACCGAGGCCGTGTCGAACTCGACGCCACAAGCGCATTTGACGTGTGCCGGCTGCAAAATGGGATGGATGGCTGCCTTCATGGCTGAACCTCGTTGAAAGGGGCGCATAATTAAGGGATCCGGTAGGCAGATGTCAAGCGTTCGCTGACCATCGCTATTGTCCGGCCGCCTTTGCCCTCATATAAGCCTAGCCCGCGAAAGTTGAGAGGTGCAAGATGCGCGTCGTTTGGATCAGTCTATTGATTGCCGCGAGCTTTGGTGCGGGACTGTTGTTTGCCGACATCCTCGTGCCGCGCGCGCGAGCCGCCGACTGTGACGCCGTGCCCTCCGGGGCCGATGTGACTACAGCCCAGCTCGTGCGCAAACAGATGACCACGCTCCGGTGGGAGCATCAATGCGTCGAGCTGCCCTGGCCGGCCAGCGCTGCGGCCATTGCCCAACAGGCGGCGAACCTCGCCAAAGACGGCTGGCAGCTGGCCGGATTTTCGCAAGTGAGCGACAAGGCCGCCGCGATCTGCTTCAAACGCGCTAGGTAGACTCGCCGACGAGCACGCACGTGCCCGACTCGATGCGGATTAGGCCGTCTTCGGTCTCGGCCACGATCACATCCCCGTATTCGAGCAGCTCTTCGCCCTGCGCCCCGGCGAGCTTGGCAGGACCGCTGTTGGCAACCAGCACCCGCAAGGGCCCCGGCGGCAGCTCCAACCCCATGCGCACCACCTTCATCGAGAAGCACGGGCCGACCACACCGCTGCGTTGCGTACGCGGCGCGCCCGGCCGGTCGAGATTGACGGCCTGGCAGGCTTCATCCAGATGGAGCTCCCGGGGTAGCCCGTCCGTGCCGAGCCGGCCCCAGTCGTAGACGCGATAAGTGGTGTCGGACGGCTGCTGTACTTCCAAAAGGAGAAAGCCGGCGCCGACCGCATGCAATGTGCCGGCCTGAACGAGCAACATCTCGCCCATCCGGGGCCGTAGCTCGTAGAGCCATTTGTGGATTGTGCCCCCGGTTGCGGCCTGGCGCAGCGTTGCCGCATCGAGGCCGGGGTAATGCCCCACCAACAGGACCGAGTCGAGCTCGTTCTGCGCTATGTACCACGCCTCGGTCTTGGGCTCACCCTTGCCCATCTTGGCGACCGCATCCGCGTCCGGGTGGACCTGCACGGAGAGCTTGTCCTGAGTGTCGAGCCATTTGAGCAGAAACGGAAATGGCCCCTTGGCCGAGCCGCCCAAAAGGCCCGCTCGCCACAACTCACCGAGCGCCTTGCCTTCGTGCGGACCCAGCACGACCTCACTGTGTTTGTCGGGCAGCTCGCTCAGCTCCCAGGCTTCCCCAATCGGGCCGTCCGGAATGTGCCGAGCAAACTCTTCGTAAAAACGCCGTCCCCCCCAGGGTCGTGTCTCATAAAAGGGAGCAAAGCGAATCATCAAACTTCCTCACCATTCTCATTACTCGACTGCCACGAGGCAGTGCATCAAAGCCGGACACCGTGTCAAGCCACCTTTCAATATAATTACGCTGCAAAAGGACTGCAGGTAGATCAGCGATCGGCCAGGGTCGCGGCCAGAAATTCGGCGATCGAGCCGATTGCCGGGCGCAGGTGCGTGGGATCGGTGAAACGATGATCGGCACCAAAGACGATGTTGAGCTGCGCATTGCGCGCGGCTGTCGCAATGTCGTGAGCGTCGCTCACCGGCACCACCTCATCCCGATCGCCGTGCGTGACGTGCACCGGGGCGCATAGCACGCGCACCGCCGCGACCACATCGTGCTGCCGGGCGTCCTCGACAAAGCGCATCGAGATTTTTCCCGCGGCAGTGCTCAAATAGCCATCCTTCCAACCCTTGTCGACCAGCTCGGCCTGTCTCTCGGCAATCGCATCGGGATGAGCCACGGCGGCCAGGGTCGCAACAGCAACGATGCGCTCGTCGCGAGCAGCCGTCAGCAGAGCGACACTGCCGCCCATGCTGGAGCCGAACACGCCGAAGCGCTTCACGCCTCTTTGCGAAAGATACGTCAGCGCGGCATCCAAATCGACAACCTCATTGGAGATCGACAGATCCCACAAATCGCCTTCGGACTCGCCGCGCCCGGCAAAATCGAAGCGCAACGAGCCCAGGCCGCGCTTCTCGAGCTCAGCGGCGAGCATCTTGTGCTTGAGTCCGTTCTTGGCGGACAACATGCCGTGGCAACTGATCACCATGGCCTCGGCAACCGGGCCTTTCAGGATCCCCGCCAGGCGCTGCCCGCGAGAATTTGCGAAAAACACTCTTTCTTCGGCCGTCGTGCTCATGGCATCCTGCCCGAGCAGACATAACTTGCGGCCCGTGAATTGGAAAGGCTTTTTGGAAAGGCTTTGATAATGCGTAAAATTTCTTTGCTGCTCGTCTGTGCCATCGGTTGTGCCGCGACGCAGTCGTCCGCACCCCAGAGCGCGGCAGTTCCCCCCCGCGTGGAGGTCGTGCCGATCCCTCCGGCGCCGGTGGAAAAACTGGTGCCGGCCGACCGTGCACCCGCCTACCAGGCTCTGTTCCCGAAGGCGAAAAGGCTCGTAATGCGCGACATTCCCGCCCCCTTAAAGGAGTCCGGCGACGGCGCTAACGACACCTATGTCGACGCCTTCGACGAGCACGGCAACAGCTTGGGCTCGGCACGCGCTTTTTCCGGCGGCGTCGCCCCGGACAGCTCGACTCGCTTCGGTGAGCTGCACGTCATTCTGGCGTTTCTGTCCGATGGCCGACTGGCGGATCTGACGGCCAACCCGCCTTTGACCAGGCAGGACGGCAAACCCCTGTCCGTAACCGACATGGACCGCCTCATTGCGATTGCCAAAGATCCACCGGATACGCTGATTGCAGCCCGCAACCTCAACGATCTGATCGATGCCTCGGGCAACACTCGCCCGGCCCTTACGAAGGTGGCCGTGCCCGGCGCCCCCGTTCTGACCCGGCGGGTCGTCAGCCTGGTCCTTGCGACCCAGCGCCTGCTGGATCGAGCCCCGGCAGCGCGTGACCACACGCGCATGGAGGCCGTGCTGCATACAGCTACCGATGATCACGGCAAGGCGCAGGGCCTGGCCGTCTTCGTGGGTCAGGCAGAAACCCGCGACGCACGCGAGCAGGCCTATCGCGATATGGCACACCTGTACGCCTTGAGTCTGGCGCACGGCGACGCGAAGGTCGATTTCGTCGAAAACGCGATCCTCGGCACCGGCTTGCGCGAGGCTCCGGCGGGCGACGATCTGGTGTTGGCGGGCTATGTGCTGGCCGAAAGAGGGTTGCGGCCGGAGCTCGCCGCCCGGTGCCTGGAGGCTGCGAGGCACAGCTCCATTCCTGCAGACGAAAACAATGTCGCGCGACTTGCGGGAACCCTGGCGTGGGCGGCGCACAAATATGCAGAGGCTCTGCCGCTTCTTGGGCAGGCAGCCCATTCCTTCAACGAGGAAACGGACCCCAATCTCTATCTGCACCTTTCCCAGACGCACGCTGCCCTCGGACACAAGACGGAGGCATGCCCGATTGCCCAACACATTTTTTTGGCGCTGCCCCTTTTGCCCGGCGCCAAGCAAGCCCTGAGTGCGTGTGTCGCCAACGGCGCCGAGCCCGAGACGGCGGTCAAGCCGATGTATGCGCTGCAGCGCGAAGAGCTGCTTTCTACCATGCGCACGGACAATATTGTACCCGAGCCACTCTCGGTCGACAGCCCGGCCAACACTCCCGTGGAGCTGCTGTTGGGCGAAATCGGCCACGTGACGGTCGCGATGTTCTTCTCGACCTGGTGCCCGCACTGCCAGGCGGAGTTGCCGCGCGTCAACACCTTTTTCCGCCTCGCCGCCGAAAGGTGGCATGAGCGCGTGCGCGTGATCGGCATCCGTACCTCCATCGAGCGTGAGACCGAGCCTTACGAGGCCTTTGTCGCCCGCCTGCATCCGAGCTTTCCGGTGTTTACCGATGCGACCATGTCGATCGGTTTCTCAGGATTCTGTCGAGCCCTGGGCCTGCGGGCCGCGCTGCCTATGATCGCGGTCCTCGATGACAAAGGCATGGTTCGTTTCGTTTTGGGCGCGGGTGACTATAAGGATACGGCGCGCGAGCTCGAGTGGGCCGTCGAGGCGCTGCTCGCCGACAAGAAATAGGACCGCAAAATCAGGGGTGCGGGGGCCGTGCGAAGCCGTGAAAGAGCTGGCCGGCCAGACGCGGCCCGTCCGCCGGGCCATAGCTCGGCGCACGCAGGAAATCATTCAACACTCTGTCCCCGTCGCGTCGCACGGCGGGACGACTGAGGTTCATGCGCAGCTCTTTGATCTGGTTGCTGCCGCGGTGAATCATCACAACGGTGCCGTTGTCTTCTATCGAGGTCACAACGGCCACATGGGTCAGCTCATCGTCGACCCGACCGTTGGCGTTGGCATCGAAGGTGTAGTCGAAAAATGCCAGATCACCGGGTGCGGCCTGGTCGGCGACCCGACCTTCTTTCTGGGCGTCAGACCACAAAGTCCTGGAGTTGCCTGACACCGTTACTCCGGCGCGCCCCAGAATGGATGTCACCAAGCCGCTGCAGTCCTGCCTTTGGGTTGCGGCATGCGTTTGGAGATACCACTCGGCGGCTCTGCCGACCTTTTGACCCCAGGGATCGGCCTGAGTCCGTCCCCAGACCGAGTGCGATGCCTGGGCCTGTCGATCGGTGGCACAACCGGCCGCGACCGCAAGACAAGCAGTCAGCGCTACCCCTGCCCGCGCGGTGGAACAAAAGGACATGCCTTTGGCCCGGATCCTCGAGATTGAATGTGGCTCCTCTGACATTGTGACATGAATGACGCAAAACTTCGACCCGAACGGCCGCGATCGTCGGGGCAATCGAGTTCTCCGCTCGGCTGCAGGCTACGGACTGCAGGCGGAAGAAAAAGGCTAGCAGTTTCGTGGTCTCCCCCTGGAGCCAGTAGCCAATTCGCCAATTGGGGAGAACTCGATTGCCCTGGGTGAGTATCGCTTTGGTGTGTCAGGCTGTTCATGCTAAGATCCGTTCGGCATGTGCGAAATGGGGCCGAAGATGCCAGGCCAGAGCCGGGCGGGTTATTTCAACCTCGCCTTCGTGTCGTGTTTTTGGTTGGGACTTTGTGCGCAGGGATGTGGCTCGTCCCCGACTCCTCCTACGATTTCCAATTTTTCTCTGTCGCCCGGCATCGCGACCCTGGGCACAGCGGGAGGAAAAGCACAGGTCAGCTTGCAGTTTACTTTCGAAGACGTCGGCGGTGATCTGTCCTCCCTGACGATCACCAAGTACGACGCCGACGGCATCCTGCTCTATGCGTCGACCGGCCCGCTCAATGGGACCGCTGGACAGACCTCGGGACAAATCGGCGGCACAATGAAAATGGACACGCAAACGGAAGGTCATTTCGTCTACGAGCTCTTTGTCACCGACTCGGCCGGTGCCGCCTCCAACAAGCTGACGGCAACATTCGTGGTTTCCTAGACCTTCCCTTGCGCCGACAATGTGCGCTACCAAGGCTTTCCATGAAGAAGAAAGCCCCCACCAAACTCTCCGACGGACATCTCGATCATCTCGTACCGGTGACTCCCATTGACGTCGCGGCCTACAGCTCGGTTAGCGACCT
>Ga0182027_10015561_pt1 | contig 10451 bp, 9 predicted proteins | sample 712E1DmetaG_FD_121300 | JGI IMG/M metagenome (GOLD analysis project Ga0182027, IMG submission 121300) | Permafrost microbial communities from Stordalen Mire, Sweden - 712E1D metaG (Illumina Assembly) | ecosystem: Environmental > Terrestrial > Soil > Wetlands > Permafrost | place: Sweden... | reverse complement strand
GCAGTTAAAATTCCTGTTATCGGCATGGGCGGCGTAACTTCATGGCAAAATACCGTAGAAATGATGATGGCCGGAGCAACATTAGTCGGAGTCGGTTCGGCTACTTATTTTAAAGGCTTAGGAGTATTTGAAGAGATCAAAACCGGACTTCGGGAATATATGGCAAAAGAGAAAATTAAAAACTTAAAAGAAATTGTCGGAGTTGCCCACTAATTATCATGACTTACAAACAGAAACTACAGCGAATTATTCTGAAGAATAATTCTTTCGTTTGCATCGGACTTGATTCCTCTTTAAGCAAACTTCCCAAATTTTTACTGGAAAATCGCTATCCGCAATTTACCTTTAATAAGGCTATTATTGACGCCACGCATGATTTTGTCTGTGCTTATAAACCAAACAGTGCTTTTTACGAAGTACAGGGTGAATACGGAATATTGCAATTAAAAATGACATTCGATTATTTACGCGAAAAATATCCAAAAATCCCGGTTATTTTAGATGTTAAACGGGCCGACATTGGCGAAAGTAATGATCGCTATGACCGGTTTGCTTTTGAATATTTGGGCGCTGATGCAATTACCCTTCATCCCTATCTTGGCCACGAAGCACTGGAACCGTTTTTAAAACGCAAAGATAAAGGTTGTTATATTTTGTGCCGCACTTCAAATAAAGGAGCCTGCGAATTTCAGGATTTGGAGATTAAAGGCAAACCGCTTTATCAAGTTGTAGCAAAACAGGTGGCAAAAGTTTGGGATACAAACGCAAATTGTGGCTTAGTGGTCGGTGCAACCTATCCGGGGGAACTTAAAGCCGTACGCAAGATTGCTCCGAATTTAGAACTACTTATTCCGGGCGTTGGTGCTCAAGGCGGCGATTTGGATAAAGCTGTTAAATATGCAACCGATAAAGCCGGAGGCGGATTTATTATCAGTTCATCGCGTGGCATTATTTTTGCCGGAAATGATAAAGATTTTGCCAAAAAAGCTAAAATTGAGGCAGAGAAATTAAGAGACCAAATTAACTCCGTTAGAGTCAACTTAGCTAGAAAGACAACAAAATGAGCGACGTAATTTCAATTTTAAAAAAGGTTCAGGCGGTTTTAACCGACGGGCATTTTGTTTATACGTCCGGCAAGCACGGCAGCATATACGTGAACAAAGACGCTGTTTACCCACACACAGCGGAAGCATCAAAAATCGGTAAATTATTCGCAGAGAAATTCCAGAATAAAAATGTTGACGTAGTTGCCGGGCCGGCAGTCGGAGGAACAATCCTGTCTCAATGGACCGCCCATCATCTTTCGAAATTACAAAAAAAAGAAGTGCTTAGCGTCTATACCGAAAAAGATAAAGGAACGACCGCCTCCGCTTTGGAAAGCGAACATATTTTTAGACGTGGTTACGATAAATTAATTAAAGGTAAAAGGATTTTGGTGATTGAAGATTTAACAACCACCGGTATATCGGTAAAAAAGGTCGTTGACGCAGTTAAGAAAGCCGGCGGCAAAGTAGTTGGAATCGGCGTAATGATTAACCGCGATCCCAAAAATGTTACCAGTAAGGCAGTTGGTGGACCATTTACGGCATTAGGAATTTTAAAAGCCGAAGCATTCGACGAAAAAAATTGCCCGCTTTGCAAAAAAGGCGTTCCAATTAATACCAATGTTGGCCACGGCAAGAAATACCTAGAAGCCAAAAAAACCGCAAAATAAACCTAAATCTCCGTATTGAATTTTCGAATATCAAATTTAATGATTTGCTCAACGGAAGGGGTTTAGCTATGATATAATTTAATTTAAGGAGGGTTGCTAGAGTGGCTAATAGAGCGGCTTGCTAAGCCGTGACGGTGAATAGCCGTCCGCAGGTTCGAATCCTGTACCCTCCGCATGAAAAGAATATATCGGGACAAAGAAATAGAAAAAGCACAAAGACTTCGCAATAAATATCATTATTCTTTTGTAAAATTGGAGCAAATTACAGGTATTCCTGCAACCACACTTCGCAATTGGTGTAAAAAAGGACAGACAGGAACACGCTGGGACACTTTACTAACTACTAATGAAAGGCGACGTAAAGAGATAAAATCATCAGAGTTAAAATCAATGACAAAGCTTAAATTATTAGATAAAAATACCAAAAAAATTTTGGCATCAATTATATATTGGTGTGAAGGATCAAAGTATCCTGCGACAAATAAAGTTGACTTAACTAATTCTGACCCATCATTGCTGCAGGTATTCATCAAACTTTTAAGAGAGAGTTTCTTGCTAGATGAGTCTAAATTCAGAGCAAGACTACAAATCCATTCTTCGCAAGACTTAAGTAAAATTAAAAAGTATTGGAGTAAGGTATTAAACATTCCCGTATCTCAATTTATGAAACCTACCATTACGGCAGCAAATGGTAAAAAACATAGAAAAGATTATATGGGAACATGTACAATAAGATATTCTGATTACAAGATTCAACTTAAATTAATAGGAATTTACGAACAGTTTGGAAAATTAATAAATTAATCGGGAGGAGTCGCATAGTGGCCTAGTGCAGCGGTTTACTAAACCGCCATCCCGCAAGGGATCGTGAGTTCAAATCTCACCTCCTCCGCATTTAAACCGAAGACATTCGTTCCCCGGCATGTTTAAGGACTTTTTTAACGTCTTCTTCCGAAACTGCTTTTGTATTTGGATTGGCTATTTCAACAGGAATGTTTTTGGCCAAAATTCCATCTATTTGACTCATTAGCTCTCTCCCATCGCTATCCGAAGAGCTCTCAAATTCTCCTAAAGATTCTATTGATCTTGCCGCCTCTTCCAATGAGCCATCGGCAACATTTGGAATATCTAATTGAGTTAGCAAATAACTTTTATTTGCTTGTTTTTTCTCCAGATTCTCCGTAATTTCCCAGCTATTAACTTTTTTAAGACCTAAATGCCTAGCCTTTTGAAAAAGAATAAGAATATTCTCCCCGATTGTTTTTCTTCTATTAGCTTGCGCTTTTTCATCAACTACAATTCCCCGGCCAGACGATTTCCTCTTCGGATCTTCTTGCTGATGCGCAGGTTTATTCTCGTGTGTTTTTGTCCGAACTGTTCCGACAGTTGTTTTTGCCTGAACAGCACTTGCCTCTAATACCGGTGCTGTTTGAGGTTTTGCCTCAGCTTGCACAGTTATTGCCACTTTTCTAACAATATCTTCAGATAAACCTTTACTTTCCAAAGCTATTTCTCCTACTCTTATTCGGGCCTGAGGCTCCGTATACACTCCTTCTTCAACTAGGAGTTGAACTACTTTTTCCGCCAGTTGATTTTGCGCTACTGTCTCCTCAGCCAAAACCTGCACGTTATCATCCGCTATCGGACTTTCGATTATTGTTTCCAAACCCTTTGCCTGTAAGTCTGAAATTCCTTCTGCGGCTATTATTTGTGGCTCTACCGAAACTGGCTCTTGAACTAATTCCAGGACTTGAGATTCTTCAAGCAAGGAAAGCCATTCATCCCCGCTTACACTTACTTTGGCGGGAAGCTCAGAAGTAGACGCTTGATTTGGGATCAAAAAATCAACAATAGAATCTTCCAAAACACTCGTTATTTCAGACACGGGAGAGACAGCTTCCGTACTTTCAAAAACGCCTATTGCTTGAGACGTAGGGATCTCAGGAGATGTAGGCTCTGGAATTTCTCCCAGCTTTGTCCACGAATCGGAAAAAATTTCTCTGGGATTCGCAAGTGGCTTCTCGAAGACTGATGCCACACTTGGTTCCATGGGCACAAAAGCCGGATCTTCCAAAACATCTGTTGGACGGCCTAAAGACATTTCCGGAACCGATACGACACTTGGTGTCATAGACACAAAGTCAGGATTGTTCAAGATATCAACTGACTTTCCTATCGGCATTTCCGGCACCGATGCTGCAGATGCCGAAAATGGAACTGTTTCTGAAAATAAGTTTGTTGAATCTAAACTACTTGCCAAAGCTCCGCTACTCATTTCAACTTCAGGTGCAACAATCGATGTGGCTACACTAACTTCTCCGCCTAGCGAAACCGGAGCTGCTATTGCGCTTGGCACAGCAGAAACAGCACTCCCAACTTCTCCGCTAACCGCGGGAATAGCTGCAACCACTTCGCCAACTGCTCCAACTGCCTCACCAACTCCAGATGCCAATGATCCCAATGCTTCTATCATATGTTGAAATTTTAAGCCATTTAAGCCTATTTAGCTTCACTTTAACTTTACAAAAACCTTACAAATTGAGGCTACAACTGCTATAATATTTTAAAATGAAACAAAAAGTTTCCCTTCTTAATACTTTCCGAATTCCGGCAATTGTAATTTTTTCAATAATTCTTTACATAATTTTATTAATTTTGAAATTGAACCTTTTCGCCGCAATTGTGGCAATTTTTGCTACACTTTTAGGCAGTTACAGGCTGTTTTATGAAACCGCCGCCTCACTTTTAAAGAAAAATTTTGCTTTGGATTACATTGCGATTTTAGCAATTGTCGTATCATTAGCAACTCAAGAATATTTGGTGGCGGCAATTTTAGCTTTGATGATTTCAAGCGGCCGGACTTTGGAAGACTACGGTGTAAATCAGGCTAAAAAATCTTTAACCAAACTTGCAGAAAGAATTCCGCATGAAATTTTTCTTTGGAGTAATGGCAAAATCGGTGAACAATTAGAAATTGAAAAAGTAAAAAAGGGTCAGGAAATTTATGTCAGGAAAGGCGAAGTTATTGCTTTAGATGGAATTTTGGTTTCCATTGACGGTTTAACTGATGAATCATCTTTAACCGGCGAGCCATACACGATTGAAAAAATCGAGGGTGATCCGATCCGAAGCGGAACAATAAATATTGGGCAACCGATTATTATCAGAGTCACCAAAGAAAGCGGCGATTCAACTTATAACAAAATTGTTGAGATGGTAAAAAGCGCCCAGGATGAAAAATCACCGTTTATTAGAATGGCGGACAAGTATTCCGGAGTTTTTACAGTTGTGACGCTTTTAATCACTGCTTTTGCCTATATTTATTCCGGTTTTAAGCTGGAACAAGCCTTGGCGGTTTTAGCTATTGCTACTCCGTGTCCTTTAATTATTGCCACCCCAATTGCGCTTTTAGGCGGCGTTAATTTGTCTTCCAAAAAACACATTATTGTTAAAAAACTGGCAGCTTTGGAAATTTTATCCCGCGCCCAGGCTTTAATTTTTGACAAAACAGGCACCATTACGCTTGGCCTTCCAAAAGTTTCCGAATTTATAAATTTAACAAAACAGTATTCAGACGAGGAAATCTTGGCGATTTCCCAAAGTATTGAAAGAAGCTCTTTACACCCATTGGCTAAAGCAGTTGTTTTATTTGCCAAAGAGCATAAAGTACCGCTTTTGCATGCGGAAAAAATTGAAGAAAAAATCGGCTCGGGAATCTCCGGAAACGTAAAAAACAAAACTTATACTCTTTCCAAGCTTCCCAGCCAGGAAGGGATGATGATTGGCGTTTTTGAAGGCAAAACCCAGCTTGCGACCTTTGAATTTGAGGATGAAATTAAACAGGAATCAAAAAACATTATTAAGAATTTGAGGCAACGCGGTTTTGAATTATTTATTTTTACCGGAGACAAAAAAGCCGCGGCCGAGAAAGTCGTTGCCGATCTTGGAGGAGATATTGTGATTAAAGCCGAGGCTAAACCGGAAGACAAACAAGCGGGAATTGCCGAACTAAAAAAGCAGGCTAAAATTACTGCCATGGTTGGCGACGGAATCAATGACGCGCCGGCACTTGCTTTAGCTGACGTTGGTATGGTATTTAGTAACGAAGAACAAACTGCTGCAAGTGAAGCTGCCGACATGGTATTTTTAGGCGGAAATTTTTCCTTGGTAATTGACAGCTTAAATATTGCCAAACGGACGATTAAAATTGCCAAACAGAGTATTTTTGTCGGGATCGGGATTAGTATTGTAGGTATGGTTTTTGCCTCGCTGGGTTTTATTCCGCCATTAGGAGGAGCATTTTTACAGGAAGCGATTGATGTGGCGGTAATTATTAACGCACTTCGGGCCAGCCGCTAATGGATAATTCGTTGTCCTACGAAAACTGCACCGCCGCCCCCAAGAAGAGCTAATAATACGCTAAGAATTAATCCCGGCGCTTTTTTCTTTAAATCTTCGATTAATTGTTCTCTTGTGGCTCCCTGTAGTACTCCCATATCTTTAACCGCTTGCAGCGCTGCTTCTGCTTTTGGATTAACTTGCAATGCTCTATCTATTAAATCTTTTCCCCAATCGCTCTTGACTATAATCATAGCCTCTTTTTCACTTAGTCCGCCTGTATTAATTCTCGCTGCTACTAAAGCTTCCGTTGCAGTCGGTCTCATCTTGGTGACCCAGTCTTTATCTGCCATTCTCTCGTCATACATCTTATCGGCCTCAGCTTGAGTCATTCTGCCCGCTGCTACCTCTCTTTTTAACCCATATGTCAACATACGACTAACGATTCTGTCCGCGCCCTTAGTGGGGTTACTTGGATCTTCTTCTGTAAGCATTACCATATCCGTGTCCAGATCGCCACTCTTTTCATATCGTCCTAGTGGGTTTCCACCCTTATTGTATCCTTTTCTATATCTTACTTCCGCCTCTTTTTGTAGAATTCTTGCCGCTAAATCTGCTGTTTTAGCAATTTCTTCGTTAAGAAGCTCCGTTCTGGCTTTATCGGCTGCGCCAATTTCCGCATGGATAAACTCAGCCACTCCACCTTGCAACATAGAGCTAACCTCATCGGCAAATTCTTGCTCATCCCGGGCCCTGGAAATCTTAAGCCCCTCAAAACTTCCTTTCGCAATTAGTGTTCTTCTCTCTAAATCCGTGCGCGCAGTTTCCAATAGATCGCGCTCTCTAGTAAATTTCTCTTCATCTTTAGGCGCATTGTCTTTAGCTTCTTTTAGTTCTCTTTGTCTTGCTTGCAATTTTTCTATCTCGCTATTTCTCGTTGTCTTTTCCAGTCTTTTCGCTTTAATAATATCCAACGCAGCTTCTATCTTTGCTTCCTCAGCCGCATCCCCATCAACTTGAGCCTGTAAAAGCTGTCCCTGTAAGTTTTTCATGGATCTTCCGAAAACAGCGATTGCATCATTATTCTCAGTCAGTTCATTTCTAAGTCCCGGCAATTGGTTGGTTAAATTTTCTAGCTCGATTACATTTGAACCACCCGGTTCAAAACTTATGCGCATATCCTTAGCTTTTTGTAAAGCAGTTGCTGCGGCATCCCTTTCCGTTGTTTTTGCGACTAATTCAGCGTTTAATTTTTCGTAGGCTAATCTCGCAGGAGTAACTGTGTCTTCCAACTTTGACTCTTCGGTCATTGTGCTTTTATATAGAGTGGTAACCTCTTTTACAGCATTCGGATTTCTTAATATATCTGCTATTAGCGCATCCCTTGTAGCTTTATCCTTAGGAAGAGTGGCCAACAAATCAGGATTTCCATGAAAAAGCTCTTCAACAAGTTTTATAGCTTCATCTCTTCTGGTGGTTTTAGTAGCAGGTTTTTTACCTTTATCATCCAAATGATCGTAGCCTTTTGTTATTAAATCCCTAACGAGTTCTGCATCGTGTTTTGCATGCCTAAGCCTTGTCTCGGCTGCGTGATCTGTAGAGTAATCTTTTTTCCCGCTGGTTGCATCAATCATAACACCGAAATTACTATCTAATACTTCATCCTGCAGTTGAGAGTTAATTCCTTTTCTGGACTCAGCAAGATATTGTTGAACATTTTCCACAGTGCTTCCGCCTTTGTTTTTGGCCATTCGCTCTCTTGTTTCAGCAACTGCTCTTGCGCTCTCAGTCGCACCAGTGCCGCTCGCTTCTGCTAGGGCAAGATTTGCCTTAGTAGCCTCGGGTGTTCTGACCGCTGCTGCAATTGTAACTTCTTGATTTGCTACACCACTCATAATTAATTTGTTTGTGACTTTGCTAAATCAATCGCTTCTTCTAATTTACCGTCTTTTACTAAAGACACAACATTATCTGCAACTCCTACATCTTCCTGCTTTTGAGTATCACTTTGTTCTGCCAAGGCAATTCTGTCAAACATTGGCCATTTAGCAGATAGTTCTTTGGCAAAATTTGAAAGCTCTTCTTCGCTAGTTAAATCTTCCATTTTCGTCAGCCAAAAATCAGTCACTTCAGAAGCTTGATCGAGAGTTAGGGTTTCATTTTCTATACTATTTAGGAGCACTTCAATAATTCGTTTTTCCAACTCATATCTTTTATCCTGTAATGCGTCCATAACTAATTGTTATCTTATGGGGCAGGTAAAGTCAAGGGGAAAGCAAAATCAGGTTTGGCGGAGGAGACAGGATTTGAACCTGTGTGAGTCTTACGACTCGCTCGGTTTTCGAAACCGGCCAAATAAGCCACTCTTGCACTCCTCCTTACTAAAAACATTATAATTCAACTTGAGACTGATTGCCAGAAGTTAGAACGGTGACGAAATTTTAAAGTTTTTCTTTAAAGTTTTATTGCATAAATTTGCGATAACTGCTTTGCATGAATCCGGTCCGATATTATCCGTACTTTCTCCTTTTAAAAAAGCTGCTGTTTTTACTTCCCCGTCAAAAGTTATATCTATAAATCCCAATTCCTTTAAAAATCCCATCAGCGGCTTTAAATACATTGGAAAATACCACAAATTCTCCCCTGTATTTTTGTAAGCCGCCTCTAAGGTTTCATAATCCCTTAACATGCTGTTTAAAATTCTGGGCGTGCCCAAATGATAAGTCGACGCAGAATGCGGAGATGGCTTAAACTCGTCAATAATTAAAATTTTTGATGAACTATTCATTTTTTTAACGCAATTAATAATATTCAAAAATCCATTAACCGGTAAATACGCTCTTTGGTTACTGTGCAAAATCCAGGCAGAAAAATCAAAAATATAATCCTTGGCTTTGAAAATCCCGTTTTTAAAAGAAATTCCTCTTAGTTTTAGATCATCTTCCGACAAAAAAGTTTCTTCCAAAATTCCGTTTTCGATTTTTAAACCAAGAACAGCATTGTTAACAATTACTTCGCTAGACATGCTATCTAAGCTGTAAGGGAAAATTGTCAGACTTTTGCGGGTTTTTAATTCTAAAACTGAGTTAAAAATAGAAAAATTAGGCAATTTGGTTTTTCGCATTTTTTCTAACAATGATTCGTTAATCTCAATTCCTGTCCAATTTAGGTTTACGTGTTTTTTTTGGGCTATTTTTAGCGTTTCTTTTCCTAAAGATCCGTCGCCCGATCCAACCTCAACCACGGAATCTAGAGAATTATTTTTACAAAGATTAATAATTGCCTCCGGCCAAAGCCTGCCAACCAGTGTCTTGCCAAACTCGTCGTGCGTATTGTAAAAGCCGTTTTTCCCAAACATTTCTTCCGAGATGAATTCAGAAAAAGTTAATGCTCCGCCTTTTTCAAAACAGAGTTTTTCCAAATCTTTTGTAAGTTTCGTGTTGGGTAATTTAACTCTTTGCAAGCCGAAGTTTTTAGCTTCCCAATCCTTAATATTTCTTCCCGAAGTAAGCATTCTGGATAATAAAAATTTAATGAAATCTCTAAGTTCTCTCATTTTTTGATGGGGAAATGTGTCCTCGGGGAGAGTCGAACTCCCAACCTCAACGTCCGCAACGTCGCGCTCTATCCATTGAGCTACGAAGACATAATCGTATTTTACTTTATTTGATCTTAAGGGGCAAATTATTTATTTTCCAGGGGGAAATTTTTAGCCAACCAATCACCGGATTTTTCCATAAATGTCGGTTTTACGTATTCTCTAAAGGAAAGATAAGGAAACAAGGCTTTTTTTACTTCTTCTTTTTTTAAATTACCCAAAGTAAGAATTAATTCTCCGGGAAGATACGCTTGCGTCCTGACATGAACTGTTTCTACGCCGTCAACCTTTTTAAAATAGAAGTCGTAAAGCTCTTTCCAAAGGAAAAATCTGTCTTCGATCATGATTCCCTCCGTGCTTATTCTGTAATGAAAATCTTTCGGAGGCACGGTTGCCAAAGCAAAACTGACAAAAACCAGCGCAACGATTACCACCATAAGTAAATACTGCGAGAATAAAAACAAAATAATTTCCAAAAGAAGCATAATTAAAAGCGCTGTTAAATAAAATTGCTTTGTCCTTTTTTGAAATGGCCTGCCGGGAGCTGCCCATTCAAGCAGCGTGGATTCTTCCATATAGGCATTCTGAGGTTGTTCTTGGCTTTCTTCGGGCATAGTTATACTTTAAAGCAAAGCCAATTTTAAGTCAAGCTAATGTGCTGGCCCCCTAGATAGAGAGCGGTTGTCCTCCTTTCTCTTCTTGTAGTAATTTAACATATTCTGCCGGTCTTTTGTAACCTAAGCTTCTGTGGAATCTTTGAGTATTGTATTTTGTGTTAAATAACATGCAGTGTTTGTTAAT
>Ga0182027_10015560_pt1 | contig 10451 bp, 8 predicted proteins | sample 712E1DmetaG_FD_121300 | JGI IMG/M metagenome (GOLD analysis project Ga0182027, IMG submission 121300) | Permafrost microbial communities from Stordalen Mire, Sweden - 712E1D metaG (Illumina Assembly) | ecosystem: Environmental > Terrestrial > Soil > Wetlands > Permafrost | place: Sweden... | reverse complement strand
TCCACGCCACGGCCTTCCGGCGGCGCGTATGGGAAGCACTCCGTCGCATCCCGGTCGGCGAGACCCGCTCATACGGGCAGATCGCCGCGGCCGTGGGAGCGCCCGGCGCGGCCCGGGCAGTGGGCACGGCCTGCGCCCAGAACCCGGTCGCGGTTGTGGTTCCGTGCCACCGGGTGGTCGGCTCCGACGGATCGCTCCACGGCTACGCCTACGGCCTGGCGCGCAAGCGGCAGCTCCTCGATGCCGAGGCGAACGCGGAGGCGGCTGGGGTCGCCGAGGCCGCGCTCGAGCCTGGTCGAGGGGCCGCGCTCTAGCCCGAGCGAGCGGCATCGGCGCGATAGCCCGAACTCAGGGCAGCCTCCTCCATCTGGTCGGACTTGACTGGCAGGAAAGTTGGGCGAGGCAGCTGGTCGGGAACCCGGTCGGGAGCCCGCGCGCGCCGTCGTCCCACGCTGCAAATGAGCGTGGGACGGAGCCGGCGGTGCCGAATTGGCCCTTTGTGCGCCTCAACTGCCTGACTAGCTTTCGCCTGAGTTGAGTCTGACCAGATACTGGATGCCGCCCAGCCGGCGCCCCCGCCGGCCACGCCCAGCCGGCCACGGCTCAGCCGGCCACGGCTCAGCCGGCCACGGCCCAGCCGGCCACGGCCCAGCCGGCGCCCCGGCCGTGGTACCCGACTCAGCAACCCGCCGCCGAGTGCCGAATTCACGTGAGCTGTGAATTCGGCTGCTCGGCCCGCGCCAGGAGGAGCGCCCTCGCCGACAGTTGCGGCAGGACGGTCCGTATCTCCGACGAATTCGACCGGTTCGAGTCGAATCGAGCACTTCAGGACGCGATATTCCGACTGCCGGCGAGAGCTGATGGCCGGGACCTCGCCCAATGCGCGTACGGCGTGAATCTGGCAGAGTCCGGCCGAGGTGAAGCCTGCACCGTGGCGCGAATGGCCGGCATGGCGCCGCAGCCTGCACCGTGGCGCGAATGGCCTGCATGGCGCCGCAGCGAAGGGCAAGGCGAGGGGCCAAGCCCCGGCTCACCGGCTACTCGACGTCGTCCTCGATCTTCGGGACGCCGACTCGGCCCTCGACCGCCGAGGCGGGGTCGCGCTCAAACGGAGCCGGCAGCCCGCGATGGAGCAAGCTGCCGCGGGTCACGGCACTGTCGCCGTAGCGGCGCCGGACGGCGTCCTGGGCGTCGACGACTCGCCGTTGCCTGGCGTCGACAACCTCGAACATGCTGATCTGCTCCGGCTCCCCGAGTTGCGTGGCGGAGACGCCCAGCAGCCTGATCTTCTTGCCGCGGATCTCGGGCCGGGCCAGGTCCAGCGCCGCCCGCCAGATCGTGTCGGTCAGGTCGGACGGTTCGGCCAGGTGTTTCTGACGCGTGATCGTCCGAAAGCTCGAGTCGCGAATCTTGACAGCCACTGTGCCGGCCCTGATCCCGCCGGCTCGAAGCCGAGCCGAGACGCCCTCGGTCAACGCCAGCAGAGTTCGCTCGATTTCGGCCGGGTCGGTCACGTCGACCGCGAAAGTGGTCTCGTGGCTGACGGACTTGGCCGCCTCACCGCCGCCGGTGACCGGATCGGAGTCGATGCCGAGTGCCCGGTCGTGGAGCGTGGAGCCGTGATCTCCCAGAGCCCGGGCCAGCGTCTCGACCGGCAGCGCCGCCAGCTCGCCGATCGTGACGACTCCCAGGCCGTGCAGCCGTTCGGCCGTCTTCGGGCCGATCCCCCACAGCCGCCGGATCTCGAGCGGCGCCAGAAAGGCCGCCTCCTCGCCGGGCTGCACGATCACCAGGCCGTCGGGTTTGCGCAGGTCCGAGCCGACTTTGGCGATCAACTTGTTGGTTCCGACGCCGACCGACACGGTCAGGCCGGTGGCTTCGACGACTTCGCGTTTGATGCGTCGGGCGATCTCCGGAGCGGGGCCGAATAGCGCCTCCGAACCCGCGACGTCGAGGAAGGCTTCGTCGATCGACACCTGCTCGACTGCCGGCGTGAAGCGCCGCAGGACGGTCATGACTTCGCGGCTGACTCGCTGGTACTTGGCGCCGTCGACCGGCAGGAAGATCCCTTGCGGGCAGAGCTGGTACGCGGTTCGGGTCGGCATCGCCGAATGGACGCCGAACTTGCGGGCCTCGTAGCTGCACGTACTTACGACGCCGCGCGAGTTCGGGTCGCCGCCGATGATCACGGGCTTGCCGCGCAACTCGGGGTGGTCGCGCTGCTCGACCGCCGCGAAGAACGCGTCCAGGTCGACGTGGATGATCGTCAGGGTGCCACCGCTCATGGCGGAATGATGGCGCGCCGGCGCAAGGGGCCGCTAACCTATCGGCCATGCGCTACGCCATCGACATCCCCAACTTCGGCGACTTTGCCGATCCGCGCGTCACGGCCGATGTCGCCCGCGAAGCCGAGGCGGCCGGCTGGGACGCCGTCTGGGTCTGGGACCACGTCTGGCGCGACGAGGGCGTGCCGTACGGCGACCCGTGGATCCTGCTCGCGGCGATCGCCCTGGCCACGTCACGGATCAGGCTCGGCCCGATGGTCACGCCGCTGCCGCGTCGCCGGCCGTGGATCGTGGCGCGAGAAGCGGTCACGCTCGACCATCTGTCCGGCGGGCGGGTGACGCTCGGTCTCGGCCTGGGCAGTCCGCTCAAGGAATTCGCCAACTTCGGCGAGGAGAGCGACCAGAAGATCCGTGCGGCCAAGCTGGACGAGGGCCTGGAAATCCTGGCCCGCTGCTGGAGCGGCGAGAGGTTCAGCTATCACGGCGCCCACTACCAGCTCGACGACGTCCAGTTCCTGCCGGTCCCGGTGCAGCCGCGAATCCCGATCTGGGTCGCCGCCACGTGGCCCGTGCCGGCCCCGTTCCGCCGCGCCGCCCGCGTGGACGGGACGTGGCCGCTTCGCCGCAACCCCGACAAGACGGCCGCGCCGCTCACGCCCGACGACGTCCGCGCTATTCGCCGGCTCATGGGCGAGCTGCGGAGCACGACAGAACCGTTCGACATCCTCGTCCACGGCGCCACTCCGGCCAATGACGCGACGGCAGCCGCCGCGGCAGCTCGCGAATTCGCCGACGCCGGAGCCACGTGGTGGACGGAGCGGATCAACTCGGCGCGCGGCTCATTCGCCGACATGCGCCGCCGCATCCAGGCCGGCCCGCCTCGCTAGGGCGCGGCCGCGTCGCCAGGCGGCAACTCGCGGGCAGCTCGCGATCAGGCCCGCGCGACTCAGTACGGCCGGCGCCGCCCCACCCAAAGCAGCGCGAATGCCCCGAGCGCGGCGGACCCCGCCAGCATGACTGCCGCCTCGGAGGCCACGACCTGCCAGTACTTGTCACCGGTTATGACATACCAGGCCAACTCCGGACCGATCGACGACGGATCCGGCTCGTGACCCGGGGCGTACTGGCACCCGGGCACTCCATTGGAGACCGTGCAGTCGGTCCCCGTGTACACCTTGCCATCCAGGTACAGAACGTCTGACTGATAGACGAGCAGTTCGCCCGGCGAATAGACGCCCGGCATCTCCAGCACAGCCATCCCATGCAGTAAGTTGGCGTCCATCAGGGGCTCCCAGGTGGCGCGGGCAAAGAGGCACACGATCAGGGCCACGATCACGACCGGCATCGTCCGGCCGAACAGCGCTCCCAGGGCCAAGGTGCCCATGAGCGCGGCCACTCCCCAAAGAACGAAGAACACGCCGCCCGAAGTGAAGGAGTCGAGCGACGCGTGGGGGTCGATGCCGGGCTCCTGAGCGCCACGCAGAACGTCCGCTGCCAGGCCGGCGATCAGCAAGAGCGGCACGATCAGCAGCAAAGCCGCAAGGATCTTTCCCACCAGCCACTTCCAGCGTGCCCCGGCAAGGGCCCAGGAAAGCGGCGCCGTGCCCTGCTCGAGTTCTCGGGCCACCAACGGCGTGCCCATCGCGATGCCGACAAAGAACGGCAGCACGTCGCCCAGCGTCGACACCATCCGTACATCCCAGCTGTTCAGCGCGTCGGTGAACCGCTGGCTTGGCAGCTGGCATGCCGCGGGGACCCAGGATGAGTCGATGGGCCCGTTCCAAACAGGCACGCGTCCGTCCACCAGACATGACGCCGGGACGCCGACCGACTTGAGATGCCAGCTTGCCAGGAGCGCCCAAGCCGCGGCCCCGAGGCAGGCGACCATCACGGCCAATGTCTCGAAGCGCTGCTGCTTGTAAGTGAGCCGGATTCGATCGATCACGTCGCCCCCTTGGTCCTCAGCTCAGTAGGGCCGCCGCCGGTCCACCCAAACGAACGCGATCCCGCCGAGGAACAGCGAGCCGACCAGCAGCAGCCCCGACTCCAGCGCGACCACGTTCCAGTACCAGGCGCCCGGGATGCCATAGCCCACGTACTGAGGAAACTGGAGATCGACGGCCGGCTGAGCGGGCACAACTGGCACCAGCTGACCGGGCGCAGTCGAGGAGTTGGGGTCGGGCGTCGCGTTTGGATCTTGCGAAGGAACGTCGATCGGCGGCTGGTTCTTCATGTACCAGGCCTGAACCTCGGCGTCGGTCGCTTCCTTGCCGTCGATGTAGACCTTCTCGTAGAGCGGAATGTTTATCTGCCCGACGTAGTAGCCGTTCGCGATGAACGATACGTCGCTCTTAGCGAACGGCCACAGGACGTAGTGGTTCATGGCAGCTTCCCAGGCCACACGGACAAAGAAGCAGACCACGAGCGCGAGGATGATCGCCGGCAAGGTTCGGCCCAGCATCGTCCCCAGTGCGAACGTGCCGGCAAATGCCGCCAGCGCCCAGAAAACGTCGATGACCCCGCGGCTCACGTAATTTTCGAAAGCGGCGTGGGTGTTGAGTCCGGGCGAATCCGCTCCCTGCAGCACGTCGGCCGCGAAGCCCACCGCCAGCATGACCGGCACCAGCAGCAGTACCCCGGCGAGTACCTTGCCGAGGAGCCAGCGCCGTCGCGATCCCGACAGAGCCCACGACAGCGGCGCAGTGCCCTGTTCTATCTCGCGGGCCACGAGCGGCGCGCCGACGATGATCCCGCCCAGGATCGGCGTGAACACAAGCAGCGTCCGAACCAGGTTCATGTCCAGGCTTTGGACGATGCCCTGGAACCCCTCAACCATGTTGTTGCACTTCAGCGTGGCGGCGTCGGGAACGGGCTGACCCGAGCCGGGAAAGTAAGGTCCCTGCCAGTTCTGGAAGCAGTGGAACGGCACGTTCATCGAGTTCAGACGGAAAGCTTCTATGAGCGCCGCCGCCGTCAGACCCAGGCAGACGACCAGGATCGCGCCTGTCTCGAACCAGTGCTGTTTGTACGTGAGCCAGATCCTGGTGAGCATCGCCGTCCCCCTAATTGAGTTGCAGGCCGGCCGTGCCACGCCCCGCGGCGAGGTAGCCCAGAACGACATCCTCGAGGCTGGCGGCTTCCGACTCTTGGCCGGGCTCGGCGCCTGCGGTGTCATCCGGCGCGAGCCGCCACAGCGTCATGACGTCCTTCCCGTCCTTGCTCAGGAACGAGCCCACGGCGGTCGCGCCCGCCGGCGGCGAGTCCGCCGCGGTCAGTCGGTGGCCCCGTCGAGCCTCCTCGAGCGGGCAGTCGAGTCTCACCTTGCCACCGCCCAGGATCACGAGCCGGTCGCAGGCGTCCTCGACGTCGGTGACGATGTGCGACGAGAGGAGCGCGGTCGAACCGTCCGACTTGACCGCGTCGAGAAGAACCTGGATGAACTCCCGACGAGCGAGTGGATCGAGGTTGGCGAGCGGTTCATCGAGCAGCAGAACTTTGGCCCGCGTTCCGAGCGCCACGGCGAGCCCGAGCTGCGCCGCCTGGCCGCCGGAGAGGGTGTCGGCGCGCTGATCGAGCGGGATGCCGAGTTGCTCGAGTCGACGCCTGGCATATGCGACATCGAAGCCGTGGTGGAGGCTGCGCGCCAGGGCGAGCTGGTCCTCGACGCTCAGGCCGCGGTATACCGCCGGAGTCTGCGGCACGTAGCCGACCCGCTTCAGGGCATCGCTGCGATGCTTCCACGGATCCACGCCGTCGACTTCAACCCGGCCCGAGTTCGGCCGCTCGAAAGCCATGCAGACGCGGATCAGCGTCGTCTTGCCGGCGCCGTTCGGGCCGACCAGTGCGGTGACGCTACCGCGCGGCACAGCCAGATCGACGGCGTCAAGCGCGACCTTCTTCTTGAACCGCTTGCTCAGTCCGTGCGCGGCCAGAGCGGCCGTGGTCGTCGAGACTCCTGCGTCGGATCCCATGCTCGTCCCTCCGAATCCGTCATCGCCGTCGGCGATTGATGTCTTTCGGGCCGAACCCTAGCACGTCGGCCCGGGGCGGGGCATGACGAATAACCCGCTACGGGCGAGGAGCAGTTGCCTTCGGCGCCGGCGGCCTGGCGGACAGGGAGCCCACGCTCGAGCGATGGCTGGCCAACGCTGCGCATCGGCTTTGGCGCTTTCGCTGACGCGAAACCGCGGTGCCTGCTGTCTTAGCCCTTCGGCTCTACAACCACCGTCACTTCGGGGGTCATGCCGGAGAAGACCTTGACCGCGACCTTGTAGGTGCCGAGGGACTTGAGCGGCTCGGGCAGGTCGATCTTGTGCCGATCCACCGTGATGCCACGCCGTCCGAGGGCCTCTGCGATCTCCTTGGCCGTGATGGAGCCGTAGAGCTTGCCGCCCTCGCCCACCTTCACGCCCATGGTCAGGGTCGTGCTGCCGATGCGAGTGGCCGCGATCTCGGCTTCCTCGCGCTCGCGCGCTCGCTTCTCCTCACGACTGGCGATGTCGTGCTGCCAGGCGCGGTAGGCGCCACCGGCGGCCGGGACCGCAACTTTTCGAGGGATCAGGAAGTTGCGGGCGTAGCCCTCGGCGACTTCCTTCATCTCACCGCTCTTGCCGAGCTTGTCGACGTCGGCGGTCAGGATGACCTTCACGCGAAAGATTCCTCCTATGACGGTCGGCTTGGCCGAGCGTCCGTTACCCAGGACCGGACACGTGGCCCGATCCCAGATTGGTTGACGAAACGGCCCGCCGCGTCGAACGCTTCTGGCAGCCGTCGAATGATTCTCCGTACCGGAGCCGGAGTCAGGCGGCGCACCTGATCCATGTCGCGCCGAAATGCTTCCCGGTCGATCTCTAGCTCGGCGATCTTCTCATCGAGGATCGCTTCCGGGATTCCGTCGAAGAACACTTCGACCGCCAGGACCACTACGGCCAGGTCGTCGATGCCACCCAGGACGGGAATGTCGTCCGGGATCAAGTCCCGACCGAGCAGAACGTAGCCGGCGGCACCCGCGAGGATCGCCTTTCGGCTGGCCGGTATTCGAGAGTCCAACACCAGCGCCCAAACGAGACGCGCGTACGTCGGCACTCGACTGGCGACGGGCACGAAAGCGAGCCAGCGAAGGGACCGCAAGAGACCTCCCTTGCGGCGTCGCCGACTCTTCGAAACTTGCAGACTCGTGCTCGCCATCCTAAAGACCGGCCATCCTTGGCTCGCCGCCGGACAGCCCAATTCGCTGGTCCTCTCCGGGGAATCGAGAGTCTATCAGGCGCGACTCGCGACTACGAGATGGCAGGCGGGTTCGATCCGCAGCCCGCGGGCCCTTGGACGGCCACGCGGCGTCGCACTTGCCGTTTCGCAAGGTCAACGTTTAGGCGCCTGGTCGTTGACAAGACGCTCCGCCGGCCCTCGCGGAGACGGCGGCCGGCGTCATAATCAGCCCGACGCCCGCGTGTCGAGTCCTAGGCTCGTGGTCGATCCTGGGGGGTGATCAGGATCGCGGCGGGCCGACGGCTCTACGAGCTTGGGATCACTGGCATCCGCGAGTGCTTGACCGAAGTGGTGGTAGATGAGCGGGCGGAAGAGTGGTGACACTGTACAGGCGCACGATACGCCCGTGGATCTCCGTGAGACGAGTTCACAGCGAGATCCCCTGGCCTGGGCGCTTGCCATCCTGGGCCTCTTCATCGCCTGCTACGCCATCTGGTGGGTATCCGGGCTGGGCGACACCGACCTGAGCTACCGCTACACGGGCGCGGCCGCCGTGCCAGGCGGCGTCATCCTGGCAGCGATCGCCCTCCGCTTGAGACGCACGGAGCGCCTCGACGGTCCAACCCGCCGAGCCTGGAGCCTCATAACCCTTGGAGTTCTGGGCTACGGGTTGGGCGCCGTGCTGCATTTCACCGCCGGAACGTTCTCCATCCTGAGCGACGGTTGGCCGGCCGGATTGGGTTTCGAGATAGCGACCTATCCGATCATCGTAGTCGCCCTCTACTTCTTTCCCAAGGCTGCCAGAACTGCCTACGACGTAGTCCTCTTTGGTCTCGATGTCTCGATCGTGGTGTGGAGCGCCTCGATACTCATCTGGAATTTCGTCGTCTACCCGGTCGCCCAGGACGCTCATCAAGACCTCCTTGCATCCGTCGGCGCCGCCTTCTTCCCGGTCTTCGATCTGGCGCTCATATTCACGATCGGCGCAATCGTCCTGCAAGGCGTGAGAGAGAGCAGTCGAGCGGCCCTGGGCATGGCCGGCATAGCCCTGATCTTCATCTTCTGCGGCGACCTGATCGCCGACACCGACCAGCTCCGAGGTGTCTACATTCAGGGCGGGCTCTCGGGGCTGATGTACGCGGTGGCCTGGTTGGAGATGGCATTGGCCGCGTACCTGCAGTGGCGGGTCCCCGACAGCGGTAAGCCGACACGCGGTCTCGCCGACTACGCCCGCTCCTTCCATTTGTTGCCGTACCTGGCCGTGATCGTGGCCTTCGTGGCACCGGCCATTCGCAACTGGAACGAACCGGACCTGCTCCGTCTGCACATTCCCGCCGTCGGCCTGCTGATCGCCCTCGTGATAGTCCGTCTGGGTATCACGTCGCGCCAGAGCGCGAGCCTCGCGGCGGCCGAGCGGGGACGCCTGGCGGCGGCAGTCGATCAGGCCGCGGAAGCGATTCTCACGACGGATCGGGCCGGACACCTCACGTACGTCAACCTCGCCTTCTCGCGCATGACCGGCTATCGGATAGCGGACATCGTGGGCCGGGATCCGAACCTGCTGGCGCAACACCTTGACGAGAAGCCCCTGAGCGAGATGACGGCGGCATTGCTTCGAGGAGAGAGCTGGGCGGGGCATGCCGAGTTGAAGCGCCTCGATGGCACGACGATCGAGATAGACATGACCGTGGCGCCCTTGCGGGACGCCGGCGGCTCGATCTCGGGCTCGGTTGCGGTCGCACGAGACATCTCACGCGAACGCGCGCTCGAGGCTCAGCTTGCGCAGGCCCAGCGGATGGAGGCGGTCGGGCGGTTGGCCGGCGGCATAGCCCACGACTTCAACAACATCCTGACCGCCATCAGCGGGTTCGCCGAGCTGGCCGCAGCGGAGTTGCCGGACGATCACCCGGTCGCCGCGGATATCGGCCAGGTGTTGCGAGCTTCCGACCGCGCCGCGGCACTGACGAAGGCTCTGCTCGCGTTCAGCCGCCGCCAGGTGATGCAGGCTCGAATGATCAGTCTCAACGAAGTGGTTGAGGGGCTGGCTCCCATGCTCGGCCGGCTGATCGGCGAAGACGTCGAGCTCGCGGTTCATCTGGATCCGGAACTGGGTCTGACGATGGCCGACCGCGCTCAACTCGAACAAGTCATCGTCAACCTGGCGGTCAACGCCCGGGACGCGATGCCCAAAGGCGGAACCCTCACCATGGCAACGGCCAACGTGGATCTCGACATCTCCGGCGCGCGGTCCCACCCGGATGCAGCCGAGGGGCCGTATGTCTCGCTGATCGTCTCCGACACGGGGATCGGCATGACTCCGGATGTGGTCGAGCATGCCTTCGAGCCGTTCTTCACGACCAAGGAGCGTGGCAGGGGCACGGGTCTCGGACTGTCGACGGCGGTCGGAATCGTCGCCCAGAGCGGCGGGTATGTCGATGTTGACAGCGAGCCCAACGTCGGCAGCGTATTCACAATCAATCTGCCCCGCTATTACGGCGAGCCCACGCCCGAAGAGGTAGGGATGCCGGGCATCCAGGCGCTTGGCGGTCCGGAGACGGTGCTGGTGGCGGAGGACGAGGACGCCGTCCGCGAGTTCGTCCAAAGAGTGCTGACCGGGGCCGGCTACCGGGTCTTCCACGCCGCGAACGGAGCGAAGGCTCTGGCCCTCGCCGCGGAGTTGCCGAAGCTGGACCTGCTATTCACCGACGTGGTGATGCCCGGAATGAGCGGCGTCCAGCTGGCCGCCACGCTGGCGGAGACTCACCCCGATCTGGCGGTCGTGTACGCCTCGGGCTACGCGGAGGAGGGCGTCCTCCGGGCCGCGCTGGACGACGACCACGTGCCTTATCTGCCGAAGCCTTTCACCGCCGACGCGCTCATCGCCCGAATCCGCGAGACCCTGGACCGTGGCCGCGGCGCCGGCTAGTAGCCGACGCAGGGGTTCGGCTCTCCGGGCAT
>Ga0182027_10015559_pt1 | contig 10453 bp, 8 predicted proteins | sample 712E1DmetaG_FD_121300 | JGI IMG/M metagenome (GOLD analysis project Ga0182027, IMG submission 121300) | Permafrost microbial communities from Stordalen Mire, Sweden - 712E1D metaG (Illumina Assembly) | ecosystem: Environmental > Terrestrial > Soil > Wetlands > Permafrost | place: Sweden... | reverse complement strand
TCCCGCTGCTGACTTTGTCGGTATTACGGCCACTACGCCGGTAATATCCGCTGCCGCAATGATTGCCCGAAAGGTACGCGAAAGATTACCTGATGTAAAAATAATAATGGGCGGAGTTCATCCCACAATATTTCACAAAGAACTTGTCCGGGATAATATTTGCGATATGGTTGTCCGTAATGAAGGCGAAATTCCAATAAAGGAACTGGGCAAAAACACGCCCCTGAATCTTATCCCTAATCTTACCTGGCGAAATTCGCAAAATGAAGTCATCGTAAATCCTGATTCCACAAAATACGTGGATTTGGACAGCCTGCCTTTTCCCGCTTATGACAAACTGCCGATGCATATGTATCATTCCGCATTAGGCGCGGCCAGACAGAACCCCTCTATCGGAATGGTAACTTCCAGAGGTTGCCCAGGAAAATGTACATTCTGTTTTTCGGGAATGTTCGGCTCTCAAATAAGATTTACGTCTCCAATTAGAATTATTCAGCATATTGAGCATTTACAGCGAAATTATGGAATAAGAGAAATATCTTTCTATGATGACACATTTACAGCCAGCAAAAATAATGTTGTTGAATTGTGTCATTTAATTCTTGCTAAAAAAATTAAGTTTAGCTGGTCATGTTTTGCCCGAGTAGATACTGTGATTCCGGAATTGTTGCTATTAATGAAAAAAGCCGGATGCCATCAAATAATGTACGGCTTTGAAACTGCGGATGAAAAAATATTAAAAATAATTAATAAGCGAATAAACTTCAGCCAGTTTCAAAAAGCGATTACATGGACGAGGGCTGCAAGAATTAATATCCGCGGAGCTTTTATGCTGGGTAATCCCGGAGAAACTGAATCCAGCATGGATAAAACAATTAATTACGCTAAGAATGCTGAAATTAAATTTGCTGTTTTCAATATTACCACCCCTTATCCGGGAACAATATTGTATAAAGAATTTCTCCGAAAAAATTCTCTCCTGCATCAAAACTGGGATTTATATGATCGGGCGCATCCGGTTGTAAAATTGGACACCGTATCCGGTGATATTATCGAACAATACTATTATAAAAGTTATCGCGATTTTTACCTGCGCCCGGCTTTTATTATCCGGCATATTTTTTCCATACGAACCTTTTCAGAATTGTGGATATATACTAAAGCGGTATTCAAAATTACAGCTTTGATCTTCAGAAATTTTTTTCAAAAATTAGTTCATAGAAAACAATAGAAATTGATTTATAGTTGATTTTGCTATAGGTACCGACATATGAATTGGGACATTCAACATATATTTATGTATCCCCCTATCACGGGGGTATCCATTAATTCAGTCTTTCTTTCATCTGAGTTCAGAATCATTGAATATTGTCTTATTGTTATGATTCTGATCTTTGGAACTATATACTTTTCCACTAAAAAATTTATTTTGCCTGATGCATTCAGAAAAGCTATAGCTACTGCATTTTTCGCCTCCGGCCTGCTTTACGCAATTCACGCCGACATAGGCTGGGCCACGTGGCTTGTGACCGATGTCAAAAACTACTGGGGACTATCGACAGAAGAAAAACTGGAGAAATTGGATGATGGACTATATGAATTCTCTCTACAGGCAAAAAAGATAGTCACCGATGACTATCAAATATACACATCCAATGAATATATGTATTTCCGTATACAATATTATCTTCTTCCGTTACTCAGGCATGAACAGGCTCCATACATCATCGTAATCGCCGATAATGAAGCCCAATTTGATCCTCACACACGTATTTTTACACGCGGAAAGACTATGACCGCCAATGTGGAACCTGTTTTAGTATTTTCACAAAATGCTTATATTCTTAAAAGGCAATGATTATGTTGACGTGTATCGCCATATTCCTGCCGACTATCCTTGGTTTTTTCATAATTGCAGCAATACTCAGGAATGACACGGAGACCTCTTGGGGGGAACGCATTGGGTTTTCCTTCCCACTTGGAGCCGGCATCTTGACACTGCAAATGTTTCTGCTAGGAATCCTGCGCGTTCCGCTGACGTTGTGTAACACCACAGCCCCGATAGCTGTTGAACTTATCGGACTGGCTATATGGATATGTTGGAAAAAAATCCCTCTAATCCCGATAACCTCGAAGCCGGAATCAGGTTTATTCGCCGAGTTCAGCGCTTCCCAAAATCACCGGATAAAGAAATGCGTGCTCGCCATACTTTTGCTATGGATAGTCGCCAAGCTTTGTTCAGTATTTCTGCTAACCGGCCTCAGGCCAATCTATTCATGGGACGCATGGGCGGAATGGACTGCAGGAGCAAAGGTCTTTTACAACACACATAGCTTAATGCTTGATGCTCCTGTACAGGATTTTTTCGGTAAAAGCGCTGTCCATAGGATTATCTTTTATCCTTTGCATAATCCCCTTCTGCAGGTATGGATAAGTCTCTGGAACAAAACATTCGATGATGTATTAGTAAAGTTCTGCAATCCCATCTATCTTCTCAGTTTAGTCATATGTTTCTATTACATCATTCTACGTGAAACAAACAGGGTATTAGCGCTTACATTGATCGTAATTTTCTTGAGTTCGCCTCTGATGTCCTATCATGCTATTGAATTAAATTGCGACTTAATGCTAGGAGTCTACTTTTTTTTAGCATCTGTATCTTTTTTAAAGGCAATACGAGGAAATGTCGCTTATTGGATATTAACCGGCATTTATTCCACGGAAGCGCTGTTTATCAAGGAGCAGGCCTTTCTTTTCATCCTGCCTTTAATTTTATCGGCCATTGTATATTTGAGATTTGATATAAAAAGAGGCCCACGAAAATTTCACATTCTGTCTCTGTTTATTCCCTTTCTGGCAATTGTTCCCTGGTATATTTTTGTATATTACTATGGACTGGGATTTGAAACATATTACCATGATTATGCCTATCCATTAATGACTTCTATTTTTGGCGAGGATTCCAACAGGATAAGTAAGTATCTGTCTTTTCACCCGGAGATCCTTACAGGATATTTCTATTGGTTTTTTTCATTGAACAACTTTAATGTCATTATCTTCTTTTCCCCTCTCCTTCTTTTAGCATATGGGAAACTTACAAAAGAATCTCTCTATCTCCTGTTCCCTATTATTTGCTATATGCTGTCATATATTTTTATCTATATGTTCACCATTTTTTTCTCATGGTTCTTATGGGGCGTAATATTCTTTCGTAACACTCTTACTTTTTATCCCTCTATCTGCCTGCTAATTGTTTTGCTTCTGAAAAAGTATACGTTAATACCGTCTCCTCAGCATCGATCTGTTCTAGAAAGAAAACTTTGAAATATTATCTGCGACATCAGCAAATGCCGCAGGCGATTTTTCAGATGCATAGATAAAGCTGCCTGATTATGCACTGATTAAGAAGTTTTCTTCTGAAAGAAATGAAATGCTATTACTATATATTTCAGTTAATACTTTCATGCTATTAGTTACGAAAAATATCAGGAAAAAACTTTTTAAATATAAATAACTCTATATGAAATTTGAAAAATAAATTCTTCAGGCGCCATCGGGCAACGGGACGATAACAATTTGCCAGAAACACTAAAAATTTATTTGGAGAATAAATTGAAATTTTACGATCGTCAAACATGCTGGTCAAAAATAATGACTGGAAAAAAATCGGGTCATCAAGATAATCGACAAAGATATTTGTATGTTTTCTTTCCCACCCCACTTTTCCCCAATCTTCCAGTGTTCCCGGACCGGGGGAAATATCCTTGTACTGCTCATAGAGAGGAGTTCCGGGATTTAGCGTGTAAAGGAAGAATGGAGTGTTGAGAACATTTTTATTAATATTATGTAATTTAAAAATTAATCTTATAGATTCGTAGAGATCATCTATAGTTTCTTCCGGAAAATTTATAATGTAAGTACACCACATCGGAATATTTGTCTTGCGTAATCTTGTTATAACTTGCTCTATCTCCTCTCTGCTTCCTTTTTTATTAATCACCGAACGCATTTTCTTCGATGCAGTTTCAACGCCGACAGCCAATCTTGTTAATCCGCAATTTTCAAGGAATTGGAAATCATCCTCCGTATATTCTTTTAGTGAAACAATATCGCTTCCCTGAACATACCATGACAGGCCAAGCTGACTTAGTCCCTCTCCCAGAGTCATAATATATTTTTTGCCAAGCGCGAATATATTATCGTCAACAAAAAATACACCCTCAAAAAAATATTTCTCACGCAATTGACGTATTTCCAAAATGATTTTATCTACAGTCTGGGCGCGAAATCTCCCCTTGTTGAAAACATTATTATAACAATATCCGCAGTGATACGGGCAGCCCCGCGACGCCTGATAGTAAACGTATTTTTTACCGTTGTAATACTGAATATAATGATCGAAATCTATCAACTCGTACGGCAGTGCCGGCAGAATCTGGAGATTTATTAATTCTCTGTCGCCGCCATAACTGACGGCATCTCCTTTTTTTACCCACACTCCCTTGATTAGCGGCATATTCCGGCCATGGACTGCTAACATTTCCGAAAATTCCGGGAGTGTCAGCTCGCCCTCTCCCTGAATAACGTAATCAATATATTGGTTTTCTAGCGTTTGTTTCGGCAGAAGAGTCGGATGTACCCCTCCCCAAACAACAGGAATAGATGAACTCTCTTTGATATATTTGCTGATTTCAAGCGCAGAGGTTATCATCCGTCCGGTATAGACTGACAGCCCGACATAGAGCGGCTGTTCCTGCAATAACTTCTGAAGTTGACCATAGAATTTTTTATCAGATGTAAAAATCCGCTGATCCAGAATTATTATTTCATACTTTTCTTTCAGAAAAGTTGCTGCGGCAAGAATACCAAGCGGTGGTGCAGGCTTGTTGCGGTGGGCATCCATGTATCCTACTTTGGGATATATAAAAATTATTTTGCGCACAGACAGGATCACCTTTCCAACGCTGATTTTATGCTAATTAAAAAAATATTTATCACATACATTACCTCATGAAAAGAGACAATTTTCCAGGACTAGAAACGGTTCACACAAAACATGAGTCTCGCTGCCGGTAATTTTGCATGTAATGCATGAAGACATACCCCCGTACACGCGCAAAGGCCAGATGAAACATTCACGTTTATGACTCAGGCGCGGCGGCACCTCCTCGGCAGAATCTTGATTAGAGTTAAGACTGCATACCGTGGAAGCGAAAGGACTTTTGGATGGTTGATGACCAACCTCAATATTCTTTTCGGATTTAGATAGACGCGCCTATAGGCACAACGAAAGACTCTCTGCAGATCGCTGTCCGACATTGCCGAAATGTTGATCGTACTGTTTGAATAGTTCATATCATGGGGGGCGATATCATAATTTCTTCTTTTTTGTGCATCTGAAACCATGTCTGCCAACTCAGTCCCTTCAAGTGGCGTGGGATTGAAAAAAAACGCGCGATGCAGGGCGGAATGTACGGCGAATTCAACTGTGGCGGACGCCTCCTCGAAAGATTCTGTGGGAAAACCTATCATGAAGAAGCCGGACGAGTAAATTCCCGCCTTGACTGAAGCGTTGATCGCAAGAGAGGCCTTTTCGATATTCAGATTCTTATGAATCATCTTTTGAAGCCGCGGGCTGGAAGTCTCTATGGCAAAGACTGCCGACACGGTTCCTGCCTGTTTAAAAAGAGCCATGTCTTCCGGTTCGAGCATATCAGATCTGAGAGCGTTCGGGAAATGCAACTTGATGTCACCAATCCTATCCCTGATACCGGTAAGAATATTATACATCCTTTTACGATCCAGATTGAAGCAGTCGTCAACTATCTCAATTTCTTTAAATCCATGCTTAAAGCGGAGTTCTTCCATCTCGGCAATAACCGATTGAGCTGAGCGCTTTCTGAAAACCTTTCCCATTGTTTGGTGACAGTAAGCGCATTTGAATGGACATCCGCGGGAAGTTACTACTGTCATATAAGTCCTGCAGCCAACGGTGGCAAATGAAGGCATTTTTGCGTACAGGCTGTGATCCAACAGTTCCCACGCGGGAAACGGAAGAGCGTTCAGTTCGTCTTCGGTAAGTTGCCGTCCCGGGTTAACAATGATATAACCATTAACCATGGAAGCAGTTCCGGGAATTAATTCAGTAGGGAGTCCCTTGTTTAAGGCATTTATCAGTGTGGGGAATACGAGCTCCCCTTCGCCAATAACCACAAAGTCAGCTCCAAGTGTTTCTATCGCTTCTTGAGGGTTGGCCGACGGCCAGGGACCGCCGAAAATGACCGGAACATCAGGTAGAATCTCACGGATTATTTTCATGATCTTTTTTGTTTGTTCAAGTTCGGTGATAATTATACTGATGCCGATAAAATCCGGCATCCAGTCTTTAATTGTCCATCTGAGTATATGAAGGTCTTTATAGTCGAGGGCACAGTCGTGAATCTTCAATTCATGTCCCGCCCTCTTTATTGTTGCACCGATATACATGAGTCCCATCGGGTGAGTTATTATCTGAAACTCGAACCCGGCAAGGAACCTTGGTTTGATCAGTAATATCTTAGACATCTAAAAAGCGAACTCCCCTACGATTCTTTTCAAATATTTCAGATGAATTCTTATATCTGCCCAAAGGCAGTATCACAAAATTGACTCACTAAGTTTTTCATTTTTTATAAACGATAATAAAATTGCAAAAAAGGAAGCCGCGATTTGTATTATAAAAGAATAAGCCGGAATCAGACAGCGATCTATATCATCAAGCCCGCCGATTGTTATGGAGGCAAATTGTCCCAGCACAAATAAAATGCAAAACGTTTGCGCCCACGCAATTTTTTTGTATTTCACGAACGCACAGATAATAATCGCCGACTGTAATAAAAATAAGATAAACAGATTTCCGTAGGCGAAAATGATATCTATCATCCTGCCAAGCATGTATGTGCCATAAACCTCCGTAAACTGAGAGTTCCTTATAAACCTCTTAATCCGTTCAGGAGGATATTTTTTGCCATCCGGTATGTTCATGCAAAAGAGCATATCATCCGTTGGCGGCAGATATTGGGGGAATTTTTTATAATAATTCATATATTTATCCACGACATCATTATTAATTATAAAAGGAGCCGTATAATAACCCAGATGCCTTGTCGCGTCTATAATGGCAATAAATTCATCATCACCGCCATATTTATATGCTCCGCTGTAACTGATGTGAGCCAGCGAATTGTTTAAAAATATGTTACTCAAAACGAATTGTCCGTTATGTCTGTTATTCATTTCGCAATAGCCCAATATTCCGGCGACAGAAATGAACAATCCGAACAATCCCCAGTATAATATTTTCCTCTCTTCGCAAAAAATAATAAATCTGACAATTAAAAATATCAGAACCACAAATATCAGGATTAGGTAAGTCGGTTTCAGCATTATTAAAAAAAATGGAATTATACCCAGCGATATCGCGGTGAGTTTTTTCGGTTTCTCCAGATATTTTACAAGAATGAATAACATTAACGTTGATCCAGCAAAACACAAGCTCTCCGGATTAATATGAACATTCTGAATGATGATCGGATGCCACAAGCCATAGAAAAGAGTCGCGATAATAATCACGTATTTATTTTTGGCGATGCTTCGGGAAACGAAATAAAAAGGAATTATAGAAAGAAAAGATATTACCTGTTGAAAGAAAATAAGATTCTGAACAAGATTATCTTTTGATACATATTCGAAAAATTTTATTATGCAAGGATACACGGGCGTATGGTATAAGTCAACAATGCCCCTGAATATATCAACGAAAACGAAATACGCAACGCTGTCCGAATTGTACAAAATCATTCCCGGGTGCAGAAATCCGAAGTAAAATAATCTGTACAAAAGGCAGAGAAGCAATATTCCGCCCAACAAAACGTAATCAGAACTTTGGCTGATTTTATCATGCAACCAATTATTTTTCTTCATGACATTTTTATCCCGCGTTGGGTTTTGAATATCTATTTTTTTGTCAACTATTGCAATACTTTTTTAGTGAGACAAGCTGAAAACGAGTAAAACGAAGTTTGAAGCGTAAGTCGAACTACCCCAGGAGCAAAGCGACGCGGGGTTGTGACACTCGCTGAGAACGAGCTATGCGATGTTCGAAGCGCTAGTCGAACTACCCCCGAAGCGGAGCGAAATGGGGTAATGAGTCTCAAGTTTCAGAAGCGTAGCGCACTGAAACTCGCTGGACGAATTATCCCAGGAGCAAAGCCATGCGGGATGCTGATTCATCTTCGTGATTGACATAAAATTACAATTTACCTATGCTTCTTTGTCGAAAAAAATATTTTCGAAAATTTTTACTAAGGAGAAAAATATGCCGGAACGTTTATCTAATAAAAAAGCGATTATAACCGGGGCTTCTAATGGCATTGGCCGCGCCGCGGCGCTGCTTTTTGCCCGCGAGGGCGCAAGCCTGGTTCTGGCCGATGTAAATGAACCCAGTCTCCGTCTTGTGCGGGAAGAGATCATGAAAATGGGCGGTGATGTCGTCATCCGTAAAACAAATGTTTCATCAGAGGATGAAATCAAAGCTCTGATCAGTCTTGCTCTGGAAAAGTATACTAATATTGACATTCTGGTAAATAATGCCGGAATCTCCGGCGGACTGGACGTCCTGGAAGATCAAAAATCTGAAGAATGGCATCAGGTATACGATGTCAATGTTATGGGTCCGGTTTACGCCACCAAACATATAATTGCGCACATGAAGGCGCGACGCAGCGGCTCCATTATCAACATTGCCTCAGTTGCCGGTATTCTCTCCGGCGCAGGCGGCAACGCTTACAGCGCCAGCAAGGCGGCTTTAATCAACTTCACCAAAACCTCTGCCTGCGAAGTCGGAGCACACAACGTTCGCATCAACGCTATATGCCCGGGGCTCATTGAAACGGGCATGACTCAACCCTTCTTTGAGCTTGCCCGCAGCGTCGGCAAGGAAAATCAACTCGGCAAGTATAGCGAACTAAAGCGCGCCGCCTCTCCGGAAGAGGTCGCCTGGGCCATACTTTTTCTAGCCAGCGATGAAGCAAGTTACATCACCGGTCAGGCTCTGCCTGTTGATGGCGGCATTACTGCCTCAATGAGTGTGCCGGGCCGAAAGATATAATAAAATTAGTAACAGTTTAAAGTATTTAATGTATGGCAGTAAGGTTCATAAGGCTTGATCCATCGGCTCGTAAATTACAGAAAACCGCATACTAAAGATACGCATTAATTGTTTGATGGTATTACTTATTTATCAAAATAATTTTGACTTAGCCTCTAAAGATTGATAGTTAAGAAAATTAACAAATTATGCGCTTTTTTAAATAATCAAGTATATGACCATCCCCAAAGCACGTTTCGGAAACAGTTTCGAAAGATCATTGCTGGTTATTATTCCATACTGCGCCTGTAATATTTGATTTCATTAATTCGACTTGTTAACTTAGACGTGTTTCACCCAGCATCCGCCGGGTTTTACTTTTTTTAATCGGACTAATAACCTCCCCCGCAGCAAGCTACGGGGTATCCTAAAAAACCTAAAACAACTTCAACTGCCTTAACTCGTCTTTCGGCTTACCTTGTGATACGATATATCGCTCGACACTGTTCCAATTACCACGTTCTCCTACTGTGGCCGCATAATATCCATCCGACCAGAACTCTCCACCCCACAAATCCTTCTTCACTGCGGGCTTTCGCCTAAATGTCTCTCGACCGGTGATACTCTTGAATATCTGAACGATCCTACCTGCAGCAATCTTCGGATGCGCCACACAAAGCAGATGGATATGATCGTTGTCCATGCCCATCTGTTCTATTTCTATTTCGTATCTTTCTTGGATACCTATCGCGGTATCCCTTATTATTTCCACCACATCTCTATCTAGCAAAACTCTCCGGTATTTCACTGGAAATACGATGTGATAATGAATCGACCACGCGCAATGATTGCCTTTATTGACCTCTGTTCGCTCTTTCACGCTCCCAGATTAGCACATAAGGTGACCCCCCGCAGCAAGCTGCGGGGAATTGCAAGTTAAAAATAATCGGAGTGATATCAAAAAATATTAACGCATTGGACGATGGTGTATCAACGAAAGTCTTTCTAATGCCGGCGGGAAAAGGATGTGTTTCCATTAAGAAGGAAATTATTAGGTAATTATACCAACAGAAAATATTTTAAGGAGGTAAAATGCATGAAGAAACAACGGGACTCTAAGAGTCGAATGAAATTTCATTGGAGTATAATGCTGTTACTGGCCGTAGCAGTATCGATAAGCTCCATGAGCGGCACTGCATTGGCGGCGGTGGGAGATATATATGTAGATGATGGAGCGGGGGTTCCGCACCATCATCTGTTAATATAAACTCGGCCAACAATATCACCAACGCCAACAACATTACTGGAACCGGCACAATACAGGGC
>Ga0182027_10015558_pt1 | contig 10453 bp, 5 predicted proteins | sample 712E1DmetaG_FD_121300 | JGI IMG/M metagenome (GOLD analysis project Ga0182027, IMG submission 121300) | Permafrost microbial communities from Stordalen Mire, Sweden - 712E1D metaG (Illumina Assembly) | ecosystem: Environmental > Terrestrial > Soil > Wetlands > Permafrost | place: Sweden... | reverse complement strand
TACAACTCCGACTCTCCGCCTGCTCCATCGGGTAAAATACAGCATCGCGACGGGGTTGTCCAGAAGAAGTTACAAATATCTAAGGCTTATAGCACTTGGGGGATTGAACAAATTCACCCTGCAGGTAATGGAGTCTGAGTTGCGTTGGTGAAAGGCCACGTGCAAATATGGTTTTTTGTGCTTCGTTAAGCACTATATCGAAGCTGCCGAATCCCCTGCCTGGTGCGGGCATAGCTTTTATTCTGACTTCTTCTGTCTCTCGATTTTTGTTCTTCTGGATCTCTGCGGCAGCGCTGCTTGGTGCGGGTACGCAAACGGAGGATTTCGCCGCTCCGTTCGAAGTCCGGGGCGAGCTCAAGCCCCGGAACAGGATCGACGAACTGGTTTTCGCCCGTTGGCGAGATTTGGGAATACAACCGGCGAGTCTCTGCTCGGATAGCGTGTTCGTGCGCCGGGTCTGGCTGGATGCGACCGGCACCCTGCCCACCGCCCAGCAGGTGGTGGAGTTTCTGGGAAGCAAGGACCCCAACAAGCGCGCCGCCCTCATTGACGAGTTGCTCGAGCGTGAGGAGTTCGCTGACTACTGGGCCATGAAATGGTCCGATCTGCTGCGCGTCAAAGCGGAGTTTCCCATCGACCTGTGGCCCAACGCCGCCCAAGCCTACTACCACTGGATTCGCAGTTCTCTGGGGGAGAATAAGCCTTACGACCAGTTTGTCAGGGAAATGCTCACCGCCAGCGGCAGCAACTTCCGCGTGGTGCCCGTCAATTTCTATCGCGCCCTGCAGAACCGCGAGCCGCGCGGTGTTGCCCAGGCCGTGGCCTTAACCTTCATGGGAGAGCGGGCGGAAAAGTGGCCCGCTAACCGGCTGACTCAGATGGCCGCGTTCTTCTCCCAGATCGGGTATAAACACACGGATGAATGGAAAGAGGAGATCGTCTTCTTCGATCCGGACAAAGCGGCCGGAGGCGAAAAGGGCGACGCCGCGCTCACCTTCCCGGATGGAACCCAGGCCCGGCTCCTGCCTGGTCAGGACCCGAGGGAAATGTTCGCCGATTGGCTGATTACCGCGAGAAACCCCTGGTTCGCGCGCAATATTGTTAATCGTGTCTGGTACTGGCTGTTGGGGCGCGGAATCATCCAGGAGCCGGACGACATCCGCGCTGACAATCCCCCCGAAAACCCGGAACTGCTGCGCTGGCTGGAGAGCGAGATGGAGGCTTCGCATTACGATCTGAAGCACCTCTACCGGCTGATTCTCAACTCCAGCACCTATCAGCTTTCCCCCATTCCCCGAGCTGAACCCGCTGCCGCCGCCGCTCACTTTGCGGTCTATCCTCTCAGGCGGTTGGATGCGGAAGTGCTCATCGACGCTCTCTGCCAGATCACGGGAACAAGCGAGACCTACACCAGCGTCATTCCCGAACCTTACACGTTCATGCCCGACTTCCAGCGCGCCATCAGTCTTCCGGATGGCAGCATCAGTAGCTCTTTTCTGGATCTGTTCGGGCGTCCGGCGCGCGACACCGGCTGGGAGTCGGAACGCGACAACCGAGTCTCCGACGCACAACTGCTCCACATGCTGAATTCGAGCCACGTGCAGCGAAAGATCCAGGACGGACCGAAGCTGGCGGCAATGATGCGCGACAACCGGAATCCGCGAGACCTGGTGTCGCAAATCTATCTCACCATTCTTTCGCGATACCCCACGGACGACGAAGGGAAGTTGGTGGCGGCGCACTCGCAATCCGGCGCCGCCCGGGGTCAGGCGGCCGTCGTCGATCTGATTTGGGCCCTAATGAACAGCGCCGAGTTTCTCTACCGGCATTAGGAGACATTTCAACATGATCACCAATCTCCGATTGTTACCGATCTCCCGGCGCGAGGCCTTGCGGGAGGGGTTTTTCGCGGTGGCCGGGGTGTTGTTGGGCGGCCGGATGGCGGGCGCCGCGCGCGCCGTTCCTTCCCCTGCCCGGGCGAAGTCCGTCATCCAGATCTGGATGTGGGGAGGGCCCCCCCACCTCGATACTTTTGACCCGAAACCGGAGGCCGGGGAGAACTACTGTGGGCCGCTGCATAGCCCTATCGAAACCAACGTAAGCGGCATGCGGATCTGCGAACTGCTCCCGCTCCTCGCCCAGCAGGCGGACAAGTATTCGCTGATTCGCAGCATGACGCACGGGATATACGCGCATGAAACGGCGTCTTACACCGTGCAGACCGGCCGCATCTCGGGCGGGCATGACGTGTACCCCAGCGTGGGCGCAGTGGTATCTCTGTTCAAAGGCTACAACGCCGGCTACAAGGGCTTGATTCCGCCGTACATCGTGCTGACGCAACCGCAGGGCCGGTTCTCCGAGGCGGGCTTCCTGGGATCGCGCTACCAACCGTTCGCCACGGGCGGCGATCCGGCCCAGCCGCGCTTTGCGGTGGAAGGCATCGTGGCGCCGGGCCTCACGGACCAGCGTCAACGCGAGCGCCGCGAGTATTTGCATCAACTCGATACGATGGGGCGCGCCCTGAAGGGCGACGCGCAGTTGGCGGCCCGCGACGATGCCGAGCGGCTGGCCTACGAATTGATTCTGGGCGACGCCGGCAAAGTCTTCGATCTGTCCCAGGAGAAGGACAACCTGCGCGATCGCTATGGGCGGACGACCTTCGGCCAATCGTGCCTGGCCGCCCGCCGGCTGGTGGAGCGCGGAGTGCCGTACATCACTATCAACTATCAGGGCGGGTGGGACACGCACAAGCAGAATTTCCAGGTGATGAGCCGCCGGCTGCCGGAGATGGATAAGGGTCTGGCGACGCTGTTACAGGATCTCTCCGACCGCGGCCTACTGGACAGCACGGTGGTCTGGTGGAACGGCGAATTCGGCAGGAAGCCGAAGGTGGATTGGGAAGCGCCCTGGAACGGCGGACGCAACCACTGGGGCGGCGTGTTCTCGGCTCTGGTGGCCGGCGGCGGTTTCAAAGGCGGTCACGTGGTGGGGTCGTCGGACGCCAAAGGGGAAGAGGTCCGGGACCGGCCGGTGTATCCGGCCGATTTGATCGGCAGCATTTACCAGTTGCTCGGCATCGATCCCGGCGGCCGGTTGCCTCATCCCCTGGGGCTGGCGGCCCGGGTCACACCCACCGCGGCCGATGGGCTGCCGCTCGCCGGATGGCTGAAGGAGATCATGTGATGCCGCGGGCCCTGTTCGTTGCGGTGGTCTTAACCGCATTCGCGCCGATGCTGGTGGCCCAGCAGCAGACTCCGCACGCGGGATACGTCTATCCCGCCGGGGGCCGGCAGGGCACGAGCATTGAGGTCCGCGTCGGCGGCGAGTTCTTGAATGGCGCGAGCAAGGCGTATGTCTCCGGCCAGGGAGTGGAGGCGAAAGTAGTTCAATACGTCAAGCCGCTGGCCGGAGCGGAGGCCCAGACCCTGCGCGATCAGATGCGGCAGTTGAACGAAAAACGGGCCGCTTCGCTCAAGCCGCCGTCGAGCGGCGCGCCGAAAACGATCTTTACGGATGCGGATCAGAAAAGCCTGGCCGAGATCCGGGACAAGCTGCAAGATGTCGAACGCCGGCGGTCGATTCCGGCGATTGCCGATATTGTGATTCTCCAGATCACCCTCGCTGCGGACGCGGCGCCCGGCCCGCGGAAGCTGCGGGTTGACACGGCTGCAGGACTCACCAATCCCATCGTGTTCTGCGTGGGCGAACTGCCGGAGTTCTCCCGCCCACCCGCCCGAGTTGCCCCGGCCTACAATGTGGTAAACGGCGCGACTCCGGTGGCCCGGGCCGCGCCTCGCCCCCTCGATCCGCCCACCAAAATCACGCTTCCCGCCGTGGTAAACGGCCAGATGATGCCCGGAACCGCCGACCAGTATCGTTTTCATGCCTCCGCGGGACAGCAACTGGTGGCCGCCGCCAGCGCGCGGGAATTGATCCCCTACGTCGCCGACGCCGTTCCCGGCTGGTTCCAGGCCGTCCTGACGCTGCGCGATGCCCAGGGGAGGGAACTGGCATCCGCCGATCGCTATCTCTTCCATCCCGACCCGCTCCTGCATTACGAGATCCCTCGCGATGGCGACTACGTGGTGGAGATCCACGATTCGCTTTACCGGGGGCGAGAGGATTTCATTTACCGCCTCACGATTGGCGAGCTGCCGGTCATCACCAGTATTTTCCCGTTGGGCGGAAAGGCCGGGGCGCGCACCACGATCGAGACGCACGGCTGGAATCTGCCGGCAGCCCGGGTCAAGCAGAATTTCAAAGGCCAGGCTAAAGGGGTCTATCCGGTGTCCCTGCGCCGGAACGGCTGGACCTCCAACGCCGTGCCGTTCGCGCTGGACTCGTTGCCGGAAACGATGGCCAAGCCGGGTATTGGCCGCCGGGAAAAAGCCCAAAAGGTGAAGCTTCCGGTCATCGTGAACGGCCGCATCGGGCAGCCGGGCGAATCCCAGTTCTTCCGCTTCGAGGCCCGCGCCGGCGATGAGATTGTCGCCGAGGTCTCGGCGCGCCGGCTCGGCTCGCCCCTTGATTCCGTGCTGCGGCTGACCAATGCGGCGGGGAAAGAGATAGCGTTCAATGATGACTTCGAAGACATGGGCGCGGGGCTCCTCACCCACCAGGCCGATTCCCGCCTTTCCCTCAAACTGCCGTCCCGGGGAACCTACTACCTGCAGTTGGCTGACGCGCAGCGCCAGGGCGGACCGGAGTACGGTTACCGGTTGCGCATCAGCCATCCGCAGCCGGATTTCGAATTGCGGATAGTGCCTTCGAGCCTCAATCTCCGCGCCGGCTCGACCGCGCCCCTCACCATCTATGCCCTCCGCCGAGACGGTTTCGCCGGTGAGATCGCGCTGAAGCTGGAAGGTGCGCCGGCCGGCTGCACGTTGAGCGGTGCGGCAGTTCCCTCCGGACAGGACAAAGTGCGGATCACCTTGACCGTGCCGCGCACCCCCGTGGCACTGCCGCTTTCGATGCAATTGCTGGGGCAGGCCACCATCGACGGTCGCGAGGTACGTCGCACCGCCGTTCCCGCCGAAGATATGGAGCAGGCATTCGCCTACCATCACCTGGTGGCGGAGGATGCATGGATGGTCCGTGTTATCGGCGGGGGGGGCGGCGGATTCATCTGGCGGATGATCGACAAGCCTGTCCGGCTCCCTGCGGGGGGCGCTACCACTGTCCAACTGTTTGCTCCTCCGCGGTTCGCGAACGGAGTAGAGATGGCGTTGAACGACCCTCCGGAAGGCGTCTCGATTCAGAGCGTAACACCCGCTCGCGACGGGGTATCGGTAGTCTTGCGCGCTCAGGCGGACAAAGCGAAGCCCGGGTTGAAAGGAAATCTGATCCTGGAAGTATTTCGGGAGGTAGCCGCGAACGCCGGCCGCCAAGCCCCCCGCCGGCAACCGTTGGGGACCTTGCCGGCGATTCCGTTCGAAGTGGTGGAACCCGCGGCACGGCAGAAGTGAGCGTTCGCTTTCCGCTTTTGATCCGCGATCGCGCTTCCCTCGCCAATCCCGCGTGATCTGCCAGCGCCGCGTCGCGGCCGGCGTCCTGCCCGGCCGTCTTCACGTAATCGAAGAACTCCACCTCACCGCCGATGGGGCCGGCATGGGTTTCAAGGCGCGGCCAACAACGAGTGGGCCGAGGTATTCTTACTTGTCTTCGGGTTTCCTGTCTTCGGGTTTCTTCTCTTCGGGTTTCTTATCTTCCTTCTTTGGCGGAGGTGGCTTCTGCGCCGGCGGCACATCTGAAATTCAACCACAGCAAGGGGGGAAAGGGGGGAAATGATGTCAGGAACCATTTTATTTTCGAGGAAAAGGCGATAGTATTCGGTTATAGGCAGAGGGAGGCGAGTGGATGTTGGCGGGATGATTTATCATGCGCTGAGCCCGAGAAATGGTTCCTGACACCAATTCCCGCTCTCTGACACCAATTCCCGCTCTCTCACACTTGGGGCAATAAGGAATTTCCATTGGCTGCATACTAGCCGCCGCCCCTCCTGAATCAGGAGGGGAGTTCCTAAGGGCTCCCCTGTCCAACAGGGCGAGGTAAATTCGCCGCTATGTTCTTGGCTCCGGTCGGCGCTAGGCCCAATACTGTTCACTTAGACTGTGCATAATGCGACCCCCTCACCCCCACCACCAGCAGAACGTGGGGCCCCCTCCGCCTTGCGGTCCCCCCTCTCCCCCAAGGGGGCGAGGGAAGAAGAATTTCCAGCTTGAGTTCTGAAACCGTTTAAGTGAACAGCATTGGCGCTAGGCCGTCAATCTCGATTCGCGCGCAATACCCTTGCTCTGAGGGGAATTCCCCCCACGGTCGGATCCACGAGACCGGCGGTGAAGTCCGTGCGTCAATGGGGTGAAGGCGATGTCTCAAGCGGGCAGGAGCTTAACGAAATTCTCAAGCACTTGGTGCGCGATTTCCTCTTCGGGCAAATTGCGAAGGCGGGCGAGTTCCTGGGTGACTCCGCGCACGTAGGCAGGCTCATTGCGCTTGCCGCGGTAGGGCACCGGGGCCAAATAGGGAGAGTCTGTTTCCGTTAGAAGGCGGGCCAGGGGAACAACGCGTGCGACTTCCCGCAGATTCTCAGCCTTCTTAAACGTCAAATTTCCGGCAAAAGAAATCAGGAAGCCCCAGTCCAAAAACGCGTCGGCATCTTCCTGGCTTCCGGTAAAACAGTGGAGAATCCCGCCCAGGCCAGCCGACTTCCAATGGGCCGTGACAACCTCACGCAGGTCTGCCCATGCGTCGCGGCAGTGGGTGATGATGGGGCGCTTGAGTTCGCGGGCCAACTCCATTTGCCGAATCAGGACTTGTTTTTGAACGTCGCGCGGCGAGTGGTCGTAGTAGTAATCGAGGCCGATCTCGCCCACCGCAACCACTTTGGGATGCCGGCCGAGCTGAAGGATTTTCTCCGCGTGGGAATCCGTGAAGTGCTGGGCATCGTGGGGGTGAACGCCCACCGAGGCATAAATCCAATCGTGACTTTCGGCGATGGCCAGCGGCGAGTCGAGGCGTTCGGGGCCCGTGCCTCCGCAGGCCAGCAGGATATACCGAAGGCCGGCAGCGCGGGCGCGGGCAATCACCGCCGCGCGGTCGGGGTCGAAGTCGGAATCATCGAGATGGGCGTGGGAATCAAGAAGGAATCGGGTCATCGGGTGATCTGACCATCGGGTCATCGGGCCATCGAAAAAGCCAATGACCAGTAAGTTGGCGAAAGATGCTCCAAACTGTCATCCTGAGCGAAGCGAAGGACCCTTTTCATTTCGCTCATGGTAAAGCACCCCTGAATTAGAGTTTTCAGGCCAATGCAGGGGTCCTTCGCTTCGCTCAGGATGACAGCACGGGAAGGTTTTCAGTATCCTGCTCGATGCCCCGATTATCTTAGCTTCGCTCCATTCGGCACATCTTCTCCAAAGGTGACCAGCACGGGCCGGCCCTGGTCGCCGATGGAGGCCGCGACGATCATGCCGTTGGATTCCACGCCGCGCATTTTTCGCGGCAGGAGATTCGTCACCACCACCACTTTCATGCCGACCAATTTTTCGGGCGCGTAGAACTCGGCAATGCCGGCGCAAACCTGGCGGATTTCCGTGCCAATATCTACGGTCAGCTTAAGCAATTTCTTCGCCCCGGGGATGGCCTCGGCGGTCTTGATCTCGCCCGTCCGCATTTCCACTTTGGCAAAGTCCTCGATGGAAATTTTCGGCGTCTCGGCCGTTGCGGTGGGGGCTGGGGGTTCGGGACTCGGGGCTCGGGACTCGGGACTTGGGGTTGGGGACACAGGCCCCGTTTCGGGTGGTTTTGCGTTTTCTGTTTCCACGGGTTTTGATTTCTCCTTAGGTTTGTCGCCACGGCGGTCAGCTTCGGCGGCGTTGGCTTGTAGGGGCGCTTCGCGAAGCGCCCCTACCGTCGTTTTATCGCGATTGCGGTCAGCCTCGGCCAATTCTTCCAGTTTGGCCAGCGTGACGGCCTTGTCGAGTCGCGGGAAGATAGGCTCGGCTTTGCCAACCTTGGTGCCGGGCTTCAACTGGCCCCACTTGAGTTCGTCAAGCCGCTGGTCTGCTACGTTGCCTGCACAGCCCAATTGCTTCCAAATTCGCTGAGCGCCCACAGGCAGCACGGGAGCAAGCAGCACCGCCGCAAAGCGCAGAGCCTCAGCGGCGGCGCCAAGGATTGTGGTGATCCGATCCTGGTTACCCTGACGGTCCAGGTCCGCAAGCGTCCAGGGGGCATTCTCGACAAGATACTTATTGACGTCGCCCACAAAAGCCCACGCATTGGCCAGAGCAAACGACAGGTCGTACCCCGCGAACCGCTCCATGATGGCGGCGTGGAGTCTTGCTGATTTTTCGACGATTTCCACGGTTCCAGAGTCAATGGCAAAACGATTCGCTGCCAGCATCGCCTGGGCTTGCGCATCACCCCTGATTGCCGCGTGGATAATCTCCCAGGCCACCGGAGGGTGGGGAATCTCCGCGTTGCAATACCGGTTGATCATATTCACAGTACGGTTGGCGAGATTTCCCAAATCGTTTGCCAGGTCTGCGTTGTATCGCTTGATGAAGCTCTCATACGAAAAGCTGGTATCCTGCCCGAATGGCGCTTCGCGCAGCAGGTAATAGCGCAGCGCGTCATTGCCGGGTGCGCCGAAGGAATCGAGGGCGTCGACGATGGGCTCCGGGTAAACGACGTTGCCCTTCGACTTCGACATCTTATCCTGCTCGTAGTAAATCCACCCGTGCGCGAAGATCGTTGTGGGCAGCATCTCCGGTTGATCGGGGTAAGCGGCCATGATGAAGGCCGGCCAATACACGGCGTGGAAGCGCAGGATGTCCTTACCTAACATGTGGACAATTTCTGACTCGCCCGGTTTGTTGCGCCAGTATTTCTGGAATTCAGCGCTGCCGTTTTCACCGTGCGCATAGCCAATGCCCGTCATGTAACTGGTCAGCGCGTCATACCAAACATAAAACACCTGGTGCGGGTCATCCGGCCACGGGATGCCCCACTTCAGGCGGCTACGGCTGACGGAAATATCGCGCAACCCGCTTTTCACAAAGCTTTTGACTTCATTCATGCGGTATTCGGGCTTCACGAAATCAGGATGGCGTTCGTAGAGTTCGAGGAGCCGTTGCTCAAACGCCGACAGCTTGAAAAAATAATTGTCTTCGCTGATCAGCTCCGCCGGGCGGCCGCAGATGTCGCAGTTAACGGGGTCCGTGTTGTCGGAAACATAGCGCTCGTCGGAGACACAGTAACGCCCCTCATAGCGCTGGGAGAAAATAAATCCGTTTTCTCTGGCGCGAATCAGCAAACGCTGAACGGACGTCACGTGATCCGGATGATCCGTATAGATGAAGCGCAGGGAGTTCTGATCGGATTCCGGATAAACCTTTACCGGGATGCCCAGCTTTTCCCAGAGGGTCACAAACAGCTTGCGTTTTTCCGCGACGAACTCCTGCGGCGACTTACCCGCCGCGGCGGCAGCGCGCTCAAGTTTCTCCCCGTGCTCATCGGTGCCGGTGAGGAACGCCACGTCGTACCCGCACATGCGCTTATAGCGCGCCAGCACGTCGCACACGATGGTGGTGTAAGCGGAACCCACGTGCGGCCGGGCGTTGGGATAGTAGATGGGAGTCGTAAGGAAGAACGTATTCATGCGCCAGGTGCCTTTTCACTCTGCTGCAAATAGGCGGCTTCGGCGGCGGCGATGACCTGCTTGAGGGGCACAGATTTCTCCCCAGCCAGGCGCTGGCAATCGTCGAATTCCGGGGCCGCGTTGACCACCTTGCCCTCGCGCCGCGCCACTTTCACCTGCACGACGCCGTATGGGGTTTCCACCGTTACCGGCTCGCGCTCCAAAACTTTTCTACGCGCCTCTGAGATGCGAACGCCAATGGTGGTGGTTTGTTCGAAGAGCAACTGGGAAAGCGCGTCAGTCTTGTCGGGCTCGCAGAGAATGCTGATGGTGAGGCCGGGCCGGTTCTTTTTCATCTGTGCCGAGCTGCACGTGACGTCAAGAGCACCCGCGGCCAGAGCCTGTTCCAGGAAGTACCCGTAGAGTTGCGGGCTCATATCATCGATGTTGGCTTCGATCACGGAAACGATCTCGTCACCGACAGGCGTTTCCACCTTTACCGGTTCGCGCTCCACTACTTTCCGTCTGGCCTCATAAATGCGCACACCATTGGCGGAGGTCTTTTCGAAGAGCAAATGGGAAAGGGCATCACTCTTGTCCGGCTCGCAGCTAATGCTAAGGGCGAGGCCGGGCCGGCTCTTTTTCATCCGCGCCGTGCTGCAAGCGACGTCAAGCGCGCCTGCGGTCAGGGCCTGTTTCAGAAATTCCGCGTAAAGTTGCGGGTTCATCTCATCAACGCTGGTTTCGATGACGGAAACGATCTCGTCGCCGGGCAGGCCCGGTTTGCCGGCAACAGTCTCGGTCGCTTCGCCG
>Ga0182027_10015557_pt1 | contig 10453 bp, 10 predicted proteins | sample 712E1DmetaG_FD_121300 | JGI IMG/M metagenome (GOLD analysis project Ga0182027, IMG submission 121300) | Permafrost microbial communities from Stordalen Mire, Sweden - 712E1D metaG (Illumina Assembly) | ecosystem: Environmental > Terrestrial > Soil > Wetlands > Permafrost | place: Sweden... | reverse complement strand
TGTCCGGTAAAATAAGTACTTTTACTCATTGTCTTTTATTTTTTGTGTGGTAACTCAAAATAAAGACAATTTGAGGGAGAGTTTAGTACCTCCCTCTATTTTTTTTCCCGGACAACAGTGATTCTCAAATTATTTAATTTTTAAATTAAATTAATATGGAAAGTAATGAAGTAAATACCTACAATTCAACCAATATTAAAAAAATTGTACTGGCCTGTTCAGGTGGTTCTGATTTGGGTGAATTATCAGACAGGGTTGCCAGAAAATTAAAAAACGATGGCATTTATAACATGAAATGCCTCGCAATGGTTGCTTCCGAAAACAAGGAACTGATCGAAACCATTAAATCATCAGAAACGCTTGTAATAGATGGTTGTCCCGTTGATTGCGGCAAGAAAATTATGGAAGAAGCCTGGTTAACCAATTACCAATATGTTCGGCTCACTGATTTTGGTCTTATAAAAGGTCAAACACCAGCAACAAATGAAACCATTGATAAGGTTTACAACCATATCCTGGATAACTCCAAAATTCAAACCATTGAGCAAGAGCAGCCGGACAAACAATCTTGTTGTAATAAATAATCAATTTGAAAATGAAAATCTTAATTCTTTGTACCGGCAACAGTTGCCGTAGTCAAATGGCACATGGTTTTTTGCAATCGTTCGACAAAAGCATTGAAGTACATTCGGCGGGCACAGTACCGGCAAAACAGGTAAATCAAAAAGCCGTTAAAGTAATGTCTGAAGAAGGCATTGACATTAGTTCGCACTTCCCAAAAAAGGTGGAAAAATACATTCATGATGAATGGGATTATGTTATTACCGTTTGTGACGATGCGAATGAAACATGTCCTGTTTTTACGGGCCGAGTAAAGCAACGTTTACATTTTGGATTTGAAGACCCATCGAATGTAAAAGGTTCTGATGAGTTTATCTGGTCCGAATTCAGGAGGATCCGGGATGAGATAAAAGAAAAATTTTATAATTTTTATTTAAAACAACTCAAATAAATATGGACTTATCATTAAACCTGCAATCGTTAAAACCATTGTCATATAAAATTCCATCTGTCTCTACAGTATTGGATTTTAAGGATTATTTAGGAACAATAAAAGTTCGGTGGGGAATTGGTCGTGACAATTATTCTATTAATCCGGGTCTCTATAAAATAGGGAATCCAAACAATGAATCCGATGTATTTGTATCGGCAAATTACAAATTATCATTCGATACATTGAGAAAAAACCTGACGGGAATAAACGCTTGGATTTTAGTAATTGATACCAAAGGAGTGAATGTCTGGTGTGCAGCCGGTAAAGATACTTTCAGTACCAATAATATTATTCAGAGTGTCAAAAATTCATCGCTGGGAGATATTGTTAAACACAGGAAAATAATAATCCCGCAATTAGGGGCTCCCGGAATTGCTGCGCATATTGTTAAAGAACAGAGTGGCTTTAAGGTTATTTACGGCCCAATCCATGCAAAGGATATCAAAACATTTTTACAGGCTGGTTATAAAGCTAGTCCTGAAATGAGAAAAGTTACTTTCCCTTTTAAAGAAAGGGCAAAGCTTATACCTGTAGATTTTATGTATGGTAAGTACAAGCTGATGGCTCTACTTATGCTGTTTTTTGTTTTATCCGGTTTGGATAAAAGAGGTATTCTGTTCTCAAAAATGCTCGAAACCGGTTTTTTCCCTGTTATAAATATTATAGGTGCGTATATTGCAGGTATTGTAATTGTTCCCTCGATGCTTCCCTATATACCTTTCCGGGCTTTTTCGTTAAAAGGTGCTTTTGGGGGCGCTGTATCTACATTTATTCTCTGTTTCTTCTTTCATCAATCAACGTTGGAAATGATTTCAATGGGAGCAATAAACGTGAGTATAGCTTCATTTGTAACCATGAATTTTACAGGGTCTTCAACTTTTACCTCTTTGTCAGGAGTTAAAAAAGAAATGAAGTGGTCAATTCCTTTTCAGATAGGTTTGTCTGCCACAGGACTCATGCTTTTTATTATCTCTAAATTCTTATAACATGAATAAAATGCAATATTTAAAAGACGTTGCAACATTGAAACTTGAAACCAGTTTATGCACAGGTTGTGGAATGTGTGCAATTGTTTGTCCGCATGATGTCTTCAAAATCCATAGTGGCAAAGCCGTATTAAATGATATAAATGACTGCATGGAATGTGGTGCATGTATGAAAAATTGTCGGTCTGGGGCATTGACTGTTCGTTCAGGTGTGGGATGCGCGGCCGGAATAATAAATGGCATTTTGAATAATTCCGAACCGACCTGCGGTTGTTCAAATACGAAAGAAAAAGCATGCTGCTAATGAGTTAATTTTCAAATTATGACAGTTCGCCTAAAATTCCTCGACCGCTTCCTGACAATATGGATATTCCTCGCCATGTTTGCAGGCATCTTAGCTGGTTGGTTAAACCACAATGTGGCTTTATTCTGGAATAGTTTTTCTTACGGAACAACCAATATTCCAATTGCTATCGGGTTGATCGTAATGATGTTTCCGCCTCTGGCAAAAGTTAAATATGAAGAACTGGGAGACGTTTTTAAGAATACAAAAATATTGGGACTTTCATTGGTTCAAAACTGGATAATTGGCCCTGTATTAATGTTCATATTGGCAATAATTTTCCTTCGATTTAATATTCACTATATGTATGGGGTTATTCCTATTGGCCTTGCTCGATGTATAGCCATGGTAGTTGTTTGGAACGATCTTGCCAAAGGCGATACAGAATATGCGGCCGGACTTGTAGCTTTTAACTCTGTATTTCAGGTATTGCTTTTTTCGGTTTATGCTTACGTTTTTATTGCTTTTCTTCCTGGACTTTTTGGATTACCGATAAATAATAGTGTGGCACAAATTACCCTCGGACAAATTGCAAAAAGCGTTTTCATTTATCTTGGTATTCCTTTTATATCTGGTTTTTTAACGCGTTTTATTCTTATCCGGATGAAAAGTAAACGTTGGTACGAGACCAAATTTGTCCCGAAAATTAGTCCGTTAACCCTCATTGCCTTATTATTTACCATTGTGGTGATGTTTTCTCTTAAAGGAGAATATATTGTAAAAATCCCATTGGATGTTATCCGTATTGCAATTCCATTAACGATCTATTTTGTGATGATGTTTCTGCTTTCATTCTTTATGAGCAAGAAAATCGGGGCAACTTACAAACAGGCAACAACCCTTTCATTCACGGCTGCCAGCAACAACTTTGAATTGGCAATTGCAGTGGCTATTTCAATATTTGGTATCAATTCAGGTGAAGCTTTTGCAGCAGTTATAGGTCCTTTGGTGGAAGTTCCTGTAATGATCGCCCTTGTAAACTTGGCATTCTTCTTTAAAAGAAAGTATTTTCCAATCCAAACATAAATAAAAAAATTTCAAATCTTCAAACTCGCCTGCCGTCTAACTGCCGGCAGGCATGGCGGGCAGGTCTTCAAATTGTCACATTTTCAACCAAAATCCTTTTTAAATAAGTGTCTTTCCAATTTCGACTGTCATAATGAACAGAATATTGTTCGTTTTCGGGCAAATATTGTTCATTATTGTACGGACACAGAAGTCAATTTATTTTTCAAATATCTCATTTTTAATATCTTATAAAAACGGCATGGTTCTTGAATTTTTGTATTAAACGCTAAACCCTTATGCTATGAAAAAAACTTTACTGTCTTTCATTGTTTGTTTTTTTATGTTATTTCAATTGCAGGCCCAGGTTGATCATTGGGAAATGATCTATGATCCGAGTATTGCCACAAGTTATTATACAGGTACTACCCCTTCGGCTGATTGGATAACTCCATCCTTTGTAACGGATACTAATTGGAAAACAGGAATTTCCGCCATTGGATTTGGAGCAATAATGAATTATTGCACCGGCTGCACTAAAGTGAGTCAAACAACGACCATTTATGCGCGAACTAAATTTAATATTGTGGATAGTTCTCATTTAGAATCTTTGCAGTTGTATATTGATTACATGGACGGAGTAGTTGCCTATCTGAACGGTGTAGAAGTTGCAAGGGGTAATATGGGCGCTCCGGGTTCCGCAACCACATCTACGCAGGTCGCTGACTCTTTTCATTTCTTGGAAAGCAATACCAGCGAAATATACAATGGATTTGCGATTAGTAAAGAAATGCTCAGAAATTCTATCAAAAATGGAGAGAATGTGCTGGCTGTTGAATTGCACAATGATCTTACTGACCCAACTGAGGCCCTGTTTTATACAATTTTATATGCAGGCATGAATCAGGCCGTCACCGATTACAAAGTAAGCAGTAATTTTATCCCTTTTCCGACTGCGAACGATTCTTCCATTCTGCCGATTGTTTTACTTGATGTGCCGGCAAAAATTATACCTGATGCACCGAGAACTTCGGCAACTATGAAAATTATAGATCATGGTGGAATGAACCACGCAACGGACATAAATTATGCCTACCAGGGCAAAATAACAATTGAACGCCGCGGATCCTCCTCGGCTATGTATCCAAAACATTCCTATGGCTTCTCAACTGTCGATATTGCTGGTATCGATACAAATGTATCATTGCTCGGCCTTCCAAAAGAAAATGACTGGATACTGAAAGGTGAATTTATGGATAGGACTATGATCCGTGATATGCTAACTTATAAGCTTGCCCGTGACATGGGCAGATATGCCCCACGAAGCGAATTTTGCGAACTATATATCAATGGCACAAATATGGGTTTGTTTGCAATTGAAGAAAAAATCAAAAGAGATACCTTCAGGGTGGATATTGCCAAACTTAAACCTGAAGATAATTCCGGTAGTGAAGTTACCGGAGGTTATATTTTGAAAATTGATAAAGTAAATGGAACTTCATACGAAGGATTTCACCTAAAATATACACCACCACATCAATCTTTAACTCCCCTGGTGCAATACGAATATCCTAAGGGCGATATAATAACAGAAGCACAAAAGACATATATCCAAAATTTTATGTATGATATGGAAGATGCATTCAGGTCTCCAAATTTCACAGATTCATTAACTGGTTACAGAAATTTTATTAGTGTGAAATCTTTTATCGATTATATGATTTCACAGGAAATTTCGCGCAATGTGGACGGATATCGGTTAAGTACCTTTTTGTATAAGGAAAAGGACACTCAAGACAAACTGGGACAATTGCATATGGGTCCCCTTTGGGACTTTAACCTTGCCTATGGATACTCCGGAGATCTTTGTAATGGAAATTGGGCAACCAATGGATGGGATGGATGGGGTTACGATTACAACACTGAATGTCTTGGAGATTCTTATTATATTCCTTTTTGGTGGGATAGGCTTTTGCAGGATCCTGATTTCAGAACCAAGTTAAAAGCTCGTTGGGACGAACTTAGGGTAGGCCCTTTGCAAAAGGATTCAATCATGAATTTCATCGACAATACAGTAGCCGCAAACCGCCCGTCGATAGATAAAAATTTCAAGATCTGGGATGACGTCTTTCATTCATATGTTTGGCCGAATAACCCAATCGGTGGTAATTATAATGAGGAAATCGCCTATTTGAAGAATTTTATTACAAATCGTCTTGACTGGCTCGACACTCATATTCCGGAAGTTCATGAAGTGATCATATATACTTCTGCGACATCCATCTCCGCCGAAATCAGGCAAATAAAAATTTATCCAGTTCCTTTCAGGGAAAGGGTAACTTTCGATTATAACGCCTCGGATAATACTACTGTAACCCTTACCGTATATAATTTAAATGGTCAGAAGATATATTCGCAAGAATCAAATAGTATGGCAGGTCAGAATATTATAATATGGAATGGCGATGATTATAATGGAAATACGATTCAATCCGGTATTTATGTTTATACCCTGGAAACCGGCAATAGCGTGATAGCCCGCGGTAAAATTACCAAATACTAAAACGATACTTTTCCAACGGAAGACTTCATTATCGCTCACAGATAAAGGAGTCTTTCATTTTTTAAAAGGGGTGTTCAGAAGTAATTGAATGCTTGATTTCGTAATAAAAGAGTAGGTTACTCCCGAATTTATTGCCCCTTTTTCAATATAAAACACCCAATTTCGAGGAAAGAATCCCCGCCTTAGAAAAAATGCGTAAAGAAAATCAATGAATGAAGCGTTAGAAAAGAAATTTGTTTGATCCCGACATTTTATGTCGGGAGAGTTTATTTCTTTCAGCGTAATGAATTGATTTTTAGCAATTTTTTCGTCAGCGGCGGCATTTTCCCGCCCGGGCGACCCGGTCGGACGGGTTGGTTCCTTTTTTTTGCTGTTGAACTAAGCGTTAGCGATTTCACGAACGAAGTGAGTAAAAAAAGGAACAGAAATAAAAATATTTTAAGAATAAGCATTTTTAAATTTTGTCTCTATTCCTGAAATTCCCTAAAAAGAGACAATATTCTTTGACAAATTCTTTTTTCAATTACATACCAACTCCAACGATTTATCCACATCTGTAAACCCCAGTTTTTTTGCCTCCCTTATATCCTGGCAACCATCTTGTTTTAAACCTGTTTTAATTTTTGCAACTCCGCGGTAATAATAGGCAAAAGGATGCTTGTTGGTACGCAGCACTAAATCAAAATCTGAGATAGCACTTTTATATTCCCCGAGGTTTACTTCAATAATACCTCTGTTTATAAAGGCGATTCCATTGGATGGATCCAATTGTATGGATTTGTTAACATCCGCGAGCGCGTCTGTAAATCCTTTAATTTGAATTTCCGCATTGCATCTGTTCATGAAGGCAAGAGAAGACTTTGGCTCCATCTCAATGGCCTTATCATAATCATTTATGGCTTCTGCATAGGCCCCCATTTTACTTTGCAGAACACCCCTGTTCATATATCCCGCAAAAGAAGGTTCCAAACTAAGGCCTTTATTGAAATTGGCCATTGCCCCGGCATTATCATTTTGTCCCATTAAAAGTAAGCCCTTTGCAATATAGGCTCCTCCCTCCTCTTTACCCAGACTGTTTGCTTTGTCAAAATCTTCGTTGGCTTCCTTAATCTTACCGGTTTCACTGTTCAGATTCCCTCTGTTATAGTATGCATCGGCATATTGCGGATTATGTTTTATCGCCCTGTTAAAATCGTCTAAAGCCTGCGGAAAATCCTTCAATTCCTTTTCTGCAGTGCCGCGGTTATTAAATGCTTCAGCATAATCAGGATTTAGCCCGATAGCATTATTGCAGTCATCAATCGCTCCGTTGAAATCATGAATTTTAATCTTTGCATCGGCCCTGTTGTTCATTGCAACAGCGTGTTTTTTATTCAAATGCAAAGCCTTATCAAAATCTGCAATTGCCCCCAGGTAGTCACCGGTTTCACTTTTAAGTACTCCTCGGTTGTTATAAATGTCCGCATTATTTGGATCAAGAATTGCCAGCTGGTTATAATCAGCTAAGGATCCGGCATAATCTTTTAGGAATTTTCTTGCATCAGCCCGATTAAGCCAGCCTTCATGTAAATCAGGTTTTATCTTTAAGGCCATCGTATAGTCGTTCATGGCATCCTGATACTTTTTTTCCAAACTATAAGCAACTCCTCTGTTGTTCCAAACTTTTGAGTTATTCGTATATTTAGATAAGACATCATTCCATAGAATTATACTATTTTTCCAAATGCCGATTCGTTGAAAAGTCATAAATGCAATTATTACACAATAGAAGGCAATGAGAATCCTCATAGGGATTTTCCATGCTTTCATCTTATCAGGAATACTACTGCAATAACAAGCTATAATCAGGAAAAAGCCGATGGAAGGTATATAACAATATCGGTCAGCCATATAAGCATCGCCTACAGGCATTATCTGCAATACAAATACTATGTTCGCAATAAAAAATAAAAATCCAAAAAGAGACAATGGAGATTTACGGAAAGCATAGATAATACCAAGGGTACCAAAGATTGCAATAAAGGGAAATATGTAATAAAATCCGGGTATTGAACCATGGACCCTGTCGGGGTAAGGATATAACGCAGAAAGTCTAACAGGAAGAACCATTTTAATAAAGTATTCAATATATCCGAAACTGGCAAATGAAAGTCGTTCAGGCAATGAAAAGGCACCTGTCTCCAAAATGGAATGCGATGAACGCTGCGCGAAAACAGCAATTACGCCAAAAATTACAGATAAAGCTAAAAAAGGGATTTTTTCGACGATTATCTTCCTTGAAACTAATTTCCTTCCCAAAACAAAATCAATGACAAAAAGACTTAAAGTCAGGGAAACAGCCATCCCCTTCGAAAATAGTGACATTAAAAAGAAAAGGATCGAAAACAAAAAGTATTTCAACTGTTTCGAACCTGTATATTTCAAATACATTCTAAGGGATAGCAGAAAAAAGAAAGTATAAAGTACATTTTTATTCTCCGAAATCCATGCTACGGATTCAACGTTTATTGTATGTATACCAAATAACAAGGCAGTGATTGAAGCTATGAAAACAGGGTCGGCTGAGTTTTTATTCGTTCTGACAAGCAGATCTTTTATAAAGTAATAGACCAATGTCGTATTGCATAGATGTAGCGAAAGATTAATGAACTGATATGGCCATGCATTTACACCACCGAGTTTATAGCCAATTGCCAGGCAGATTAAGGAAAGCGGATGATAGTTGCCGTTAAAAAATGTAGCAAAGATGGCTGCAATATTTTTAGGACCAAATGATTTCAAATAAGGATTTTGCAAAATATACAAATCATCGTCCCAATTTGTTAATTGGTTTAAAAACACCCGGAGATAGACCACAATGATCGCCAGTAATATGAATATGGGTATATACTTGCTTCTTTTTATTTGTTTTTCAAACGTTGGATTTGCAGTCACTTTGTTGACCTTCTTTACTGATTTTTGTTTCATGGTTATTTATCATTTGAAAAATCTAAAAATACATTGAAATGATTGAAAGGCCTAATTTATTTATTTGGATATATAAAAATCCAGTTATTAAAAAAAAATGTAAGATTTTGTTATAGTGGCCAAAAAAGCAGCCACGACTCTGCTAACTATGTGAATGAGGGACTAAATTTCACTGGAAAGAAAATTTTATAGATAATATGGCTTTTGAATATTTTTAAATAAAATGTGAGCGTTAGAAAAGTAAAAAATAATCTCTATTTTCATGCCTATATTACTGAGGATTATTAAGATTGAAGGTTTTCGATTAAAACAATGACCGGGTAAAAATTGTTATATTGTATTAATATTTAAAAATTTAATTATGAGCTCAGGTAAAGTATTGTTGGGTGTTTTGGCAGGCGTAGCTGCAGGTGCCTTATTGGGAGTGCTCTTCGCTCCTGACAAAGGTTCCGAAACGCGTAAAAAGTTATCCAAGAAAAGCCAGGATTACGCTGATTCACTAAAAGAAAAACTGGATGAATTTCTGGACAGCATTAATGAAAAAATTGAAGATATCAAAGAGGACGTAACAGATTCAAAGAAAGAGAGCAAAGTTCATTCTGAAAAAGCCTGACCGTTATAATTGGTTGGCTTCTAATTTTTATTGGTGACAAATGATTACATAATTCATTTTGAAAATGATTAATATTTTCTTCTTATTTAAGAACCGGTACAACTCAATAAATTGAATTAATAAAAGCCATGGGAGAACAAACCAATTTACTTATATCTCTGTTAGAAAAAGCCGAAGAATACTTTAAAACGACTATTGAGTTATTAAAACTTAAGAGCATTGACGCTTTTACCGGTGTTGTATCCTCAATCATTTCGCGTATAGCGGCTATATTCATTATTTTTATGTCCTTTATTTTAGGATCCATTGGCTTAGCCCTCTGGTTGGGTGAAATATTTGGTAAATCATGGTATGGTTTCTTTATGGTGGCTGGCATTTATTGTATAATAGGATTAGTAATGTTTTTCCTTTTACATAATTGGATTAAAAAAATTGTGGGAGATTTCATTATTAAACAGGTACTCAAATAAAATTTATGCAAAAAATAACTTCCATATCACAATTAAAAGAAGCCATACGATTATTGAAAGAAAAACAAGATCTTCAGGGAAAATTGGTGAAAGATCAGTTCTATATTTTCACCGAAAGTTTAAAACCAGTGAACCTGGTCAAGAGTGCCTTTAGGGAAACCATCACATCACCAGCTTTGAAACGCAACATGCTTAATATCGCAATTGGGATTATTACCAGTTTATTTGTTGCCCGAAAAATTAAAGGTACACATGGCAATGTGTTAATAAAACTCTTTGAAAACATTTTACAAATTGGTATTCCCCTGATTTTAGCTAATAATCAGGATGCTCTTTTATCCTTTGGACAAAATATTCTGCAACGAATTTTCTCAAAAAAGCAAGAAACTCCTGATAGTAACTAAATACCAGGATTACTCAGCAGGAGTTAATTTAATATTTTCAGCCTCACT
>Ga0182027_10015556_pt1 | contig 10454 bp, 2 predicted proteins | sample 712E1DmetaG_FD_121300 | JGI IMG/M metagenome (GOLD analysis project Ga0182027, IMG submission 121300) | Permafrost microbial communities from Stordalen Mire, Sweden - 712E1D metaG (Illumina Assembly) | ecosystem: Environmental > Terrestrial > Soil > Wetlands > Permafrost | place: Sweden... | reverse complement strand
TCCACGTTTGCCACGTAGTCTTGGCCACTGGATGAGGCCGCATCGATGAGGGCAAACACGTCGGAGAAGTTGTTCATTGAGGCCGGTGCGCGTCGCGTCTCGAAGGTGTAGCGGTAACGGGCGACCTTCTTCACCCGGCCCGCGGAAGTGACCGTTGTGTAAGGAAGGATCGCGCACCAGGACTCGTTATTGTAGTTGGCATAGGAACCGGTTGGCAGTGCCTCGAACTCAAACCAGGGCTGGAGCTTGTAGAGATAGCCGTTGTCATCATTGGGGAAATACTCCTTCACCATGTCACCGTCCGGGCACTGTGTGTCTTCGATCAACGGAAAGTTACGGTTGCCGTTGACATACAACGCCGCGTAGCGCCGGTTCAGCCATGGCACCCCCAGCGCTCGCATGAAGGTGTAAGCCGTCTGCTCGCGCTGCAAGCTGTCGTCGTCTCCGGCGCCATTACCGGGCATATGGATCTTGTCAAACGAAGTCGCCCCCAGGAACTTGTCGTCATCCGGGAACGTCCACTTGAAATGGCACATGTCATAATCCGGACGGTAGTAGTTCTGGTGGTAAGGGCTGCACACGTACCGCCCCTGCATGTTGTAAATCACTCGCCGGCCGTTGACGAACGTCCCGTCGTGACTCTCGTTGCTGAGGTTCGGCAACTGGCTCCAGCGGTCCAGATTCGTCTGGCTGATCCAATAGTGGTACACGCCGAAGCTCCCGCCCGGATTGTCGTCGCCGAACCGGACGAGGCATTCGCGTGGTGGCGCCATGTCGTTCAGCAAAGCGGGAAACCGTGTCGCCACACCACGCCCATCAACCGCGGACACATAGAAGGCAGCGATTCCATAGTAGAATTGGCTCGGCAGGATGGCGCTAAAGACGCCGTCGCGCGGCCGGGCATCTCCGCCGGTCCCATCATCGGTCATGGAAACTTCCTGATAGCTGGTGTCAGCGTCCGAGCGCACGTGAAGCGTGACGTTCGTCACCCCGTCTGGATCGTCCACTCGGGCGGTAACGACGACCTGGTCCCCATAAGAAGGCACCGCCGGGGTATGGGTGACCTCGTAAATGGCCGGCCCCGCATTGGCCACGGCGCAACTGTTGGCCGCACCTGGAGTGCCCAGGTTCGTCGGCACCGCCATGGTGCCGACCGCTTCCAGCCAGTTGCCCTTAATCCGTAACAGCACTTCGGGGCTTCCGTGCAGCCAGCGCGCTTTGAACCGCAGCGTCGCCGTTTGACCTGACGCCAGGCCGCCGCTGTTCAAGGCAGCCTGACAGGAATTGACGCCCGTCCAAACTCGGCTGCTGCAGCGCACGTGCAGCGAGTGTGCGCTCGCGTTGCCGCTATTCTCCAGGCTCGAACGGCACATGCAGCCCTGCAGCCACCAGTTGTTCAAACCGCTCTCAAATCCCGGGTTCTTGACGAGATTCGCGCCCGCTGTCCCCAGGCGGACTTCCACATCGTCCACCAGGCATTCCCCTAGGTCCAGTTGCCCGAGTTGAGCGTAGGAGAAGGCCGAACCGTACGTGGACCCGTTGTCCAGGACCCCCGTACTCTCGATCGTGACCCAGGCGGATTTCGCAGTGTCGTCGCTGTCGGCCCAATTCGCTGCCAGGCGATGATTGGAATGGGGATCAATCAACTCCAGGCTGCTGCCACCGCCGGACGACCATTGGCCCCAGCGTCCCCCCGTCCCGTAGGTGGCCTCGTCCTCCACCACGTAGATTGTCTTCGAGCCGTTCAAGCTCTGGGGCATCGCCAGCGCCACTCGTTCACCGTTATGGGAGAGCTTCCCGGAGAAATCGCCGACGGTGCTCCCAGGACTCAGGTTGGGGTACTTCGCAAATAAATTGGTCCGGTTGCGCGCCACCACGAGGTATCCCCCCGCCGCGAGGCTGGTGTTCGTCGGGAAGGTGAACGTAATCCCCGACGTGAACTGCCAGTCGGCGAGGCTTACAGCATTGGATCCCCGATTGTAGAGTTCGATGAACTGATCGTCGTCGTTCTCGCTGATGGGGTGATACATCAACTCGTTGATCACAATATCTCCGATGAGCATCGAGCTGTTGTTAGTGCCAGGGGTTCGTGAGCTCAGCGGGTAAAACTCCTTCGCCCCATCCGGCCAGCGGCCAAAAGACACACCGTCCGCTTGCGCTTCAAAATGCACTGCATCGAGGACCCGGCTGTGGCTTGGGTTGATGAAGAAAATGGTCTCGCCGTCCGCTTTGAGGCCAAAACCCAGTTGCGATTGACGGAAGGCAAGAAAGCCTCCCGGCGGAATCACCGTGCCCGCCGGGATAACGAACTTGTTCGTGGCCGCGTCATCCGTCAGCACACAACCCGCCAGGTCGTTGGTCCGGTCACCGCAATTGAACAACTCGACGAAATCCTCCAAGTTGGGATCCTCAGTGTGCGCCAGGAGTTCGTTGATGACTACGTCGCGCAGCGGACTGGCGTGGAACGAATCCCCCATGCCTGGGGAACCGCCGATGGTGTCGCTGATGTCCCACGCCAGAGGGTCTGCCTCGCCATAGGTGGGATTGGCCAGAATCATGGAATGGCCCGTCCCGTCCGCCGCTACCGGCCATGGCGGAAGATTGGAATACGGTATCGTCAGGAGCACCGCCCCGTGTTCGTCGAGCAGTTGAATCGTCCCGGAGGTTTTCAGGCTCCCAGTGTAAGGACCCAGCACGTTCGTAACCCCATAGACATCCTGCATCGCGCTTGGGGACGCGGCGAGCACCAGGAACGAACCCCCGGCGATGCTCGTCCCAGGGGGCACCGTGTAATTCATGCTATCCCCCACCACGCGGTAGCCGCCGATGTCGTGAAACCAGGGATTGGAGTTGTACAGCTCGATGAACTCGAGGTTGGCACCGTCATTGCGAGGCGCCGGTTTATACATGATCTCGGAAATGATGATCGGGGTCTTTCGGCTGCACGGTCCCAACGCCTCGCGCGGAGTTGAAATGGTCCCCTCGACCGCGTTGGTACCCAGGCTTCCCCAATCACGGAACTGGGAGGCCACCGTCTGCGCGGTGCTATGGCTGGAAACCGCCAGCCCGACATAAACAAGATTGGATACCGACAACGAGGCACTGCCCAACATCTGCCAAGTCTGACCGTCGTAACTGGCATAGCCAATAAAGTAACTGCCATAGCGCTGCAGCCTCAACCAGGTGTCGGGATAGTTCACCTGCACGCCTCCGGCCGACGTCACCGGGCCATTTTTGGGCTGCCGGGACTCAAAGAACGTGCCGTTCATTGACGGCGTGGCCAGGGTGGCAGCAAAAGCGCTTCCCGGGTCGAGCGTCTCGCGTGCCATCAATCCGGCCTTGGCCCACAAATCGGCAAAACTCAAACCGGCCACTCGCACCTGGAGGTCAAAATCGCCCGAGCACAGCCGGTAGCTGAAGGTGAATTGATCGCTGGTCCCGCCAATATCCGAGCCGGCGGCGACGATGTTCAGGCCGTTGTCGGACTCCGTAATACTCGACGCCACTGCGGCGTTTCCTATGTCCTTGGAAAGCGGACGATTCACACTCAAGCTAACGGTGGTATTCGTCAAAATCGTGTTTGGCTCCAGCGCACTGTCCCGCACCCCGTTCACCACAATCAAATAGTTGCTCCCGTAAACCAGGTTTCCCGTAAACAGTGTCACCGTCGTGGCGGCCGCATCCAGGGAGGCCCGGTCCACCCGCGTGCCGTTCACGAAGGAGTAGTTGGTCAGATTGAGAGCGCTGAGGGATTCCACGGGCTCGGAGAACTGCAATTGCACCGTGTTGGCGTCCAGGCACAGCGCCTGTAAAACCGTCGGCGGCTCCAAATCGCGCGTCACGGCCAGGTTGGCGGCTCGGCTAAAAACGGCGGCCCCAGGAATGACCAATAGCACGCGAAACGCCGACCCGTTGTTGGTCACGCTCAGAATCGGGGTCGTGTAGCTGGACTGGGTCGCGCCCGGAATGTCCACGCCGTCCATTTGCCACTGATAGTTCGGGTCGGTAACAATCTTCGAATTATGCGTCGCTGCGACGCTGAACGTGGCCTGGCGTCCGTCATAGATGCTAACATCCGCCGGCTGCTGCGTAATAGTAATCGACGCTCCTGCGGGCGCCAGGTAGTTCCCCAGCGCGTCTCCCCACAGCACCGACCAACTGTCGGAACCTGGGAGTTTCCACTCGAAGTAAACGAAGTCGGAAGCGCTCGCGCCCTCTTTGAACAACGCCTCGTAGTAATAATGCTGCCCCGCCACGAGCGTCACTGGGCCGGAAGCGTTCAGCCGATCCGCCACTGGAGTTCTTAAAGCCGGATCCTCATTCGCACTGAGGGATAATAGGCAGGAGGCGTTATAGCCTTGAAAGTTATAGAACTCGAACTGATAGTCACCGCTCACGGGCGGCACCAGGATGCCCGACATCCGGCCACCGTAGTTTGCGCCGACGGCGCTGTCGCTCCAGTACGAATAAGGAGAATAATAGGTTTGGGTCGGATGCGCTGGGAAGTTGGCATTATTAGTCAGAGCGGAAATCGATGTCCCTGTAATCCCACGGTAGATGTCGGTCATCGAATAACCAGTGGTGAACGCAACATTCCTGAAAGTGATCTGCGACGGCGCGACCGCGTTGGTTCCGGTCAGCGCATCGAAGACGTCCACCGCCCCCAGCCAATGCACCATGAAGGGCAACTGTTTGCCGGTGGTGAGTTGGACCGTGTGGTCATTCGTGCCCATGGCCGCTCCCAAAACATCTACCCTGCCGTAGAGATTGGTGACCCAATAATTGGCCGGGTTCGTTGCGCCGGCCGCCTGGACCGGCACAGAAAAGACAACCTGGACGTTGTTTCCCACTCCGGCGGCACTCACGAGTTCGGGAACGGTTTGCGCGTGTAGCCCTGGCGAGATGAGCAGCAGCGCGCCCACGGTGGGTATCCTTAAACTATGCAACTTGCTTTGCGAGTTCATGTTGTCCACACGCAATAGACCAGTATGGAGGCGCAGTGTCACGCACTTCGTGCGTCCACACGGACGAGAAGGAATTGGGTGATCTATTCAGCGGCCACCTGGAAAACTCAGGCGTGCCTTTCTTGCTCTTGCTCTTAATCCTAATCTTGCTCGGCCGTCCATAAGTAGTTCAGTTGGATAGCGCCTCCTCCTTCCAGGCAACCCCAATGGCCAGACGACCAATCCATCCGCAGACTTCCAAGGTGACCGCCGCTGCGAGCCTTCCGCCTTCGGTTTTCAGCTATCCTTCGGATCTCGGATATCGGATTTCGGATTTGCGCTCCCCCTAGCAGCCCTGAACCCCTCACCGGCTGCCGCCCGCTCCGCCCACCGCCGCGGACAGGTCGGGTGCCTCCCCGGAGCCTCGCCGGAGACTCGCCGGACACTCGCCGTAGTACCCTCGATCCGGATCGAGGGTACTACGGCGAGTGTCCGGCGAGTCTCCGGCGGGGCCCGCGCGCGGCTGGGGAGGGCTTGGGCGAGGGGAGAGTGGACGGCCTGCAATGGGTCACCGGGTAGTCTCAGCGCAACAACATCCGCGCATCCCATTGATTGCCAGGCAGTTGCGGAGCCGCCGATCCCCTGGGCCCGGACTGCGCACATTCGTGGCTAGAGCGTCATGGCGCTTGGCGTGTTACGCGCGAGGGGGCTGGCGTTGCACTCGGTGCCGCGCAGCCAGTTGCCGGCGGAGGATTCGAGCCGGCGGCCGGGGTTGATCGTGGCGACCAAGGCTGACCTGGCGTCGCCCGGCGCGATCGAGGCGTTGCGGGAACCATACGCGGGTAGCGGGGCACAGGGGCGCGACAGCGCCGGGGCGGAGCGGAACGATGCCGCGCATTCCGGTGAGAGGCTTGAGGTCATAGCCGTCAGCCCCCGGACCCGGCAAGGGTTGGACGACTGGTTTAAGCGGTTGTGGGAATTGCTGGCGATCATCCGCGTTTATTCCAAGGAGCCGGGCCGGCCGCCGGATTTGCACAGACCATTCGTAGTGCAGGCGGGCGCGACGGTGGAGGATCTCGCGCGCCAAATTCATCGCGATTTGCCGGAGCGGATGAAGTTTGCCCGACTCTGGGGGCACAGCCGGTTCGAGGGGCAACAGGTCCACAAGACCGAGCTGTTGAGGGACAAGGACGTGGTCGAGATCCACGAGTAGCCAGAGACCGCTCATTACAATAGTGGGGCAGGCGTCTCGCCTGTCTTGTGCGGTGCCGCGTCCGTGCAACCTTGACCGAGGGCGGGACGCCCTTGTGACAGGCGGGACGCCTGCCCCACTACCTGGCGGAGCGAACAGTTACGTTTGCGCCACTGCCGTCTCGATCTTCTTCCTGCGCTCGGCCAACTCATCCGCCATCTGGATGGTCATTCCCTTGTTGAGCTTATAAGCCACCAACAGCGCAGTGCAGACGGCGAAGAGCAGACCGACAACGATTGCGCTGGTGAAACGGTAGCCGGCAACCGCACCGGGCGCGCTGGGCAGCTTGGTGTCATAGTTGAAGAAGCCTCCCATGATCCAGAGGAAGGAAGCCGACCCGAGAGCCAATCCGGATTTGAGGGCGAACCCGATCGTGGCGAAGACCATCCCGGTGAAGCGGCGGCCGACGGTCCATTCCGAATAATCCGCCACGTCGGCAAAGATGGCCCAGACCAGCGGAATGGTCGGAGCGTAGCAGATGGCGATGAGGATCGTCAGTGCCATCATGCCGTTGACATTGGCCGGCGAGAGCAGATAGAAGGCGAAAGTGCCGAGGCTGGCCAGGCCGAAGCCGCCGACCGCAACCGCTTTCTTCCCGAATCTCCGTGACAGCGGCGGCGAGAGGATGATGACGAGGATGGTCGTGGCTGTGCCGACCATGTTGATGAGGCTGTTGAATACATCGGCAACGTTCGAGCCGGCGAGGTTGGATTTGTCTCCGTGGACGAAGTATCCCAGCGTTTCGAGGAGGCCGCCGGATGCGCCCGCCGACGCGGTCAGACCGAGTTTGGCCACGAAGTCGTACATGGCGGCCTTGTCGGCGTAATGATGGTAGTAATTGTAGAGCGCGCCACCCCTGAAGGAGAGGATGGCAAAATGGACGAGGGTCATAATGAACATCACCCGCCAGGGAATGTTCTTGAGCAAGTCCGCGAAATCCTGCTTCGGGGAGCTCTTCTGCTCCTGGACCGGTTGAACCCGTTCCCGGGTAGCCAGGAACGTGATGAGGAACAGCACGAAGCAAAGACCGGCCCAGAGAGTCATCGTCATCCGCCACCCGTATTGGCGGTCGTGGCCGGCGGCAAACTTGGCAACCAGAGGAAGCGTAAAACCACCCACGACAAACTGCGCAATGTTCACCGCGACGAAACGATAGGAGTTGAGCTTCGTCCGTTCGTCCAAATCGCCGGTCATGACGCCGCCCAGCGCCGAGTAGGGCATGTTGTTCATGGAGTAAAGCGTCATGAGCAGCGCGTTGGTGACCGCGGCATAGGCGACCATCGCTGCCATGCTCCAGCCGCGGGGCGTCGTGTAGGCCAAAATCATCACCACGGCCCAGGGAATCGAAGTCCAGAGCACCCACGGGCGGAACCGGCCCCACCGCGTCCGGGTGCGGTCGGCGAGAATCCCCATGATCGGGTCGAAGAAAGCATCCCACAGCCGTGGAAACAAAAGAATTGCCGCCGCGGCGCTGGCGCTCAGGCCGAATACGTCCGTGTAGAAGTTCAACTGGAAAAGGATCATCGTCATGAAGACGAAGTTGGCGGCGGCGTCGCCTCCGCTGTAAGCGGTCTTTTCGAAGAAGGAGAGCTTTTGTTGGGGGTTGTAGGACTGCTGATTCATACGCCTGTATCGTTCTCAAGCGGGCACACTACGTCCAGCACTTTCGCAAACTCGATGCGTTCGTTGGGACGTCTTGCACATGCGCCAGACCTCTCCAAGCCCCAGCGGGGCGACATGTTTATAGCGTGCCCCGCCCTGCAATGCGCCCGAGCCCCGTAGGGGCGGCATGGGCTGCGCCGGGCGACTTCATGCCGCCCCGATGGGGCTTAAGACGGGTCTTTTCGGATGCAGGTACTTTCCACAAACCGGCCTCTCGTCCAGAGGGTTTGGGGTCACAATGCGCTCCCGAAGGTTTGGAGACTATAAACATGTCACTCTTACGGAGTTGGGCACTGCACCTGACCAAGCGCGCCAGCCAACGCCGTTGATCCCCAGGCCTCTAAGCGCCACCCGGTGGCCGGTGTGGCTGCAATTGCCAGGGCCTGCAGTATTCCGTCTTGCGCGGCCCTCACGCATAAGGCGTGGAACTCACGCACAGTAAGACCCAACACCGCGTCGGATCACTCTGCCTTATGCTCCGAGCCGGCTTGGCACCGATTATGCGCCCCATAAATGCCGGCATTGGAGAAATTCGTTCGGATGAAATCGGGCAGGCATGGACTTAATCTCTGGATCGTATCCAAGCCCCTGCGGCAAGGGACTAAGGATGTGGAGGACATCGCTACTATGAATGCGGGGCCATCTTGCGGCACTAGGGAATCTCTCCCAAGACCGCTTCCCCGCCACACGGGCGGTATCCGGGTCGGCCTCCGTTGGCGCATGGGCATACCGCTGTTAGTGCTGCTCTTGTCGCTGCCCGCCGTGGCGCAGGCCCAATTCAGTTACACGGTCACTAACGGCGCGATCACCATCACTCTGTACAGCGGCCCCGGCGGTGCGGTGGCAGTCCCCGACAACATCAACGGCCTGCCGGTTACGAGCATCGGGGACTGGGCGTTTGAAGGCGGCTGGAGCCTGACGAGCGTAACCATTCCAGACAGCGTCACGAACATCGGCGCCGATGCGTTCGGGCGCTGCGCCAGCTTGACGAACATGACCATTCCAAACAGCGTCACCAGCATCGGGAGCGGTGCGTTCGATGACTGTACCAGTCTGACGAGCGTAACCATTCCAGACAGCGTCACCAGCATCCGGGACAATACGTTCTTTGAGTGCACTAGCCTGTCGAACATTACCATTCCAAACAGTGTCACCAACATCGCGCGCTCGGCGTTCTGGGGCTGCGCGAGCCTGAGATCGGTCTATTTCCTGGGCAACGCCCCGAGCGGCGACTCGACTGTGTTCTACGGTGACAATGCGACTGTCTTTTATCTGCCGGGAACGACCGGCTGGGGTTCAACATTTGGCGGTGCGCCCACAGCTCTGGTGGGATCGCTGGTGGGACCGTTCCGTTGCACGACCAATAACGGCAGGATCACCATCACCGGCTACAGCGGCCCTGGCGGCGTGGTAAGCATCCCCAGTATAGCCAATGGCTGGCCCGTGACCAGCATCGGAGACAGTGCGTTCGCATCCCTGTCCGACGTGACCAGCGTGACGATCCCCGACAGCGTCACCAGCATCGAGGACAATGCGTTCTCGCACTGCACCAGCCTGACCAACGTTGGGATAGGCAGCGGCGTCATCAGCATCGGGTACGGGGCCTTTACTTCGTGCATCAGCCTGACCAACGTCACGATAGGCAACAGCGTCACCAACATCGGTGGCTCGGCGTTCTGGGGCTGCCCGAGCCTGAGATCGATCTATTTCCTGGGCAACGCCCCGAGCGGCGATGATTGGACTGTGTTCGCCGGTGACAATACGACCGTCTTTTATCTGCCAGGAACGACCGGCTGGGGTTCAACATTTGGCGGTGCGCCCACCGCGCTGGTGGGATCGCTGGTGGGACCGTTCCGGTGCACGACTAATAACGGCACGATCACCATCATTGGCTACACCGGCCCCGGCGGCGCGGTGATCATTCCCAGTATAGCCAATGGCTGGCCCGTGACCAGCATCGGAGACAGTGCGTTCGAATCCCGGTCCGACGTGACCAGCGTGACGATCCCCGACAGCGTCACCAACATTGGGGAGACGGCGTTCGCGACCTGCTCTTCCCTCAGCGCGATAACCGTGGGTATAGACAATCCTGCGTATGCCAGCGTCGCTGACGTCTTGTTCGACAAGGGCCAGACCACGCTCATCCAATACCCCACGGGCAAAGGCGGAACTTCCTATACGATCCCCGACGGTGTCACCACCATTGACGACCGGGCGTTCATGAACTGCGGCCTGACCCGCATCACGATTCCCGACAGCGTTACCAGCATCGGGAACTACGTGTTCAACGGTTGCCCGAATTTGACCAGCATCACGCTCCCCGACAGCGTCGCCAACCTCGGGAACAATGGGTTCTGTTGGTCCATGAGCCTGACCAGCGTCACGATCGGTAACGGCGTGCCGAGCATCGAGGAGGGTTCGTTCTGGAATTGCCCCAGCCTGACCAACCTCACGATCGGCAGCAGCGTCACCGACATCGCGACTTGGGCATTCATCGACTGCTCTGGCCTGACCAGCGTGACGATCCCCGCCAGCGTCAGCAGCCTCGGGAGCGTCGCGTTCGCGGACTGCCGCAGCCTGAGAGCGGTCTATTTCCT
>Ga0182027_10015554_pt1 | contig 10454 bp, 5 predicted proteins | sample 712E1DmetaG_FD_121300 | JGI IMG/M metagenome (GOLD analysis project Ga0182027, IMG submission 121300) | Permafrost microbial communities from Stordalen Mire, Sweden - 712E1D metaG (Illumina Assembly) | ecosystem: Environmental > Terrestrial > Soil > Wetlands > Permafrost | place: Sweden... | reverse complement strand
CGCCGACGGCAAGCCGCTGGCCGCCGATCGCTTGCGCTCGCTTACATCGACGTCCTTCGTCGACGCAGCATGTGAAATGGGCCTGGTCCATCTGAACGACGGCACGCTCCTGCCAAAGTTATCGTTGTTTCCCTGTTATGGGTTGTATATCGTGACCGACGGCTCGGCGCGCAACACAGCCATCAACCAGGTGATGTGGCTATGGGGCGAGAGTTATCTGCTGGGTGGCCTTGTGAACCGTGCGCCGCGGCGGCGGGCGATCGATCTGGGCACCGGGTCCGGCGTGCACGCCCTGTTGGCGAGCATGCATTGCCAATCCGTTGTAGCTGCCGATGTAAGCCCGCGCGCGCTCGAGTTCGGACGCTTCAACGCTGCTCTGAACGGCTGCACCAATGTCGATTTCGTGATCAGCGATCTGCTCAATGCCATCCCAGGCACAGCCGACCTGCTGGTGACCAATGCGCCCTATGCGCCCGACTCGGCGGCCAAGGCCGGCGACAACTATTGGAGCGGCGGTCTGGACGGCTTCGATCTGTTGAGGCGCATCGTCGCTGCTCTTCCCGAGCGTCTGGACGACGGCGGCGTCGCACACATCAATTCGCTCTACCCGAATGCTGCCGGTACAACCATCCGCGAAAATTTTGACCGCTGGATAGGCGGCCAAATCGACAGCTACGAAGTGCTGGATCACACCTGGGGTGTACCGACGTACGAAGATGCGCTCTCCGAGGAGCCGTACGAGGGCGACAAGTCAGCCTGGCGCTTTGGCGTCGTCAGTTTGCGCCGTGCCGCATCGGGGCAAGGCTATTGGCGCAACCTGGGCAAGTACGGCAATTTCTTCGCCGCCGACGGCAGTTGCAAGTTCGTTGCCAACCACGACGCTTAGTCCGCATTGCTCAAATCGTAGCGCCGGTCTCCAGACCGGCTGTCCTGAGGGCCTCCCGGCCCTCGGAGACCTCGCCAGACGTAGAATTCTGGGGTTCTCGCGCCATTTGTGAGAAATGCGGCTTAGTCCGACTACCCATCAAGCGGGATTCGGAGCGTTGCGATCTCCAGCCGGAAGGCCTGTTTTCGCGGCCTTCCAGCCAGTTCCGAAGTCGAGACACATCGATAGTCGAGCCGATCGATAGCGCTCCCGCTTGCACTTATATCGAGTACCCGATCATCTCTTTCATGATTTCATTGGTGCCGCCATAGATGCGCTGCACACGGCTATCGGTCCACATTTGCGCGATCGGATATTCGGCCATATAGCCATAGCCGCCGTGCAACTGAACGCAAGTGTCTACAACGCGGCACTGGCATTCGGTAAGCCAGTACTTTGCCATCGCGGCGGTAACAGCATCCAACTGGCCGGCAATGTATCGCTCAATGCAGTTGTCTAGAAAAACGCGGCCGATCTGAGTTTCGGTCCTGCATTCGGCCAGCTTGAAGCGGGTGTTCTGAAATTCAAGCAACTGCTTGCCGAATGCGATCCGATCCTTCACATACCTGGCTGTAATGGCCACCGCCCGCTCCGCCATCGCCACCGCGCCAACGCCGATCGAGAGTCGCTCGTACGGCAGTTGCTGGACCATTTGGCTGAACCCCTTGCCCTCGGAACCAAGCAGGTTCGATGCCGGAATGCGCACGTCGTTGAAGAACAGCTCACAGGTATCCAGCTCGGTCATGCCCACCTTCTGGAACGCGGTGCCAGCGCTGTATCCGGAAACCTGCTTCGGTTCCACCATAAGCAGCGACATCCCGTGAAAGCCCGCGGCTGCGGGATTGGTCTTTACCGCTACGCAAACCAGGCTCGCAACCCGCCCGTTGGTGATGAAAGTCTTCGACCCGTTGATGACGTACTCATCGCCTTCGCGGCGCGCTGCCGTCTTGATTCCCGCCAGGTCTGAGCCAGCCCCCGGCTCGGTCATCGCGATGGCCCCCACCAATTCGCCGCTGGCCATTCTCGGAAGCCAGTTGTGTTTCTGTTCCTCGGTGCCGTAGGCCAGGATGTAGTGGCCTACAATACTCTGCACACCCGAGCCGAAATTGACCCCAGCGGTCGTGAGTTCCTCGTTTACGACCGTCTCATGGGCAAATGTCCCGCCTCCACCGCCGTACTCTTCCGGAACGTCAGGAAGCAGGATGCCTGCCTTTCCTATTGCGATCCATGCCTCGTCGTCTGGACGATGCTGTTCGCGCCACCGGGCTTGATGTGGCACAAACTCCTCTTGAATAAACTGCCGAACAGTCTTGCGGAACAACTGCAATTCCTCATTCATCCATGACGATTTATACGTGGCACGTGCCATTTCGATCCTTTCAATGAGTATTCGGAAATGGAGCAGGCAGCACCTTGCGCTCCAGTTCGCCATCGAACCGCGGTTCGAAAGACTCTATTACGATCCTACCAAAGAAGTCACCGCTCTAACCGATTTCCAAAGTGACTCTAACTTACAACTCAACAATAGCTTACGTTATTATTCCCCTTTTGGCGCACCATGCGGGGAGCATCCCATGGCAATCGGATTTGAATTTTCATAGCAAGCGAAGTCTCAGACTGCTACAACGATTCCATCGAAGTGAGCTTGGTCACAATCCTCCACCGGCGAAGCCGACCCGCGAGGTGATGAAACCTCACCGTCACGTTTCACCCGCTGACTTGCTGACTTGCTATCCCCGCGAAGAGGGGGCTGACTTGCTGCCTTTGTTCCATCCGTCTCACTTGGATTGTCCAATGCACCGCCCAGCTGCAACTCAGTTTCTTATCAGTCTCCACCGGCTTCGCCGACCCACGGGGAATGAAACTGGGTGCCCCATCCATCGGACGTCTTTGTTTTTGTCCGATGGGTGGGAGTCCGTAGAACTCCGTGACGACGCCTTGTTTTGTTGAACTTGCATTTTTGTTTCTTTGTAGGGCATGACTTCAGTTGTGCCGCAAAAAAACCACAAAAAGAAGCCCGGCTTTACAGGCTGCGGAAAAACTCCTGTTGGAACACTGTTTTGAAAGGGCACGGCTTCAGCCGTGCCGTAAACGCAATCAAATCAACGAGGGCTTTAGCCCCTGAGGGATGTTCTTCAGGCCTCTCACCCGAAACAAGGCCTTTTTCCGCAGCCTCTTTAGCCCCTGCCACATTTCCAGCCGCCTGTGGTATCCCTCTCGACCATTTCCGCGCCTCGCATGCGGCTTTTCTTCTAAATCCCAACGCAAGCCCTTTCAAATGCGATTGTCCTGCCCGATCAAGCATCCTCGCTGAAGCTGGCTAAGATTCGCGGTCCGCGATTCGTCCCCCGTTCGAGTGGCCACAATTCCACTTTTGGCGGCTTCCTGGCCTGTCTGGGCTATGCTAGACTTCAGTTTCTTCCTGGAGCACGATAGTTATGCAAGGCGCTCAAAAGTTCGGTGGAAAACGCGAACTGATCGCACGAGGATTGCTTGGCAGCGGCGCCCTGTCTATTTTCGACCAACTGCCGGCCAAAGACTCGCTGCTGGTCTTGAACCACCATCGCATCGGGAATCCCGAGGACGACCTCTTCGATCCTGGCGTCTTTTCAGCAACGGCCGACATGTTAGACCAACAAGTCACTTTCCTGAAGCGCAATCACTCTCTGGTAACCCTTGAAGAAGCCCTGGCATTTGTCGACGGTACCAGCAAGGAAAGAACCCGTCGATGCCGGGTGCTGATCACTTTCGACGACGGCTACCTGGATAACTACAAAATCGCTTTCCCCATCCTTCGCTCCCACGGGGTACAAGGCATTTTCTTTCTCTGCACTAGCCTGGTTGGGTTAAACTATATCCCCTGGTGGGATCGCATCGCGTATCTGGTGAAAACTGCCCGACAGCGCCGGTTCTCTCTTGGCTATCCCGGTGATCTGGCAGTCGACATCGATCGGGACGGCTTCGACACGAGTTTGCGAGCCATTCTGAAGCACTATAAGAATCCCGGGAATACCGATGGCGCCCGCTTCATTAGGGAGTTGGTTGAAGCAGCCCAGGGGGTAGAGCCGCCCGGAACCTTGCGGCGGTTTTTGAATTGGGACGAAGCCGGGGAAATGATCTGTGGCGGCATGGCGATCGGCTCTCACGCTCAATCGCATACTGTACTCAGCCAATTGGAGCCGGAAAAACAGCTCGAAGAGCTATCCGAATCCCGCGCGATCTTGAAGCGCCACCTTGGCATCGAGGCCGATGCGCTGGCTTATCCGGTGGGCGCCAAAACCAGCTTCTCCGCAATCACCGAGAAATTGGCGCAGGATGTCGGCTACCGCGCGGCATTCTCATTTCACGGCGGAGTAAACCTGCCAAAAACTATGAGGCGCTACGACCTCAAGCGGGTCCAGATCGGCTCTCGGAGTATGGACCGTTTCCGGGTCCAGGCGTGGGTCTGCAGGCTCACTGGAAAATATTGGCCTTGACTCTTTTGCCGCCGGAGATTTGAGACTTGATGCGTCGATAGGCGGGTAGCAGCCGCTTTGAAATTGCGCGCGGCACAAGAGAGGCAACAAAAAGAGCAAGCAGCCTGGGCTGCCGCGGCCGATGCCTGAATCCGAGCAGAACGTGCTTTAGTACACCCGCATTGTCGCCCGCCTTATTCAGTTCCTCGGCAATCCATCCATGCGCTTCGGCGAGCACTTCGTGAACCGTGGCCGAAGGAAATGTTCCTGTCCCGCGCTCACGGTCAACCGCATTCTGGACCGTCTTCAGAAAGTTCTGTGCAACCTCTTTCCTGAACTTGGTCAAACGATCCTCAAACCCAAGCTGGTACACCGTCGACGGGACATCGACGAAACAAACATCGCCCCATTTGCAGGTGCGTAAGTGAAAGTCATAGTCTTCGCCCGATATTGCCAGTTCCTCGTCGAATCCCTTTACCTTTTCGATCCTGGTCCGCGACAGCATCACGGTTGAGGTGTGAACCAGGCTTCCCCGAAGCATGGGAACATAGAGATTTCCAACATAAACACGCGCTCCTGGCTCCAGGTCATCTCCGAACTTCACTATGTCGGTCAGGGCGCGAGATTCGCGAAACAGGCTATCGGTCGACTCGAAGTTTCGGTAGGCCTCGTACATTGTCCGCAAACAGCGTTTCATCGCAACCTCGCCGGAAGGATTGACCGCCTCAAATTCGGTCCATACCATGCCTGCTTCCGGGAAGAATTTGAAGCACGCCAGTTGAGTCTCCAGCTTCCAGGGTTTCCACACGTCGTCGGAGTCTAGAAATGCGACGTAGTCCCCAAGCGACGCGCGGATTCCGGTATTGCGGGCGGCTGAGACCCCGGCATTTTTCTGGTAGATGTACCGGACACGCGGGTCATCGGCGTACTTCGAAGCGATCACCACCGAAGTGTCGTCCGTCGAGCCATCGTCGATCAGTACGACTTCCCAATTGCTGTGGCTCTGTTCACGAACGCTGTCGATTGCCCGGCATATGCAGTAGGCACGATTGTAGGTTGGCACGATAACACTTACCAGGCCATCTTCCATCCATCACTTCCTAAGAATGACTTGGTCGAGTTCTCAACCTGTATATTTGACGCATTTCCAGCCAGATTCGAGTACAAGACCAGGTAAGAATCGCACCAACGCATATGAGAAAAGTTCTGTTGGAAGCCTGCTCTTTCCCAAAAATAACTTGGTCTGCGGAAAGTCAAGTAGCACAGTTTTGTTAGTGTTGGACCTGGCTTGGTGATTGGCATCGGCCCTTACCAGTGAGATGCTCATGGGAGTGCTGTGTCCGGGGAGAGCAGCGGTGGATCTGTTCGCACCCACATGTAGAATAAAAGAGTCAAATGCCTGCAGGTTAATGAAGTTTTGTTCATCTATGGCAATTCCGTCATTCATGAATTGACCTGGTTCGGCCATCTCGTGGAAGTCCCGTGTCAACCAGCGTGGTTCCCCGGAGTTGACCTCGCATAGATGTTAAGGGAGACAAGCTGAATGGAGTTCGTACATCAGTGTGGCAAGACCGGCCTCCAGGCGAGTCTAATTCGGGGGTTGGGCAGCGAGCGCGATGAGGCGGAGCGCGATCTACTGGAAGCTGGCGTGCCGCTTCCCCTCTTGCATCGGGCAGCATGGGCGGCGAGTCTTTCCCATTGGGAGCCCTGGTTCCTGCTCCTACGCGACGCCGGCGGGCGGGCGTGCGGCGGAGTTGCAATCGAGAAGGTCGCAATGCGCGCTATGCCTGGACACGTGCTGCTTCGTGTTAGAAGGTTCGGCGGCGGCCTGCCCGACGAGATTTGCAGGGGGGCGCTTGAAGCCCTCGCCAGCCTGGCAAAGAATGTACCGCGTGTCCTGCGCTTGCAAGTGAACGTCCTCTCCAGAGACCGGCTGGAGGCAATTGGAAAGACTCTCGAAGAACTCCGTTTCCAGCAGGTTCGTCCGCCAAGTTCCTATACCCACACGCTGATTGTCGATCTGAAGCCAACTGAAGACGAGATCTTCAAATCTTTCAGCACCAATGCCCGCAGACGAATTCGAGAGACGATGAAACATTCTGTCAAGTCGCTCGTCCTCACCGATCCAATCTATGCCGAACGGCTGGCGGAACTACAGCAGGCAGCCTTTCAACGGACGAGGGGCGACATCGGTTCGGAGGACTGGCAGGGCATTCTGAAGATTTCTTCTGAGTTTCCGAATCTGTCTCGCATTGGCGGCCTGTTTGACGGTGACGATACTTCCCCGGAAAAGATGGACGCATTCCTGTGGATCTGCAACCATGGCGATCACTGGGAGTATCGTGCGGCGGGCTCGGCCCGTAGGACCGACGTGAAGATACCGTTCGGATATCAGTTGGCCTGGGATATGATTCGATGGGCCAAAGCCTCAGGGGCAGATTGGTTCGACATGGGTGGGGTCACGCTGGCCGAAGACGGTGAATCCGCGCTCGAAGGGATTTCCCGGTTCAAGAGATACTTCAGCCGCCAAGTGGCCGAGGTCGGCGCCGAATGGATTCTGGAACCGTCCCCCGTACGTGCGCGCATCGCGAATGCGATCTCGAGCAGTGCACACCGCTGGCTGAACCTGAGAAAGAAGCAACGCTGACCGCTCGCAACAGTTCAAACTCCAAATCTGGAATTCAGCGCGCGCAGCGAATGAGCCTGGGCATCGCTGCCCCAAAAATCCGCCGCCGGACTATTCACTTTTGACTATCGAACAGTAACTGACCTTATGGCAGTAATAACCATGGCTGGCTAGTACCATGACCGCGTGATTATGTAATCGCCGGAATGTAGCGCCGGTCTCCAGACCGGCTGTCGCGCGGGCGTCCACGCCCGCGTTCGTCCACGAGCAATTACAAAATCATACAGCGAAGGTACTAGCCCGTCTTATATGCCTCGTCATGCACATCCATCACGGCTCGTCCCGAAGGGTCAACCATCTTTTGGAAGGCGGCATCCCACTTGAGCGCGATCTCCGTGCTACAGGCGACGCTGCGCTCCCACGGCACACAATTGATCGCCGTCGCGCTGGAAAAGTGGCGCTCGAAGATCTGCCGGTAATAATAAGCTTCCTTTGTCTCCGGAGTCTTGACCGGGAAACGCTCCGGTGCGCCAGCCATCATCGCATCGCTGATCGCGACCTCGGCCGTGGCCTTGAGTTGATTGATCCAGTTATACCCGACTCCGTCTGAAAACTGCTCTTTCTGCCGCCACAAAACCTCAGGGGGAATATATCCCTCGAACGCCTTGCGCAGCGGCCACTTCTCGATCGGGCGCGAGTGCTCCGCATTGCGTGGAAGCTTTACGTCCGGATCGAGCATCATCGCCACGTCCAGAAATTCGCGATCCAAAAACGGCACACGTGCCTCCACGCCCCAGGCAGCGGAAGCCTTGTTGGCGCGAGCGCAGTCATAAAGGTGCAGCTTCTGGAGTTTGCGCACGGTTTCCTCGTGCAATTCCCGGCCGTTCGGCGCTTTGTGGAAGTAGAGATAGCCGCCGAAGATTTCGTCAGCTCCTTCGCCGGAGAGAATCATCTTGATGCCCATGGCGCGGATTTTTCGCATCAGCAGGTACATGGGCGTGGAGGCGCGGATGCTCGTAACGTCGAAGGACTCCAGGTGATAAATGACGTCCGGCAAGGCATCGAGTCCCTCTTGCACCGTGAAGTGGATCTCATGATGAACTGACCCGATAAACTCGGCCACGCCGCGCGCCGCAAGCAGATCGGGCGCGCCCTCGAGACCGATGGCAAAAGAATGCAGACGCGGCCACCAGGCTGCCACCTTGTCGTCCTCATCCACGCGCCGGGCGCTGAACTTGGCTGCAATCGCCGCCACAACGGAAGAATCGACACCACCGGAAATCAACACGCCATAGGGAACATCGCACATGAGCTGGCGGTGAACGGCGGCCTCCAGAGCAGACCGCAACCGCGCGGAATCGTATGGCTCCGATGGATAGAAGCCCGGCTCCGCCCAGGTGGGCTCGTAATACTTCTGAAATCCCTTGGCCGCTTCGTGACCCAGAAAATAGTGGCCCGGAGGAAACTCGCGAATCCGCTCGCAAATCCCCTCCAGAGCCTTCATCTCTGAAGCGACATAGAGGTTCTCCTGGTGGTCCCAGCCCACGTAAAGTGGATTCACCCCGATGGGGTCGCGAGCAATCAGGAAGGTCTTCCGCTTGGGGTCGTAAAGCACGAAGGCAAAGATGCCGTTCAAGCGATTGAGAAAATCCTTGGGGGCGCTTTCATCGTAAAGATAGAGGATTACCTCGCAATCCGACGAGGTCTGGAATTCGTGAGGCTGTTTTAGCTGCTGGCGGAGTTCCTTGTGGTTGTAGATTTCGCCGTTGACAGCCAGCACGTTGCCGTTGAGTTGATCGACCAGCGGCTGTGCGCCGTGCTCCACGTCCACGATGCTGAGCCGCTCGTGCGCAATAATGGCCTGCTCATCGTCGTAAATGCCGCTCCAGTCGGGACCGCGGTGGCGGATCTTCTTGACCAGAGAAAGGGCTTGATTACGCAGGTCCGCGGAATTGGTGCGGCCCGGGTCGAGCTTGAGGATTGCGAGAATGCCACACATTCAGGAAGGCTCCATTATCTACGCGTTCGACTTACTACGATCCTCTCAATCAAGCGGATACCCGGCTTATTGGATAGAGACAGAAACCCTCATATTGGCCGCATGCAAGATCGAATCCGCATCACACTTACAAACGAATCATCGGCGGTACGGGAATCATCTTGAAATACCACGAAAATCGCGTTACTGACGCAACGGTGGTATCTCTTAGTACCACTTTTGTGAGTAACTAACGCGCAATTCTCACAGGTCGCCGAAAATCGTAGCGCCGGTCTCCAGACCGGCTGTCCCGAGGGCCTCCCGGCCCTCGGAGACTCCGCAAGACGTTGAATCTTGGCTTGACGCGCCGTCTGTGAGAAATGCGGGCTGAGGATAATTTGACTCCGGGAAAAAACCTCCGCCTTCACGTACCATCGAGCCAACTTCCATGCCGTTCAATCGGCGCTATTGATGACACTTCAGGCACATCTTGAAGAATGAAGAACGGCACTTTGACATGCCCATGAAGCATAATCAATACTTAAAGGCGCTGGCGCTGTTTGGGTGACCTTTCCGCCGTCAGTGGCAAACGACGAATCAACCCAATGAACCTCCCTCGACACGCAGAAATCTGGCTTGCGCCCTACCTCAAGGATCGCCTCCGCAAAGCCACGCGCCTTGCAAGGCCAAAGCTGAAGCGTGTCTGGGTCGCCATCACCGACCATTACGAACCCCTTGGCGGTAAGGTTTCCGTTGAAACCGCGCTCGGCCGCGTGGCGCAATGGCGCGACAAGTGGCCGCGTATAGCCGCCGACGCTCCCCGCGATGCCGCCGGCCAGCGTCCGCAATACAGCTTCTTCTACCCGCAGGAAGAGTACCGGCACGATCTGCTCGAGGGCATAGCGGAGATGGTGCGCCTCGGCGTTGGTGACGTTGAAGTCCACATCCACCACCACGACGAACAGCGTGACTCCTTCATTCAAAAAGTCACCGAGTTCTGCCGCCGCCTCACCGACGATCACGGCCTGCTTCGTCAATTCGAAGGCCGCACCGTCTTCGGTTTTATTCACGGCAACTGGGCGCTCGACAACTCCCTTCCCAATGGCGCCTGGTGCGGCCTCAATGGTGAGATTGCACTGTTGCGCGATCTCGGATGCTACGCCGACTTCACCATGCCTTCCCTGCCCTCGGCCACCCAGGGGCGGATCGTGAACCAGATTTATTGGTGCACCAACAACGCCGACAATGCCCCGAGGTCTTTCGATCGCGGCATTGAAGCCACAGTCGGCGGCGGTAGGCGCGGCGATCTACTCATGATTACCGGGCCGGTCGGTTTGCGCTTCGGCCGCCGCTTGCTCCCGCGCGTCGAAACCGGAGAATTCGCCGGCTACGACCTTGCAACCCCATCGCGCGTGCACGGGTGGTTCGATCTGGCTCCATCCATCGGCGAAGATCTTTTTCTCAAGATTT
>Ga0182027_10015553_pt1 | contig 10455 bp, 7 predicted proteins | sample 712E1DmetaG_FD_121300 | JGI IMG/M metagenome (GOLD analysis project Ga0182027, IMG submission 121300) | Permafrost microbial communities from Stordalen Mire, Sweden - 712E1D metaG (Illumina Assembly) | ecosystem: Environmental > Terrestrial > Soil > Wetlands > Permafrost | place: Sweden... | reverse complement strand
GTCCTTTGGCCACTCGGCGGCGTTGCCTATGTCAATCCGCCGCAACGCCCCGGCGCGACGCTTTGGAGCATTGCCGCCGGGCCGCTAGTCAATGTGGCGCTCGTGCCGATCCTTATCGCGGCGGTCATGATGAGCCGCTCGTTGGGATGGCCGCAGGCGATGCCCGATGCGTTCCAGTTGTTGCGGTCAATCCTGTGGATCAACACGTCTCTGCTGGTCTTCAACCTGCTGCCAATCTATCCCCTCGATGGCGGCCAAATTCTCCGCTCTCTGCTCTGGTTTGTGCTGGGACGCGGCCGTAGCCTGATGGTGACCACGATTCTCGGCCTGTTCGGCATCGTCGGATTAGTCGTCGTCGCGTTATGGATGCGTTCAATCTGGATTGCCGCCATCTGCGCATTCATGCTGATCAATTGCTGGAGCGGACTGAAGCATGCACAACAGCTAATAAGGATGGCAAGACTTCCCCGCCGCGAAGGATTCGCCTGCCCAAGCTGCCAAACCGCGCCACCGTTGGGAGCCTACTGGCAATGCGGCCAGTGCGGACAGCCCTTCGACACGTTTGAAACCCGAGGGATCTGTCCTCATTGCAGCGCCCGGTTCGCCACCACAACATGCCTCGACTGCGGAGAACAGCATCCCATCAACGACTGGATCACCAACTCCTACGCCGGCGCCATCAACGGCACTTTCTCGACAAAATAGAACGCGGCTACCGCGTAGTTTTTCGCAGGCGCACTTTCGAGCCCCCTCGCGAAAGAATCCATGGTTTTTGGGAGACTCGAACTTGCGCTTGGATCAATCGCGGATTTGAGACTAATAATGAGCCGCCCCCACGAACCGTTCCATTGACCCGACCCACCGATGAGCCTATACTCCGATTCGGTCGTCGAATGCGTGCCTTCCGCACTAATCAGTGATCCCTGCGCCGTTCCCGATCAGGAGGTTCCCCCATGCGTAGCATTCAAAAGTTAACTCTGTTGGCGTGTGTCCTGGCCATGCCGACGATCCTTTTCGCCGACTTCAGTTACCAGCAGACCACACAGATCACGGGCGGCTCTATGCTGAGCATGCTCAAAATGGCCGGCGCCCTGAGCTCACAGGCTCGCAAGGCAGGTGACCCGATCGTCAAAACCGTCTATCTCAAAGGCAACCGCCTTGCGAATGTTTCCCCCGACAACGTTGAGATCATCGACCTCGACCAGGAAACAATCACCCGCATCGACACCGCCAAGCGGACTTACACCGTCATGACTTTTCAGCAGATGAAGGAGCAGATGGCGAAGGCCCAGCAGGAGATGGAAAAGCGGCAGGCAGCGCATCCAGCCAGCACACCCGCCCCCAATCCCGATGCAGACAAGGTCAAGATGAGCTATGACATCCACGTGCGTAAGACTGGCACGGTGAGGCAGGTCAGCGGCCTCGCAACCAGCGAAGCCATCTTGACGATGATGATGAATGCCACCGACCAGAATACGAAGCAGACTGGAACGATGGCCATCACCAACGACATGTGGCTCGTGCCAGAAATTCCCGGCTACGCCCAGATGCGCGATTTCTACATGCGCATGGCCTCGAAAATGGGGACGATGACTGCCGGATCCGGAATGGACTTCAGCAGGATGCTTATGCAGAACCCCGGCGCTACACAGGGCCTCGCCGAAATGGCCAAAGAGATGCAGAAGATTCAGGGAGTGCCCGTGATGCAGGTAATGCGCATGGGGACTACCACCGATGGAAAGCCATTGCCCGCTGCCTCTGAAGCTCCCCTGCCTCCCGACAACTCGCCCGCCATGCCCAGTGGAGGCGATGTCGCCAAGCAGAGCGCAGCGTCCGTGTTCACCAGCCACCTTCCCTTCGGAGGCTTCGGCAAAAAGAAACAGGACGACCCACCACCGGCCAATCAAAACTCGAACACACCTACGCCCACCAGTGCGGTTCTTATGGAGTCTCAGACCACTTCATCGAACTTCTCTTCCGCCCCGATTGACCCATCGCACTTCGAAGTGCCGGCGGGTTACAAACAAGTCCAAACTCAAATGGACAAACACTAGGGAACCTCTGAACAACTAGATGCTTTGAAAGGGCACGGCCGGGGTACCCTCTGGGTCGCCGTGCCGTAAAGTGAGCAAAACGACCGTGGGCTTTACAGGCTGCGGAAAAACTCATTCAGGTAAAGAAACTCAGAGGTTTTGTATCAGGGCACGACTTCAGTCGTGCCGCAAATGCAGCTAATTCAACGCGGGCTTTAGCCCCTGAGGGAAGGCCCGACGCGCGCTGGAACTTAATCAGAGGTTCCCTAGTTCGCAGAAAAGTTGCCTGGATCTTCAGGCCGCCAATGCTATGTCGATCGCTGGACTGGGCGGCAAGTGAGGAGCTTGGACGATAGGCAAGTAATCTCCGGATAGGCGATTAATGCGCTCGGGACCCGCGACTCGTTCAACCTGAACCAAGCGGGTCGACCCGGGGGTCCGTCCACTTACTATTTGAACCCCGGCAGCTCTACCCTTTTCGCCACGTGGTCCTGAATCCAGTGGCTGTCCCACCACTCCTTCGGGTCAATCTGAACGCCGTCCAACTGCATGGCGAAGTGAATGTGATCGCCGCCCGCCATGCCGGTCATCCCGCTCTGGCCCATCACCTGGCCCCGCTTCACCATGTCGCCTTCGTGCACATCGATATGGCTCATATGCCCGTAGATCGTCTGCAGCCCGTAGCCATGATCCACAACAACGCAATTGCCGTAGATGCCCAACGGCGCAGCATACACAACCCGCCCGTCGTTGGACGCTTCAACGCCCACGTGCTGCGTGACCGCGAGATCGTATCCGAGGTGAACCTGCTGATCGATCTTCTTCCCGTGGTAGATATAGTTCCGCAAATCGGCGAACGTTGCCTCCGCCTGCGAGTGAGCCTGCCGCGCAAACGGCTGCGAAAACAAGAAATGATCCGCGGTCTTGAAGCGAAGATCGGACAGCGTCTTGTTGTTGGCCTTGCGCATCTCTGTATTGATCTTGACGAACCGCGCAACCGGATCGCCCGCGCCATTCGGATCGAGCTCGTTGACAACCTTCTGCATGAAGCCGTCGCTCACCTGCAGGTCGTGAACGGTATATTTCGGCTGCTCCTTTTTGGGGAACTGAAATACAAGCGGGCTGGTCACGTCGCTCCCCGGACCATTGCCCGCAAAGACCTGCGGAACGGTGTCAGCGGGCATATTCCACGCAAAGGCAAAGAGCGAAAACAGTCCCGGCTTGCCACCCGGCATAGGCCAGGCCCGAAATGTCTGATCGCCAACACGCACACCCGCTTCGCTCCAGCTACCGGAGACGCTGAAGGTCGCCAGATCGGCCATCCCCAGATAAAGGTAGTGCTGTTCTGAGTCGACGCTCACCGAGGGCAGTTGCGTCACCACCGTAACATCGCGTTCTAATCGAGTGGTTTTCCGGCGCAAATCGTTCGAAGTAGCCTCGACGATCAATCTCGCCTTGCCATCTTTCAGTTGCGGCGTGGACTTGACCCCGGCCGCAAAGCTGAATGTGCTGTCGGCCGCAGTCGACGGCTGCGAACTCTCCCACACTTGAAACCGCGCGCCATTTTGCTCAACAAAAGCCGCGACCCTCCGTACCCCATGCCGGTCTTGCACGTGGACCGAAACCGGCGTCGCCTGTCCCAGCGATGAGGGAGGAGTGGGAAAGTCCACAACGGGCGTCGCCGACCGCACAAACAAAACGGCGATCGGCAGAATCACAGCGATCGCAATGAGGGCAAGAATGGTTTTTCGCACAACTCATTGTAGCTTTCAGGAACAGGAGTCATCTGGCGCAATTCGAAATCCGGACCTGGAAGCTACACAGCTTCAACAGGCCCGGTTCGAAATCGAACGGCCTACGCCAGCACCGGCGCCGGCTTCGCCAGCAGAACCCCGAGCGCGCAGCTCGCCATCCGGGCCAGTTCTCCGTCGGCGCGGCTGGTAAGGACGATCGGCACCTTGGCGCCCACCACCACGCCCGCCGCCAATGCTCCAGCCAGGTATTGCAGTTCCTTGAACAGAATGTTCCCAGCCTCGAGATTCGGAACCATCAGCAGATCCGGATCGCCTGCAACCTTCGACGTGATCTTCTTGATCCGCGCCGCGTCGCTTGAAATCGCATTATCGAAAGCCAGCGGCCCATCGACAATCGCTCCCGTAATTTGTCCGCGATCCACCATCTTGCAAAGAGCAGCCGCATCCAGCGTGGAAGGAATGGCCGGGTTCACCGACTCAACCGCCGACAGAATCGCCACCTTCGGATTCTCGACCTCGAGCGTCACCATCATGTCGATCGCATTCTGCAGAATGCTGATCTTGGTTTCGAGATCGGGCTGGATATTGACGGCCGCATCGGTAACAAAGAGTGGCTTGTGATACGAAGGCACATCGAGCATGAACACATGGCTGATGCGCCGCCCGGTCCGCAATCCCCCCTCGCGCGAAACGGCAGCGCCCATGATCTCGTCAGTATGCAGAGAGCCCTTCATCAGCATCTGCACCTCGCCTTTGCGAGCCATCTCAACGGCGCGCATGGCGGCCATCCGGCTGGTTTCGATGTCAACGATCTCAACTCCGGTCAGGTCCAGTTCCATCGTTTTCGCCAGGCTGCGAATCGTCGCCTCTGAACCCACCAGGATGGGAACAATCAATTTGTCCTTGTACGCCTGAATCGCCCCACCGAGAGAGACTTCGTCGCACGGCCAGGCAATCGCGGTCCTCACCGCCGGCTTGGAGTTCGCCCGCGCAATCATGCCAAGGTAGTGACGATAGGGATTGTTGACGATGAGCTCGGGAACGGGCAGCGTGGACCAGCGCGACTTCTTCAAAGGTGCGATAAGCTGCGCGGTCCCGGTAAAGATCGAATCGCCGGCGCCGTTCTGTGCCTCGCAATCGAATGTCACCTTCTTCGCGGCGTCGTCCTTGGCCGTTACCTTCACCTTCACCAGAATGCGATCGCCCACGCGGATCCGATTGTGGAACGAAAGCGAAACGTCGGTCAGCGTGCATCCCGGCCCCGGTATGTCCATGCTGAAAAGCCCTGAGATCAGCGACGCGCACCACATGTTCGGCCCCGTCGGAGGAATGCCCCCGGCGCGCTCCATCAGCTCATCGGAGTTCAGCATCGAATGGAACCCGGAGATCGAGGCAAACGCCATGGCGTCATCGGTGGTCAATACATGTTCTGTCCCTGCTGTGTCGCCAACTGAAATCTCATCGTATGTCTTGCTCTCAATAAACCCCAGATTCATTGCTATCCCTTTCCAGTTCAATTGCGTCCCGATTTTCCAGCTCTCCAGTCATGGTAGCGGCTGCGAACGCGGACCATGGTGATTGCAGTCACCCAATCCCATCGGAATCGCCTCCGCGCTCCCATTAACACCGGATTCCAACCCGTCACACGGGATTGTAATCCCCATCACAGACGCTCCAATCTTCGCGCGATTATTTTGGCCGGGACCTCATGAAATTGGAGAAAAGCAGTCCAAATCGTTCGGCGTTCCCTGCCGTCGCTTTTAACCGCTTGTTTTGTGTTAATTGCGGGTGCCCCAGGTCCCGCTTTTGGGACCTGGGAAAGCATGAACCCAAAGCACGAATTCACTCGGGTCAGAACACTAGAGTTTCGGGAGCAGTTCGATGGAATTGACCTGGATTGCCATCGCGGCCAGTTTGTTGATGGGCGGCGGTGCGCTGCTGATCTTCATCTGGGCCGCGCGCAGCCACCAGTTCCGTAGGCTTGAAGACGTGAAATACCAGGTGTTCTGGTCGGACCCACAGGCGCCGCCCATAGCACCTCATAAGGAGCAGCAGCATGGCAGCACCACCAAAAAGCATTGAATGCGAGGAGTGCAAGGACAAGCAGATCCCGCGCCGAAACTTTCTGGCGATCTTGAGCGGAGTGGGAGTTGCAGGCTCGCTGCTGGCCGGCGTCTTCTCGAGTTTCGTGTTTATGAAGCCGCGCGTCACCTATGGGCAGCCGAACCGCTTCCTCATCGGCCGGCCCGAAGACTTCCCCCCCGGCGCGCGGCTCGCCATCGACACCAAGCGCGTCTGCATTGTGCGCGAAGGCGACAAGGTGGCAGCCATCTCCACCACCTGCACGCATCTGGGCTGCATTGTCGCGCCGTCCGCAACCGGCTTTCAGTGCCCGTGCCATGGCTCTCAATTTGATGTGGACGGCAATGTGACAGGCGGCCCCGCACCCAAGGCCCTGTCGTGGTTCGCGGTGACGCTGACTCCCAGCGGCGAGCTTGAAGTGGACAAGGACAACGAAATCCAGACGGGAACGTACCTGAGCGTATGAGCGACGAAGTCAATTCCAAATGGAAGAACGTGATGAACTTTCCCACCAACGTGGTCAAGTCCATCTTCCGCAATCCCCTGCCGTCGTCGGACCGCGGGCGGGCTGCAACCAGCTTTACCAACTTCTTCCTGCATATTCAGCCGGTAAGGGTAAGCCGCCAGGCGCTGAGACCCACCTACACCATGGGCCTGGGCCTGATCAGCTTCTTCCTTTTCGTCATCCTCACAGTGACCGGCGTCCTGCTGATGTTCTATTACGTTCCGTCGACGACGCAGGCTTACGGGCGCATGCTCGATCTGCGCAGTTCGGTGGCCTTCGGCGTGATTCTGCGCAACATGCACAGGTGGGCCGCGCATGCCATGGTGGCCACGGTCTTCCTGCACATGTGCCGCGTCTTCTTCACCGGATCGTACAAGCCGCCACGCGAATTCAACTGGCTCATCGGCGTGGCTCTGTTCCTGCTCACTTTGCTTTCAAGCTTCACCGGTTACCTGCTGCCTTGGGATCAGTTGGCGTTCTGGGCTATCACCGTGGGCACCTCAATCGCTGGATACGCCCCGCTGGTGGGCAAGGAACTCAAGTTCATCCTTCTGGGCGATGCAACCGTCGGCCAGGAAGCCCTGCTCCGCTTCTACGTTCTCCACGTCGTCGTTCTGCCTCTCGTGCTCACCCTCTTCGTCGCCGTGCACTTCTGGCGCATCCGCAAAGACGGCGGCCTGGCCAAGCCCGAAGAAGCTGAAGGCGTGCCCGTGCTGGCCGCGGCCGGTGCAGCAGTTGAGCAGCCCAGCCGCAGGTTCAGCATTCAGGGCCTCGTGCGCGGACCCTTCGTAAAGATCGGCAACCTGGAAGAAGACACCGTCTTCAGTTGGCCCAACCTGCTCATTGCCGAGTTGTTTGTTCTGCTGCTGACCATCGCCGGCGTCATGATCGTTTCGTTCCTCTTCAACGCGCCGCTTGAGCAGCCTGTCAACGTGATGCATCCGCCGAATCCGGCCAAGGCTCCATGGTACTTCCTCGGGCTTCAGGAGCAGGTGAGTTACTCGGCTTTCTGGGGCGGCATCGGAATACCGGGCATCGAGTTGTTGCTACTGGTGCTGTTGCCCTACTTCGACCGCGGCAAGGAAGGCGTAGGCAGCTGGTTTGCGCGCCAACGCATCCTGGCAAATTCGCTCTTCCTGGTGTTCGTGATTGCAAACGTCATTCTGATCGTCATCGGCACTTTCTTCCGCGGCGCGAACTGGCAGTTCGTGTCCCCATTCTGAAGAGTTTTTTGACTGAGGAGTTCGTTCTTATGCGATTGGCATTGGCCGTGGTCAGCCTGCTGGTAATGATCGGAAGCGGCGTGGTGGTCTATGACCAGTTCCACAGCCGCTGGGAAGACAACCAGAGGGCTTACTTCCATCAGGCGCTTGAACAGGCGAAGACCCCCGCCGAGCGCGCCTCGCTCGAAGGGCGCCAGCCAAAGATCGAGCAGACAATAGTGACAGCATTCGGCGAAACGAGAATCGACCGCTGCCAGAGCTGCCACATCGCTGTCGACGATCCCCGCCTCACCTCCGCAAAGCAGCCGCTCAAGACACATCCTTACTCGGCAGCAATGGGCGACGTCTTCCGCAACGGCCGCTGGGAACGGCGGCACAAGTTCTCTGACTTTGGCTGCACCCTTTGTCATGACGGGCAAGGTCGCGGGCTCGATGCCGCGGACGCTCACGGCGAAGATCCATTCTGGCCCAGTCCGATGATTGGATACACAATTCAAGACCGCTGGTCGAAAGAGACCGCTGGTCATCTGCGCGGGGCTGATTTCATCCAGGCCAAATGCGTGCAGTGCCACGCGGATAAAGACTTCGCCGGAACGCCGCTGGTCAAGCGCGGCCGCGAACTCTTCTTCAAGACCGGCTGCTTCGGCTGCCATCGCATTGAAGGACTCTCCTCCGGAACCATCGGCCCCGATCTCACCGAAGTCGGCAACGAGCGCAAGCTCGACTACCTGTGGGGTCACATCGTAGATCCTCGCGCTTATACCGCCACCTCGGTAATGCCGCAGTTCAAGTTGAGCGACGACGACAAGAAAGCCCTGGTCATCTTCCTGAAGAGCCGCCGTGGCGCCAGCATGTCTGAGTCGTCTGTAGATCAGTTCCGGATGCAGACCTCAACCACGAATCCGGTTCCAGAGAGTGTTGCCGTAGTTGCAGCCGCCATCACCAAAGCCTCCACACCCGCGGCTCGCGGCGAGCAGTTGATTCAGGGCTACGCATGCCTCTCCTGCCACAAGGTCGCAGATCACGACGGAGGCATCTCGCCCGACCTGAGCTACGAAGGCATCATTCGCGATCAACCCTGGCTGATCGATCACTTCAACAATCCGCGCTCGCGCGTGCCCGATTCGAACATGCCCGCCTTCGGATTGCCTGAGAGCGACTTTGCCGACATGGCCGCGTACCTGATGACGCGCACCGCGCCGCCACCAGCCATGACGCCGGCCGAGACATTCAAGACTCTCTGCGCCCGCTGCCACGGCGAAAAAGGCGACGGCAAAGGCATCAACGCCATCTATATCGATCCTGCGCCACGCGATCTCACCAAGGCCGAGTTCATGACCACCAAGCCGGAAACTCGATTCCTCACCTCGATCGACCAGGGCGTGCCGGGAACCTCCATGCCGCCGTGGGACAAGGTGCTCACCGACGAGCAGATCAAAGGCGTCTTCGATTACATCTCGAAAAACATCGTGCGCGAGCCTCAAAAACAACTGAAGCCGCGCAAGGTGCCGGAGCAGAATCCCGTGCCCATGTCTGCCGAGTCTGCACAGCGCGGACAGGCAATCTTCACGCAGCGCTGCATCGGTTGCCACGGACGCAAGGCCGATGGAAGAGGACCGAACTCCCTCGATATCTCGCCCCGCCCGCGCAACCTGAGAAACTCCGCGTTCATCCACAACACTCCTGACCGGCGTCTCACCGAGTCGATCTTGTACGGCGTTGAAGGCACGGCGATGCCTTCCTGGATGGACTATGGCCTGACGCAGTCGGACGTCGGCGACATCGTCAATTACATTCGCAGTCTGAACACAACCGGAAAGTAAGACCTGAAACGAGAGTGGAAGCTCACTCCAGGAGGCTCAAATGGCAGCACAAACAGTCAGTAACTCCGCCGCTGCGGTTGCCACGCAGGAAATCCACACCGATACCACGGTGAAATGGTTTCTGGTGGGCGCGGTTGGATACTTCGCGATCGTCGGCATAGTGGCGCTGATTATTGCGGCCAAATTCGTATGGCCGCAGTTCCTCGGCTCCATTTCGTACTTCACCTACGGGCGTATGCGCCCCTTGCATGTGAACGGGATGCTCTTTGGCTGGCTGCTCGCGGCCGACATGGGCCTCGCCTTCTATATGGTTCCCCGCCTCTGCGGCGTGAAGCTGTGGAGCGAGAAGCTCGGCGTCGCCACGTCGATCCTTTGGAACATCATCATCCTCAGCGCGGTCGTTACCCTGCTCGGCGGCTATCAGAAGGGTCTGGAATACGCTGACCTGCCTACGCCCGTTGCCGTGCTGGTCGTGATTGCCTGGGTGATGTTCGGCATCAACATCTTTGCCACCGTCGCCACTCGCAAGTACGAACAAATGTATGTCTCCACGTGGTACCTGATGGGCACCATTCTGTGGACGGCCTTCGTCTACCTCACCGGCAACTTTGCCACGCTGCTTCCCGGCATCACCGGTGTCAACCAAGCCAACCTGAACTGGATGTACACGCACAACGCCGTCGGCCTCATCTTCACGCCTGCCGGCCTTGCCGCTGCTTACTACTTCATTCCCAGGGCATCGAATACGCCGCTCTATAGCCACCGGCTTTCCATGGTTGGCTTCTGGTCGCTCGCCTTCGTCTATGTCTGGACGGGCGCTCACCACATGATCCATGGACCCATCTCGCAATGGCTGCAAACCATTTCTATCGTCTTCTCAATCATGCTTCTTATTCCGGTGTGGGCAGTGGTCTATAACTTCATCGCCACCATGAAGGGCCAATGGCATCAGCTCAACGACAATGTATCGGTAAAATTCCTGATGTCGGGTACCATCTTCTACCTGCTTACTTGCTTCCAGGGGCCGATGCACAG
>Ga0182027_10015552_pt1 | contig 10455 bp, 10 predicted proteins | sample 712E1DmetaG_FD_121300 | JGI IMG/M metagenome (GOLD analysis project Ga0182027, IMG submission 121300) | Permafrost microbial communities from Stordalen Mire, Sweden - 712E1D metaG (Illumina Assembly) | ecosystem: Environmental > Terrestrial > Soil > Wetlands > Permafrost | place: Sweden... | reverse complement strand
GTGATTTTCTTATCTAGTAGTAGTTGAATCCTGCTCTGGCGGGCCGAAGGCAGATGCAGAAGACCAGCCAACGCAGATCCAGGCTGCATATAGATCATCTCTTCTTCGGTAGGACGGGAAACTTTTAAAACCAGATCAACCCGCCCATAAACCTCTTCTGTTGAATAGACCATTCTAGCCCCGGCTTGCTCGAAGCTTTCATCCGTAAAACCCGCCATATTTCCGGCATCATGCTCCACAATGACAAGATGGCCTTCCTGACGAAGGATTTCCACGCCGGCCGGGGAAAGTCCCACCCGGTATTCAAATGGACGTCGTTCTTTCGGGATACCGATGTTCATTCTGCGCCTCCAAGGTTGGTTCGATAACACTGTTGAGGAATATTTCTATTCTACTGCAGAATTATTAACTACTTTCCAAGCGTAAATGAAAATGTGACTCAACCTGAATGCCAAGGTGGGTCACATTTTTCATATTCCAGGATATAAGCTATCTTCATACCTGGCTTTGAATTCTCGCTAATTCCAGGTCGCTTTACTTGGCGTTAAGGACTTCTCGAATTAATGGCAATGCCCAATCGATGGTTGCTTTGTCTATTACTAGTGGAGGCGCAAAGCGAATAGTATCAACATGTGTCTCCTTGGCAAGGATCCCTTTCAAAACCAAAGCCTCGCAGAATCTTCGCGCTCCCCCTGCGCTCTTTTTTAATTCCACTCCGATTAGCAGTCCCTTTCCGCGTACCTCTTTAACATGCGGACTTGGAATTTCGGTTAATTGCTCTATAAAGTATTCTCCCATTTCAGCAGCACGCTCGATCAATTTTTCCTCTACTATTACTCCCAAGGCAGCCCGCGCAGTAGCTGCCGCCAATGGGTTGCCGCCGAAAGTGGATCCATGCTCACCCGGCAGAAATAATCCAAGCAAAGGCTTATCTGCCAGTACGGCTGATACGGGATAGAAACCACCGGCTAAAGCCTTTCCAATGATCGTTATGTCAGGCCGGACATTCTCATGCTGCGCACCAAATAGTTTTCCAGTCCTGCCAAGGCCCGTTTGTATCTCGTCAGCAATTAGTAAAACATTCTTGGCTTTGCATATATCGGATACACTTTTCAAATAGCCTGCCGGAGGAACTATGACCCCCCCTTCTCCCTGAATCGGTTCCACAAGAACAGCAGCGGTATTCGATGTGATCGCCTGATTTATCGCCTCCGCCTGGCCGTAAGGAACGCTGATAAATCCCGGCGTAAAGGGACCAAAATCATCACGATATAGCGGGTCGCTTGAAAAGGAAATTTCAGTAATGGTACGCCCATGAAAGTTACCTTCGCAAACAATGATCTCTGCCTGGTGGTGAGGAATTCTCTTGACTTCATAACCCCATTTGCGGGCAAGCTTGAGGGCGGTTTCTACAGCCTCTGCTCCTGAATTCATCAAAAGGGACATTTCATAACCGGTCAGTTCAAAGAGTTCCTTGTAAAGCAGCGGTAATTGATCGTTTCGGAAAGCGCGCGACGTAAGAGTGACTTTTCCCGCCTGACTAATCAGAGCAGCGAGGATTTTCGGATGAACATGCCCCTGGTTGAGTGCCGAATAGGCAGACAGGCAATCCAGATATTTCTTGCCTTCCACATCGTAGACCCATACACCTTCTCCACGCGTGATTACCACATCCAATGGAAGGTAGTTATGTGCGCCGAACAATTCTTCAATTTCAATATATTCCTGCGTGTTCATGGTTTCACCTTTCTTTTTTATTATTACATTGGGAGGTTGAGCCCCGAGCGCCACGCAGTCGAGAGGCATTGGAATAAACTTGTTTCAGGCAACTCCGAAAAGGCGTGCGAGTATCGCCTTCTGCGCATGCAGACGATTATGAGCCTGAGGAAAAATAACCGAATGTGGTCCGTCTGCAACTTCATCAGTAAGCTCATGGTTACGATGCGCCGGCAGACAATGCATCACTATCACATTCTTGTCAGCTTCGGAGACCAACTTATTGTTTACTTGAAAAGGCGGGAAGACTTGTTCACGTTTGGCAGCCTCATCCTCCTGACCCATGCTCGTCCAGGTATCAGTATAGATTACCTGGGCATTCTTAACGGCTTCGTGCGGATCGCGTAGGAATCGCAATTGGCTTCCAGAAGAGAGGGCTACCTCTTTTGCCATTTTTATAGCCTGCGGGTTCATGTCATACCCTTCCGGATTGGCAATGGAAAAGTTCCATCCGAATTTGGCCGAAATGTGCATCAGGGAGACCGCCACATTGTTTCCGTCCCCAACGAAAACTACGTTGAGGCCTTTTGCCTTTCCGAATTTCTCCTGGATGGTCATTGCATCTGCCATTGCCTGGCAAGGATGGCTGAAATCACTCAACCCGTTTACAACCGGGACGGATGACCATTTTGCCAATTCCAAAATATGGCCATGCTCGAAGACGCGTGCCATGATTGCTTGAACATACCCAGAGAGTACACGCGCTACATCAGCAATGGATTCTCGCTTCCCCAGGCCGATTTCATTTGGCGAAAGATATAAGGCATCGCCGCCCATATGACGCATCGCCATATCAAACGAGACGCGCGTCCGTAGGCTGGGTTTCTGGAATATCATTCCAAGTACTTTTCCCTTGAAAAGAGCAGGATTTCCTTTTGAGAAATACTCTTTCTTCAATTGCACAGCCAAATTCAGAATATCTTGTAATTCAACCGGCGAATTATCATTAATATCCAAAAAATGTTCCATTTTTACATCTCCTCTCCTTAAGTATCAAGCTAGCCAGCCCTTCCGTCAAGAGTAGATTTTTTTATATACTCTTGGAATTATCATTTTGAAACATGAAATTTCTGCAAGTATATCGCCGGCAAAGTTAATTTCTCACCAAGATCATCCCCAAAACCGACCTGGCACGTAGGTATATTTATGGACTGCAGGCTGGCAACTATTTTTTCAGATTCTCCTCGCCCTCCAAACGTCTCGGATTTTATCAAGATTACCACCGGTCGTAGGTTACGACGCTGCAAATCTTCCAGGGTCAGGAACAGATCCGGGTGATTCGATGTTGTGATTAATATTACTCCACTGCCAATCGGTAATAGTTTTGCTTGTATATTAACTAAATCATACAGAGGAATTATCCCCTCGGGTTGGAGAAAAGCCAGAGTTTCCATAATCTTATTAATTTTGCGTTCTCCGCGCTCACACGAAACAACAAAAAAATTTCCTGCCGAGCAGGCCAATCCGACTGCCCGTCGATTCGTCAGAAAATACCTTGCCAGAGAAGCTGCAACGCTGATGCCATATTCAAATGTGTCCTTGGATAGATGAACAGTTGGTTGGCGCAACCACATATTTTCGATCTGATGGGAAGCTGGCAATTCAGAGAAAGAAACATGACCTGGGCGGTAAGCATCCAAAAATATCCAGATATCAGCCTGCGGGTCTTGTTCAAATTCCTTGACCATTAATTGACCGCGGTGCGCCGTGCTGGGCCAGTGTATCCGTTTCATCGCATCTCCCGGCACGTATTCACGCACTTCAGCAGCATTTGGCGTCATGTCGAAAGTCCGCTGGCGAATTGCCTTTCCTCCCGGAAGAAGACCAGGAGGTGGAGGAAATATTGAAATGGGGAAGGTCATTGGTAGGATAACCAGCGTATCCTTGGCTGAGACTACTTTCCGCATGGCAAAAAGACCAAAGGGGTCTCCGGTTGTTAATGTAGTTGGGCCAAGTAAATAGGCGCCACGGCGGGTCAGCAGGGTACGGGCAGAATAATATCGCACCTGGTGGGCTTCAACTCTGGTTAACAGTCTGGATCCGGCAGCATTTGGCAAAGGCGATTCGTTGAGTACTTCAAGCCATGAACACCCTGGCCACTTTTCTTTCTTAATTTCATAATGCTCTTCAAATACTTCTCCCATGCTTGCGCGCAGGGAACGGGTGTCTCTTTTCAACCGAATTCCACTAAAGGATAATTTTGTCCAAATAATTGCCCCCCCCACTAATATGATACCCAGGTAAGCAATCCGCGCGTAAGTCAATCCGCCAGTCACAATCCATCCTGTCAAGCTTCCTAAAATAACTACCGCAACCAGCCAGCGTGTGGCATGGGATAACTTCATATGCTAAGGCGCCTGGAAATCTCCGCCCGGTACGGGCAGGTTCTCCAATATTTCTTCCACAATTTTCTCAGCGCTCAACTCGCGTAAGCGGGCAGCTGGTCCGACAATGACGCGGTGTGCCAATACCGGCACTGCCAGGCTTTTAATATCATCTGGTAAGACAAAATCGCGCCCCGCTAGAGCGGCCACAGCTTGCCCGGTACGGAAAAGCGCCAGGCTGCCGCGTGGACTGGCGCCCAGGTACACATCAGCACTCTGTCGTGTGCGGTTAACTAAATCCACCAAATAGCGTTTGATTGGCTTGGATACGTAGATTTTTTTGATTTCTTGCATAACTTCCTGAAGCTCTTCGACTGAAATAACAGCTTCCAACAATTCAATTGGGTGCTTCAATTGTTGGCGCTCAAGGATTTCTATTTCATCCGTCTGGTTTGGATATCCCAATCTGACCCGTAGCAGGAATCGGTCCAGTTGCGCCTCTGGTAAGGGGAAAGTTCCCTCATACTCAATTGGGTTTTGAGTTGCCATGACCATGAAAGGGCTTGGTAAAGCGTGTGTTATGCCATCCACTGTTACTTGTTTCTCTTCCATTGATTCCAACAAGGCGGCCTGAGTTTTGGGCGTTGCCCGGTTTATTTCATCCACCAGTACAATCTGTGCAAACACGGGTCCGGGACGGAATTCAAACACACGTTTGGCTTGGTCGAAGATCGAAACTCCGGTTACATCACTCGGAAGCATATCGGGTGTAAACTGGAGACGGTTAAACGAACAACCCAATGATTTCGCCAGGCTGCGTGCCAATACTGTCTTGCCGACCCCTGGAACATCCTCAATCAGAACATGCCCTTGGCAAAGCAAACCGACCACAATTGTCTCAATCGTCAGCCGCTTGCCAACCATGACCTTCTCAAGATTGTTAAGTAGCCTGTTGCCAAAAGATTGAATGTACGTCAAGGTTAATATCCTTTATCAAGAGTTTATCTTTATTTTACCCGTACTTTAATCCGGAACCAGTTAAAATCACAACTATTGGATCAGGTAATTTATCGGCCACTCGGGTTAGCGCAGCCCATGCTATTGCGCTGGTTGGTTCGACATAGCATCCCAAGCGCGCCAGCGCATCTCGTGCCGGCATGATTTCATTTTCATCGACAACGCACATGAAACCACCACTTGCTTTAACCGCTGCACGCACCGCTTCGCCGCGCACTGGATCGGGTATTCGCACACCTTCTGCGAGCGTTTCATTCTTTTTGGCGGAGTCCATCTCCTGGTTTCTTCCTGTCCATAAAGCCCATAAAGGCGCACATACACGCGCTTGTACCCCCACCAACAACGGTAACGTGTTTTCATTATAAATATTATGCAACGCATCAAATCCCCGCGCAAGACCGAGTAGGTACCCGCCCTGTCCAGCAGGGACAATTACGGCGCCGGGCATCTTCCCTGACTGTTCATAAATTTCGTAGGTGGCGCTGGCATATCCAGGAAGATTATAAGGATTATACGCATGGCTGGCATATACTGTACCGCTTTCAGCTGCCTTCCTTACTGCCTTGGTAACGTCTGAACGGGAACCGGGGATTGGAACCAGTTCTGCACCATAGGCTTCGATTTGCCTCCTCTTGGGGCCCGAAGCCGATTCGGGTATAAAAACTCGTGCTCTTATTCCTGCCCGCGCGGCATATGCTGCCAGCGATGCTCCGGCATTCCCCGAGGAATCTTCAACCACTTCGGTCACGCCGCGTGACTTTAACCACGCTGTTATGACCGCCGAACCGCGGTCTTTGAACGACCCGCTTGGGTTTAAGTAATCGCACTTGAGTGCTATTTCACGACCGCCCGCTTTTACCCAAATTAAGGGTGTGTCCCCTTCTCCTAGAGAGACCGGCGCAATGTCTGGTGACAGTCCAAACGTATGCCTGAAGCGCCAGATACCTGGCTCAGAAAGGTCTATCTTAGTTGGGTCAAAGAGCAGGCTTCCGCGAAAATCATACAATCCACCACAAACAGAGCAACGATATGGAACATTTGCATTTGGATAGGGTTCACCACAATTGCTGCAAAAAACTCCAGGATAATCCATGCCTTTTTTCCACCTTAAATCACACTGGCGCTCTTATTCTCCAGATTTGGGAATATATTCACCTTCGACCCAGAATTCGCCTTCTGGACTGACTTCCTTTTTCCAGATCGGTACAATTTCCTTCAATCGGTCAATCCCATAGCGGGCTGCGTCAAAAACCCCTGTATCCCTATGTTCTGCAGTGCAAATGATCATCACGGTCGGAGTCTGTGGATAAAGTCGTCCGATCCGCTGGACAATCGCGATACCTTCCACCAGGGGCCAGCGCGTACGGATTTCATTCGCAACCTGGCGCATCTTGGCTTCAGCCATCGGTTCATACGCTTCATATTCAAGATAACTGGTCTCGTGGGCCTTGCCACGTTCTGTCTTCGCACGCACAATCCCGGAAAATATGGCCGCTGCGCCAGTGGACGGGAGTGTCACACTGGCAATCAAAGCGTCTAGATCAAGTTCCAATTTTGTGATGGTGGTGATTGTCGGGTAAACCATATTTTCTCAACCACCCGAAACTGGGGGGAAAAAAGCAATTTCAGCATCAGTAGGAATTAATATTTCATCAGCCGCGTATTCGCTGTTTACAGCTGCAATTATGGATTTCTGCGTGGCGGCCATCTGAGGATATTTTTTTACCAAAAGTTCCTTCAGCATGGCAACAGTGGTCTGTGGCGGAACTTCCAATTCAATTGTTTTCGCCCCTACATATTCTCGAACGGTGGCAAAAAAGAATATTTTGACTCTCATGGTTCCTCATTATAAAACGTTTATCTTTGATTATCTATTGATTGATCACATCCCCCGAACGCCCGCCATGCTTTTCGGTCAGGCGGATATTTTGAATTTTCATTGTTTTCTCGGCGGCTTTGGCCATATCGTATATGGTTAATGCCGCAACCGATACGGCGGTTAAAGCCTCCATCTCGACCCCGGTTTTACCGGTCGTTTTGACGGTAGCCTTGATGAGAACGCCGGGAATATTATCTTGTAGGGTTAAGCTCACATCAATATGGCTGATCGACAAAGGATGGCACAATGGGATCAGGTCCGAAGTCCGTTTTGCTGCAGCGATTCCGGCAATCTGGGCAACTGTTAATACATCCCCCTTCTTGATCAATCCGGCCCGGATCAAGTCAAGAGTTTCTTTCTTCATCATGACTTCCCCTTGTGCAATCGCAAGGCGCTCTGTCTCCGGTTTATCACCCACGTCCACCATGTGTGCGTGACCAGTATCATCAATATGAGTTAATTTGGTAGGCATGACTGGATTATACCAGCGGTAGGAAAACCTGTTTCTGGTTATAATAACCGTATGGAGTTTTTCTTCAACGACCCCAATATCGTCCGTTATCCTCCAGCCGAGATTCACTTGCTTGATATGCGGGCTAATCCTGCCCCTGATGGCAAACGCCTGCGGGTTGCTTTGGACTTGACTCCCTTCCAGCAAAGACCTATTATCGAACTTGACTTGACTGACTCCAGCGGCAATAAAGTCGCCTCAGCCAGTATCATCGAGCCGGTAGGATGGAAATTGGAATTGACATTGCATATCCGCAAAACCGATCCAACCTACGGAAAATACACTCTATCGGCCAGTCTGTCCTACCCCGAGCTGGGCGAAGTGGACCGGCATACTCTTATCATCGAAGTTCCCGTTCCTGCAGAATAAAATGATCTTCCATCCAAGAATCCTGTCTCAAAGTTCATTATCGCAATTTTGCTCTGTGTTTTCTGCAATCTGGATCTTGTTTTTACTTTCAGCCTGCAGATTGCAACTTGGACCTGACCCCACCTCAACTTCATCTCCTCTCCCCCCAAGTCAGACTCCAACGGCCAGCTTGACGCCATCGGTTGCTCCCACCCAGACCCCTTATGTAATTACAGCCACCTCAAATATCGGCGCTGCGGTACCGGCGCCGCAAGGAACATTTTTTCTTTCCCTCTCCGACGAAGGGTATTTCCATCTCTTTGCTTATTCGCCTCAAGCCCTGCCGCTAACCCGCCTTACCGCAAATGACTGGAATGATGTTACCCCTGCAATCAGTCCGGATGGTAAATGGTTGGCCTTCGCATCCAATAGAAACAGCTATTGGGATATTTATTTACTTGAACTTGCCAGCGGCAAAGTCGTCCGGCTGACGGACACACCTGAATATGATGCTTCGCCTTCCTGGTCTCCGGATGGGGCATTTTTAGCATATGAATCCTATCAAAATGGTTTTTTGGGCATATTTATCCGTTCCGTCAAAGATTCTGCCCAAGTGTATGCGCTGACACAAGATGAGGCCACTGACACATCCCCAGCGTGGTCGCCTCTAGGAAGGCAAATTGCCTTTATTTCAAATCTCAGCGGAGAACCCGAAGTGTGGATAGCTGATTTAAACAAATCGGGCGCAGGTAAGTTTACAAATATCAGTAATTCTTCGCTGACCGTGGAATCGCACCCCGCCTGGTCTCCCGATGGTAAGCATTTGGCTTGGGCCTCCGCAGATCCATCCTCCGGTTTGACCAGCATCTTCGTTTGGGATGCTGACAATCCGTCCTCTCCGGCGGTTTTTACCGGATCAGGAGATTGGCCGGTTTGGCAGGACAACAACCATCTCGCCACGCGCTTGACGGCTCCAAACCAGACCTTTCTTGCTGGATATAATATCGGTGGAATTATCAACCTGCCGCCAGTGCTTTTACCAGGTCCAGCCAACGGGCTGGCTTTTGGCAGCACCGCCGCTACACTGCCCGGCCCTTTCCAAAAGATGGCTCAGATAACGCCGGCCGTTTTATATAACTCAACTGTTACACCTCAACCAGATATTATGCCTGGACGTGCTTCCTTGGTTACTTTGACGGGTGTCCAAGCTCCCTTCCCGCAATTAAATGAGTTTGCGTACGATTCCTTCCAGGCTTTGCGGGCGCAGGTCGCCAGGGAAACCGGCTGGGATGCCCTTGCCAGCCTTGAAAATGCTTATGTTCCTTTCACAACATCCCTTGATCCCGGTTTGGGTGAGGATTGGTTATATACAGGTCGGGCATTTACACTTAACCCATCGCAGATTCTGGCGAATTGGATGGCCATAGTTCGTGAAGATTTTGGTCAAGAGACCTATTGGCGAATCTACCTGCGCACTACGGCCCAGGACGGATCCCAGGGTGCTCCGCTTACACAAGTGCCCTGGGATTTTAGTGCCCGCACAGGTGATCCTGTAGCCTATGAGAATGGTGGACGCTTGGCAGACTCCATTCCATCCGGTTATTGGGTCGACCTGACCTCCCTTGCCATACAATATGGTTGGGAACGCCTTCCGGCCCTTACCGAATGGCGCACATATTATGCCGGGGCGCGCTTCAACGAATTGGCGTTTACGCAGGGCTTGGATTGGTACACCGCCATGAAGCAACTCTACTCACCCGAGTTCCTTGTTTCTCCTACGATGGTTATTCCGCCCACGTTCACGCCTACACGCACGCCGCTGTGGTATCGTTCACCTACACCCACTTCCACGCCAACGCCCCGCCCGACCTATACACCATGATCCATTTGCGCCTCCTCCTGCCGGTAACGTTGATCATCCTGTCAGGATGTGCGCCCACATCTGGATCTGTTCCGACGGTCCAGCTTATTTTATCCTCCCCAACGCCCAGTGCCATGCCTGCATTGTTTACCAATATCGTTCCAGAAGCCACTGAAACGATGTCTGTCGTGAAAACTTCAACCCCCTTCCCACTAACTGAAGCGCCGGCTCCACTTCCTACGGCTACTCCCGGTGCAATGCAACTATTTTTCCCCACAGTCATTCCAGTGCAAGGCGCGGAATATCGGCCCCCACTTTATCCAATTCCCTGGTCGCTTTCTCCTTTCGATCATTTCTATTTTGCTGCCCCTATTGCTGCGGCTTATCCCGGTGAACCGGAATGGGATTATCCCTACGGTGGTGTCTTCTTCGGCCCAAATATTATTCATACCGGAGTAGACCTGCCTGCCCCGCGCGGGACCGATGTCCTGGCAGCCGGCCCCGGAACTATAGTTTGGGCTGGAATTGGCCTTTACTCAGGATCATCCAGCAGTATTAATGATCCTTATGGAATAGCTGTCGCCATTCGGCATGACTTTGGGTATCATGATCAACAACTTTATACAATTTATGCCCACATGGAGGAGGTCGATGTGGTGGTGGGGCAATGGGTAAACACTGGCGCGATAATAGGTAAAGTGGGCAGTACCGGAAACACCACCGGCCCGCACCTCCATTT
>Ga0182027_10015551_pt1 | contig 10456 bp, 7 predicted proteins | sample 712E1DmetaG_FD_121300 | JGI IMG/M metagenome (GOLD analysis project Ga0182027, IMG submission 121300) | Permafrost microbial communities from Stordalen Mire, Sweden - 712E1D metaG (Illumina Assembly) | ecosystem: Environmental > Terrestrial > Soil > Wetlands > Permafrost | place: Sweden... | reverse complement strand
TCCGCGGTCGGCCTGCCACCTCGCCACCGCCTCGGCAACGTTGGGAGAACCGGATTCGGCGACCGGTTGCAGCGAGGGCACGTCGGCGTCCGGCTTGTTGTTGCTCCGACTGTTCCGGGGCGGACCGAGCAGCCTCCCGTCATCAGTCAACACAAACATCATCCCGCGCGGCGAGGGCTGCGCCGACATCGTGAACTTGGCGATCTCGTCCAGGGGCAAGTTGTAGGTAACGATCAGGATTTCGCCAGACGGGTCGCGCGCGGCCACGGCGGCGGAAATGCCGGGTCCCTTCGCGGTGTAGAGCGGGTAGACATCAGTCCACGCCACCAAGTTCGATGCGGCGGCCTGCGCCTCGGGCAGGGTTTGATCGCGAAACGCCGCCATGGCCACCCTGTACCAGGGTCTTTGCCGACCGTCGTAGCCGGACAGAGACAGATCCCATTTCTGCACAAGCTGTCGCCCGGCGTCCTCCCACAGCGCCCAGCGACTGGTTTCACCCCACTCGGCGGGCCGGAAATCCCGCGTGAGGAATTGCAGACGGCTTGGGTCGGGCGCCGGCAGCCGGTCCGACATGGGGCTGAGCAGTGCGGATCGACGTATGGGTTCACTGTAGCGCTCCACGAGGAAATGCCCGCCCTTCTGATCGGCGAGCATCATGGAATCGACCTTGGGAAGCGAAAAGAGTCCAGGAATCAGCAAAGCCCGTCGAGCGTCAGCGTCCTTGGACGAAAAATGTCCCTGCCGGATCGCTGCGTAGTCTTCGATCATTTTCTGCCGGATGGGATCGAACAGATCGTCAAGCCGGAACTCCGTATCTCGCCCCAACGCGAACATCAGGGATCCAGCAACGTCGCGTGCCAGGCGGGCCGTGCCGAGGAGCGACGCCGTCAACAAGCTGCCCAAGACCAGCAACACGAGGAGCGCAAAGGCAAACAGCAGCCCGGCCCGAATGCTGATCACTCGGCGCGGTGGGCTTTGCTCAGATGGGACCTGTTCTCGCGTCATCGTTGGACCGGTGGCGTCCAAAACCACATCCGCGGAATTGTCGCACGAATTCAGCAAGGTGAGTGGTTTGGAATTGCACGCTGCCAACATCGGCCGCTGCATCGGGGCCGAAAAATCCGCATACTGTGATGGTTGGATCGATCAGCGCGGCAACCTGCGCCCGAGCGCATGTACGCTGGGCGCAGTCGAAGCTAGCTGAGCGGCCTGGCTAGCTTGACGTGGTCGAGTAGCTGTTCGTCACGAAGGCCTGGGTGGAGTTTACGTCCGACGTGATCTGGAAACCGAACTGCACCTGATCGAGGGTCCAATTGGATGTGAAAACCCCATATTGTGGAGGGGGGTTGGCGATTATCCAGAGCAGGATGGCCTTGATGTCCACGCTGCCCGAGTTGGCGTTGCTGGTGCGTACGAACGTGACTATGGCATGGCCGCCGGTGGTGCCGGAGTAGACGTTCCAGGTGTGGCCACCCACTGCGACGTTGGTCTGGTCAGCCACCGGACCAGACGGGCTGCTCGCAGACGCATACGGCTGCACCGGCCCATTCTGATTCATCCACAGCATGATCTCGACGCGGGGCGGGGACGGCGCGACGGTGTTGTTCTTGACGAATATGTCGTAGGCGGTTTCCCAGGATCCACTGCTGGGCACGCTCACGTCGAAGCTGCTGCTGAAGCTGTTGATTGCCTTGATGGACTTGTTGGGCATCAACGAGACGTTGGCATAGGACTTGATGTTAGATGAATTGGCAGGCTGATTGGCAGCCAGTCCCCACTGGCCTGCCGTGTTGGCCCAGATGCACTGGGAGCCGGCGGTGCCTCCCCAGACGTTGTTGTTGTAGGTGAAGCCGGCGTTGGGCCATGAAGCGTACTGGTCGCACTTGCAGAAGGACGAGGTGAAGCCAGCGGGCGCGGCTCCTGGACAGCTGGTGGTGACAGGCCCGATGGTGCCACCTGAGCTGCTGGTGCCACCTGAGCTGCTGGTGCCACCTGAGCTGCTGGTGCCGCCTGAGCTGCTGGTGCCACCTGAGCTGGTCGTGCCACCCGAGCTAGTGGCGCCGCCCGAGTTGGCGGTTCCACCTGATCCCGTTGTTTCGCCCGAGTCAGTGGTGCCGCCTGACGTAGCGGTGCCACCCGAGCTGATGGTCCCTCCTAGGTCATAGTTGCCTCCCGAGCTGGTGGCACCGCCCAAAACAGTGGCTCCGCCCGAGCCGATAGTGCCGCCGATTTGAGACGCACCACCTGTTGCTGAACCGCCATCGGTGAGCACGCCGCCCGTCGCCGGTGCGTCGATTCCGCCGTCGCGGGGACCAGCGCTCGTATCGAAAGACACACCTCCTGTGGCCACGCTTCCACCCGCGAAGATCGTTCCGCCTGTGTCAAACCTGCCTGCAGTGGTCGCAACCCCCGCCGTGCTGGTCATGCCGCCGGTCACGGTCGTACCGCTGGTCGAGGTGAACCCGCCTGACGCAATTCCGCCGGTCGACAGCGCACCACCCATGCTGGTTGTGCCGCCATTGTTCGTGGCTCCTCCTTGTCCGGACGAGCCTCCAGTGATCGAAGGTGCCGGGGTCAGCTCGGAACAGCCCGATGCGAACGCGATTGCCAGGACGAAGGACAGGGACAGACCCATGGCCAAAACAGATACGTTCTTCATGATCGAATCCCTTCGCAATTGACGTTGCGCGCGTAGGTGCGGGGCCGCACCAAGACAGTGTAACACTGAAATGGCTATGACGATCTGCGAAGAGGCGTCTCACGGCCACGGTCTGCTACCGCCGTGGCGAACCTGCCGAATGGCTTTCCTTTCGCGGTGGTACGTGTTTGGATCGAAGACAGCAAAAATGGCGCTGCACAAGACACATCCCAGTCGCCAGGCGGTGGCCGAGCGACAAGCTCCTGTCGACGAATCGTCCTTCGCGGCGCCGGCCTGTCTCCTGGTCATCGTCTTCGCGGCCTGCGCCGCCTATCACAATAGTTTCTCCGGTCCCTTCGTATTCGACGACATTCCGGCTATCGTCGACAATCCATCCATCAGGCACCTGTGGCCCATCACTAGGGTCATGAGGCCTCCGCTGCTTTCGGCCGGTGCGAACGGCAGGCCACTAGTCAACCTGTCCTTGGCCGTCAACTATGCCGTGGGCGGAACCAGCGTCACTGGATATCACGTCGTCAACCTCCTGCTTCACGTCACGGTTGCGCTGGTACTCTTCAGCCTGGTATTGCGAACATTGCGGCTGCCATCGCTGAAAGGCCGGTTCGAAGGCAAAGCGCGGCCCATTGCACTCGCGACAACCCTGCTTTGGACAGTTCATCCACTGCTGACGGAGTCGGTCACGTCTGTGATCCAGCGCAACGAATTGATCGTTGGTCTCTTCTACCTGCTCACACTCTACGGCGTGCTTCGTTCATGCGACTCAGCCAAGAAATCCTTCTGGTACGCATTTGCTATCACAACCTGCCTGCTTGGAATGGCGAGTAAAGAGGTCATGGCCACTGCGCCGGTCATGGTGTTGCTATACGACAGGGCACTGCTTTCAGGTTCCCTCAAACAGGCATTGAGGCAACGGTGGAGGCTGTATCTCGGCCTGGCAGCGACCTGGTCGTTGCTGGCGCTGCTCATCTCCTCCCACAGCGACAGAAACGAAACCGTTGGGTTCGGGCACGGAGTGGAGTGGTGGGCCTATGCTCTGACCCAGTGCCAGGCCATCGTTCGCTACCTCAGTCTGGCGGTTTGGCCGCGGGGCCTAATATTCGACTACGGCACTGAGGTGGTCAAGGAATTCACTGCCGTGTGGCCTCATGTAGCCATTATCCTGGTCTTGCTCGGGGCAACGGCGTACGCAACGATCCGCCGGCCAAAGCTGGGATTTGCAGGCTGTTGGTTCTTTGGCATTCTCGCGCCGAGTTCCAGCATCATTCCGCTGACCACGCAAACCATTGCGGAGCATCGAATGTACTTGCCGCTGATTCCCGTGGTCGCCATTGCGACGGTGGGACTTTTCGCCAAGGCGAATAGGAATACCGGATTGGCAGCGGTTGCTCTCGTTGCAACGTTGCTCGGCTGGAGTACCGTGCGGCGCAATCAAGTCTACAAGAGTGCCATCAGTCTATGGGGTGACACGGTTGGCAAGCGTCCCGGCAATGCCCGGGCCTACAACGATCTGGGAAATGCGCTGGACGCCGCTGGAAGGCGATCGGAAGCGTTGGCAAACTACGATAGGGCGCTGCAACTGAAGCCTGACTACGCAAAAGCATACTACAACAAGGCCGACTCGCTCTTGAAGATGGGGCAGGCATCTGCGGCAATCGAGCTGTTCGACCGAGCGTTGCGCATTGACCCGAATTACTTCAAGGCGCTCAGAGGGAAGGGAGATGCGCTGGTGAAGGCAGGGCAGGGCGATGCTGCAATTCCACTGTACCAGGAGGCGCTCAAGCTGCAGCCGGATGATGCCGATGCGGCCCGCAGCCTTGGGATCGCCCTGGTAGGTGCAGGACGAGGTTCAGAGGCAATCGAGCGCTTTGAAGCCGCCCTGCGTGTCGATCCTCGGGACGCTAGGTTGCACAGCAACCTCGGCTATGCGTATGCGAAAGTCGGCCGGGTTGAATTGGCTGTGTCGCATTTTGCGGCGGCGATGCGACTGGAGCCCGATTCCGCGGAGGCACATGGCAATTATGCGGTCGCGCTGGAACGGGCGGGGCGACGGACCGATGCGATTGGCGAGTACTGGCAAGTGCTCATGCTCAAGCCCGATGATGCCGTTGCCTACTACAGCCTGGGAAACGCATACGCGCAGAGTGGAGAGTTGTTGCGGGCTGTCGCCGCATACGAAGGGGCATTGAAGTATCGGACTGAGTATCCAGAGGCGCACAACAATCTTGGTACGGTTCTGCGTCGACTAGGGCGCATCGCAGAGGCTCGCGAGCAATATCGTCTGGCGCTGCAGTATCGACCCGACTATCCCCAGGCGCAGCGCAACCTGGCGGCCATGGTCGGCTCTCAGGATGTGCCGGCGACTCAGAACTAGCGCACTCGTCCGTCCATCATCGGCCACGCCGATTTGTATGTCGGAGGCATAAAGATTGGCGCAGGTGTTGCGCGAATGAGGTCACGCTGACGGGGCACGCGAACCCGGTGTGACGGTGACGAGGTACTACGGCGAACCACTTCCGCTCAGCAGGCATCTGAATAAGTGAGGGCCCCGCAAGAGAAGCAGGGCGGGAGGTGCTCCATGTTGGCTCAATTCATCATGATGACGCTGGCCCAGGCCGATGTGCCGTCGATGCTGGAATCGTGGGATATTCCCAGTTTTGAGGTGGTGGACGAGACGCCCAAGGTATTCCTGGTTTCGCGCGACCAGAAGCGCGACTGTCCGCAGCTTGGGGCGGTGTGCGTGGCGGGCGGAAGCGCCACGATTGTTGGCGTGGAGTTTTCGCAGGATCAGCCACCGGTGACGGTCCTGGCTCGCGGCACCCAGGTTGCGGCAAAGGCGGGCCTGGGCACTGCAGGCAGCGACCAAGCTTGGCAAGTCGAGATGGTGGCGCGGTTCAAGGCGCGATCGAATAGTGGGCCGATAATTGTCGCTGTGTTCGATCGCAACGATCCCGAGAGCATCGCGCGCAAGGAGGCCAAGGCGTTCTGGAACGTGACTATGAATCCGGGCCACGACTTGGGCATGCGCTTCTTGCTTTCGCCAGACGATGGCTTCGAGCCGTCGCACACCTATCTGGTGCGCGTGGTACAGACGCAAGGCGTGCGCGATCGGGTGCTGGCCGAGGGTAACGTTCACTTGGAGTGATTGAACAAGGGAGGCTTCCATGTACCTAGTAGCGGGAGTATCTGGAAAGACAGGCGCCGCGGCTGCGACGGCGCTGCTGGAAAAGGGACAGCCGGTGCGTGTGCTCGTGCGCAGCGAAGACAAGGGTCGAGCTTGGCGGGAAAAGGGTGCAGAGGTCGAGGTGGCCTCGCTTGACGATGCAGCGGGACTGACGCGGGCGATGACAGGCGTCAAGGGTGCGTATCTGCTGGTCCCGCCCGACCTGGCTGCGACTGACTTCATGGCGCGCGGCCGGCGCTTCTTGGGGGCTATGTCCGAGGCGCTAGGTACCGCCCGTGTGCCTCATGTCGTGTTCCTGTCGTCGATCGGTGCGCAACTTGCGAAAGGGACAGGTCCAGTGGTGATACTCCACGAGGGAGAGAGGCGTCTGGCTGGTTTGCGTGACACGCGCGTGACCTTTATCCGCGCGGCCTATTTCATGGAGAACATAGGTTCCATGATTTCGGTGGCGCGCGGTCAGGGCGTTCTGCCGTGCTTGTTCGATCCGAGCCACCGCATTTCCATGATTGCCACGGCTGACATTGGCCGTACCGCTGCTCAGGTTCTTCTGGAGCCGCCTGTGCACAACGAGGTTGTCGAACTCGAGGCTCTGCGGGAATCGAGCTACGCCGACGCTGCTCGCATCCTAGCCAGGTTGCTGGGCCGGCCGGTCGAGGCGGTGCGCGTGCCCCATGAGGGTGTGGTCCCGGCATTGCTACAAGCTGGGTTTTCCGAGCACGTGGCGGGACTTTTCCAGGAGATGGCGCACGCCCTGGACACAGGCGCCATGAGCTTCTCAAACGGCGACGCCAGGCACGTCCGCGGGCCCACCACGCTGGAGAATGTGCTGGCCAAGCTGGTCTGATTGGGAAGACTGCTCGACTCGCGGGCGCCCAACTGACAATGGCCTGGGCGGGGCGCGATGCTATAGACTGCGCCCATGAACCTATTCGTTCCCGGGCGTATATGCCTATTCGGCGAGCACAGCGACTGGGCGGGCGGCTACCGGCGCATCAACGCCGAAATAGAAAAGGGACACGCGCTCATCGTTGGTACCAATCAGGGCGTGTATGCCGAGGTCAAGCCGCACCCGACCAAGCTCATCTTCCGCGCCACGCTCAACGACGGCACTGCCATGCCGCCATGGGAAGTTCCCATGGAACGAAACGCCTTGCTCGATCAAGTCCAGCGGGGCGGCTTCTTCAGCTATGTGGCCGGCGTCGCCTATCAGCTCATGACCCACTACCGGGTCAGAGGCCTGGAAATCGACAACTACCGCACTGACTTGCCCATCAAGAAAGGCCTCTCGTCCAGCGCAGCGGTGTGCGTGCTGGTGGCCCGCGCCTTCAACCGGACCTACGACCTCAAGATGACAACCAGGGGCGAGATGGAGCTCGCCTACGACGGCGAGATCAGCACGCTTTCCCGATGCGGCCGGCTCGATCAGGGTTGCGCCTACGGCAACCGGCCCGTCGAGATGACCTTCGACGGCGATCAGCTCGACGTGAGCGAGCTTTCCACGCCGTCCCCACTCCACTACATCATCGTCGACCTCAAAGCGGGCAAGGACACTCGCGAGATCCTGCAGGGGCTCAACCGTTGCTATCCCTTTGCCCAAACCGAAATGCAGCGGGCTGTTCAAACGTACCTCGGCCCCGTCAACCGCAGGATCGTGACCCAGGCGGCTGAAGCGCTCAAGCAAGGCGACGCACAACGGCTGGGCGCGCTCATGACTGAAGCGCAGGAGCTATTCGACAAGAATCTGCAGCCGGCCTGTCCGTCGCAGTTGACCGCCCCGGTGCTGCACAAGCTGCTCGATCATGCGCCGCTGAGACCGTATCTGTACGGCGGCAAAGGGGTTGGCTCGCAGGGCGACGGCACGGCCCAGCTGCTTGCGAAGGACGACGATTGTCGGAAGAAGGCAATGGCGATCATCGAGCGCGATCTCGGCATGTCGTGCCTGGAACTGACCCTTCAGCCCGCCCGGCGCGTACGCAAAGCAGTCATTCCGGCGGCTGGGTTCGGTACGCGGCTGTTCCCTGCCACCAAGGCTGTGAAGAAAGAGCTGTTTCCAGTTATCGACTCCAGTGGGCGAGCCAAGCCGGCCATTCTGGCCATTGTCGAGGAAGCGATTTCGGCAGGGATCGAACAAGTCGCCATCCTCGTACAAAGCCAGGACCGAGAACTGTTCGAGGAGATCTTCTGCACACCGCCGCGGGTAGAGAATTTCAACAAACTTCCCAAAGAGAGCCAGAAGTACTCCGAGTACCTAATGGACGTAGGTCACCGGATCACTTTTCTGTCGCAAAACGTGCAGGACGGCTTTGGCCACGCGGTCTACTGTGCGCGAGACTGGGTTGGCGACGAGCCCTTCCTTCTGTTGCTGGGTGACCACCTTTGCGTATCCGACAGCGACACTCCATGCAGCCGGCAGCTGCTCGACGCCTATGAGCTGACGGGTCAGAGTGTGGTCGGGCTCAAGGAAACACCCCAGGACGAGGTACACCATTTCGGATGCGCCACTGGAGTGTGGGCCACCGGGGAGGGATTGCTCGCGCTCACGGAATTCGCCGAGAAGCCCGATCTGGAATACGCGCGCGAGCACCTTCGCGTCGAGGGCATAGCGGAGAACGCGTTCCTCACCGTGTTCGGACAGTACGTGCTGTCGCCGAAGATCTTTGGCTATTTGGAAGAGAACATCAAGCGCAACATACGGGAGCGGGGCGAGTTTCAGCTCACTTCGTGTCTCGATCGCCAGCGCAAAGAGGACGGCCTATACGGCTACATTGTGAAGGGACGCCGTTTTGATATCGGCAGTCCCGATGCGTACTTGGATTCGCTCATCGAGTTCAGGAAATAGACGATTCCCGACGCGCAGAACGCGGGGTGAAGAGTTGGCAAGACTCCTAACCACGCGTTCGCAACGGATCAGATCGGGCTGATGGAACCGGCGAGTTACTGGCAAGCAGCGCAGGTGAGCCTACCGGTCGTACCGCAGGTGCAAGCGCGCGTTCCTGTCGCGCCTGCGCCCGTCGTGCAGGTTGCCGAGCAACCGGCCGTGCACGTCATGGTGGGGTAGCAAGCTGCAACGGCGCCGCCGTCGCCGGCCGTGGGACCGCCGCCCGTGGAGCAGGCAGCGCAGGTGAGCGTGCCGCTCGCGCCACATGCGCAGCTGCGCGTACCCGCACCGCCCGGACCGCCGCAGGTTCCGGTGCAGTCAGCGGTGCAGGTCATGTTGGGGAAGCAGGCAACGGGTCCAGTGCCGCCGTCGCCGGCTGTAGGACCGCCACCGCCGCAACCCGTGCAGGTGAGCCTGCCGTTGGCGCCGCAGGTACAGGTCTCGGTTCCGCCGGCTGCGCCTGGGCAAGTGCCGGTGCAGTCAGCGGTGCAAGCCGCGTTGTTGCGGCAGATGGCAGGCGGAGCACCGCCGTCGCCGGCCGTGGGACCGCCACCGCCGCAGCCCGTGCAGGTGAGCCTGCCGTTGGCGCCGCAGGTGCAGGTTTCGGTTCCGCCGGCTGCGCCTGGGCAAGTGCCAGTGCAGTCAGCGGTGCAAGTCATGTTGCGGAAGCAGGCAGCGGGTCCAGTGCCACCGTCCCCGGTTCCGCCGCCGGTCGAGCAGGACGCGCAGGTGAGCCGGCCGTTCGCGCCACATGTGCAGTCACGCGTACCAGTTCCGTTGGGACCGCAGGTCGCGGTGCAGTCAGCGGTGCAAGTCATGCCATTGCCGCAAGCTTGCGGCGCCGCGGCGTCCGCTTGCGGAGGCGTGGTCGTGTTGCCACCCGTGACGGTTGTGTTGCCACCAGTGACAATCGTGCTGCCACCGTTGGAAGTCGCGCCTCCGCTGAATCCTCCGGTCTCAATTGTGGATCCGCCTGTGTTGGTCGCGATGGAGCCACCATTGCCGCTGGTAGTGCCGCCCGCGGACTGTCCGGCATTGGCCGCGCCATCGTTGCTTGGGGAAATGCCGCTCGAACCGCAGCCAATTCCCATTACGCCAAAGATCATCGCCGATACTGACAGGACTCCCCATGTTCCAGACTGGGTGCGCTTCATTGATGCCCCCTGTGGTGAAAGTTGTAAATTCAAGACGATTAGGGGCGCACCCTTGGCACGACCATCAATTATTCGTGCCCGGGCCGCTCCACGGTACGGCCCTTTCTGACTGTTCTCCGATGAACCGGCGCTGGTCGCTAGGGAAACTGGCCAGCGGCAGCCAATAGATCGAGGCGGGCCTGGCGGACGTTGTCTTCGGCGATGACTGCACCTGTGTCGGCGTCGTGCGCGCGGCGTTCGGCGTCGATGACTTCCAGGTTGGAGGTGGCGCCAGCCCGATAGGCCTGGCTGGCTAGGTCAAGCGCCTCGCGTGCCAGCCGGGCGGCGCTGGACGCGGACTGCATGGCCTCGTCTGCGCGGCTGACCTCCTCGACCGCGATCCGGATGTCGGAGCGGGTCTGGCGTAGCAGGGCGTCGTACTGGCTGCGCGCCTCGTCGAGGAGCGCGGCCCGTTCCTTGTTTTGAGCCCAGCGGATGCCGCCCTCGAAGAACGGCACCGTCAGCACCAGCATGGCCTGCCACCCGGTCTCGGGCACCGTGAGGCTCGGCGGGTTCTGATAGAAGGGCATGAACTGACCCAGGAG
>Ga0182027_10015549_pt1 | contig 10457 bp, 5 predicted proteins | sample 712E1DmetaG_FD_121300 | JGI IMG/M metagenome (GOLD analysis project Ga0182027, IMG submission 121300) | Permafrost microbial communities from Stordalen Mire, Sweden - 712E1D metaG (Illumina Assembly) | ecosystem: Environmental > Terrestrial > Soil > Wetlands > Permafrost | place: Sweden... | reverse complement strand
CGGGCGCCGCCCTCGATCGACATGTTGCAGACCGTCATCCGCTCTTCCATCGACAGGGCGCGGATGGCGCTCCCGGTGTACTCGAAGACGTGGCCGGTTCCGCCGCCGATCCCGATGCGGGCGATCAGGGCCAGGATGATGTCCTTGGCTCCGACCCCCGGCTGGAGGCGGCCCGTGACTTCGACCTTGAACGTCTTCGGCTTGCGCTGGAGCAGCGTCTGCGTGGCCAGGACCATCTCGATCTCGCTCGTCCCGATGCCGAACGCTAGCGCGCCGAAGGCGCCGTGAGTGGCCGTGTGGGAGTCGCCGCAGACGATGGTCATGCCCGGCTGCGTCAGCCCCAACTCCGGGCCGATCACGTGGACGATGCCGCGCGTCGGGCTGCCCTTGCCGTGGAACGGGATGCGGAACTCGCGGCAGTTCTCGTCGATCTGGCGGAGCTGCTTGGCGGCCAGCTCATCGGCGATCGGGATGGACGGGTCGAGCGTCGGGATCGAATGGTCAGCGGTGGCGACGGTCTGGCCGGGCTTTCGAACCCTGAGGCCGCGCTCGCGCAGGCCGGTGAATGCCTGCGGGCTGGTGACCTCGTGGACGAGATGTAGATCGATCGCGAGGATTGCCGGCGCGCCGGGGTCGGACGCCACCACGTGGTCGTCCCAGATCTTCTCCAGGATGGTGCGCGGTTTCTCAGCCATGGTTCCACTCGCGTTCGATTGCCCCGCCTCACAGCGGACGGGGGCCATCGAGGTTACCAGATGAAGGCAAACGGGGGCCGAGCCGTGGGTCGCGCGAGCCGCGCGGATGCCCGAGCCACGCGAATCTCCTCAACACGCATGGAGTGAGTAGTAAGTGGGGCTGCCGGCCCGACTCCGGCACCCCGAGAGCCCCGGTGAGCATCGGTTAGCCGTGAGCGGCTGACGACGGTTCATCAGGGGCCGAATCCGCACGGCCGATCGGCCGCGCCTCGACTCGCGGCCTCGCCGGCCGTACTTTGCACTCTCCCCATGCGTAATGAGGAATTGCGGGCGGTCCGGGCCGTTCGAGCTGGGTCGCTCGCCCGGGTCGCTCGTCCGGCTCGGCGCGGCCGCCCACGCCGCCCCGACGCCCGGCTCAGTCCAGCTCGAGCGACGCCCGCAGGCGGATATCGCGGGAGGAGGCGCCGACCAGGATCTCGAAGCGGCCGGGCTCGATGCGCCAGCCGGTGCCGGTCTCGTCCCAGTAGGCCAGGTCGCGATCCTGCAGGGCGAAGGAGACGTCGATGCTTTCGCCGGGCGCCAGGTGCACGGCGGTGAAGCCCTTGAGTTCGCGCGGCGGGCGTGGGACCGACGACTCTAGATCGGCGACGTAGACCTGGACGACTTCCTTGCCGGGGCGGCTACCCACGTTGCGCAGCCGAACGCGCAGCTGGGCCGAGTCGCCCGCGGGCAGGCCGTCGGCCGTGACCTCCAGCGACTCGAATTCGATGCGGGTGTAGCCCAGGCCATGGCCGAAGCAGAACCGCGGCTCGATCCCCTCGGCGTCGAAGTGGCGGTAGCCGAGGTTGACGCCTTCCGTGTAGACCAGCTGCTCCCGCTCGCCCGGCGTGGTGCTGAACGCAGGGTAGTCGGACTCGCGGGCGGCGATCGTGAAGGGCAGGCGGCCGCCCGGCTCCGATCGGCCGAGCAGGACGTCGGCGAGGGCGTTGCCGAACTCCTGGCCCGGCAGCCACGCGTACAGGACGGCGGCGACGCGATCCGCCCAGGGCAGATCCATCGGGCAGCCGGCGTTGACGACGACGACGGTCCTGGGGTTGGCCGCGGCCACGCGCTCGACGAGCTCGTTCTGGCGGCCGGGGAGAGTGGCGGTCGTGCGGTCGCGGCCCTCGGATTCCCAGGCCTCGTCGTTGCCGACGACGACGATCGCCACGTCGGCCGAGGCGGCCGCGGCGACGGCCCGCTCCAGCTGGTCACTCGCCTGTGGGGACCGGCAGCCGATTTTCAGCTGGTGCGGGGAGTGTGTCGCCGAATGAAGCTCGGCCACGATCAGGACTGGCTCGCCGGCCCGGAGTTCGAACGTGCCGCCATCCTGGCTGCTTTCGAACAGGGCCGTCGGAATGTCGGCCGCGGGCCGGGCGTCCCACAGGTCGACCGCGACGACACCGTCAACGCGCAGGCGACGGCTGCCGAAGCCGCGCAGCTCGATGTCATGCGGGCCGCTCTCCGTCGGGGTGAGCCAGCCCGACATGCGGACGGCGAAGTCGTCCTCCTCCACTCCCCTGGGCAGATCGCCGGACACGTGCAACTCGCTCGAGTCGACATGCCAGCTGGCTACCGGATCGCCGGCCGGCTCCTGGCCGCGGAAGAACTCGACGGTGAGGCCGGGCTGGCCGTGGAGGTCGTGCACGTCCATCGCGGTCAGGGGCGGCAGAAACCGGTCGATGCGGCAGCCCGGTTCGTGGATGATCTCCACTCCCGGAAGCGCGGCCCGCAGCCCCTCGATCGGGGTCACGATGGGCGGGGCGGCGATGTGCGCGGCTCCGCCTCCCTGTGCGCAGGGCTTGGCCGCATTGGGCCCGATGACCGCCAGCTTGCGGATGCCGGCCGGCGCGAGCGGCAGCGTCCCGTCGTTGGCCAGCAGCGCGAACGACTCGGCGGCGGCGCGGCGAACCAGCGCGGAGGCTCGCGTGTCGGAAAGGTGCCAGGGCTTCGCGGGATCCAGCGGCGCGCCGTCGCCGAGGCCGGGGCCGGCGAGCGGCCGCGCGCCCGCGCCCTCGGCGCCCTCGGCGCCCGCGCCACCCTCGACGCGATCCGCGGCCAGCGCCCCGACGCGCGCCGCGAGGAGCAGCATCCGGCGCGCCTTGTCGTCCAGGACGGCCTCGCTCACCTCGCCCCGACGAACCGCCCCGGCCAGCCCCGGGCCGAAGAAGCGGGGCGGCCCGGGCATCTCCAGGTCGAGTCCGGCGACGGCACCGGCGACGGTGTCGTCGGCGCCGTGCCAGTCGGACATCAGCACGCCGTCCCAACCCCACTCGCCCTTGAGGATCTCGCCGACGAGATGGTCGTGGTCCACGCAATGGATTCCGTTCACGAGGTTGTACGCGGCCATGATCGACCACGCCCCGGCGTTCGCGGCGGCCTCGAACGGGACCAGGTAGACCTCGCGCAGGGTCCTCTCGTCGACCCGGCAGTCGACCGACGTTCGATGGGTCTCGGAATCGTTGGCGACGTAATGCTTGGGCGTGGCGGCCACCCCGGCCGACTGCATCCCCTCGACGTAGGCGGCCCCGAGCATGGCGGCCAGCACGGGATCCTCCGAGTAGGCCTCGAAGTCCCGGCCGCCCAGCGGTGAGCGGACCAGGTTGAGCACCGGCCCGAGCATGTAGCGGACGCCGGCCCGCTTCGCCTCCGCGCCGATCCGGGCTGCGACCTCCCGCACCATATCGACGTCCCAGGTCGCGCCGAGGGCGGTGCCGCACGGCGTGCAGGTGGCGGTCGAGCCGGCCGGTAAGGTCACCCCGCGGACGCCGTTCGGGCCGTCCAGCGTGACCATCGGCTCCAGGCCGATCGAGGGCGCGCCGCGGGCGTGCCAGGTGTCGATCCCAGCGGTCAGCCCGGCCTTCTCCTCGATGTCGAGGGCCCGGAGGAGCTCGTCCAGGCGTTCGGGGCTGATCGGGCTATCGGGGGCGTGGCGGTCGACCTGCATGTCTTGTCCTTGTGGGGGCTCCGGCGTGCTGAAATCGTAGCCCAGCCACAGAAGGGGTGGTCGCCGCCGCGGTCGTGGCCTAACCTTGGCGGCGTCCAGCGGACGCAGGAAAGGGGCGGGGCATGGCGACGGCGAAGGAAGTGGCGGGCAACGGCGGAGCTGCCGGAGAGAAGCCGGGTCCGGAGGCGGGAAGCGCGCGCCGCGAGGGCAATCACTCGGACGCCGCGCCAGAAGCCCCGAAAGGCGCCTGGGGTAAGGGCCTGCCCGCGTACCCGGACTGGATGGAGCCGTACCTGCCGGCGCTTCACGATGGCTTCAATGCGATGAACAAGTACGTCAGCGTGCCTGCGCTCAAGGCCGGCCTGGGCAGGTACATGTCGAACCCGCTGACGGGTTACCTGATGATCCTTCGGACTCGCGGCCGCAAGAGCGGGCAGATGCGCGACGCCCCGCTCGGCTACGCGATCGTCGGCGACGCCGTCTACTGCATGGCCGGCTTCGGGCGGCAGACCCACTGGTTCAAGAACATCCAGGCGGACCCGAAGGTCGAGGTCATCCTTCCCGCGCGCTCGTTCTCCGGGATTGCCGAAGAGGTCACGGACGACGCCGAACGCCTGCGCGTCCTGCCGCCGCTGCTGCGCAGCATGGGCGTGGTGGCCGGAGCCATGGGCATGGGCAACACCCGGCAGATGACGCCCCAGGAGATTTCGGCCAAGTGCGACGGACTCCCACTGGTGCGGATGCGGGCCACCGGCATCGCGGCGGGCCCCGAGGATCCGGGCGGCTGGTTCTGGGCCGTGCCCGTCGCAATCTCCGGCTGGTGGCTCGTGCGATGGATGCGGGGTCGCGGCCGCGCGCGCAAAGCCGGGCGGGCCGGGCGTTGAGCGGAGCCCGCCCCGTGCAACCCGAAGCCGGCGTCTTTGGCGCCGACCCGGCCCGTAGCCTTTTTGCTCGGGTCGCCTGCCTGATCGTGGCCGTCATCGGCTGGGCAAACCTGGCGATCCTGGGGCGAGCGATGCTGTCGAAAACGCCGCCCGAGGCCGGCTTCGATCTTCAGCTCCTGCTCGACGCCGGCAAGCGCGTGGCTGCGGGTGGTTCGCCGTACGACCCTAACGCGGTCGCGAACGGGCTCCAGGCTCGCGATCTCTTCTACTCCTACCCGCCGGTCGTGGCGCAGATCCTGGCGCCGATCTCGGGGCTGCCGACAGGGCTCGTCCTGACGGGCTGGTGCCTGGGCGCCGCAGCCGGCCTGGTCGCGATGGCTGCCCTCCTGCCGCGCTGGCCGATCGGTCGGCCCGCCCAGGCGCCCGCCGCCCTCTCTCTGGACGCTGCGCTGCTCACCCTCGCCGCGGCGCCGTTTTTCTTCCCGTTCGCTGTCGCGCTCCTGTTCGGCAACGTGGATGCCTGGTTCCCGCTCCTCTTCGGGGCCGTCGCGCTGACACTCGCGTCGGGTCGCGCCATTCCCTCGCGCATGACGTCGGCGGCCGGCGGCGTTGCCCTGGCCGTCGCCTCCGCGGTGAAGCTCCACCCGGCCACGGTCGCGGTCTGGCTCGCTGCCGAGCGGCCGGCGAGGCGCGGCTTCCGTGGGTCCGGCGCGATCGCGATCGGCGCGGCCGTCGCGGTGGGCGCCGCGATCCTGGCCTGGAGCCTCGTGGTTGGCGGCGCTGTCCCCTGGCGCGAGTACCTCGACTACCTGCGCGCGGGCGGAAATGCCGATCTCGCCTCGTCGGTCAACATCGGTCCGGCCAGCCAGCTCGCACTCCTGGCTGGCGACTCGAACCTGGCCCGCCCGCTCGCGGTCGTGTTCGGCGTGCTCGCGCTCGTTGCCACGGTCGCGACTGCCAGGCTCGTTCGAGACCCGCTGGAGAGCTTTGGCTGGGCGGTCGTGGCCTCGCTCGTGGTGCTGCCCGTGACCTGGTATCACTACCCCGTGGCACTGATCCCGGTCGCCCTGGCGGCCTGGACTCGCAGCCGCGGCACGCCGCGCGGGCGCCGTGTCACGTGGGGGTTGATGGCGGCCTTTCTCGTGAGCGACGCCGCGATCGTGCTGCCGGTGGCGATCTGGCTGGCCGTGGCGGTGCTGTTCGCCGCGGTTCGGTGGTCGCGCCCTCAACCGAACCTCGGGCCGGCACGTGAGGGCGAAGGGCCGCCGGCGCCGGCCCTTCCCGGTGCGATTGCGGCGCCGGTGCCCAGGTGATGCGGCTCCGATCCGAGTCCGGGCGCGGCGGCCGCTCCTCCCCAGATCGCACGCGCGACCGCATCGGCCGCCTGATCCGGAAGGCGCTGGCCGAACCGCCGCCCCCGCCTCCGCCCGGAGCCTATCTGGAACCTGGATTCCGGCGACGCTGGGTCGGATTCTTCCTGCCCGGCGCGTTCGTCTTCCTGTGGCTAATGACTTTCGTCGTCGGCTTCAACTGGCAGACGGTTGGCGTGGACGCCCGCATCTACTACCACGGCTCGGCCGCCTGGCTCGCGGGCGAGAACCCGTGGGCGGCGGGCGCGCTCCTGAACGGACGCGTGTTCAGCTATGCGGGCTTGCCGCCGACGGTAATCCTGCTGGCCCCGCTGGCGCTGCTGCCGGAGGAAGCGTTCGTCTGGCTGTGGCTGGCCCTGTCCCTGGCAGCGGCGATCGTGGCAGTTCGGGCCCTTCGCCTGCCGGTCGTCTGGATCGCGTATCCGCCTCTGCTCTACGGCGTCATCGCCGCAAATCCGCACGTGGTTCTTCTGGCGCTCCTCGTTGCCGGCGGAACGTGGGGCGGCGGCCTAGCTTCGGTCATCAAGATCGTCGCCGTCGCGCCACTCCTGGGCGAACGCCGGTGGCGGGCACTGCTGTTGGGGGCGGCGGCCATCGGCGCGTCGGTGCTGGTGTTTCCAGGGCTCTGGGCCTCCTTCCTGAATCAGGCCGGGACGGTCCAGAACACGATCAACGCCGAATCGAGTGGCGGTCTCAGCGCCTGGGGCAATCCTTCCCTGTTCATCGCCACGGCCATCTCGCTCGGCGTTCTGGCCCTGTTCGACGTTCGCGCCTCGGCATGGCTGGTCGTCCCGGCTCTCTTCCCGACGACGCAGTACTACTACGCGATGTTCGCCCTACCCGTCGACCCGTTCCTCGCGGCCGCCATGGCTTTCCCCGTGCCCTTGATGGCCCCGCTCGCGACCATCGGTTACGCGGCTCTTCGCGTTGGCCTCGTCGCGTGGCGGCGCTCAGGGCGTGCGAGCCCGCCCCGGCCTGAGGCGCTCGGCCGGTCCGAATAGAGCCCTGATCCGAATTCTCCAGACCCCGCCGCGGTACGGGCGGGCAACCCGCGGCTGCGCCGGCAGCACTCCGCGCCGGCGATCCAGGGCAACGCCGAATCGGCGAGCTCCGCGTTGCAGACCTACAATCCGACTCGCCGTCCCGCCAGAACGCCCGGCGGCGCGCCCGGTCGGGCGCCAGGAAGCCAGCAGGGAAGCCACATGTTCGATCGACTCGGCCGGCTGGTGCTCAGGCTCCGATTCGTGCTGATTGCCATCTGGGTGCTCGGTGCGATCGCGTTCGGGGTCCTGGGCCCGTCGCTGGCGAAGGTCGGGTCGGCCGACGAAACCAGCTTCCTGCCGAAGAACGCGGAGTCGCTGGCCGCGCTCAACGTTCTCGCGGCCGCCTTTCCGAAAGACTCGGCGCCGTCGACGGCGCTGATCGTCTTCTCCCGCCAGAGTGGCCTGACCGACGCGGACCGCGCCGCCATCGACGGCCTGAGCGCCTGGTTCGAAGGGACGAGTCGCCCGGCGGCCGTCCTGCGCTACGTCACCGCCGAGGGCACTCCCAGCCTGGCCACGATGTTCCGAAGCACGGATGGCGTGGTCGAGCTGGCCCAGGTGGATTTCGACTCGCCCTCGTTCCTGCCACGAACCAACTCCGCCGTCGACGCCATACGGGCTCATCTCGCCGCGCCGGGCGTGCTGCCTCCCGGGCTCGTGGCCCAGGTCAGCGGCCAGGCCGGGATCGGCCACGACTATCTGAACGCCATCCAGCAGGGCACGAATAGCACGACCCTGGTCACGATCGTGCTCGTGGTGGTGGTGCTGCTGCTCATCTACCGCGCGCCGCTGGCGGCCCTGGTGCCGCTGGCCACGATCGGCTGCGCCTTCCTCGTCTCGCGTGGCCTCCTCGGTTTCCTGGCCCAGGGTGGCTGGCAGCTCTCCTCCGTCCTCGACTCGTTCATCGTCGTGCTCGTCTTCGGTGTCGGCACGGACTACACCATCTTCCTGATATCGCGATTCCGAGAGGAATTGGGTCGCAACAGCCACGATGATGCGGTCCGCGTTACCGTCAGCCGTATCGGCGCCGTCATCACCGCCTCCGCGGCGACCGTCATCGTCGGCCTGAGCTCCATGATCGTCGCCAGCTTCGGCATGATCCAGACGACCGGCCCGGCCCTGGCCATCACGATCTTCATCACGCTGCTGGCCGGCCTGACTCTCACGCCGTCGCTGCTGGCGATCTTCGGCCGGCGGCTCTTCTGGCCGCGCCACGAGCAGACCAGGACTGCCGGCTCGGACGAGAAGGGTTTCTGGGCGGCGGTGGCCCGGCGGATCACGGACCGCCCGGGGCTGCTGGCCACGGTCGTCCTGGTCGCGCTGGCGGCGCCGCTCCTGGCGTTGCCCCAGCTCAAGGAGAACTTCAACGTCCTGGAGGAACTGCCGAGCAACGCCGAGTCGCGCGTGGGTTTCCAGATCCTGAGCCAGCACATGGCCGAAGGCCGGCTGATGCCGGTCAACGTGCTGGTCGAGGTGCCGGGCGGGAATCTGGCCAGCCCCGCGGAACTGACCCGCATCGGGCAGCTGGAGCAGAAGATCGCTGCGGCGCCGGATATCCAATCGGTGAGCAGCGTCGTCGACCCGACGGGCCAGGGCAAGGTTTCGGACACCCTGAAGCCCGCCGTCCAGCTGGCCTCGATGGCGCAGGCCTTCGCGCAGCCGCCGAGCACGGACATCAACGTCCAGCTGAGCGACGCCTCTCTGGCGGCGATCGAGTCCACGGTCTCGTACGTTGGCGGGCTGGCCGGGGCTTATCCGAAGGTGGCAGGCACGACCCTGACCGCCGCTGAGGCGGATCTGGCCACTCTCCAGCAGAGCGTCGTGAATGGGAGGAGCCAGGCCAACGCGGCCAACCAGCTCGGCGCCATCGTCGACCAGCTGCAGGCCGCCGCCTCGGTTGCCGCCTCCGGCTCGTCGGGCGACCTGGCGGCGCAGCTGGATCAGCTGAACACGTACCTGAACGAGCTCGGCGCGGCCGATCCGGCCCTGACCTCGACCGACGCCTACAAGGCGGCCCTGGCCGCCGTCCCGAACCTCGAGGCCAGCCAGGGCGCCGCTTCCTTCTTTTCGCTCCTGTCGGCTTTCCGCCAGATGCAGACCTGGTTCGAGGCCGAGCCGACCGCCTTCTACTTCAGCCCGACGACGGCGACGCCGACGGCCGAACAGCTGGCCGCCCAGCAGGCCACGGCCGCCGCCCGTGCTCGTCTCCCCGGGGAGTTGGGCCAGCTTGCCGCTGCGTTCGGCGCCGGTGACCTGTACGCGCCGCCCGATCTGGCGGCGGCCTACGTCTCCAGCGCCGGGAACGTGACCCAGCTGTATGTGACCACCACCACCAACCCGTACGACACGACGTCCTTCGACGCCGTTCGCTTGCTGCGGACGCTGATGGCCGGCCAGGCGGCCAGTTTCGGGCCGGGGGCCACGACGTACGTGGGCGGTGCGACCGCCGAGTACGCGGACGTCCAGTCCACGATCTCGTCCGACTTCCTGCGCGTCGCCGCGATCACGATCGTGGGCATCCTGATCGTCCTCGTGCTGCTGCTGCGGGCTCTCACTGCACCCGCTTACTTGGTTCTGACGGTTCTGCTGTCGTACTCGGCCAGCCTGAGCCTCTCGGCGTTTCTCATTCAGACCGTGTTCGGCCAGCCGGGGATCAATTACTTCATTCCGTTGATGGTCTTTGTCCTGCTGGTCGCCCTCGGCTCCGACTACAACATCTTCCTGATGTCGCGGGTCCGCGAGGAAAGCGCCGCTCGGCCGCTGCGGCAGGGGATCCGCGCCGCCTCCGCTCGAACCGGCACGGTCATCACCTCGGCCGGCCTGATCCTGGCCGGGACGTTCGGGGCGCTGATCACATCGCCGCTCCAGCTGCTCTTCCAGGTCGGGGTCACGGTTGGGCTGGGCGTCCTGATCGACACGTTCATCGTCCGGAGCTTGCTGGTCCCGGCCATCACCGCCTTCATCGGGGAGTGGGCCTGGTGGCCGTTCCGCCGGCGCGGGGCTGAACGGTAGGGCACGCGCCGCGACTGCGAGGCGACCAGCGGGGTCGATGCTGCCCAACCGGTGGGCAGAGCCCTTGACCGGGCTGCTCAGGCGGGGCCGATTACCCATCAGGTGGGCATATAGGATCAGCGCCGGCTGACGGCTGGGCCGTTGCGTCGGATATGCCCGGAATCTTGGGCACGTTCGACACCGGCGGGCGCCGTCGGATCCCCGGGAGTCGTTGCGGTCGGAGTTGCCCTGTTGGTGGGCAGAATCGACCGTCGTGGCGAACCTCCGCCGTCCGGTCACGTCGATATGCCCACCAGGTGGGCACCTCAGCCCCGCGTGAGCCCGAGATGCAGCATGGGTACGTCAATCCGGGCAGGATCGACTTGACCGACAGCGCGCCGGTGGCGGGCACCGCCAGGGCCGGGGCCCGAACCCGCGCCGCCCGGCGCCGCGCCGCCCGAACCCGTGCCCCCCAACGACGATCGGCT
>Ga0182027_10015547_pt1 | contig 10457 bp, 6 predicted proteins | sample 712E1DmetaG_FD_121300 | JGI IMG/M metagenome (GOLD analysis project Ga0182027, IMG submission 121300) | Permafrost microbial communities from Stordalen Mire, Sweden - 712E1D metaG (Illumina Assembly) | ecosystem: Environmental > Terrestrial > Soil > Wetlands > Permafrost | place: Sweden... | reverse complement strand
TGCAAGGACGTGGTGCTGATCATTGACGAGGCGCAAAATCTCACCGACGAACTGCTCGAACAGGTGCGGCTGTTGTCGAATCTCGAACTGGACAACCGCAAGCTGCTGCAAATCATTTTGATGGGGCAGCCGGAATTGCGCGCCCGGCTCGACAGCCCGCGCCTCCGGCAGTTGCGCCAGCGCATTACGGTGCGTTATCATCTCGCGCCGTTGAGCCGGGCCGAGGTGGTCCAATACATCAAGTACCGGCTCGAACTGGCCGGCGCCAACGGCGTGCCCCATTTTACCGGGCCGGCGTTCTGGAGGATTTTTGGCTACAGCCACGGCATTCCCCGGCTGGTCAATTCCATCTGTGACAAGGCGTTGCTCGCCGGTTTTGTGGAACACAGCGAAAACATCAACTACCGGCTGGTGGGCCGCGCCATCCGCGAACTTGAAGGACACATCCAGGCATAAGCCGGTTCACCGACGCGCTTGAACGCATCGAAGCTACGCGGCAAAAAAACTTCGGTGGTGTAGCGGCATCGTTTGCCTAAACGGAGCGCCGAGCACCGTCTCGGCAAGTTCGAATTGAAAGTCACCTTCGAGCCGAGACGATGCTCGGCGTTCCAAATCATATCACTATCTCCGGTGAGCCGCCCTTGCAAATGGCAAAGGCATCGTTTACAATCCGGCACGATTGCGGGCGATTTTCGCGTGAAAGAAATCTCGAAGAACACCATCAGGCCGGAGACTGCAGGTGGTTTTCGGCAAAAACCATTCCCTGGGTTCTGACCCGATGTGCTTGCACAAACCATTCGCCAGGTCGCCGCTGCTCGCCCGGGTCGCGCCTTTTGTCATTTTCCTTGTGCTGACGTTTTGTCAGGGGCAGTTCGGCGAGGCATCGCGCTACTGGTTTTATCTGGCCAAAACCCTGGTTGGCTTGTGGCTGATTTGGGCCATGCGCCCGTTTGTTTCCGAAATGCGCTGGGCGATGAGCTGGGAAGCGGTCGTGGTGGGGGTGGCTGTATTTGCCGCTTGGGTCGGCATCCCCGGGGAATGGTCAACGCAAAACTCGCTTTGGGCAAAATTCGGCTTGACCCATCCTTTGGGCGCGCCACTAAAAACCTGGAACCCAAATGCACAATTGGGTGATGGTTCGGCGCTCGCGTGGCTCTTCATTGTCACGCGAATTCTGGGTTCAACCTTCATTGTCCCACCACTGGAGGAGGTTTTTTACCGTTCTTTTTTATATCGCTACATCGCCAAACCGGATTTCGAAGCCGTCCCGCTCAATTATTTTTCCTGGACGCCGTTTCTAGCCACCGCCGCTGTGTTCGGGTTTTCCCACAACGAATGGCTGGCGGCCATTTTGTGCGGCGCGGCTTATCAATGGCTGGTGATTCGCAAAAACCGGCTCGGCGATGCGATGACCGCGCACGCAATCACGAATTTTCTGCTCGGCTTATGGGTCGTTTGGCGAGGCGCATGGCATTTTTGGTGATCTGGGGAGGGGCGTGCAGCCTTGAGACTGTTTCAAAAAGACCCCATTTTATGGTAGCAGCCGACGTGAGCCGGCTCAGGCTTCAGGATTTCACGGGAGATCAGAGCGGACTGACGTCCGCTGCTACAAGTTTTGGATTACTTCACTTCGATGTTGATGTAATTGCGTTCCAGCGTGCTGCCCTCCGCCTGCGCGAGGTTGACGATCGCTTCGTAGTAATTGGCCAACGAGCGGATTTCCTGCCCGCGGTCGGCGGTGAGCGTGTTTTGGAGTTGCAGGACGGTGAAGGTGGTGCTTTTGCCGACGGCGTATTTTTTCTGCTCGGCGTCAAGCGCGGCCTCGGCATAAATGCGCGCCTGCCGTGTGGCCCCCACACTTTCATAGGCGGATTGGGCGTTCTTGATGGCGTTGTCAATCTGCACCATGACGTTCTGTTCAAACTGTTTGAGGGTGAGCAGAAGCTGCTGCAACGTCGCCTTGTCCGATTTGGCGGTATTGCGCGCCCTGGCATTGCTGAGCGGGACGGAAAGTTGCGCGCCGTAGCTGTAAAAGGGCCTGTCGCCTTCATGGTACTGGTTTAAAGCATCGCTGAATTCCCTGCCGGTACCGTTGAAACCGTAGGTGCCGATCAAATCGAGTTCGGGGAAAAGCTGATTGCGGTCGAATTTCAATTGGATGCCCTGCTTTTCGACATCCAAGCGCGCCTGCAAGAGGTCGGGCCGTTTGGTCATGCCTTTGCTCCAACTGTCCTGCAAATCGAACAACTGCAACGGCGCGTTGGTGATCGTCGCCGTGGGTTGAATGTCCATGTCATGCCAGCGTGAATACGCGTCGGTGAGCAGGTTCTTCAAAGTGTTTTGGTCCGTGTTGAGCGTGCTTTGCGCGGCAATCAAACTGGCCCGGCTCTGCGCCACCTGTGCCTCGTCCTGCTGCACGTCCAGTTGCGCCAGTGTGCCGATCTGCACACGCTGCTGGTCCTGGTCCAGTTGGGTCTGGGCGAGGACGAGGGCCTCCTGCTGCACCTTGACGTTTGCCTGCGCGTAAATCAGTTCGTAATAGGCGTTCTCGACGGCGGTGACGGAGTTGATGACCTGCAGGCGCAAGCTTTGTTCGGAATAATTCAGCCGGTTTTTGCCAACGCGAATGTTCAGCCGGGTTTGGTCAATCCAGAAATTTTTCAGCAACGGCTGGGTAAGTTGCACCCCGATGGAACCGCCGGAATTGTCAAAGTTTGTGGGAAAAGAAAAGCCATATTGTTCCGAGATGTTGCCGCTGAAATCGTATTGCAAACCCCACGGCAACACCCCGCCAAGGTCGGACTTGAAAGAATTTTGGTCGGAAGTCGAAGGGGGTGTTGGCGAAGCGGGTGTTATTTCGGGACCGAACTCGTTGCGATCATGCTGGCCGGAGACGTTGAGCAGCGGATCATAGGCCGCATACGCGCCGCGCAAATTGTAGAGCGAGATTTGCGGGGCATAGCGCTCAACTTGAATATCGAGGTTGTGCTGCAAGGCTTCCCGGATGCAATCTTCCAATGACATGGCGCGCATCGTGGCGTTCCGGCCTGCTGGTGCGGCGGCTGTATTCGCGTTCGTTGGCGCGGCGACCGGGTTCGTGCCCATTGGCGCGGCGATCACATTTGTGCCCGGTGGGAAGGTGGGCGCATTGGTTTCCACCGGCACGCCGATTGCGTTAGTATTCGTCTGTGCCACGGCCGAAAAAGCCGCGAGAATGAAAACTAAAAGAACGCTGTAACTTTTCATGGTGCTGCAATTTTGCGGCTTTCGCCAAAACTCATCAAACCCAAGACGCTTCGGCGCGCCCGAAGGTAACCATTTGGTTAATTCATGCACACGCCCGTCCAATAAACCCCGCACTGCGGCCAAAGTTGCAGCCGGATGGCTGCTCAACCGGCTTTCGCGGCAACCGCGGGGATTTCCTCGATTTTGGCGTTTTGTTCGAGGAACGCGAGCACTTTTTCGTGCGCGATTTGGTCGTACAATTCCACCACACCGTTGCGCTTCTGCAGGTCCTTGAGGAATTTCTCCAGCGGAATCTGGTATGCCACCGCCAGCGACTGCACGCGCTTCAAGACCTCGTCCTGCGAAACCTGGATGCCTTCCTTCTCGGCGATGCGCTGGATCAGGAATGACAATTTCACGCGCTCCTTCGCGCTCTGCGCCGCGGCGGAATAAATTTCGTCCTTCTGCTTTTCAATCAAATCGCGCGCCACGCCGCGCTGGGTGTTCTCGCGCACAATGTCGTAAACCACGGTGCGCGTTTCGTGCGCGACGGCGGTTTCCGGCAGATCAAAATTCGTGGCGGTGAGCAGCGCGCGGATGATCTGGCCGCGAACCGCCTTGGCCTGCGAATACTTCAATTCATTCTCCAGATCCCGCTGCACGCCCTCCCGGAGCTTCGCCAGGTTTTCCGCGTCGTATTTTTTGGCGAACGCGTCGTCCATCGGCGGCAAAACCTTTTCCTTCACCTCGACGACTTCGACTTCAAACACGCCCTTCTTGCCGGCGAGTTGTTTCGTCACGAAATCGGCGGGGAAATCCACATTCACCGTGCGTTTGTCGCCCGCCTTTGCGCCGGCGAGCTGGCTGGCAAAACCGGGAATGAACGAATCCGGCGCGGCGTCCACCCAGAAATTTTTCTGCTCGGTCAAACCTTTCGCCGTCGGCGCGGTGTCGGTGATGGGCTTGCCGTCGCACGTGCCGGTGTAATTCACCACCACCACGTCGCCCCGGCGCAGCTCGCGCGCGACCGTCTCAAACTTCGTGTGCTGCTTGGCGAGCAACTCGATGGCGCGGTCCACGTCCGCCGCAGTGACTGATTTCACCTCGCGTTTGGCCGGCAGACCTTTGTATTCCGGCAATTGAAATTCCGGCGCGGTCTCGATGGTGGCGGCGAACTGCAGCGCCTGGCCGCGGCCAAACTGGATTTCCTCGATGTCCGGGTAGCCAATGACGGCAATTTTTTTCTCATCCAGCGCCTTGCGATACGAATCGCCGATGAGTTTGCGTTTGACTTCGTTCTTGATGTCCGCCTCGTATTTTTTGAGCACCATGGCGCGGGGCGCCTTGCCGGGACGAAAGCCGGGCAGCGACGCCTGTTTCTGAAAGTCCTTGGTGACGGCGTAAAAGGTTTCATCCACGGCCTTCGCGTCCAGTTCCACCCGCAGCAATTTCTTGCACGGAGCCAGATTTTCGACGGTGATATTCACAATAATTCCCGCTGTTCAGCGAGTCGTTTAACATAAATGAACCGCGCCGAGTCCGTCAATGGTTTTGATGGCTTGTCAGCGGTGTTTCCGCTTTGATGTTGCCGGAATGAAGCAAACGACCTTCTTCATCACCGGCACAGACACCGGCACAGGCAAAACCGTGCTGACGGCGCTGCTGACTCGTCACTTGCGGGAACGCGGCGTCAATGCCGTGGCGCTCAAGCCGGTTTGCTCCGGCGATCGCGCCGATGCCCGCGCGCTTCACGCCGCGTCGGTCGGCGCGCTCACACTCGACGAAATCAATCCGTGGCATTTTCGCGCGCCGATTGCGCCGTTGCTCGCCGCCCGCCGCGAACGCAAGCGGGTCGCGCTCGCCGGCGTGCTCGCGCATGCCCGCGCGATGCAAAAACGTTTTGATATGGTGCTGATTGAGGGCGCGGGCGGTTTGCTCAGTCCGCTCGGTGAGAATTTTGACTCACGCGATTTGATTGCGGCCTTGCGCGCAACGCCGATGGTCGTTTGCCCAAACCGGCTTGGCGTGGTGAATCAAGTTTTGCTGACACTCGCCGCCTTGCCGCGACGCGCGTCCGGCCGGGCGCGCGTCGTGTTGATGTCGCCGGTAAAACCCGAGGCTTCCACTTCGACAAATGCCAGCCTGCTTGCCGAATTTCTGGACGGGAAGAGAATTATTTGTTTGCCGTGGCTGGGCGTGCATTTTGACCCGGAGAAAGTTTTGAAAGATTCACGTGTGCGGCGCGCGCTCCGGGTGTTGGCGAAATGAATTCCAACAGAGCGCCGGCTTCCGGCCCGGCTTGAAAACACTGAAGTTCCCGCTCTGCCGTATCCTCCGAACAATCCCGCCGTGCGGGATTGAACTCCAACACGCCGGGTCGGAGACCGGCGCTCACATCAATGTTTCGCCGGCGCGTTGGTGGCCAGGAACGATTCGCGCCAGGGCTGATGATTTTTATAAAGCTGCAATCGTTGTTGCAACGGCTCGATTTTTTTCATTTGGGCGGCGGTGGCGAGGTCAATCGCCCTTTGGGTCGCTTCCTGCGCATTGGTGAAATCACCGGTCTCGGCAAAGGCCATGCCGAGTGCGTCGAGCACGAATGGTTGCGCGCCGCCGGTCAGGGTATTGGCCCTGGACGCGAGTGCGAGCGCGGTTTTCCCGTCGCGAATTTGCGGATGGTCATCGGTGGCCAGCACGTGGGCGGTGTAGGCGAGGATTTGAAAATTGTCCGGGTCGAGCCGCAGCGCGGCGTGAAACTCATCCATCGCCCCGGAGTCGCGGCCTTGTTTGAGCAGCGCCTTGCCCAGGTCGAAATGCGCGGACGGGTAGTCGGGGTCGAGGTGCGCAGCTTCGGTGAACTGGCTCATGGCCTCGCCGAAACGGCCGAGTTCAACCAGCACGGCGCCGAGAGCGTCGCGCAAGGACGGCAATTTCGGATTGAGCTGAACGGCTTTGCGCAGTTCCGGCAGGGCTTCTTCCGGCTGGCCCATTTTATCGAGCAGGTTGCCGAGGTTGTATTGCGCCTCGACGTTGTTGGGTGCGAAGCGAGCCACCTCCCGATATTGGCCGAGCGCTTCGGCCAGGCGGCCATTTTGTTCGAGGGCTGCGCCATAATTGATTTGGGCATAAGGATTGTCTTCCTTGGTCACCGCGAGGGCGTGGGCAAAAAGCGATTCGCTGTCGTGCCAATGGCGCAATTGGTTTTCGGTGAGAATCAGGCACAGCGCGAGAGTCAAAACGGCGGCGGCAGCGACAGCGGCTTTGGGAAATTGAAACCGGGTCGCCAGATCGCGGACGCCGAACGCCACGGCGATGAACACGCCGACGAGAGGAAAATACGTGTAACGATCCGCCATCGCCGCGCTGCCCACCTGCACCAACCCGATGACGGGCACGAGCGTTCCCAAAAACCAGAGCCAGCCGGCCAGCAAATAAGGACATGGCCGGTGCATCCGCCAGATGAACCAGGAGATGCCGCCCAGCAGACCCAGGGCGGTTGTTGCCATGGCCCACATCCATGACCAGTGATTGTGCAACGGGTAGAGGATGGCCAGGCCCGACGGCCAGAATGTTTTTCCGAGATACCGTTCGTAGGCAATCAAGGCGTTGGCGGCCCGCAAGGGCAGCGGAAATTGTTGGAAGGTTACGACCGCTTCTCCGTGGCGTTGCACCAGAAAAGTGACGATGCAGGAAATGATCGTGAGCAAAAAAAACGGCCATTTTTCGAGCACGAGTCGCAGAACATTTGTTCCCCAACACCCGATGCCTGGCACTCTCCGCAGCGGCCAGTAATCCAATAGCAACATTACAAACGGCAAGGTCACCAGCATCGGTTTGGACATCAGGCCGAGGGTGAAGAAAACCAGGGCCAGCCAGTAGAAACGTGAAACGTGAAACGTGAAACGTGACCGGGCTGGCACAAGTGTCACTTCCTGCGTGTGGCGCGCGTAGGCCAGCAGTGTCAGCAGCGCGAAAAAGGTGCTCAACACGTCCTTGCGTTCGGAAATCCAGGCGACGGATTCCACGTGCAGCGGATGCCACGCGAACAATGCGGCGACAAACAGGCTCGGCCACAATTCCTGAGTGAGCCGGAGCAGCAGGAGAAAAAGCAAAACCGCATTCGCCGCGTGAAGCAGCAGGTTGACGGAATGGTGCGCCCCGGCGTTCAAGCCGAACAACTCGCAATCCAGCATGTGCGAAAGCCACGTGACCGGATGCCAGTTGCTGGCGTGGCCGGTGGTGAAGGCCCATTTGACGCCGGCCCACGTCAGGCCGTTTTGGACGGCGCGATTTTCCGTGACGTAATCGTTGTCGTCGTAATTGATAAAGCTGTCGCGCGCCACCGGCCAATAAACCAGCAGCGTGATGAGCGCGAGCAACAGAGCCATGAGGCGCGGAAGGCGCATGGGTTTCTTTTACGCGATTTTTTCCGCCGGGCAAGCGCGGAGAATTTTCCCGTGTCCCGGCTGGCCGCCACCACGCCGCCCGCCGCGCCGGTAATTTTCTCAGGGCGTTTGGGCAAAGGATTGCCGGAACGGCTGGTGGTTTTGGTAAAGTTGCAATCGCTGCTGTACGACGGCCTCCTCATTCGTCAAGCGGCTGGCAATGACAAGATCAAGGGCAGCCTGCGCGCTTTTTTGCGCGTCGTCGAAACGTCCAAGTTCGGCGCAGGCCATCGCCAGCACGTCGAGCATGGCGGGTTGACCGCCGCCCGTGAGAGCATTGGCTTTGGTCGCCAGGTCCAACGCGGCCAGACCATCGCGGACCTTTGGATTTTCATCCGAGGCCAGCACTTGTGCCATGTAGATCAGCACTTGGGGATTGTCCGGATCCATTTGGATTGCCCGCTGAAAATACGGGATGGCTTCCACGTCGCGGCCTTGTTTGAGCCGCACTTTGCCCATCAGATAGGGCGGACGCCAGTCGGCCGAATCCAACCGCGCCGCCTCAGCATAGTGTTTCGTCGCCTCGTCAAGCCGGCCCAGTTGAACAAGCAAAGTACCCAGATTATCGTGTAACAGCGCATTTTGAGGATTTATCTGCAACGCCTCCTGAAATTCCGCCAGCGCCTCGTTGGTGCGGCCGGCATCGGCAAGCAGCCGGGTGAGGGAATGGTACGTTTTGACACGATCGGGATTCAGCCGCAGGGCGGTGCGATATTCGGCCATGGCGGCGGTGTTCCGTCCGTTCGCTTCATACACCAGCCCCAGGCAAAGATGGGCTGGTTCATTATCCCTGACGACGCTGATGGCGTGAGAGAAAAGCGATTCATCATCGCGCCAACAATGCAATTGGTTTTCCGCGAGAACCACACAGCCTCCCAGAATCAATACGGCGGCGGTGGTGGTGACCAGGGAAGGGAATCGAAACCGGTTTGCCAGATCACGAAGACCGAACGTCACGGCGATGAAAAACCCGATGGACGGGAAATAGGTGTAGCGGTCGGCCATCGCGGCGTGACCGACCTGCACCAGGCCAATCACCGGCACCAGCGCGCCCAAAAACCACAGCCAGCCAACCAGCGCGTACGGCCCGCGTTTGCGCCCGAGCCAGACGGCAACAGAGATGGCAATCAAAACCGCGGCGGCAATGAAAACGGCCGGCAGGGGGATGGTTTTGGGCAGCGGATAAAGAATGGCCAGGTGCAATGGCCAAAATGTTTTAAGCAAGTAAAGGTTGTAAGCCAGCAACGCGTTGCCCAAACGATACTCCAGCGGCATTTCCTCGAGTGAAACAACCAATTCCCCCTCCTTTTGTGCCGGGTAGGTGATGACACACGAAGCCGCCGCCAGCACAAAAAACGGCCATTTTTCCAAGACCAAACGGGACCAATTCGCCACCGCTGGCCTTTCACCATGCGCCCGCTGCAGCGGCCAATAATCCAGCAGCAACATCACAAACGGCAAGGTTACCAGCATCGGTTTGGACATGAGACCGAGGGCGAAGAAAGCAAGAGCCAGCCAGTAAAAACGTGAAACGTGAAACGTGAAACGTGACCGGACTTGCGCACTTGTCATTTGCTGCGCATAGCTCGTGTAGGCCAGCAGGGTCAACAGCGCAAAGAAGGTGCTCAGCACGTCCTTGCGTTCGGAAATCCACGCAACGGATTCCACGTGCAGCGGGTGCCATGCAAACAACGCGGCGACGAACGCCGTCGGCCACAATTTGCCCGTAAGCCGGAGCAGCAGGAGGAAAAGCAATACCGCGTTTGCCGTGTGAAACAGCACGTTGACGAGATGGTGGGCCCCGGCGTTGAGGCCGAACAACTCGCAATCCAGCATGTGCGAAAGCCACGTGACCGGATGCCAGTTGCCGGCATACCAGGAGGTAAAAGCCCATTTGACTCCGGTCCAGGTCAGTCCGTTTCGGACGATGTGGTTCTGGCTGACATAATCGTCATCGTCAAAGATGCTGAACCCATGACTGGCCACCGGCAGGTAAACCAGCAGCGTGATGAGCGCAAGCAACAGGCCTATGAAACGCGGACGGGACATCGTGTTCTTTGTATGCAATTCTGCCCGCACGGCAAGCGCGGAGACAAAGTTTATTTTTTAGAAAAAAGACGTTGCATTTTCCAGCGCGAGGGGTAGAAATTGTTCAGGCAGGCAATTGCTCGAACCCCTGCCGCTTGGACGCCATATCGGTTCCTCACGACCAAGTTTGTTTTTATGAGCGGATTATCGTTTGCTGTCGTGGGAGCCGCTTCCAATCAAGCGGAACTCATTTACATTTGGACACAGGCAACGCCGGAAGCCAAGGCGATCATTGTCTGTCTCATTCTTTTTTCCATCCTCGCCTGGTCGGTGATGGTTTCCAAGGCCATCCAGGTCCGGCGCGCCCGCCGGTTGAACTATTATTTCAACGAGGAATTCCGCGCGCAAAAATCCGTGCTCGAACTTTTTGACCGCAAGCTGCAGGTCGAAGGCTGTCCGCTGTATGAGGTTTATCAGGCCGGCTGCGTGCAACTCGACGCGCGGTTGCGCGGACCGGGCGGCGAACGCAGCAAACAGCAGGTCACGCTCAAAAACATGGAACACGTCAAACGCGCGCTCGAAAACATCGTCGCGCAGGAGTCCCTGAAACTGGAATCCGGCCTGATCCTGCTCGCGATCGCGGTCAGCGGCGCGCCGTTCATGGGTTTGCTTGGCACGGTTTGGGGCGTGATGAGCACGTTTGCCGGCATCGCGCAGCAAGGCTCGGCGACGATGGCGGCGATGGCGCCCGGCGTCTCG
>Ga0182027_10015545_pt1 | contig 10459 bp, 13 predicted proteins | sample 712E1DmetaG_FD_121300 | JGI IMG/M metagenome (GOLD analysis project Ga0182027, IMG submission 121300) | Permafrost microbial communities from Stordalen Mire, Sweden - 712E1D metaG (Illumina Assembly) | ecosystem: Environmental > Terrestrial > Soil > Wetlands > Permafrost | place: Sweden... | reverse complement strand
GCTGTCCTTGGATTGCCGGGTGATATTACCAACCTTCCCGCAGAAGCAGCTGAAACTACAACAACACTTTTCCGAAACAGACCAATCACTAGGCCATCTGATGAAGAACTGCAAAATCTGGCTCAACTGTTAAATGCAAGCACAAAGGTTACGATATTCTGTGGACTGGCGCAGCAGAGGCACATGAAGAAATTATTCAGTTGGCTGGAAAGCTCAAGGCTCCGGTAGCTTATTCTTATAAAGCAAAAATGGCAATCCAGTATGATAATCCTTATGAAGTGGGTCTTACAGGTTTGTTGGGAATTCCTTCGGCATATCACAGCATGCATGAATGTGAACTGCTTGTTTTGTTAGGAACTGATTTTCCTTATACACCCTTTATGCCCGTTAAAAATAAAATCGTACAAATTGATATTAAATCTGAAAATCTTGGACGAAGGGCAAAACTCGATCTTGGCCTTTGCGGAGATGTGAAAGACAGTTTGCTGGCTCTTTTACCTCTTATAGAAACGAAGGATGATGCTTCTTTTCTTACTCAGCAATTAGGGTTTTATAAGGTTGTTAAAGAGAAATTACAAACCTATGTAGAGGATCCGGGTAAACCAAATGCGATTCATCCTGAATTTGTCGCTTCTGTGATAAATGAATTAGCTGAAAGGGATGCTATTTTCACGGTAGATACCGGAATGTGTTGTGTATGGGCTGCTCGCTATATTGATGGGACAGGCGAACGAAAAATGCTGGGTTCATTTAATCATGGTTCAATGGCAAATGCAATGCCTCAATCTATTGGTGCAGCATTGGCCTGTCCCGACAAACAAATAATCGCATTCTGTGGTGATGGAGGCCTGTCGATGATGTTGGGTGATCTGATGACAATTGTCCAATATAAATTACCCGTTAAAATCATTGTTTTTAACAACCGTTCGCTGGGAATGGTGAAACTTGAAATGGAAGTAGCAGGGATCCCCGACCTGGAGACCGAAATGCTGAACCCTGACTTTGTAAAAATAGCAGAAGCAATGGGTATGTATGGTATTAATATTGATGACCCCGATAAAGTGAAATCAGGTTTACAAAAGGCTTTTCAACAAAAAGGTCCTGTGTTGGTTTCAATCTGGACTGATCCGAACGCACTTGCCATGCCACCCAAACTTGAATTCAACCAGATGAAAGGCTATGCTTTATATATGGGAAGAATGATGTTAAGCGGTCGTATGGATGAGGTATTTAACATGATTTCTTCCAATTATAAGCATTTAGGTGAGGTTATATGATTTGGTTAAATTACTATGAGATTACCAACATTATTGACTTAGAATTGACTAAATCAAATTTGTTTGTGATGTATAGGTTTTGAATTAAAAGTGGGAATCATGTAACTTATTGATTAAATTGTGTAACATGTATTCTGATTTCGGTAAATATCTTTGTCGTATTGTGAAAATTCATTCACAAATTAAAATTTATTGATTATGAAGAAATTGATGATTATTATGGTAGCATTTGTAAGTGTACTATTCATGACTGCACTTATAATTGATCCGGTATCGACTAAATCTGCCTTAAAAAATGGCACTGGCAGTAAACCAATCTCTGATGAAGTTATGAAAATTGCTAAAAAGTCATGTATACACTGTCATACCGAACCTGGTAATAAAATGGCACTTATGCATGTAAATATATCAAATTGGGATAAATACTCACCGGAAAAACAGGCTGAATTAGCAAAAACAATGTGCAACATGGTAACTAAAGGCAAAATGCCTCCCAAACATTATACCGATAAACATCCCGAAGGAGTTCCTTCCAAGGAAGAAATTAAAACGATTTGTGACTGGGCTCAATAGCCTCAGGCGACAAAAAAAGTCAGAACTTCAATATTGATACTACCGGGATGAATATCGCTTCATCCCGGTGACTTGATTTAATTACAGTCTAAAACAACCATGACGTAAAAATTTATGTAACATTTATCTTATTAAAGGTTCTATGTTATATCACACAAAAATTATTAATGCATAAAACATATAAAAAAAACATATATGAAAGGGAATGAAAAATTACTCACTGTCTTGAATTCGCTTCTCGCAGATGAACTTACAGCAATAAACCAGTACATGGTACACTCTGAAATGTGCGAAAACTGGGGTTATGGAAAACTTCACCTGGCTATCAGGAAACAGGCAATGGATGAAATGCACCATGCCGAATGGCTTATCGAGAGGATTATTTTCTTTGATGGCGCACCAACCGTATCTAAACTTAATGCAATGAAGATTGGTAAAACTGTTTCAGAAATGATAAATAACGACAATGGCGATGAACTTGATGCAGTACACGCATACAATGAAGCAATCAAACTCGCCCGTGAAGTTGATGATCAGGGTACCGTTGACTTGTTAACCAGAATTTTAAAAATGGAAGAAGGACATGTTGATTGGGCTGAAATACAACGCGCACAGATTAAACAAATGGGTCTGGAGAATTACCTGGTTAATCAAACCGAAGGTCAGGCAAGCTGATAAATTGTATTTATTCGTATAAATTCTTGAAGGTTCAGTTTTATTTAAGATTGTAAAAGAGATAGAATTCGAAAAAAACTGCACTATGAAAAAGCATCTTGTAAAGATAAAGTCGATCCGGCATCTTACCCATAATGTGCTACAAATTGTCACTGAAAAACCCCCGCTTTATACCTTCATTCCGGGACAAGCAACTGAAATTTCCATAAACAAAATCGGCTGGAAGAATGAAAAAAGGCCTTTCACTTTCACCTGCCTTCCCGACAAGAATTATCTCGAGTTTACCACCAAAACATATCCATCACATAAGGGGGTTACCAACCAGCTTCTGCAACTTAAAAAGGATGATGAGTTGATTTTGCATGATGTATTTGGTGCAATCGCATATAAAGGCGAGGGTTTATTTATTGCCGGAGGTGCAGGTGTTACTCCTTTTATTTGTATTTTCAGGTATCTTCAGTCAAAAAATGAAATAGGTGATAATAAACTCATTTTTGCCAACAAAAGGGAAGAAGATATTATACTTGCTGAGGAATTTCGAAATCTTCTGGGTGATAATTTTATTAATATTTTATCTGATGAACAAACAGATAAATATGAATATGGACAAATCACTGAAGCTTTTCTCAAGGCACATATTCAAGGCATAAACAAAAAAATATATATATGCGGTCCTGAACCAATGATGGATGCCATTGAAAAGTTCTTATCCCATTTACATGTAGATGAAAAATTGATTATCAAAGAAAAATTTTAAAATGGCAATCAAACTAATCAATTAAACATGAAAAAGAAAAAACTCACTACAGCAAGCGGCAGGCCTTATTCCGAGTTTGATAACTCAATGACTATTGGCAACAGGGGCCCAATACTTTTGCAGGACTATTTTCTGCACGAAGATATGGCACACTTTAACCGTGAACGTATACCGGAAAGAGTTGTCCATGCAAAAGGAACCGGAGCATTTGGCACCTTTACAGTAACTCATGACATTACTAAATATACCAAGGCAAAACTTTTTTCTGAAATCGGCAAGCAAACAAAATTATTTGCCCGTTTTTCAATCGTTGGTGGAGAAAAAGGAGGTGCTGACAGTGAAAGAGATCCGCGTGGTTTTGCAGTAAAGTTTTATACCGAAGATGGTAATTGGGATTTGGCAGGTAACAACACACCTGTCTTCTTTATTAAAGACCCGAAAAAATTTTCTCACTTTATACATACGCAAAAGCGTGACCCCAAAACAAATTGTAAAAGCCCAACCATGATGTGGGATTTTTTTAGTTTGAATCCCGAAAGTTTGCACCAGGTAATAATACTGATGAGCGATCGGGGAACTCCCTTTTCATACCGCCACATGCATGGTTTTGGGAGTCACACTTTTTCACTCTTAAATAAAAAGAACGAAAGAGTTTGGGTAAAATTTCATTTTGTAACAAGGCAGGGAATAAAAAATTTTAATGAAAAAGAAGCCAATGAAATGAAGGGAATTGATCTTGATCAGGCACAACGGGATTTGGTTGAAGCCATTGCAAAAAAAGATTTCCCGGAATGGTCTTTAAAAATTCAGGTGATGACTGACGAACAGGCAAAAATGTTTAAATGGAATCCGTTTGATATCACGAAAGTTTGGTTTCATAAAGATTTCCCATTAATTGATGTTGGAATTATGGAACTGAATGAAATACCTGAAAACTATTTTCGTGATGTAGAGCAAGCTGCTTTTGACCCGGCTCATGTTGTTGACGGCATTGGTTATTCGCCTGATAAGTTGCTCCAGGGTCGTTTACTCTCTTACCCCGATGCTCAACGTTATCGTTTAGGGGTGAATTATGAACAAATACCTGTAAACAAGAGTCATTATCCTGTTTCAAATTATCAGCGTGACGGACTTATGCAAACAGGTGATAATGGAGGAGCAAATCCAAATTATCGCCCGAATAGCTTTGATGATATTGTAGCTGATGAAAATTATAAAGAACCGGCAATGCAATTGGATTCAAACATTGCTGATTGGTATGACCGTAACGAAAATGATGATGACCACTATACACAACCCGGCCTATTGTATAGCAATGTAATGAATGATCAGGATAGGGAAAATCTGGTAAACAACATTGTTAGTTCCATGAGAGGTATTTGTGGAGAGAAAAAAGATGAAATTATCAATCGGCAGATGTATCATTTCTACCGGGCAGATAGTCAACTAGGAATGGCAATAGCAAAGGGCTTAGATATTTCGATTGATGAGAAAATGATGAAACAGTAGTTTAAAAACTTATAAAAACAAAAAAGTATGTTACGAACAGCAAAAGCACATTGGCAAGGAAATCTTAAAGAGGGTAAAGGAACTTTAAGCACACAAAGTGGAATTTTAGACAAAACGAATTACAGTTTCAAAACCCGCTTTGAAGAAGGTGAAAAAGGGACTAATCCTGAAGAGTTACTGGCAGCAGCTCATGCAGGATGTTTTACAATGGCGGTTGATTCTATCTTATCTAAAAAAGGGTTAAACCCAACTTCATTGGATACAACTGCAACTCTGACATTGGAAGGATTAGATATCACAGCTATACATTTGTCAATAACAGGTTCAGTTACAGGTATTAATGCAGAAGAGTTTACTACCGTTACCAGGGATGCTGAAAAAAATTGTATAATTTCCAAATCATTAAAAGTAGTTATTACTTCTGAAGCTCATTTTATATCTTAATAGAAACAAAAAGCTATATTAAGTGATGAGTGAAATTGCTTTTTTTAAAATTTGATATTCATGAACAAAATTAAAAGTTATGTGGTAATTCCATGTATTTGAAACAAAACAGCGGTAATAAGTTATCCTATAATGTGACAATAAAATTTAATAAAAACATGAAAAAAGTACTTAATAAATCAATACCCGTTAAGGCAAGAGCAGAATATATTAAAGTAGAACCCAAAGTTTACCTTCATATAACAGATGCAGGTGAAGGCAGACCTATAGTATTAATCCACGGATGGCCATTTAGTGATGAAATGTATGAATACCAATACAACGATCTGATAAACAATAATTTCCGGGTAATTGGAATAACCTTGAGAGGGTTTGGTAAATCGGATAAACCATACGGAGCATATGATTACGATATACATGCCGCAGATATAAAACAGGTTTTAAATAAACTGAATATAAAGGATGCTGTTTTAGGTGGCTTTTCAATGGGTGGATCCATTGCAATTCGTTATGTGTCGTTGTATAAAAGTGCTCATGTTTCAAAACTGGCATTATTTGGAGCTGCTGCCCCGATTTGGACACAAAGAGAAGATTTTCCATACAATTTCCCAAAAAGTGCTGTTGACGACTTAATTAAATTGAATTATAAGGACCGGCCTAAGCTGTTGACTGATTTCGCAAAGATATTCTCAGCTACCGAAACCTCATTAAATGAAGGGATCGGCAATTGGTTGAATGGGATTTGTTTAAGTGCTTCTTCTTATGCAACAGCTCAATGTTTAATAGCTCTGCGTGATACTGATTTGAGAAGTGATCTGAAAAAAATAAAAATTCCGACAGTGATAATGCATGGCAAAAAAGACAAAATATGTTCCTTTGACCTGGCTGAACAGATGAAAGCAGGAATCATAGGTTCACACATAGTTGCTTTTGAAAAGAGTGGACACAGCATGTTTCTGGAGGAAACAAAAAAGTTTAATGCCGAACTGATCAAATTTTCTGGAAAATAAGCAGAAAGCCCCTAATAGATAAAGTGACTAAACCGATTTGGAAGATCACCTCTGATTAAAAATGTGGGAATTATGTAAATTATATATTAAATTGTGTAACAGGAACTGTAATTATTGTAACGATTTTTGAGATATTCAATAAATTCAATCATTAATTAAAATTTCTTGATTATGAAAAAGCTAATGAGGATTGCAGTTGCATTTTTAAGTGTGCTTTTCATTACGGCGCTGATCATTGATCCGGTATTGACCCAATCTACAATAAAAGGTAGTGGTGTGAATAAGCCAATCTCGGACAATGTTATGAAAATTGCCAAAAAATCATGTGTGACCTGTCATGCTGAACCCGGAAATGGAATGGCCCTCGCACATGTTAATTTAACAAATTGGGATAAATATTCACCGGAAAAACAGGCCGACAAAGCAAAGGCAATGTGCAACATGGTAACCAAAGGCAAGATGCCTCCTAAAAATTACAGGGATAAACATCCTGATGGTATTCCATCCAGGGATGAAGTTAAAACAATCTGTGACTGGGCACAATAATAAGTATCAGATCATTAAAAAAGTCATTTGAACCGATAAATCGATGAAATAATTGTTACTAAGGGGATAAATATCAATTCACCTTTGACAACTAATCTTTAAAAATAATACTATGAACATCAAAAGAATATTTGGCGCTTTACTAACTGTACTTGGAATAGGTAGTCTTATCTATGCCGCGGTCTTATTTGTAAATAATTCAGGGGGAATACGAGATACTAAGGCACTTGTCATTTATGGCATACTCGGTCTGATATTCTTCATTTCCGGCATTAGCCTGATACGCACAACAAGAGACCAATCATAATTTATGAATAAGTTAACTCTTTTTAAAAGGTGTGAAACACTAATCCGGTAATAGGTGCTTATTTATTTCTAAAAAAAACAACAATAAAGATGAAAGAAAAAGAAGACAATACGAACCTGGCTGACCACCAGGAAAGTTCTGAAGATAAAAACAATCTTCCGGGATACCCGCTATATCCTGCCAGCGAAGATATATATAGTAAATATCGGGAAGAGAAGGATATTGATCCTGAAGATATTTCTAAAATCAAAGAGTCAAATGACATTGTTGGAACAAATAACGAAAAAGATTTCAATGATGATGTCTCGGGTAGTGATCTGGATGTACCCGGCTCAGAATTGGATGATGAACAGGAAAATATTGGAAGTGAAGATGAAGAGAACAATTACTACAGTTTGGGGGGAGATGATCATAACGATCTGGATGAGGATAAAATAGAATGAACTTAATAAGATAAAAGAATTACAAAATGAAAAAGCTTGAAAACAAGACAATATCTTTGAACGGAGGGTTTATAGATATTGGAAAAGCAGGCGATATTAAAGCGTTTGCAGATTTCAAATCGAACAAAGACGACATCGTATCAGAAGAGATAGAGCGGGAGAACTCAAAATCGGTTTTTATTAAATTGATGAATCAGTACATAAACAGGTTGAATCTGCAAGTCAATAAGTGATAAATACATTCTCATCTGTTAATGTTACCCTTAATATTGCGGGTATTGGCACTGAGATAAATAAATTGGAACAAATGATATCATGATAAAGGGAAAACAAACTAACATAAGTGACCGACATTATTACAGCTTTGAAAACTCAAAGATGATTGGAAACAATGGCCATACCTTGGTAAAAGATAATTTTAAATATCCGAAAAAGTTTTATTACTTTATTCATACACAAAAGCGTGACTCCAAAACAAATTGTAAAACCCTTAAAAACCAGCGGGATTTTTACAATTTGAATCCCGGAAGTTTACATCAGGCAATAAATCTGATGAACAACCGTGGCATTTTGTTTTTAGATCGACACCAATACGACTTTGGTAGTCACGCTTTTTATATCATTGATAATAAAAGGATAAGTTTAGGAATGAAAGAGCTATGTTAATTTAATATTCAAAACAATGAAAAATTTGCCTGCTGAAAAATTGTCTGGAAAGGTCAGAACAGAGTATATTAAAGTAGAACCCAAAGTACGCCTTCATATTACGGATGTGGGTAAAGGAAGGCCTATTGTGTTAATACCCGGTTGGCCGTTAAGTGATGAAATGTATGAGTACCAATATAACGATCTGAGAAACAAAGATTTTCGTGTTATTGGAATCACTTTGAGAGGTTTTGGCAAATCGGATAAACCTTATGGATCGTACAATTACGATGTACATGCATCCGATATAAAAAAGGTTTTATCCAAACTGGATATAAAAGATGCTGTTTTAGGGGGCTTTTCAATGGGCGGAGCCATCGCGATCCGGTATGTGTCAAAGTATAAAGGAGCACATGTTTCCAAACTGGCATTATTTGGGGCAGCAGCCCCGATTTGGACTCAACGCAAAGATTTTCCTTACAATCTTCCTAAAACCGAGGTTGATGACTTAATAGAATTGAATTATAAGAATAGGTTAAAGCTTATGATCAGATTTTCAAAGTTGTTTTCCGCTTCAGTATCATCATTAAACAAAGAAATGTGCAATTGGTTGAATGGGATTTATTTAACTGCTTCTTCAACAGCAACAGCCCAGTGTTTATTTGCTTTACGTGATACAGACCTGCGAAATGATCTGGAGAAAATAACAATTCCGACTGTGATTATGCATGGTAAAAAAGACAAAATTTGTTCTTTTGATCTGGCTGAACAGATGAAGGCCGGCATCTCAAATTCACACATCATAGCTTTTGAGAAGAGCGGGCACAGCTTGTTTCTGGAGGAAACTCAAAAATTCAACGCAGAATTGATCAAATTCGCTGAAAAATGAGTTGAATGCTTTGAAAATTTAAACTGAGAAAAATCTAACACCGGTGTATGATTAATACATTTTCTCAAACATTTAGCACCATTGAAGAATTTAAAAAACAATTTTCACATATGTATAAAAAAATTGTATAAAAATTGCTATTTTTTTGCTTAATTTGTACTAACATGAAATCAGAGTTTACGTAATTATTATCAAACAATAAAAACCCTATTTATGAAACATCTAAGATACCTTAATTACAATAAGTTATATCAAAAATGTTTTACCAAGGCGACATCCTATTAATATAGATACGAATGAATCCCAAGAAATTGAAATCAACAGTATCTTTAAAAGAAAATAAATCTGATTTAAATACCGGTCTGTTTCCAATAGTCGGTATTGGTGCTTCGGCCGGCGGACTGGAGGCCCTTGAACAATTTCTGGGTAATGTGCCTGAAAACAGCGGAATGGCGTATGTTGTTATCCAGCATCTGGATCCGACACAAAAAGGGATGTTGCCTGAGTTACTTCAGCGAATTTCCAAAATGAAAGTGTTTCAGGTAAAAGACCGTATGCCGGTAAAGCCAAACTGTGTCTACGTAATTCCACCAAACACGAGCATGTCAATATTAAAAGGGAAGCTTCACCTGTTTGAACCTATAGAAGCAAGAGGGATGCGCCTTCCGATTGATTTTTTTCTTCGCTCACTTGCTGATGACAGACATGAACGAAGTATCGGTCTCATTCTTTCGGGAATGGGCTCCGATGGCAGCATAGGCATCCGTGCTATAAAAGAAAAAAACGGAATAGTGATGGTACAGGACCCTGCTACGGCAAAATACAACAGCATGCCCCGAAATGCCATCGATTCTGTGCTGGTTGATATTGTGGCTCCTGCCAATGAATTACCTGCAAGGCTTATTGAATTTCATAAACATATTCCTGTCGTAAGATCAAACCTGGATACTGAGATTAAGGACCAAAGCGCTCTCGAAAAAATCATCATTCTACTGCGAACCTATACCGGCAACGACTTTTCGTTGTATAAAAAAAATACACTTTATCGCCGCATTGAAAGACGAATGGGTGTCCATAAAATTGATAAGATAACTTCATATGTCCACTTTTTGCAGGAAAATCCAAAGGAAGCGAATATACTTTTTAAAGAATTGATGATTGGCGTAACAAATTTTTTCCGCGATGCTAAAGTATGGGAAAAGTTGAAGGAGACGGTCATTCCAAATATGATTGCTCATTTGCAGGCTGGTTCATTGTTACGGGCATGGATACCTGGTTGTTCTACCGGAGAAGAGGCGTATTCATTAGCCATCGTATTTAAAGAAGTGATGGAAAAAATCAATCCGCACGGAAGCTTTTCATTGCAGATATTTGCTACCGATCT
>Ga0182027_10015544_pt1 | contig 10459 bp, 11 predicted proteins | sample 712E1DmetaG_FD_121300 | JGI IMG/M metagenome (GOLD analysis project Ga0182027, IMG submission 121300) | Permafrost microbial communities from Stordalen Mire, Sweden - 712E1D metaG (Illumina Assembly) | ecosystem: Environmental > Terrestrial > Soil > Wetlands > Permafrost | place: Sweden... | reverse complement strand
TCTTGATATCGAGAATAACTCCCAAAAGAGTTATTACCCGTTATCAACTGTAAATCATATACATAATTCAAATAATCAAATTATTAATAAAAAAGTCAACGTAATTTAGGCATTGACAATCTGTAAACTGTGAATTGTATACTGATAACTTCTCACTGTTGACTGTTCAATGAAAAGTGTGAATAATGTAACTCTTTTCAAAAGTAATGTAACATTAACATAAATGCTCCGGCTTACCTTTAAAAACATTTAAAAATCATTATTATGCCACTTTTAACTGTTTTTGTAGTACTAATTATGGCAGGTGTTCTTCTCTGGTTGGTTAATACTTTCATCCCCATGGATGGTAATATCAAAAAAATCTTGAACATAGTAGTCGTAGTAGTAGTTATCGTCTGGCTTCTCAAGGTATTTGAGATTTTTAACTACCTGAAAGATATCCGTATTTAAAAAATTCGAATCTTATTCCAATAAATCTTAAAATTTAAAAATGAATATTAAAAGAATCTTTGGAGCGCTCCTTACCGTTCTCGGTATAATTGGTCTTATTTATGGTGCGGTATTATTTGTAAATACAACCGGTGGTACACGCGATGTTAAAGCGCTTGTTATATACGGCATAGTCGGACTTATTTTCTTTTTTGCCGGCATCAGCCTGATTCGCACTACAAAAGACGAATCATAATGTATGATTTGTGTAACTCTTGTTAAAAGTGATGTAACATCAATTCGGAGTAAAACTTTAATTGGTAATATCAAAACTTATAAAACAATTGAAAGCTAAAGATCCCAAAAAGAGCATAGTTATCATGCAGACTGACTTTGAAGAAAAAAATATTCTACAGGGTTATACTGCAAATATACTTTCAGTGACATCGAATTTTCCTGCGAAGAAGTGGATGATGGAAATGAAAAGACTGGAAGAGAAGATGAAGAAAATAACGAATAAAGTATAGTTGAATCTTCAATGGAGTTGAAACCACCATCAGTAAACATTCTTGAAGTAATGTTGTTTAAACAATAAAAGTAAACGAGAAAGCTGTTTATTATATCATGGTTTGACAAAAGTACGGTGAAACACCTGCGATTGCCATTTTCATTTTTTTTAATGCCAGTCTTTTTATTTGCTCTAAGTCAGGCAAATATAGTTAACTGGCAAAATACCATTATTGCATTTATAATTTTGCACCTTTTTATTTTCCCATCCAGCAATGGCTATAACAGTTACCAGGATCGTGACGAAACCAGTATTGGCGGCTTAAAACATCCCCCAAAAGTTTCAACAAATTTGTATTATGCTACGCTCTTGATGGATATTATTGGAGTTTTAGGTGGACTCTTTATTTCTATCTGGTTTTCAATGTTTGTTTTAATTTTTATAATGGTCTCACGTGCCTATAGTTACAGAAATGTTCGTTTAAAGAAATATGCTGTAATAGGGTTTCTTGCAGTATTTATTTTTCAGGGGGGATTTGTCTATTTGATAGCTTCGTCCGCAATAATTCCCTTTTCCTTGGAGAATTTTTTTACGTTCGATAATATCATTTGCATGAGTGTCGCAAGCCTGTTTATTGGCAGTATTTATCCACTCACCCAAATATACCAGCATGATGCGGATAAGAATGATGGCGTAATCAGCATTAGCTATAAACTTGGATATACCGGCACATTTTTATTTTCAGCTTTATTATTTTCAATAGCAACAGTATTCTTATTCGTTTATTTCGATCTAAAACATCAACTCATTGCGTTGTTATTGTTCTTTTTAATATTGCTGCCTGTAATTGCAAAACTGTCGATTTGGTTTAAACAAGTTCTTAAGGATACGGTAAATGCGAATTTCGAAAATGCAATGACTATGAATTTGTTGACATCGACTTGCATGAATTTGTATTTTATAGTTCTGATTTTAAACAATCATTTTACCTGGTTTTAATTATGAGTAGAATTATTTCAATTGGTACAGCCGTGCCAAAATACGAAACGCAGCAGAGTACAATATTGGAATTTATGCTAGCTGCATATAATGATGAAACGGCTTCGCGTAAACTAAAGTTGTTGTTCAATCATAGCGGAATAAGTACACGTTATTCCGTAATCCCGGATTTTGACGAAAGCAATCCCAATCATTTTCTTTTTAACGGGAATCAATATATTCCAAACGTTAATGACAGATCTAAAATATTTTTGGAACATGCTGTACCCTTAGCGATTGAGGCTATAGAAGATTCATTAAATAAATTAAATATAACCATAGCTGACGCAGAGATAACCCATTTAATAACCGTTTCCTGTACAGGACTCATGGCACCTGGGATTGACGCAACAATCATGGAACAATTGGATTTACCCAGGGATATTTTCCATACTTCCATGAATTTTCTGGGTTGCAATGCTGCATTTCCTGCTTTGAAACTTGCCGATATGATTGTCAAAACCGAAATAAATGCAAGGGTATTGATTGTTTGTGTTGAGTTATGTACAATTCATTTCCAGGCAAAGAATAATAATGACAACTTATTGTCAAATACTATTTTTGGCGATGGAGCTGCTGCAGTGATTGTCACATCCGATTCTGATACAAAATTCAATTATGCGAACGGGTTAGCAATCAATGGATTCTATTCTTTGCTATTAGATAAAGGAAAAGATCTGATGGGATGGAATATTACACCGGTCAATTTCGAGATGATTTTGGATGCTAAAGTTCCGGAATTTATTGGCAATGAAGTAGATAACATTCTTTTCAATGCCGGAAGAAAATTAAAAATAACTACTGCTTCAATCGATAAATGGGCAATTCATCCAGGTGGCAAAAAAATACTCGATTCCATAAAAAAACAATTGCAGTTGAATGATAGTGACTTACAATATTCTTACAAGGTTCTGGATCAATACGGGAATATGTCTTCACCAACTATCTTGTTTGTACTAAATGAAATTATGGAATCTCCTCACAAGAAGAATGAAACCATCTTTTCCATTGGGTTCGGACCCGGATTGAGTATTGAAACAGCTTTGTTTACTTTCGTTCCAAAATCCATCCTTGAATCAAAAGAAAGTTTTGAAAATAGTAAAGATTTAAATCCCGTTCAATCCAAAGAGTGGTATACCAATCTGTTCTGAAATAAAATTATGGGTAAACTTTCTGAAATATGACTTCATCAGTATTCAATAAAAAATTTTTAATTCACATTAAATTTTAAAATTGAGTAATTCAAGTAAATTTAAGAATCGCTCCGACGAATCCGAACTACTGGATCAACCTCAAATACCTAAGGAATTATTATTCAGGAATTTACGGGAGCTCGACTTTATAAACCGTATATCTGGCGGAAATGCAATTACAATTGAGGGAATTAAGAAATTGGTTATATTAAAAAACAAACCGTATCATATTGTTGATCTGGGCTGCGGCGGTGGTGGCACTATGAAACACATTGCCGCATGGGCAAGAAGGAATGATTTTAAAATAAATTTAACAGGTGTAGATAAAAATTCAGATGTAGTTCAATATATGAGGGAATCATGTAAAAATTATTCTGAAATTAGCGGTGTTGCCAGTGATTACAATGATTTTTTAAATACAGCTTCTGATATAGACATTGTCCACTGTTCTTTATTTTGTCACCATTTGAAAGATGAAGAATTGGTTGCGTTATTCAGCTATTTAAGAAATAATGTCAGAAGTGGTTTCGTTATTAATGATTTACAGCGTAATCGGCTTGCTTATCATAGCGTAAAATTAATCACACATCTGCTGAATGGGTCAGCTTTATCAAAAAATGACGGGCCGATTTCTGTATTGCGCGGATTTCGATATGAGGAGCTGAGCACAATGCTTCAGAAAGCCCAGATCAAAAAATTTACAATTAAATGGAAATGGGGATTTAGATATTTGATTGTCGGATATAGTTAGTTTTAATAATAATACCTCTGACAGGGTTTTTAACCCTGTCAGAGGTAATATAAATAAACAATGCAACCACTGACCCCTTATGATAATACTGAAGTTTTAATTGTTGGTGCAGGCCCATCAGGACTTATGATGGCCTGTCAGTTAGCACTTCGAAATATTAATTTTCGAATTATCGATCGAAAAAATCAGGGTACAAATTATTCCGGTGCTTTAATTATTCATGCACGAAGCCTTGAAATATTTCAGCAAATGGGTATAGCTCAAACGGCTATAAATAAGGGATCATTAGCCAATGATATAAATATCGTCTTCAAAAATAATAAATCATTCAGGATTCCGATCAAAAATATCGGGCTCGGACTTACACAATTTCCTTACTTTTTGATGCTGGAGCAATCTAAAACGGAACAAATACTGATTGATTTTATTCGGTCTTACGGATATTCCATTGAGAGGAATATTGAATTCAAATCTTTCACGCAGGATGCTGACACCGTCACTTCCATTCTTCAACTCTCCGATGGTAACACAGAAACCATAAAATCAAAATACCTGGTTGCTGCAGATGGCGGACATAGTACTATAAGGGAGCAATTACAAATTCCTTTTGTTGGTAAAAGCCATACAATGTCTTTATTCGTTACTGATTGCAGAGCCGATATAAATTTGCCATCAGATCAAATCTATTTCTCATTCTCAAAATCAGCTACTGCCGGTTTTTTCCCGTTATCGGAAGGAAGATGGCGCATTGACGGCACAATTCCTGCAGAATTTAATACAAATAAATTACTTTCTTTTGATAAAATAGCAGAAAGTTTTTCTTCAAGAACACCGTTGAAAGTCAAAATTTACGAACCAAAATGGTTTTCTGTTTTTCACTCACATCATCGCATCGCCATTATGTTCCGGTATAATAAATGTTTCCTGGTTGGTGATGCTGCGCATATCCATAGTCCTGTGGGAGCACAGGGAATGAACACCGGATTGCAGGATGCATACAATCTGGCGTGGAAGCTTGCAATGGTATTACAAAAAAAGGCTCCGGTTTCCCTGCTCGATTCATACTCCCAGGAAAGAAAAGTCATTGCAAAAAACGTCATCAACTATACAGATAAAGCATTTGATATCGTGACAAGTCAGAATATTTTTATAAAAATAATGCGCCTGAATGTAGCTCCGGTTATTTTGCAATTGATAATAAGGCTTTTGCAAAAACAAAAAAACATTCGTCAATTTTTCTTTATAAGAATTTCACAAATTGGAGTTAATTATTGGAAAAGTTCTATATCGGATCATGCTTCGTTGGGTAATTTTCCCCAGCATGCACCCAAACCTGGAGAAAGGCTACCCTATCTTCCTTATAATGAAGAAAACTTAGATGTTAATTTTCAGGAAAAAGTAAAAAGTCCGGGGTTCCATCTTTTCATTTTCTCAAAGGATCTTCCATCTGAGCAGATAATTTCTGTTGCTAAAAAATATAATGATTCAATTTTAATGGAAACAATTCCATATAATTCAGGTACCAAATATCTTTTTAAAAGTTTGGGTATTAAACGCAGCGGTTTTTACCTCATCCGTCCGGATATGTATATAGCCTATCGCGCCAATAAACAGGGAATTGAACATTTTAAACGCTTTCTTCAACATATTTTATTATGTAATCGATGATCTGTAAGCTATGATTTGATCACTGATCTGACCCCCTTTGTCCTTCGGACATTTCCCCCTAAAAGGGGAAAAGAAAAAATAAGCCCTTCTTAAATTGTAAAATTTGATATGTTGGGGATAAGGATTTGGGTATTAGGTATTGGCTGAAAGATAGGTGTTAACGCGAATACCCAACCCCAAAAGCTAATAACCATCTTTTCAACTGATCTCTGTTCTCTTTTGCCTGTCCATAGTTCAGAATTCCAATTTCTACTAAATTCTAACTACTAACTTCTGACTTATTCATACAATGTGTGAATGATGTAACTCTTTTCAAAAGTTGTGTAACACCCTATAATGTCAAAAAGATCAACTTTGTTTTATTAATAATTTAAAATTTAAATCAAATGGCAATTACAACAGCAGCTAAGGAAATCTGGAAAGTAGATAAGAAAATACTCCAGAAAGAAATTATTTCTTTGAAAAAAAGTATGACTGATTTTAAAGTTGAACGGAAATCAGAATGGAAAGCCTTCAAAAATAAATTTAACGATGACCTCGCTGACCTCGAGAAATCATTTAAAAAATTAGCTACACTCCCCAAAAAAAATACTAATTAGAGTCTAACTTAATCATTTAATAACATCGTTTCTATTATTTTAATTAATAATGAGATATTATGAGAACGAGAAGAATTACAACCATAAACAATACAGCACTTTATTTAATCGCCTTGGCGGTTATAATAGTGGCTTTTCTCCTATTAGGTGGCGGACATTGGGCACAAGGAATGATGCATGGCAGCAGGTCGATGGGAATGGTCGGTTGGAACTGGGCACAGATTTTAGTTTCTCTTGGTATTGGTTTTTTGCTTGGATATCTTGTCGCAAGAAGATAATTACATTTGAAATTTTGCTATAAAAGATTTCTGATTTAATATTGCATAGACTACCAGAATGTTTTCCATTCATAAGCATATCTTCAGTACCTCTTGATATATAATAACAACCAAACCGCTAAAAAGAACACCAAGGTTATTCCAAAAGGATAATTTTAGTGTTTTTATTTATTTTTATCAGACCAGCCGAACGAATATTAGCCCCAATATTACAACAAAACTAAACTTCCTGGATCTAAAAATTAAAAATAGAAAAATGTATTTAGGAAATGTGGGAAAGATGTAACTCTTTTAAAAAGTTGTGTAATACTTTCCTGCATTATGAGGTTCAACTTTGATCTGTGAAAAATTATTCAAAACTTAAATTTTAAAATTATGAAAAAAGTATTTTTATTACTAGCTATTGCAGTATTCCTTATGCAGGCAAAAGCACAGGAGCAGAAAATAATTGCAAAGGATGTTCCCGGAGCAGTTACTGCTGCATTTTACAAATCTAACCCGACAATAAAAGATGTTGATTGGAGTAAAAAAGGGCTGAATTATATCGGTGCATATGAAGTAGACAAAGTAGTGAATTCTTCTACTTATAATGTTTCAGGAAAATTAATCGAATCGCAAATGGAAATAGTCCCTTCTGGTCTTCCAACTCCTGCGATGGATTACATTAAATTAAATTATAAGGAAAATGAGTTGAAACAAGCTTATAAAATTACAGATGCAAACTATGTTGTAACTTTTAAAGCTCAGGTAAAAGGGATGGATTTGACTTTTGACGAAAAAGGCACCTTTATTAATTCAATTAAAAATTAAATTGGATTTTTTTTATTTGAGAGTTAATAACTTTTCTATTCCTAAAAAGCTCTGCTGTTATTTTACAGTGGAGTTTTTTATGTCGTCACAATGCAGCTCAATCAGGAATCATCTGCCCATAATTTTAATACAATAAGGAAAAATGTAAAATATTCAACTCCTGATTCTCATTATCAATTTCTAACTGTGCAATACTAGCTTCTAACTTCATGCTTCTTCTGATAATGTGTGAATGATGTAACTCTTATAAAAAGTTTTGTAAGGCCTAAACGATCAGGGATACCTAATTTAGTACTCACAATAATTATATATTAAAATGAAAGAAATAGATAACAATTCGAATTTAACAGAACGCGATGCTGTTAATGTGGAGAAAACTAAACTTCCCGGATACCCATCATATCCATCTATTGAGGATATTTATTATAAATATTATAATGAAAATAATATAAATCCTGAAGAGATTTCAAAAACCAAGGAGATAACCGGAAATGATAAAGTTGGATTGAGTAACGAGAAAGATTTTAATGACAATATTTCCGGCAGTGATTTAGATATTCCAGGGAGTGAACTCGATGACATTCAAGAGAGTATTGGAAGTGAAGATGAGGAAAATAATTATTACAGTCTGGGAGGAGATGATCATAATGATCTTGAAGAGGACAAAGGTGAATGATATTTTCATTTGTACCATTTATTCTTAAGTACATAAATAATCTCTTTAAAACAAAATCCAAATAATATGAAAAAAGTATTGATTGCTCTGGACTATCATCCTACTGCACAAAAGGTTGCAGAATTAGGTTTTACGTTTGCCAAAGATTTAGGGGCTGAAGTTACTTTATTGCATGTAATATCCGATCCGGTGTATTATTCTTCAGCAGAATATTCTCCGATAATGGGGTTTACAGGGTATCTAGATGCAAGTCCATTCCCAACAGATACAGTTGAAGCCTTGAAACAAGCATCCCTGGAATTTCTTCATAAATCGAGACTACACCTAAAAGATGAAAATATAAAACTCAGGGTTGAAGAAGGTGATCTTGCTAAAGTCATATTATCGACCGCAAAAGACATACATGCAGATATTATTGTTATGGGTTCACATGGGAGGAGATGGTTGGAAGAAGTTCTGATTGGAAGTGCAACGGAAGAAGTATTGCATCATACTACAATTCCATTATTTATTATCCCAACCAGAAAGCATAAATAATTTTGATAATGAACCTTTTTTCTGATAAATACCAGGGATTGACTTCTGTCCAGGCTCGGGATAAGTTAATTAATGAAGGTTATAATAGTCTTCCTACTTTAAAGCCCAAAAACTTCTTTTCTATTGCCTTTGGAGTAATTAAAGAGCCCATGTTTATCCTTTTGGTTGCTTGTGGCTCTTTGTATATTGTAATGGGCGAATTGCGGGAAGGTTTAATGTTGTTGGGATTTGTTTTCGTAATCATGGGTATCGAATTCCTCCAGGAAAAAAAGACCGAAAAAGCTCTCGACGCTTTAAAAGATATGGCGAGTCCCAGAGCTCTGGTAATCAGGGACGGAGTAGAAACAAGAATTCCTGGTTTTGAAGTAGTAACCGACGACATGATTGTGTTGCAAGAGGGCGACAGGGTGCCTGCAGATGCTACCATAGTCCAGTCGGTGAGTTTAATGGCCGATGAATCATTGCTTACCGGAGAGCCAGTTTCTGTTAGAAAAAACGATTGGGATGGGGTTGAAAAAAATATTCAGCCCGGGGGCGATGATTTACCCTTTGTCTACTCAGGGTCGATGATTGTTCAGGGTAACGGAATTGCGAGGGTAACAAGCATAGGAATCAATACCGAAATTGGGAAAATCGGCAAAGCATTGGAGGGCGTAAAAGAAGAACCCACGCGGTTAAAAAAGGAGATGAGATCGCTGGTTAAAAAACTTACGATTATAGCAGCAGTTCTCTGCATTTTAGTAATCCTTGGTTATACAATTACCCGTGGAAATCTGATTAATGGATTCCTTGCCGGAATAACGTTAGCTATGGCTATGCTTCCGGAAGAATTTCCTGTAATTCTCACCGTGTTTATGGCCCTTGGAGCCTGGCGAATGTCAAAAAATAAAGTTTTAACCCGAAAACCGTCGGCTATTGAAACTCTCGGCTCGGCAACCGTATTATGCACCGACAAAACCGGCACGATTACCCAAAATAAAATGACTGTTACAAAACTCTATAATGGGAATAATTTTATGGAGGTTGCTAAAGAGAAAGACCTTAGTTCAGAATTTCATGAAATAATTGAATATGGTATTCTTTCCAGTCAAACCAATCCTTTTGACCCAATGGAAAAGGCTATAACTGGCATAGGCGATTTATACCTGAAAGGAACTGAACATATCCATAAGAACTGGGAAATGATCAGAGAATACCCTCTCTCAAAAGAATTGTTGGCCATGTCGAGGGTTTTTTCGTTTAAAAAGACGCAGGAAAAAATAATTGCAGCAAAAGGGGCTCCAGAAGCTATTTTTGATCTTTGTCACCTTGATGAAAAAAACAAAAAACTTTTTTCAATTGCTGTTAAAGAATTGGCTAGAAGCGGTTTACGAGTATTGGGCGTAGCTAAAGCAAAAATTAATGCAAAAGGTCTACCCGAAATTCAGCACGATTTTACTTTTGATTTTATTGGTTTAATAGGGTTATCCGATCCTATTCGTAAAAATGTTAAGAAAGCAGTAAACGAATGCTATAAAGCAGGTATCAGGGTAATAATGATTACTGGTGATTACTCTGTTACAGCCAAGCATATCGCATTGGAAATAGGACTTAAAAATCCTGATACCTGCATTACCGGTCAGGAATTGCAGTTAATGTCCGAAGATGAATTATGCGAAAAGATAAGTGAAATTAATGTTTTTGCCAGAGTGGTCCCTGAGCAAAAACTTAAAATCGTAAATGCATTAAAGAAAAATAACGAAATTGTTGCCATGACCGGAGATGGAATCAATGATGCACCTGCACTAAAATCGGCCAATATTGGAATTGCGATGGGTCAAAGAGGCACCGACGTTGCCAGGGAAGCTTCATCTTTGGTACTAATGGACGATAACTTTTCATCCATTGTAGATGCCATAAAAATGGGTAGACGAATATTTGATAACCTCAGAAAAGCCTTTGGATACATTTTTGCTATCCATGTACCCATTGC
>Ga0182027_10015542_pt1 | contig 10459 bp, 10 predicted proteins | sample 712E1DmetaG_FD_121300 | JGI IMG/M metagenome (GOLD analysis project Ga0182027, IMG submission 121300) | Permafrost microbial communities from Stordalen Mire, Sweden - 712E1D metaG (Illumina Assembly) | ecosystem: Environmental > Terrestrial > Soil > Wetlands > Permafrost | place: Sweden... | reverse complement strand
GGAAGCTAGTTTTACGAATGATCTGGGGGCTGACTCTCTTGACACTGTTGAGTTGATCATGGAGTTTGAAAAAGAATTCAACATTGGAATTCCTGACGATCAGGCCGAAAGTATCGGTACAGTCGGTGAAGCCATCAAGTACATCGAGGAAAATGCAAAATAATTTTGCATAGATAAAGATCAATTTATGAGAAGAGTAGTAGTTACAGGCATTGGAGCATTGACTCCGCTTGGTAAAAACTTACATGAATTTTGGAATAATTTAAAGAATGGCGTAAGCGGATCGGGCATGATAACCCGGTTTGATACGGAAAAATTCAAAACAAAATTTGCATGTGAGGTCAAAGGCTACGACTCAAGCAATTATTTTGACAGGAAAGAAGCCAACAAACTGGATATGTATTCCCAGTTTGCCCTTATTGCATCAGATGAAGCAATTATCGATTCAGGGATTGACCTTGAAAAGATTGATAAAGACCGGGTAGGAGTTATCTGGGCGTCAGGTATAGGAGGACTTGAAACCTTTTTTCAGGCGATAAAAGGATATGTGCTCGGTGATGGTACACCCAGGTTTAGCCCCTTCTTTATTCCGAAGATGATCAGTGATATAGCTGCCGGACAGATTTCAATTAAATATGGATTCAGAGGTCCCAATTTTTCTACTGTTTCAGCTTGTGCTTCTTCAACAACCGCAATAATAGATGCAATTAATTATATCAAGCTGAATAAGGCAGACATCTTTATTACCGGAGGATCTGAAGCAGCTATCAATGAACCGGGAATCGGGGGTTTCAATGCAATGCAGGCTCTTTCTACCAACAACGATGAGTATCTTACAGCATCCAGACCATTTGACCTTACAAGAGATGGTTTCGTAATGGGAGAAGGAGCGGGAGCTCTGATCATAGAGGAATATGAGCACGCTAAAGCAAGGGGTGCAAAAATTTATGCAGAACTTGTCGGAACAGGAATGACTGCTGATGCTTTTCATCTTACAGCGCCTCATCCTGAAGGTCTCGGTGCAAGTAATGTTATGAAACTGGCTGTTAGTGACGCCGGTTTGAAACCAGAAGACATTGATTATATTAATGTCCATGGTACTGCCACGCCACTTGGGGACATATCCGAGACCAAAGCAATAATTAACGTATTTGGGGAACATGCGTACAAACTGAACATTAGTTCTACAAAATCAATGACCGGGCATCTTCTTGGTGCAGCTGGGGCGGTAGAAGCTATTATAACCATAATGGCAGTAATCCACGATCTTGTTCCTCCAACTATCAATTTTAAGAATCCGGACCCTGCTATCGATCAGAATCTGAATCTGACTCTGAATAAGTCTCAAAGCAGAAAAATAAATGCTGCTTTGAGCAATACATTTGGATTTGGCGGTCACAACGCCTCTGTGGTTATAATCAAAGCAGAGGTTTAGTGTCTTTATTCCGGAAAAGAAAAAACGGTATATATATTCTTGATAAACGGGAATTCCGTTCCCGTTTAAAAGTTTTATTGAGGTTTCGCCCAGGGAACCTGAAGATTTATGAAATAGCATTCATACATCGTTCTGCTTCATTTAACCTGCCCGATGGACAGAGAATAAACAACGAAAGACTGGAATTTCTGGGAGACTCTGTTCTGGATATGGTCCTCTCAGATTTTCTATTTGAGAAATATCCTGAGGCCTCGGAGGGATTCATGACGAAAATACGCTCAAGGATCGTTAATAGAGACGTCCTGAATCAACTCGCAGTTTCTATGCATATTGACAAGTTGCTCGTTAGCAATATCAGTACCGGCCATATTACAAAACATCTTTATGGTGATGCACTCGAGGCCCTGATCGGAGCCATTTTTATTGATAAGGGGCTGAAAAAAACCAAGCACTTTTTTATAAAAAATGTTCTGGAAAAATATCTTAACCTTCAAACTATAGTAAATACTGACAGCGATTATAAGAGCCTCGTATTCGAATGGGTACAAAAAAACAAAAGCAACCTTGTTTTTACCTATAACGAAGAATATGATTTCGATCATAAAAAATCGGTTTTTACGACGACATTATGTATTGATAAGGAAGAATTTGGAAAGGGACAGGGAGCCTCTAAAAAGGAAGCTGAGCAGGAAGCAGCACGTCAGGCATGGGAACGACTTAAAGATAATTCGAAGGAATATGAAAAATTTGCTTAATTATTTTGTAACTTTATGGGATTAAGCATATAATATATGAAGGGGCGGCCAAAGGTTACCAGGATTCAACTCGATGACCACATAGATGACGAATTTGCAATTTTTGGTTTAGTTTCTACAGAAGCTGATTATAAACTTTCTCAGTTACTAAATAAAAAACTTAAAATAGCCCTTAAAAATATTGAAACTATCGATCTCCCCGGAGTTGGCGGGATAAAATTAAGCTTCAGCAGATTTGCTGATACTTCCGGTTCCCCTGAAATATCTTTCAACCTGATTTCAAACAGATCAGACAAAAATTGGCTGTTGAAAAAACTTAAGAAAATTGATTATTTTTTCCGGATAAACAGTGCTGATAGCAAATGTAATATTGAACAAATAACCAGCATTTTAAGGGAGATTGACAGAATAACAGCGGTATTCAATCTTGATCCAAAGGAAATTAAAGACAAGAATTTGGTTTATCTAACCCTATAGGATATGGAAAATCTATATTATAATTTATCTGAACAAGAATTTTCTAGAGGAAGAAAGATTTTGTTATGGATTTTTACCTCCCTTTTTTTCCTGGCTGGTATGGGAATTATATTCATGAATGTTATTATGCATAACGACTCAATTGGCCTGTCACTATCGCTGGCTCCTTTCGGTATAAGCTTCGTTTCAGGTACGATTGCCATCATTGTTTCCTTCAGTAAAAACGATCATTACATCATCATTGATAATGATAAAATTGAATTTAAATTTGGCCTGTTTAAACCATCAATTCAGACATTTCTCTGGAATGATATCAAAGAAATTCATCTGCCTCATAAACAAAAAAAAATAAAACTTATAATGCAAAATGACTCATCAAATACCATAAATCTTACCTGGATTGAGAAGAAAAAGTCAAGCCATATAAGGAAACAGTTCTATTATGCTGCTAAGGAAAAGAATATCAATATTGTCAAATTTCAATACCTGCCTTCAAAATAATAAGAAGAGCCGCTCGGGCGAGCGGCTCAAACTTTTGATAACCCTAAAACTAACCTAACCTATGAAAAAAACCTCTATCTTCTTTTAAATCAAATATCGTGCCAAACACTTGACAAATATAAGCACAGTTTTTTATACAAAAAAGTGTTTTTCTCTAATTGATTGAATATTAACAATAATTTAATGAATTGTTAATATTTTTTATTTTCAAAAGTATGTCATTCCTGAATCTTTCCAATCAGATACTATCTCATGTTAAAGAAAGTTAAAGAGTGTTAAATTACACCGGATAGGAGTAATTTTGCATTCATATGAAACGGAAAACTATTGTATTACTGGCAATTTTCTTTTTTCTATCAGTTTCAGGACTTATTCTTATTCAGCTCTACTGGATCCGTAACGCCATAAACATCACTGATCAGCAATTCCGTTATCAGGTCAATAAAGCACTCGAAGCTGTTGTCCTGAATATGGAAGAAAGTGAACTCATTAACAAAATTATTGAAGAAGTCAACCCCACAACTTCCGATTCAGTAACTGCAATTGTACATGCAAACTCTCCAATAGCAAAAAAACTTCAGGGATATCGTCCTAATTCAGAATTATTTGAAATGTATGGCCTCATCGACCCGAATCAGCCAATTATTATCGGTAAATCCGGTCAGAAAATATTTATTTCAGCAGAAGATACATCTTCCTTTCCGGTTGAAAACACACCTGAATTTCCATCGCAAAATATCAGAGCTGGTCTTTCTGGCAGGGTTACAAATAAAATTGTGTTTCTGGAAAACATAATGCAAAAGATTTTCAGGGAAACACCTGACATAAGAAACAGGGTAAATCTCGAAAATGTAAACAGGCAGCTCAGAGAAGCGCTCAATAATGTAGCGATTCATCTTAATTATGAGTTTGCCATAAGATCAGGTAGGTCTGTCATAATTAAGACACCAGGATTTAATGACAGGATCGGAACAAATAAATTTATGCGGCAGCTCTTTCCTAATGATCCTGTTCCTGGTCAGAATCAGATAGTTATGTACTTTATGCAGGAAAAACAATATAAATTTGAAAAGATAGGAAACCTTGGCTTTTTATCTTTAGTTTTTACTGCCTTGCTCCTGGTTTTGTCAACTGGTACTTTTATTGTCATTTTCAGACAAAAAAAGTTATCTGAAATAAGGAACGACTTTATAAACAATATGACACATGAGCTGAAAACGCCAATATCAACAATATCGCTTGCCTCGCAGATGCTCGCAGATAAAACCATTCCAGCAGAGAAGAAAGATATCGACAGTCTTGCTAAAGTAGTTTCGGATGAAAGTACCAGATTAAAATATCAGGTGGAAAAAGTTCTTCAGATGGCCATATTTGAAAAAGTTAAACTCAGGTTAACTCTTGCCGAAACTGATGTTCATGATATTATCGGGAGAGTGATTGAGAATTTTAAATTACAGGTCGGTAATCGCAATGGCCTTATATTGACAGATTTTCAGGCTGAAAATTCCTTTGCAAGAATAGATGAGGTGCATTTTATGAATACAATATCCAATCTTATTGATAATGCTATCAAGTATTCAAAAGAGAGGCCGGAAATTACAGTATCGACCAGGAATAATAAAAAGGGGATTTTAATTTCGGTCGAAGACAAAGGGATTGGAATAAGCAAGGAAAATATAAAAAGAATCTATGATAAATTTTACCGCGTCCCTTCCGGGAATGTTCATGACATTAAAGGATTCGGTCTTGGTTTAAGCTATGTAAAGAAAGTTATTGAAGATCACAATGGCACTATAAAAGCAGAAAGCCAGATTGGTAAAGGAACAAAGTTTACGGTTTTCATTCCAAAAACAGGACATATATGAAAGACAAAAAAATCCTTCTTGCTGAAGATGATGATAACCTTGGGGTTCTTCTCAAAAATTATCTTGTCATAAAAAATTATGATGCAACTCTTTGCGTTAATGGCAAAGAGGCTCTTCAAACATTTCAAAAAAATGAATTTGACATCTGTATTATTGATATCATGATGCCTGAAATGGATGGTCTAACTCTGGCGAAAGAGGTGAGAAAAATAAAACAGAATATCCCGATCATTTTTCTGACTGCCAAAAATCAGAAGGAAGATATTATTGATGGTTTCATAGCTGGGGCCGATGATTATATTACCAAACCCTTCTCAATGGAAGAGCTTCTTTACCGGATCGAAGCTATTTTAAGAAGAGTCACGGAAACAAAAGTGCATAAAAAAGAGGATAAATATTCTATAGGTGGCTATTCCTTTGATACATTACAACAGCTGCTTACGTTTAAAGATCAGACAATTAAACTAACCACAAAGGAATCGGAACTTCTTGAATTACTTTGCCGTAATAAGAATGAGATACTTGAAAGAAATTTTGCACTAAAAGCAATATGGATTGATGATAACTATTTTAATGCCAGGAGCATGGATGTCTACATAACAAAACTTCGCAAATACCTGAAGAAGGATACCTCCATTAAAATACTCAATGTTCACGGTAAAGGTTATAAATTAATAATTTAAAAAATACCCTGACCTATTGAGGTTTGGTCAGGGTAGTTGTTTAGGTTAGATTATAGGGTTATAGCTATCTCTTATAATAAATCCCTATTTAACAGGAAGCTAAATTAGTGAATTTTTCTAATTTTCAAGAAAAAGTTAAAAAAATCTTAAAATTTTAACTTTTTGTTTTTACAGCAGGGGTGTCAGTCAAGTTTCAATACAGCAAGAAATGCTTGCTGAGGCACCTGAACATTACCAACTTGTCTCATTCTTTTTTTGCCTTTCTTCTGCTTCTCAAGCAATTTTCTTTTACGTGTAATATCTCCGCCATAACATTTTGCTGTAACATCCTTCCTGACTGCTTTAACAGTTTCTCTGGCAATAATCTTTGCACCAATCGCGGCCTGAATTGCAATCTCAAATTGCTGCCGTGGTATAAGTTCTTTTAATTTGATACACATTTTACGTCCAAAATCATATGCATGTCCTCTAAAAATAAGGGTGGATAATGCATCAACCATTTCTCCGTTAAGCAATATATCAAGTCTGACAAGATCTGCTTTTTGATAAGCCGTATAATAGTAATCGAAGGATGCATACCCTTTTGAAATACTTTTCAGTTTATCATAAAAATCAAATACAATTTCCGCGAGTGGCATTTCAAAAGTAATTTCGACTCTGTCTCTTGTGAGATAAACCTGATTTTTTAAAACGCCCCGCTTATCTATACAGAGATTCATTATTGATCCGACATATTCCGAAAGAGTAATGATCTGGGCCATTATATATGGTTCTTCAATCCTATCAATATAATTTACCGCGGGCAGACCTGAAGGATTATGAACATCAATCGCCTCTCCCCTGGTCGTATAAACTTTATATGAAACGTTCGGTACGGTTGTTATTACGTCCATATCGAACTCCCTGTCAAGTCTTTCCTGGATAATTTCCATATGAAGCAATCCGAGGAACCCACACCTGAATCCAAAACCCAAAGCTGCAGATGATTCTGGAATGAATGAAAGTGAAGCATCATTCAGCTGAAGTTTCTCAATTGAGGATCTCAGGTCTTCATATTCATCAGCATCTACAGGATAAATTCCTGCAAATACCATTGGCAGTACATCTTCAAAGCCTGAGATAGCTTTATCACAGGGATTCTTCACCTGAGTTATTGTGTCTCCTACTTTGACTTCAACTGAGTTCTTTATACCTGAAATAATATATCCAACGTCGCCAGCACCCATATAGTCTCTGGGATCCTGTTTAAGCTTAAGGACACCAATTTCATCAGCGTCATATTCTTTTCCTGTGCTCACAAATTTTACTCTGTCCCCTTTTCTGATAGACCCGTTAACTATTTTAAAATAGGCAATTATTCCACGAAAAGAGTTGAAAATGGAGTCAAAGATGAGAGCCTGCAGGGGGGCATCAGGGTCGCCGGCCGGGGCTGGAATTTTAGTTATGATATCGTTCAGAATTCTATCGACGCCCATACCGGTTTTTGCACTTGCCTCAATAATATCTTCTCTAAGGCACCCAACCAGATCAACAATCTGATCCTTTACCTCTTCAGGCATAGCATTAGCCATGTCCATTTTATTCAAAACAGGTATAATCTCAAGGTTATGCTCTAAAGCCATATAAAGATTTGAGATTGTCTGAGCCTGGATCCCCTGGGTAGCATCAATTACCAGTAAAGCACCTTCACATGCTGAAATTGATCTTGAAACCTCATATGAGAAATCCACATGCCCGGGAGTATCAATAAGATTTAGATAGTACTTTTTGCCTTCCTGAAAATACTCCATCTGGATGGCATGACTCTTTATTGTTATTCCGCGCTCTCTTTCAAGATCCATATCGTCAAGAACCTGGTCCTGAAATTGTCTGTCAGTAATGCTATTGGTTTTTTCAAGTAATCTGTCGGCCAGAGTACTTTTCCCATGGTCGATATGAGCTATTATGCAGAAATTACGGATATTATGCATTATTCGTACTGGCGTATAATCAGGTGCAAATATATAAAAATATCGCTATGAGGATATTAAAATTAAGAGGGACATACCGTAGCATGTCCCTCTTTTATATCAAGAAAATGAGTCTACATCATTCCTGGCATACCGCCGCCCATTCCTTGTGGTGGACCACCTGCAGGGTGTTCTTCCTTCTCATCAACTATTACTGCTTCGGTTGTCAGGAACATACCTGCCACTGATGCAGCGTTTTCGAGTGCAATTCTTGCTACTTTAACAGGGTCAATAACGCCTGCTTCGAAAAGATTTTCAAAATTATCGGTCTGTGCGTTATAACCGAAGTCATTTTTACCGGCTTTAACTGTCTGAACTACAACTGCTCCCTCTTTGCCAGAATTCAAAGCAATCTGACGTAATGGTTCTTCAATTGCCCTCTTGACAATCTCAATTCCGATTGTCTGATCTTCATTATCACCTTTTAAGCCTTCCAGTGTTTTGATAGCGCGTATGTATGCTACTCCACCTCCTGGAACAATACCTTCCTCAATCGCAGCACGTGTGGCATGCAATGAGTCATCGACACGGTCTTTCTTTTCCTTCATTTCTACCTCAGATGCAGCACCAATGTAAAGAACTGCCACTCCGCCTGATAATTTAGCAAGACGTTCCTGAAGTTTTTCCTTGTCATAGTCAGATGTTGTTGTTGTCATCTGCTGTTTGATCTGGTTTACTCTTGCTTTGATCTGATCTTTATCACCTGATCCGTTGACAATTGTCGTATCTTCTTTATCTACTGTAATCTTCTCAGCTCTTCCAAGCAGGTCAAGAGTTGTATTCTCGAGCTTAAGGCCTTTTTCTTCAGAAATTACAGTTCCTCCAGTAAGTATTGCTATGTCTTCGAGCATCTCTTTTCTTCTGTCACCAAAACCAGGAGCTTTTACGGCACATACTTTTAATGAACCACGCAGCCTGTTTACAACCAGTGTTGCAAGGGCTTCTCCTTCAATGTCTTCAGCAATAATAAGAAGGGGATTACCTGTCTGTGCTGTAGCTTCAAGAACCGGAAGCATATCTTTCATGGTAGATATTTTCTTATCATAAATAAGGACATAAGGAGTGTCAAGGTCTGCTTCCATCTTTTCAGCATTGGTAACAAAATATGCCGATATATAACCACGATCAAACTGCATACCTTCCACGACTTCAACTTTTGTTGTTGTTCCTTTTGCCTCTTCAACAGTTATTACGCCTTCTTTGTGAACCTTGCTCATTGCTTCTGCAATAAGTTTTCCTATCTCTTCATCATCATTTGCAGAAATTCTTGCTACCTGTTCAATTTTGCCAAGATCGTCTCCAATAACTTTTGCCTGAGAAGCAAGACTTTTTACAACTCTTGCCACAGCTTTATCAATTCCTCTCTTAATGTCCATCGGATTTGCACCTGCAGTCACGTTTTTAAGACCAACGTTAATAAGAGCCTGCGCAAGAACAGTTGCAGTAGTTGTTCCATCACCGGCATCATCCCCGGTTTTTGAAGCGACCTCTTTAACCATCTGAGCACCCATATTTTTATAAGGATCTGAAAGCTCTATATCTTTAGCAACTGTAACGCCATCTTTTGTCACCTGTGGAGCACCATATTTCTTTTCAAGTACAACATAACGTCCTTTTGGGCCTAATGTAACTTTTACTGCATCAGCTAACTGATCAACACCTTCCTTAAGGAGGGCACGTGCATCGATATCGAATTTAATCTCTTTTGCCATATCGTAATTTTTTAATTGGTTTACAAATTATAAAATGAACAGAATATCAGATTGAGAAATCAGCAGATAGTCTTCACCATTAATAGTAAGTTCCTGACCTGAATATTTTCCATAGAGAACTACATCTCCTTTTTTAACCTCCATTTCTTCATCCTTTTTTGGAACTCCAACCAGAATGATTGTTCCCTGACGAGGTTTCTCCTTTGCTGAATCAGGAATAATAATACCGCTAGCGGTCTTTACTTCAGCTTCGTTAGGTTTTACTAAAACCTTACCTGCTAATACTTTGCCTTTAAATTGTGCCATTTTTTATAAGTGTTAAACGTTAAACATCATTTTCCTAACTTCTGTTTACATATTCTGTGCCAAATGGAAAAAAATGTCAATTTGCTGTAATCTGCGACAAATTATCTGATATCTTCTTTCCTTCGTCCTTTTCATTCTATTATGGTTTATTGTATTTTATTTAAATACAGTATGTTATAAAGAAAACGAAAAGTGTCAGCATATGACAAACTGACACTTTCCAAAATACTTTTAACTATTAAACATTATTTCTTTGGTTGCTGCGCTCCAGTCTTAGGAGTAGTTGTTGTGGGATTGTTTGCAGCTGGTGTAGCTGTTGTTGCATTGGTCGAGGCCGGCGATGCTGTTGGAAGTGTAGGAACGGAATTCGGATCGACTGTATTATCGATCTGTCTCTGGATTCTTGATCTCTGTTGATCCCCGCCACGTGGAATTGTAGCCGTTGCAACGACACACAATATGAGGATTGCCGCTGCCAGTGTCCATGTTGATTTCTCAAGGAAATCTGCTGTTTTTCTCACACCCATAGCCTGACCTGCTGAAGTAAAATTAGCTGCCAGTCCACCTCCTTTTGAATTCTGAACAAGTACTATCAAAATTTGTAGGAAACAGGCAATGATCACCAAAATTGAAACAAAAATATATATTCCCATCTGTTCTCTATTTTATTATAGTTTTTATTTTTTCAATTTGAGTCGCAAAGTAACTACTTTTTT
>Ga0182027_10015541_pt1 | contig 10460 bp, 8 predicted proteins | sample 712E1DmetaG_FD_121300 | JGI IMG/M metagenome (GOLD analysis project Ga0182027, IMG submission 121300) | Permafrost microbial communities from Stordalen Mire, Sweden - 712E1D metaG (Illumina Assembly) | ecosystem: Environmental > Terrestrial > Soil > Wetlands > Permafrost | place: Sweden... | reverse complement strand
GCGCGCAGTTCGGCGCGGGGCAGAGCAACACAGCGGGGAAGGCGAAGAAACCCGCGCCGGCACCGCAGCAGACAAGCCCCCAGCCCAGTCCTCCAGGCAACGCCAATCCTTTTCCGGAGGACACGAGCGCGATTCCCTTGATGCCTACAAAGGCGGCGGACTTGCCGACTGACACCTTCAGCGAATCGGACAACGCAGCGGCCTCGTTGCCGGGAGCCGACCTGGATCCGGTGCGGAGTCCCGATGGGGCAGGCGCGGCGGAGAGCAGCGAACCGGCGCAGGTGTCGAGTTCCAGAGAGAGCAACCTGGACAGTCTGCTACCCGTGCCCGGCGACGACGATACGGGGAAGAGGAGGAAGAAGGGCGCGATCGATGAGGCGCCCCAAGAGACTCCGCAGAAAGATATCAGCGTGGGCAAGTATTACCTCGACCAAAAGAACTGGCGGGCGGCGCTGTCGCGATTCCAGTCGGCGCTGGTGCTGGCGCCGGAGGAGCCCGAGGTCTACTGGGGGCTGGCCGAGAGCGCGCGGCACCTGGGCAACTTTGCGGATGCGAAAGCCAATTATCTGAAGGTGATTGATTACGACCCTGGCAGCAAGCACGCCAAGGAAGCGCAGAAGATTCTGAAGGACCCCGAGATTCAGAATGCGAAGACAGCGCCGGCCACACCGGCTGCGGGTCCGCAGTAGGGGCCCTGGTAGGCCGCCAATCTGTCAACGTGAATATCCGCCAATCCGCCAACGTGAATATCGTTCACCAGTTCTGTGTCAGTCGTCTACCGTCTTCGCCGACCCACAGGTGATGAAACTGTGCCCCATCCATCGGACGTCTTTGTTTTTGTCCGATGGGTGGGAGTCCGTAGAACTCCATGAGAACGTCTTATTTCGTTGAACTTCCATTTTTGTTTCTTATTAGGGCACGACTTCAGCCGTGCCGCAAACGCCACAAAATAGACGTGGGCTTTACAGGCTGCGGAAAAACTCTATTTGGACCGTTGCTTTGAAAGGGCACGACTTCAGTCGTGCCGTAACTGCAATCAAATCAACGAGGGCTTCAGCCCCTGAGGGATGCTTTCCGTGCCCGTCGTTAAAATACAGCCCTTTTTCCGCAGCCTCTTTAGCCCCTGCCGACTTGCTACGGATTTCTCGACCGAATTCGTAACCTTCATAATTCGCTAAAACCCAGCCCAGCGCAGATAGGCCGCGATGATGGGCTGACCCCACAGGCTGCTGACGACTCCACCAATGCAGAGAAATGTGCCCAGCGGGAGCTTGCTGGTGGCCCAGCTTTGCGAATTGGTGCGGGCGGAGGGGACTGCGAGCAGGGCGAGTCCGGCGAATGCGCCCAGGATGGCGCCGAGTGCAAAGGCGAGCAGAGCGCCGGGGAGACCGAGCCAGGCGGCAAGCAGCGCCATCAGCTTGGCGTCGCCGAGGCCGAGGCCTTCGCGGTGACGGATTAGCTTGTACAGCCATCGGATGAGGAGGATGATACCTGCGGCCGCCAGGATCTCGAGGAAGCGATCCCGCCAAAAGTTCTGCATAAAGGGTAAGAGAAAGAAATTTGCGAAAGTTACCGGACCGTTAATAGTTCCTTCAAAAAAATAGCGATCAAGAGCAGCAACAAAGACCCCACCCAAAATGCCAGGCAGGATTAATCTATCGGGCAGCCAAAAGTTTTCGGCATCGAGCGCTGCAAGGGCCACGAGCAGCCAAAGAAATGTAAACGGCCCCAGAAAACCGACGATGAGCACAAGGAGGGCTACCCAAGACAAGCCGAGGTAATGAATGCCGAAAGTAAACTTCCAAGTATCGATGGCCCAAAGCACTCCAACGGATGCCTCAACCAACGGATAACGCCAACTTATTGAGGTGCGGCAGCTGCGGCAGCGGCCGCGCAGGAACAGCCAGCTCACCAGCGGGATATTTTCCCACCAGGCAAGCACATGCTCGCAGCTACGGCAATGCGACCGCGGCGCAACAACGCTCTCGCCCGCAGGCCAGCGGCTTAGGCACACGTTCAGAAAGCTGCCGAAGGCGAGGCCGAGCAAGCCGGCAAATGTCGTTCCTAGAATGCGAATCATGCGCGAGTTGAGTATACGAGGTTGGGTTTGTGCCCATCCCACTCAAGCCGCAAAAAGCGCGGCTTGAATGGGGCACCCAGTGATCTCCCAGTTGTGAGCGGGTAGGGTGTGGGACGGCGTCGATGTGAGGCGAGGTAGACTGGAGGGAAATGGACCTCCCTTCTCACAGCCCAACTGTGCAACCCCCCGCAGCGGCTACCGCAACCGATCCGGCGCGGGCTGGCGTTTTGTTTGAGCAGGCGGCGACCATCATGGCGCGGCTGCGTGCGCCGGGCGGGTGCCCGTGGGATCGCGAGCAGTCGTTCGACAGCATTCGCAAGTACACGCTGGAAGAAACCTACGAGGTCTTCGACGCCATCGAGCGCCGCGATTTTCCGCACTTGTCCGAAGAGTTGGGCGATCTGCTGCTGCAGGTGCTGTTCTATGCGGAGATGGCGGCGAACGAGGGCCACTTCACCATCGCCGATGTGCTCGATCATCTGAACCGTAAGCTGATTCGGCGGCATCCGCATGTGTTTGGCGAGGAAGCCTCGCGCGCCGCCGGAAACCAGGCCGATGTGGATGCGGCTGTCGAAGGCTCTTCAGCGGCAGTGTTGCGGAACTGGGAAGAGATCAAATTAGCCGAAAAGAAAGCCGCAGGCTGCGAGACGGCGCAGGCATCCCGGCTCGACGGCGTGCAGCGCGCAATGCCGGCGCTGGCGGAGGCTGCCAAACTCGGAGCAAAAGCACAGAAGTCCGGATTCGACTGGCCAAGCTGGCGCGATCTGCTGCCGAAGCTCGAAGAGGAGACGCGGGAACTGGAGGCAGAGGCTTCTTCCGGCGATCCAGCACGTCAGCCTGCTGTCGAGGCCGAACTGGGCGACTTGCTTTTCACCGTCGTCAACCTGGGCCGTCACCTCGGCGTCGATGCGGAGATGGCGCTGCGCGGGTGCAACCTGCGTTTCCGCGAGCGCTTCCTGGAGATGGAGCTAGCGTCGGCGCGGCCGCTGGAAGCGCTTGCCCCCGATGAATTGGAGGCGCTGTGGGCGGGGGCCAAGCGGAAGCTCGCGGGTGGAGCGCGAGCATGATCGAGATTCGTTCGTGCTCGGGCTTTGATGAACTGGAGGCGTGCGTTCAACTCCAGATTGAAACGTGGGGTTACGACGAAAGCGACGTGATTCCGCGCAAGATGTTTCGGGTGGCGCAGTCCATCGGCGGGCAGGTGATGGGCGCCTTCGATAGCGAACTCGAAGGTACCTCGGCGGAAAAGCTGGTCGGTTTTGTCTTTTCTTTGCCTGGGATGAAAACCGGGAAGAACGGACCGAAGGCTTATCTTCATTCGCATATGCTGGCGGTGAGGCAGGCCTACCGCAACCGCGGCCTGGGCAAGCAACTCAAGCTGGAACAACGGCTTGAAGCGCTGGCGCGCGGCATCCGGTATATGGAATGGACCTTCGATCCTCTCGAAATCAAGAACGCCTTTTTGAATATCCACAGGCTGGGGGCGACAGTTCGCAGCTACCGTGTGGATTTCTATGGTGTATCCTCTTCTCGACTGCAGGCTGGGCTGCCCACGGACCGTTTGTTGGCGGAGTGGCGCCTTGATTCCCCGAGGGTGCAGGCAGTTCTTGAGGGTGCCCCGCTGCCCATGCAGGGGATTGAAGAACGCATTCAGGTACCTGCTCAAATCTACGAGTGGAAGGCTTCGCAAGCCGGTCGGGAACAAGCGCTGGCCGTTCAGTTGGAGAATCGACGGAAGTTTCAACAAGCATTTTCCCAGGGGTTGGCGGTCATTGGCTTTTCCCTGGATGCGGAAGGAAATGGCGTCTTCGAGCTGGGCCCCCAAACCCAGGGGGAACTGGATTGAGCATTCATTGAACTGATTGGTAGGGCACTGATTTTCCCGAGGATCGAAAAGATTTATGAGAATCGAAGCGATTATCCTGCGAGAACTGCACCTGCCGTTGGTGCGTCCCTTTGAAACCAGTTTTGGCGTGACCCGCAACCGGAGGATACTGCTGGCCGAGGTGCAGTCCGAGGGACTGACTGGCTGGGGCGAGTGTACAGCCGGCGAGCATCCGTATTTTTCCGCCGAGTCGACGGATAGCGCCTGGGCCGTGATCACGCGGGAACTCGGGCCCATGCTGGCCGCCGAGCCACCCGAGCATGGCGGGGAGTGCCCGCGCATCTTTGGCCATGTGCGCGGCAACCGCATGGCCAAGGCCGCGCTTGAGAACGCGATCTGGGACCTCGAAGCGCAGCGCGAGGGCCTTTCGCTCTCGAAGCTGATTGGCGGAGTGCGAGAGACGATTTCGTGCGGCGTTTCGCTCGGCATTCAGCCGTCGATTCCCGAACTGCTCGGGATCATCGAGAAGGAACTGGCGGCAGGGTATCAGCGCATCAAGCTCAAGGTGAAGCCGGGCTGGGATGTGGAAGTGCTGGAAAGGGTGCGGCATCGCTGGCCGGAGATCACGCTGAGCTGCGACGCCAACTCGGCATACAAGATGAGGGACGCGGACCACCTGGTGAGTTTTGACGCCTTCGATCTGCTGATGATCGAGCAGCCGCTGTGGCACGACGATTTCTACTACCACTCGATGCTGCAGAAGCGGCTGGAGACGCCGATCTGCCTGGACGAATCGATCCACAACCGGCGCGATGCGTTGGCGGCCATTGAAATGGAGTCGTGCAAGATCGTCAACATCAAGCTGGGGCGCGTGGGCGGATTCTCCGAGGCGATCGCGGTCCACAACGCGGCCCAGGAGCGGGGGATTCCGGTGTGGTGCGGCGGAATGCTCGAATCGGGCATTGGGCGCGCGCACAATATCGCGCTCTCGACTCTCGAGAACTTTACGCTGCCGGGCGATGTCTCGGCTTCGGCGCGCTATTGGGCCGAGGACATCATTGAGCCTGAGGTTCTGGTCTCCGCCGAAGGCGAGATCGCGGTGCCGGATACGCCAGGGCGCGGTTACGAGGTACGGACGGACCTGGTGGAGCGGCTAACGGCGCGCAAGGAGACAATCCGGGCGCTGGAGTTGGTGGGATAGAGTCCTTCCCCGGTTCGTAGTCGTCCACCGGCTTCGCCGACCCACGGGCAATGAAACCTTTGCTTGGCAATGCCGCCGCCAACTCGCCAACCTGCCATGTCCGCGAAGCGGACGCGAACTTGCTGAATTTATCGCCGCAATCCTCGCCGCACCCTCCCGCTAACCCGCATTTCTCACCGGTCGCCGAAAATCGTAGCGCCAGTCTCCAGACCGGCTGTCCCGAGGGCCTCCCGGCCCTCGGAGACTCCGCAAGGCGCTGAAATTTGGGTTGACGCTCCGCCTGTGAGAAATGCGGGCTAATCGTTCAAACCCAGGTCGATTCGACACCCTGTTTCTTATCAGGGGGAGTGTTTTCTTTCCCACTCATCACGATGAGGCTGTGATGAATGGGGCACCCAGCGGCGAGAAAGTCTAGCTCGGCGGCCGGGAGTTATTTAGCGTCGCGAACGCAGCGGAAGCCTACGCCACCGGAGCGGTCATAGCCCGGCGCCATCAGCAGCAGCTTGCTGTGTTCGTCGTTGCGGAACGTGTCGGGAAAATACCACATCGAGCCTTGCGGCTTGTAGTACTCGCCGCCACGCAGAATCGCGGCGCGCGTGTGTTCGTCTGCGAATTCGTCGGTCCACTGCCAGACGTTGCCCGCCATATCCATTACGCCGTAAGGGCTGGCGCCTTGCGGGTGCGCGTCGACGGGGTCGGGTCCGGGCATGGTGCGGCCGGTGGAGGGAGGGGGCACGTTGGCAGGCTGCCAGATGTTACCCCAGGGATAGGTGCGGCCGTCAGTCCCTTGCGCGGCCAACTGCCACTCCCACTCGTGAGGCAGGCGCTTGCCGGCCCACTTTGCGAAGGCGCGCGCATCGTCAAGTGAGACCCAGGTCACCGGGCGATTGTCCCAGCCCTGTGGAAAGATGCCGTTCTTCCAGTCACGCAGAAAGTTGATCGTGTCCGCGGGCGCGTAGTGAGTGGCGTCGAGGAATTGCTTGAACTCCGCGTTGGTGACAGGGAACTTATCGATGAAGAAGGGCGCCATCCGCATCTTCTTCTCGTGGAAGCGCCGCAGCGTGTCTTCCCATGCGTACTGCACATCGACACCGGGGCTGTCTTCGCCTTCAATCTCGGTACCCTGCACCTTGAAGACAAACTCGCCGCCGGGAATGCGGATCATGCCGGCGGGCGCTTCGGCCGTGGGCGCGGTCGCAGGAATCGGAACCATGCTCTGCGGCAGGAACGTGTGCTCATGTGAGTACGAGGCAAGAGTCTGCCTGGTCATCTCGGCCATGCGCGGCATCAGGGCCTTGATCTCCGCACTCGGCTCACCGGCGGTGGCCAGGATAGCGCCGTAGCCGTCGCCTTCAAGATCGAAGCTGAGCACAGCGGAATTGCCGTCGGCATCGGGCTTCAGCTCCGTACCGTGATAGAGGTCGAAGTAGCGCATGCCGGGCGTGAACGGCACATCCATCTGGCGGCCCGAGAGGTCGTAGGCGTTGCGGTTGACGATGGTCCAGACGGTCTCCTTCGCAAGCGGCCAGCGGCTCGAGTAAACGCCGTAGCTGCGCGTGGGATACAAGGGCTCCCAATCTGGGCTGACGAGGAACGGCGCGACTCCGCGCTCGATGGCTGCCACGCGTCGCGTGGCCTCGGCGTCGCGTGGATTGATGCCATTCCAGATGCCCCAAATGTTCTCCCAGCTCTCCCAGCCGACGCCGTTGAAGAACGCGAACTGCAGGTCGCTGGTCTTGTCGGTGTTCCAGCGGTCGCTGATGTTGACCATGTGGCGCGTCTCAAGCCACTTGTAGCGATCCACCATGGGCGTGAAGGGAAAACTGTATTGCCCCCACGTCATGATGTTCCAACTCAGAGCTTCGTCGCTGGGACCGCCTTCGGGCTGAAAAACCAGTGGATGGCCGATGGCGTCGGCGGCAAGTGAAAAGCCCAACGGAACGCCGTCCTGCGTATCGCCATTGACGCCGTCGGCGCCGATCTCTTTCATCAGCGCGGCCAGGGCCTGCGGCCATGGCTGATCGGGCTGGTGCGTACCTTCATCCCACATCATCATGGGGAACAGAACCCGCACACCGCGGCGATGGAAGCCGGCGACCATCTGGCGCACGCCGTCAACGCCGCCGGGCATGGACTCAACCATCTGAAGCTGGTTGCGGTCGTCGATGCCCATGTTGGGATAGGTGGACCAGATGAGCACCGCATCGATGCCGCCGTAGCGCTTCTCCAGATCGTCGAGGTAGCGGTCAACGGTATAGTGGCCGGCCACGGGATCGTAGAAATAACGATCGTGAACCATCATCTGCGGCTGCATGAAGCTGGATTGGGTCCAGCGGAAGGCGGCCAACTCGTAGCGTGAAGGATCGAAGGCGGTGCGGATGCGGCGCTCGGCGCGCCAATGCTCAAGGTCGCGCAGCCAGCGCTCGTGTGCGTTGGGAACGCAGCCTGGCTGCATGGCATTTTCGACGGAATGAAAGAGCAAATTGCAGATGGGGCCGGGAATCTGCTGGCCAATGGGTTCGTATTGCGTGTCCTGCGCCGTGGCGCCGAAAGCGAATGCGGTTGCCAAAATACCAAGGCTTACAAAGCGAAGCATTTGATCAGCGACCTCCCTTTATGATTGGGTACATTTCTTCGGCTAACCGCGTTCGGCCAGAAACGCGTCAACCTCGGCGCGTGATGGCATCGAAGCCTGCGCGCCACCGCGAGTGACGGAGATGGCCGCGGCTGCCGAGGCAAAGCGTGCGGCGGCCCAAGGGTCGTTGCCCTCAAGCAGGGCCACGGCAAATGCGCCGTTGAAGCAATCGCCCGCCGCAACCGTGTCGACTGGCTGCACTGGAAAGGCTTTGACCCATTCCGCTTTGCCGGCGACTGCTACGTATGCACCTTCTGCGCCGCGCTTGAGAACGACACCTTTCAGGCCCTTGTCCAATAGCTGTTGTGCTGCGTCTTCCGTACGAGATTGATAACTGAGATAAGAGGCCGCTTCGGTTTCGTTGGGAGTGAACCAGGTTATCTGATGAAAGACGGCGTCGGGGAGCGGGGCGGCGGGAGCCGGATCGAGGATGACGGGAACCCCGGCTTCAGCACACAAAGCGAGGGTGTGGCAGACAGTTTCAATGGGCAGTTCCAACTGGCAAAGCACCATTCCCGCGGAACGGATCAGCGCGCTCTGGCATTCGATGGCGGCGCAATCCATCTTTCCGTTGGCGCCGGGGACGACGACAATCGAGTTTTCGCCGTTGTCGGCCACCAGAATCGGCGCCACGCCGGAGGGGCCGGAGACGCGAGCGACGGCTGAGGTATCCACGCCCGTCTCGGCGAGTTTATCGAGCAGCGCCTGGCCGAAGACATCGTCGCCCACCGCGCCGACCATTTTGACCGGGTAACCGAGGCGGGCCGCCGCCACTGCCTGGTTGGCTCCCTTGCCTCCGGGGCTGGTATCGAACCCTGTGCCGATGACAGTCTGGCCGGGGACTGGTATCTGGTGCGTGTGCGCCACCAGGTCCATATTGATGCTGCCTACGACGACAATCGGCTTGCGCGGCTCATTCATTTCTTTCAGGGCTCTCAAATTCGGCGGGTCCCATACCTGCGCTCGATGTCCTATTGCCTGGCTGCTTTCACCGCTTCGGTGAGAGCAGGCACCACTTCCATCAGGTCGCCGACGATGCCATAGTCGGCGACTTCGAAGATGGGGGCAGCGCGGTCTCTGTTGATGGCGACGATGCACTGCGATGCCTTCATGCCGACCAGGTGCTGGATCGCTCCCGAGATACCGGCGGCAATGTAGAGCTTGGGCGCGACGGTCTGGCCGGAGCTGCCGATCTGACGTTCCATGGGCAGCCAGCCGTTGTCGCAGATGGGGCGCGAGGCGCCTAGCTCAGCGCCGAGCGCGGTGGCCAACGCCTCAACGAGTGGAATGTTTCCCTGGTCTTTGATGCCGCGGCCTACAGCCACGATCATCGGCGCCGAAGACAGATCGACGGCCTGCGCGCCAGCGCGGAAAGGCTCGCTGGGTTTGGTGCGGATCTGGCTTGCGTCGATCGTCGGCGTGAAGGTGGCGATTGTTGCCGCGCTGGAAGCGGAGCTGTCGGCGGGAAAGGCTCCGGCTTGCACCGAGACGAAGCAGGGGCCCTCGCCCGTCGGCCGGTAGTTGCCGTTCAGGCGGCCCTGCATGATCTGGCGCGTAAACACAGGTCCTTCGGCGATGCCGGTTACATCGCCGATGAGGACCTGGCCGAAACGGGTTGCGAGCGCGGGAGCGTAGTCGCGCACCTGGTAGGTGTGCGGGAGCACTACGTATGCGGGGCTCTCCTTTTGGATGAGTTGTTGCAGGGCCAGGACGAAGCCGTCTGCCGTGTATTGGGCGAGCAGCGGGTGCTCGACGCGAATTACTTTGCCGGGAGCTTTGGCGGCGATCTCGGCAGCGGCGGCTTCGGTCTGCGCGCCGAGAACGGCTGCCGTTACTGAATCCGCAGCGCCGAGGCGCTGCGCGGCACTGAGAGCTTCCCAACTGATGCGGGAGATTTTGCCCGCGCGCTGTTCGATGACTACAAGGACGCCGCTCATAGGACACGCACCTCGAATCTGAGTTTTTCTACCAGGGCCGCCGCAACTTCTTTGGGCGTGCCGGTAAGCATCTGTGTCGATTTCTTCTTGGTGGGTAGAACGATCTCTTCAAGCACCACCACGGGGTTCCCGTCAGCGCCGAGTTCCGCTGCGGTGAGCTGCTTCACTTCTTTCATCCTGGCGCGCTTGATGCCCATCAGCGTGGCGTAGCGCAGCTTGTTGCCGCCGGACTGAATGGTAAGAACCGCGGGCGTCGGCAACTGGATGTTCTGGAACCAGCCTTCTTCGAGCTCACGCTTTACCTCGATTCCGGCATCGGTTTTCTCGATGTGCAGGATGAGGGTGGCATGAGGCAGGCCGAGGAGTTCCGCGACAATGACGCCGGTTTGCCCCTGGCCGAGATCTTCCGATTGCAGGCCGGTGAGGATCAGGTCGGGGCTCTCCTGCTTTGCGGCCGCAGCCAGCAGACGCGCAACGCCCAGCGCATCGCGGGCGCCAAGATCGTCGCAAGCAATGTGGATGGCGCGGTCGGCGCCCTTGGCGAGAGCCTCGCGAATGGTGGTTCCCACGCTCTCCGGTCCGGCGCAGAGGGCGATGACTTCGCCTCCGTGTTTTTCCTTGAGCTGCAGGGCTTCCTCAAGCGCGTACGCGTCGGGCTCGTTCAGCGCGTACTGCAAATCGGATTCATCGATCCACGTGCCGGCGGTATCGATACGAACCGGGGCATCGCGGTCTGGAACTTGTTTGATAGCGACAATGATTTTCATAGTTCAATGCTCCCG
>Ga0182027_10015538_pt1 | contig 10461 bp, 8 predicted proteins | sample 712E1DmetaG_FD_121300 | JGI IMG/M metagenome (GOLD analysis project Ga0182027, IMG submission 121300) | Permafrost microbial communities from Stordalen Mire, Sweden - 712E1D metaG (Illumina Assembly) | ecosystem: Environmental > Terrestrial > Soil > Wetlands > Permafrost | place: Sweden... | reverse complement strand
GATTATGAAGAAGATACGGAGTGGGTGCTTGCAGTCATGGCTCTTCCGGAATTAGCGAACGACCCAAAATTGTTCATCGGGCCTGCGGAAACAACCCTGGAAATGGCTCGGACCCGCTGCCGGGACTGGTACCCCGACGAATACGAGAAGTTCACCGGTGAAAAGGCGATGCCTGAAAATTCCTTCAAGCGCGCTGAGGAAGCGTTCGATACAGCTAACGCCAAGAACTGGGTGGTCGTGGCCGCATCGGGAGATTGGAAACCGGGTGTTCCCGCGGGGTACGTTGAAGCCATTGCTGCCTTGGGCGGCGTCCGTGGTCAAGACGTACAAGAGCGAACCTTCTATATTCTGAAGGAGGAATATGACCAGCGGTCGAGATTTGGTTATATTATCCGGGGGCATGAAGAAGAAGTGCCCAACCGGTCAAATGTCGCTGTAAACTCACAACCATTTAAAACTGAGGAGGGGCAATATGGAATTGAAGGGTAATCAATTTAAGAGTATTATGGCAGATATGGATGCTCCCCTAGTCGCAGTTGCGGAAAAACATGGCCTTGAGAGAATTTGAGAAAGCCGAAGAGAAAATTGTGAGATAAGAGCATCAATAATACTCATCTCGGCTCATACACATCCGTCTTCTATGGCGTAAGCCCTGAACATACTCATCATATCGAAAAGCCGGCTGTAGAAACACGGCCGGCTTTTTATTAATGCGGTTCCAATGACCACTCGATTACATGTAATACAACCTAATCCCTAATCCCAACAATATGCCTGCAGGGCACAAGCTACCTGTTTCTGTCCCAGGTGGACGCCGATGCTATTGAGTTCCAGGGAAATGCGTTGCGATCTTAACACCAATATTCCGACCTGGCTACCAGTTATCTGCTCCCGTCCACTCATCCGGTCCAGGTTACCGGCAAATCCTTGGAGGGGCTGGGGGCTGAGGCAATGATTCCTTATATTACCCTGCCACACCCATATACTGCTTCGGTGGGGGAGCCATTGAACTCAAAATCAAAGATACCTGTGAGTAACAAATGTTTTTTTATTTAACCATCCCTTGAAAAGAGGCCAGGGATATCTTGCCCTCGTTGAATAGCAGTTCTTTTTTTTGTTTAATGAGTCGGGGGAGATTGTCGTAGTGGGAATAGAGGTATTTTGTTATTCAGGGAGAATGTTGTATACTGTAAATATCACTTCTTTAATAATTTAGATGGAACGGTATCAGTGGGATAGGCCAGATGGTGGCAAATACAACAAGTGTAAACTCTCGAGTGCAACAAATCGCTGAGAATGCGGTAAAAGTAACTGCTGAAAAATTCGGTCAGTCGTTAGATTACACGGAGAACAGCCTGACTAAACTTGAAGCCTTATTACAACAGGCTTATGAGCTATATACAACACAGAGCATCTCGGAAGAAGTAATTCAGAAAACGTCCATGGTATGGGGAGGCTATCTAGGTGAACTGATGCGACGAAAATGGGGCGGGGAATGGAAACCATTAGAAATATGATGCCCAGGTACATCGGGTGGCGCACCCGGGCATACGGTACGCTATCGATCACCCGCTGGCCGCGGTCATCCTGGATGCGTACGGTGCGTGAGAGAAAGGGTTTCACAGACACAGTCCACCAGACCACAGAGCCGGCTAAGGCTACCCCTAGCCAGCCCAGGCCTTGTAGGAGCAACGGCGCGGGTGCCCAGCGGAATCGCCCTGCATCCAGGCCTGCCAGGATCAACATCGCGAGCAGGAGGATGGTATATGCGGTGAGAATCACCTTATCCCAGCGCTTGGTATTCTGCCCGCCCCGGCTGCGCTCATCCATCTGTCCCGGATCGTTTCGTACCACCCACAGGCCATAGACGATTAGGAACCCGCTGAATGCCAGCACGAAAGCCCAGGCTTGGAACCAGTCCAGCCGCCCGGCCGGTAGAAAAAGTAGCACTGCCAGGCAAACTACCACTATCAGGAGATTCGGCAGTAGGGAAATGACAGATTGTTTAGTGGGGAAAGATTTTGACATGGCTGTATCCACCAATCAAGCTATCAAAACCCGTCCGGCCGCTCCATCCACAGTGATCGTGTCGCCATCTCGGATAAACTGGGTGGCGTTCCCAACCCCCATCACCGCCGGGATGCCGTACTCACGGGCGACGATGCTGCCATGCGCCAGCGGCCCGCCCAGGTCGGTGACCAGGCCGGAAATGCGGGCGAAGATTGGCGTCCAGGCCGGGGTGGTGGTGCGCGTGACCAGGATCTCGCCGGGGTTGATGCGCTGCATTTCGTCCAGGGAATGGAGCACACGCGCCACGGCGGTGACCTTGCCGGGGCTGACTCCCAGGCCGGCCAGGGTGTGAGCATCGACCTGACGGTTCAACTCCGGAGTAGGGAAGATCCATTTCCACCAGAACGACGGCTTGCTTCCCTTCGGGAGCAGATAAGGCGCACTGGATTGGCTCCAGAGTTTATTCTCTGCTTGTCGCCCGGCCACTTGTGCGGTTAAAACGTTTGCCGGGATCGGACTGGTGAGTGCCGCCCGGATCTCCTCGAGATGCAGCCAGAAAACATCCCCGGCTGTTGCGATGATCCCCTTCTCTGCCAGCCGGCGTCCCAGCTCGAGGGCGATTCGATGCATCGGCGTCCAGGCTAAGCCCACGTCGAAGAGAGCGTCCTCGCGGGTGCGGGCAGCCTGCTGGGCTGTCTCCAGAATCCGGCGGAACTCCTGACGCTGTCGTAGTGAGAGATTCTTTTCGGCCTCGAAGATCGCTTCCTGACGTTCTGCCTCCATGCGCTGTTGTCGGTCGTAAGGTGACACTTTCCCGCCAAGGAACGCCTGAACAGCCACCAGGGCCGGGCGGGGATCGTCAGCCAGGGTTGGGAGCAGTGGGTCGAAGGAGGAGAGCTGGTGGCCGAAACGGTCAAGGTGAACTTCCAAGGCGCGGCGCCATTCCGGGCTGCTCAGCAGTGGGTCCGGGGAGTTTAGAGCTACTTTTTCAAGGTCCAGCTTTTTTGCCGATTGGGCCAGTTCGAACATCGAGCACTCCGCTTCCCAGGGCTTGATCTTCTGGCCGCGCAGAAAGATCTCCGGCTCAGGGCAGTTCAGGCGCCGCAAATGGTGGTTGTAAAAACGGGTGAAGGCTGCCTCCTGGCGATAGATCACCTGGACGATCTTCATGATCTGCACCCAGTAGCGCATCCCGGCCGTGCCGAGGGCATCCATCCGTTCGAGCAGGGCAGCGGCATCCAGGTCTTTCGCCGGCAGCCCGGAGAGGTCCGCCACGGTCTGAAAATAGAGGGCCTGCTCGGATTCCTGATCCTGCATTGAGTTTAGATGCACAGCGAAATCCCGCACGATACCGGCCAGATGTCGGGGGCGGATGTGCAGGTCGAGGTGGAGATAGATATGGCCGTTGATGATACGGTACGGCACGACGGGCATGACGTCTTTCAAGCCGAAACCGTCAAGCATTTCGAGGAGAGTATTTGCGAAAATAGGCAGCAGGAAGGTCTCAAACAGTGGGCTGATCGGTTCGGTGATCATCTCGAAGGTCCCGCCGCCGTGCAGCCACTTGCCTGCGCCGGGAGCCTCCCAGGTCACCATTTGTTTCTGCAGGGTCGTGATCGGGCGCACCTGAACGATATAGAACCGTCCGCCCGCGAAACACCATTCGACGTCCTGCGGCGCCTCGTAGTAGCGCTCGATGGCTGCACCCAGCCGGGCGAGCTCCGTAACCTGATGATTATTCAAGGTCTGCTGCTTGCGCTTATACGCTGGGACCGGTTGCTCCTGGGTGCCGTGCTTAGTCTCGACGGTCATCACGGTTTTGTCAGCGACGGTTAGGGACTTGATCCTGCCGGTGGTCTTGTCCACGACAATATTATCGGGCACGACCAGGCTGCCCACGATGGCTTCGCCTAGCCCCCAGGAGGCATTGATGAGGATCTCGTCCCGATTCCCGCTGACTGGATTGGCGGTGAACAGGACACCGGCAGACTCGGCGGGCACCATCTGCTGGACCACGACCGCCAGCGCGACCGTTTCAGGGGGGATATTCTGCCGAGCGCGATATGCCATGGCACGCGCCGTCCACAGGCTGGACCAGCAGTGCTTGACGGAGTCCAGCAGGGCTGCCTCGCCGCAGATGTTCAAATAGGTATCCTGCTGTCCGGCGAAGCTGGCCCCGGCCAGGTCCTCCGCGGTGGCCGAGGAACGCACCGCCACCGGGACGCCGCCAGTCCGTTCGGAGTATTCCCGGTAGGCATCCAAGAGTGCGCTTTCCAGTTCGGGTGGGATTCGTCCCGCCTCGAAAGCCCGGCGGATCGACTCCGATGTTACATCCAGCGATTCCGGACGTTCCGGATCCAGGGAACGGTACAGGTCCGTGATGACCGCATCGATCTGGTTGGCCTGCGTGAATACCCGGTACACGGCGGTGGAGATGATGAATCCCGGCGGGACCGGGAAGCCGCCGCGTGCCGTCCGGGCTAGGTTCATACCTTTGCCTCCCGCCTGTTCGAGGGTGATGGCGTCTGCGTTGAAAGGGAGGATGAATGCTTGCATGGCGAGCACCTCTTTTCCAGTTATTTATTCAGGCCGACATAGCGACCCGCCCGGGAACAATACTCCCGGTACGCCTGACCGTATTTCCCGACCAGGAATTTCTCCTCTTGGAGGATCTGGTAATGGATGCCCAAGACCGTCACCCCGGCAAAGATCAGGAAGGCAAGAGAACCGTTGATCAAGAATGTTCCGATGAAATACAGATCGAGGAAGACAAAGATCGGGTTGCGGGAAAAGGCGAATGCGCCGCCTGTCACCAGGGCGCCGGCCTTGTACTCATCGATCCCCACCCGCCAGGAACTCCCGAAGGAGATCAAGGCCCAGTTGAACAAGAAACTGCCGAACCCGATCAGGAGGCAGCCTACGATCTGGAAGGGGAGGCTGTTCAGCAAGACCGGAGTCCCGATTGCCGAGAACAACCACCAAGGGCTGTGCAGCGCCGATACCATGATCGCCAACAACCAGAGGACCAGCCAGGGAAACAAGGCCAGTTCGAAGAAACGATGGATGCCTTTCTTCCCGGCACCAAGGGCGAATGGATTGATGCCCTGCTTGAGCCACAGGAACACGGTCCGGCCGAGGAAAACGACCATGAAAAATGTCGGGGCAGCCAGTTGGAAGATGTCGAAGAAGCTCATCGCCCTATCCTTCCGAGGGGTTCATCGCAAACAGCTTGTGAAGGGCAGGGGCGGGTAACCCCGATTTTTCGACCAGCGCCATCAGCTCGACTCCCAACTGGTGCATCTCGTCGGGGGCTTGCATGCAGTGCCAGGCGCCGCCTACTTCCATGTACCGGGTGGGGAGCAGGATGCGCATTGCCAGCACGAGGATGAATTTGGGGGTGTGCCGGACAATGCCTGTCATTCTGTCGTGGGCGACCTTGACTCCAACAGCATCAAGCACATCCAGGGTCTCGCGCAGCGCGTCGACAAGCAAAGCCAGGTCGGCGGTGGCGCGCGCCATGGCGCGATTGTTGCAGTGGTGCAGGATCAGCACGTGGGCCAGAGGGGCGACAAAGGCGGCATGCCTGGACAGGTAATCCGAGATCTCTGTGGAAACTTTTGCGCCGAGTCCAGCACTGTTGAAGATGCCCACTAGGCGGGTGAGCCGGGGGGTGATGCTGCCGTCAAGCTCGCCGAAAGGAGAGCCATTTGTGGGAGTGGCTCCCGCGATGAAGCCGTGGATGATGTTTCCCTCCCGCCTTCCGGCCCCGAAGACAAAGCCCAGCAGGATGCGTTCCCTACTGAGAGCGTTGGTAAAAATATCCGGCCCGGAAGGGTTGTTGACCATGAAAACGATATTAGGCGACTTATTGCGCCTCAGCAACGGGAGCAGATCAGGAATCTGATTTTTACGGATGATGACGAGAATATAGTCGTAGCAATCTTCGGGTTCAAGTTCCGCGATGACAGGCACCTTGGTGACGCTGCGCGTCTTCTTGAAAGGATCCTCGATGATGATCCCTTGATCCTTCAGTTCCTCATATCGTTTTCCCCGGGCAAGGACGGTCACGTCGAAACCTGCATTTTGGAGTGCTACGGCGCAAAGCGAACCGTTCACGCCTGCCCCAATCACAAGAATCTTCGCGTTTTCTTTTTCCATACCGACCTCCTTTTTTATTTTCCTGCAGGTATTATTTTCAATCTATTCCCAAAGGCGATAAATTTCATTGTATTCATCGCAAACGTACGTGAGCTTGCGAGCTTGACAGTGTTATAGGATGTGTTAAAATAATTTTAGTAATGAATAATCAATAATATTAGTATATACTAATAATTATCGTCAATATATCACACTCTTTTTTTATGTCAAGGTGAAAAAATGGCGCAATCTACGAAAACCCAAACAGAAACCCGCCCCACCCCCACGATCGAGGACTATTTGGCAGTGATCTATGTCATGGAGCGGGATGAAGGAGAAGTGATCGCGGCCCGCCTGGCCGAATCCCTCGAAGTGGCCCCTCCGACTGTGACCGTGACCATCAAGCGTATGGAGCGGGACGGCTGGATCTCGACGGAGCAGGGCAAAAACATCCGTCTGACCGATAAAGGTTGCGAGGCGGCCAGTTCCGTCATCCGTCGCCACATGCTGACGGAGTGGATGCTGGCGCGCATGTTAAAGGTCCCCTGGTCGCGTGTGCATGCCGAGGCGGACCAGATCGAACACACCATCTCGGAAGAGATCGAAGCCCAGATGCGCGAAAACCTCGACGATCCGCAGCTCTGTCCACACGGCAATCCACTGCCCGGTTATGAATATGTTGCGGCAGGTTGGCTGCCCCTCACCAGCGTGCAACCCGGCGAGAAGATTATCATCCGCCGCATCCACGAAACAGCCGAGGATAACCACGAATTAATGGAGTTCCTTGAAGCAAATGGCATCGTCCCCGGAGCACGCGCAGAAGTATGTGATGTATTATCTTTCAATCAGACACTTTGCCTGCAATTAAGCGAAAAACAGGTAACGCTGGGCATCACAACGGCAAAGTACATCTATGTGGAAAAGGTCGCCTAATGCCTGCCGCAAACAAGGATAAGCCCATGCAGCTGATGGAATTACAGCCCGGCATAAATGCCGTCATCCGGCGGTTGGATGGCGGGCGGCCGGTCATGGCTCGCCTGGCTGCCATGGGTTTCACACCCGGCGCCACCATCATGGTTATTCGCAGCAGTGACCATGGCCCACTGCTGGTCTCCTTGCGCGGATCCAGGGTTGCCCTGGGCCAGGGCGAAGCCGCCCATATTTTTGTTTCTTTTGCCGGGAAGGAAAAACTGGCCAAAACAGACCCAACCGCTCCAGGAACCATCACCATTGCCCTGACCGGCCAACCCAATGTCGGCAAATCTTCCGTATTCAATTTGCTGACTGGAATGAACCAGCACGTTGGCAATTGGACCGGCAAGACCATTGAATGCAAGATCGGTAACTTCAAATTCAAAGACACAGGCTTCTCGATCGTCGATCTCCCCGGTACTTATAGCCTGACCGCCAGCTCCGAAGAGGAGCGCTTGGCGCGCGACTATATCATTAAGGAACACCCGAACCTGATCGTCGCTGTGGTCAATGCAGCCACTCTGGAACGCAGCCTTTACCTGGTCGCAGAGCTTCTGGTTCTGCCGGTGCCGATTGTTGTCGCCCTCAACATGACCGACGTGGCCAAACAGGAAGGCATCCAGGTGGAACCCAAAGTGCTCGAAGCCGCCCTGGGTGTGCCGGTGGTACCCATGGTTGCCTCCAAAGGCAGCGGACTCGTGGAACTCGAAGATGCCATTTTTCGGATGGTAAATCATGAAATACCTTATGAACCCAAACGGCCTTTGATCTTGCCGGCTCACCAGGCCGTTCTGGATCAACTCAGAAGGCTGATCGGCTCATATGTGCTGCCAAACTATCCCGAGGAATGGGTGGCGCTCAAGCTGCTGGAAGGGGACGAAGAGCTGACCGGCCTGATGAAATCCGCCATGCCTCCCAAAGCCTGGGTACCTGTTCACGACTTGTTATATAAACATGAAGATGCCATCCTCGATATCGCCGGCGCCCGTTATGAGTGGGTCGCCCGGTCCATCCGGGCCGCGGTGGTGGAACCCAAAGTGACAAGGGTTGGCTTGACTTCCCGGCTCGACCGGGTTCTGACCCACCCCGTCTGGGGCACCCTGACCCTGGTTGCCATCCTGGGCGGGGTCTTCTGGCTGACCTACCGGGTCGGCAGCCCATTGCAGGCCTGGCTTAGCCGGCTGGTCGGAGAGTTGGCCCAGTTGTTGCGCACCAGCTGGTTACACGGACCCAAATGGCTGGTCGAATTCTCCGCTGGTGGCATCCTCGGTGGCATCGGCATGGTGCTCACCTTCCTGCCCATCCTGATCATTTTCTTCGCCATCCTGGGCTTCATGGAAGATACGGGCTATATGGCCCGGGCAGCTTATCTTTCAGACCGCTGGATGCATATGATGGGCCTGCACGGTAAGAGTTTCATGCCGATCCTGTTGGGATTTGGCTGCAATGTCCCCGCCATTCTGGGCACTCGCATCATCGAATCACGCCGGGCACGTTTGCTGACCACATTGTTGATCCCGCTGGTTCCTTGCACCGCCCGCATGGCGGTTATTACCATCCTGGCAGCGGTCTTCTTTGGCGCCAACGGTTTTTGGGTTGCTTGGGGCCTGGTGGGTTTCAGCTTATTGATCCTGGCTGGCTTGGGTCTGGTTTTGCACCATTTCTTATTTGAGAATGAGCATGTTCCTTTTATCATGGAACTGCCGCTCTATCATTTACCCAACTTCCGCACAATTGGCATCTATGTCCGCGATAACATCTGGGGCTTTTTAAAGAAAGCCGGCACAACCATTTTGGTTGCCACGCTGGTTGTCTGGGCGCTCTCGTACTTCCCAACCGGAAATGTGCTGACAAGCTACCTAGGCATGATAGGAAAATTCCTGCAGCCGGTCGGCCAATGGATGGGACTGCCATGGCCTGTACTGGTGGCCTTGCTGACCAGTTTCATCGCCAAGGAAAACACCGTCGCCACATTGGGCGTTCTGTATGGCAACCTGAATGTGCTGAAATCTGTCATGACACCTACCGCCATGCTGGCTTTCCTGGTATTTCAAATCCTTTTCATCCCCTGTGTTGGGACGGTGGCTGCTATCAAACAGGAGACCAAATCCTGGAAATGGACCGCAACCAGTGTGGGCATGCAATTGGCCTTGAGTCTGGGCCTGGCTGTGGCTGTTTTTCAGATCGGGAGGCTCTTCTAAAATGCTGCATCGATTTCTGGATACGATCCAGGCTGGTGATGTACAAAGCCTGTTGGAGATTGCCCGCAAATTGGACATCTCTCCGGATATGGTTTTTCAAATGGCTAAAGAATTGACGGATAAGGGTTATCTGCAGGAAATTGATCCAAATTGTGATGAGCCTCGACCAGGTTGTTCAGACTGTTCTGTTAACCGCGCCTGTCAGAGCTTCGTCAGGCATTGGTTCCTGACCGAGAAAGGCCGGAGCGCAGTTTCAAGCAGTTCATTGGCCGGATAGTCAAAAAACGCTTCCCCCTATGCGTGTGCTACAATAATACGTTTGTGAAAAATAATGCAGATTCTCTGCCGCCAGGCCCCACTGTCATCCTGAAATAGTTTAGGAAAATTAAAAAGGTCTGAATGATGCCTATCGAACTTGAAATAACCCACTTTTTTGAGCAAATCGAAATTCCTGATGATGAATTGGAAAGTTTGTTGGGGGTGGCTTCCTGGAAAAGCGAGCCTCAGTTTCCTTGTCCAGGCCGGTCCGCCTGGTATGTCTTCAAAAAACCGGTCCACTTGAAGAATGATAAGGAAAAAATATTCCACGCTGCAAAACTGAAGGGGGTCGGTGTCTGGAATCCGGAAAAATCCCATCTTTATTCCGGCGTCCACGGAATGCCTTATAGTGAAAAGCCAATCCCACCCTCAACAGAAGAATACAAATTTACATCAAGCATACCTCATTTTGGGTTCACAGAAGGGGGTTATTTTAAAGCGGTCTTTAGCGAACCCGCCCCGTATGGCGGGATGCTGCACCGGCGCGCGGTGCAGGAATATGAAAACTCACACAGAATGCTCGCCCACGGGGTGCAATCCCAGGTTTCGCTCCTGGTCGCCAGGTTGCCGGCTCGCTTTAAGTTTATGGATCAGGATATGGGGATCGTGGTCTCCTTGTCAGAGGAGATCGAGCCATTTCGCTTGCACCTGATCCATTTTGGGGAAAACGAATTAAATGAACCCGAGCAAAAGTATTATAAAAGCCTGCGGGAATCAATTGGTATTTCTGGAGACATTCTGGATGAAAAGATCCGCTTGCAAACGATCAATGCACTGTCCGGGCAGATTGGCCGGCTGTCACATGATTTTTCTGCAGCCGGTC
>Ga0182027_10015537_pt1 | contig 10461 bp, 7 predicted proteins | sample 712E1DmetaG_FD_121300 | JGI IMG/M metagenome (GOLD analysis project Ga0182027, IMG submission 121300) | Permafrost microbial communities from Stordalen Mire, Sweden - 712E1D metaG (Illumina Assembly) | ecosystem: Environmental > Terrestrial > Soil > Wetlands > Permafrost | place: Sweden... | reverse complement strand
GAGTAGAGACCCCAGCCTTCGACGTAGGCCATCCCAACCATACGCGAGCCAATCCGCCGGAGTGCGTTCAGGCTCGGATGCTCGGTCTCGAGAGCGATCTGGAAGTGGTGGCCGGGCACGGCCTCATGGAAGCTCGTGTCGGTCAGGCCGACGTAGCTTCTACTTGGCAGGTCGTAAGTGTTCACGAAGTACACTCCGGGCCGGCTGCCGTCTACCGCGGGCGCGTAGTAATACGCTGCCGGCGCGTCGGCCTCCTTGTACGGCTCAACCGGCCGAACCTCGCAGCCTGCGTGGGGCAGCTTGCCGAAGTAGCGCGGAGCCGCGGCCAAAGCGCGCTCGATCTGGCCGCGAGCGCGGTTCAGCAGCTCGTCCACGGATTCCGGGATGGCCGCTCGATCGGCCTTCAAGGCCGCGCGAGCGGCCATCGTGTCGTCGCCGAATCCCAGCTCGTGGGCGATGACGCGGCGCTCCTGCTCGATCGATGAGAGCTCCTCGAGGCCGATGCGGTGCAGTTCGCCGGCGTCGATGTCGAGCGACGTCCAGGCCCGAATCTGGGTCCGGTACAGCCGATCTCCATCGGGTGCCGAGCAGAGCCCGGGCTCCTCGCGCGAGGCCTCGCGGTACTTTCCGGTCAACACCTCGAGGAAGATTCGGTTGGCCGGACGGACATACTTGCCGACGGCCTCGACCACGCGGTCCCGATCGGCCACCTTCGGCACCTTCACCGCGGTCGCGATGGGCGATTGGTCGTCGGGCAGGGCCCCAAGCCGCTCCAGCTGTCCGATGACGCGCTCCGTGACGATTCGGGCAGCGGTCAGGCCGCCGGCGAGGCCTTCTCGAACCAGCTCGGCATTGGCGGCCATGTAGCGCGGGTAGTCGGCCAGGCGCGCCATGAAGGCTTCGAATCCCTCTGGCGTCTCGGTGGGTTGAAATGCGGCCAGTGACGGGAGGACGGTCTGCGGGCCCTCTATCTGATCGACGACCTTGAGTCGATCGACACGCTGACTGCGCTGCTCGAGCTCGATCTCGCAGATAACCCGGAGGATGTCGAGGGTGATGCGGTCCTCCGCCGGCAGGCTCGATGAGGCGGCCTCCGAGGCCTCGATCGCGGCAACTTCGGCCAGGGTCTCGCTCATGAGCGTTTGAGCCCGCTGCCGTCCTTCGGGCCCCGGGTCGTCCAGCCGATCCCTCCCCTTCTCGTATCCGAGCACGGTGGCCATGACCGGAGACAGATCCAGGAGGCCGTCCCAGAAACGATCCGCCAGCGCGTTCACCGCGTCGGCCGCGTCAACCACGTCGACCACCACACCCTCCAGCAATTCTGCGGCACCGGCCGAAGCTTGGTCGCCCGGCGGCAGCTGTTGACGCTAGGTTAGCGCGAAGGACGGCGCCGCCGCGCCTGCCGATCGCCGATCCGGCGAGGTCGGGCCGGTGCGGCCCCGAGCACGCCGGCGTGCGAACTCGCAGGCGCACTATTGAGGCGGACGCAAGGCGCCCGATTGAAGCGGGCGCGAGGCGTGCACAAATCCCCCGCTCGACCGGCGATCAACCACCGAACAGTGGCAGCTGTCGCCCGGCCGAGTCGGCCGCGGCATCCAGACCAAGGTATGGCTCCAGGTCCGCCAGGGTCGCTTCAGGTCTGGCCGCGAACTCGGCGAGATGGTTCCACTTGAGGAAGTGCCAGTTCCGCTCCTCGATCGCCTTGCGCAGTAGCGGTGAGCGCGCCAGCTTGACCTTCGCCAGCTCGGCCCGTTCCGGCGGAATGACCAGGAAACGAACGACCTTATCGTCGTTCGGATACCTGGCGTGATGGACGAGGACCGGATCCCCCAGCATCGCCGTCCATTCGACCTCGAACAGGAAGGTCGCCCGGCGGCGTACATACCAGGCGCAGTCGACTCTGTCGAGCTCACCCTCTGGAGCCCACGCGATCAGCGGCAGGTGAACCTCGCGCTCAGCGTCGTCGAGCCAGGCACCGAGCGGTCGGCCGTCCACTCGCCGGGCCTGGAGACGCCGGCCGATCCAGACGCGCATGCCGAGGCGATGGCCGACGTCGGCGAGCATGGCCACGACGCGGTCGTGATCGAGGGTCCGGGCCTCGAGCCGCTCGAAGCCGGCTACGGCGTCCGGCGTGCTCGTGGGCGCGACGTAGCTGGCCAGGCAAGCCTCGATCAGGGCGCCGTCGGGCGCGTCATGGTCCTTGAACAGGGCCGCAGTCCGGTCGAAAGCCGCCCGCTCCGTGAGATGTCCAGCCGAGGAGAGCAGTGAGAATACCGCCCATTCCACCCTGTCGGCGAGAGGCGCCGAGGCGACGCCCCGGTCCTCGTCGGAGGCGAGCCAGTACAGCTCGGGCTCGATCTGGCGGATACGGCGGTGGTTGGGGCGGTTGAGCTCGCCGCGGACAATGGCGATCAGCCGCTCCACGGGAGCGAGTGACGACTCCTCGTCCTCACCGGCCGCTCGTGCCCGGCCGGCCGACCGGGCACGAGCGGGGCCGGCGGCCCGTCCGCCGGCCCCGCCAGGCGAGCCGGGTGGGGCTGCGACGCCGAAGGGCGCGGCACCGGCAGCAGGCGCTGCCCAGGCGCCAGGCCCGATGCCGTACGACTCGATCCAGGCCGACCAACCTTCGGCGGCCCTCTCCGGTCGCAACTCCCGGGCCAACCTGGCGAGCTGGCCGGATCTGTCGAGGCCTATGAGGATGTCGCCAAGCAGCTGCTTGAACGAAGCCGGCTCGCCGCGGGCCTTCAACAACTCCACGGCCGTCTCGGTGACGGTCGCCGCAGCTACTCCGGCCCGAAATGGGCCTTCGTCCAGCTTCTGCGGCGCCGCGAAGACGCCACGACTGAGAATCGTGCCGGGGTCGCCGGCGCCGCCCGCGACTGGCGGCAGCGGCCGGTTTGCGCGGGTCCGAGGCCCGGGCGACATGACGCCGGTCGATGGAACGTACACGATCATGCCGGGGCTGTCCTCGCCGCCACGATGAAGCCGGGCATCGACGAGGCGGCAGCCAGCCGCCGCGCCTCCGAGAGCGGCGGCGACGAGTGTGATCGGCTCGTCGTCGTCGAGAAGCAGGACGGCGCGGCCGGTCCCGGCCAGCGCCGGAGTGGCGACGACCAGGGTGCGGCCTATGGAGCGGGCCAGATCCATGGCCTCCTCGGCCGAGGTGGGCTTTGTGACCTGCCGGAACAGCGCGTCGTAAGGCAACATCGCAACGGCCGCCGACCCGAAGATCCAGCCGGTGCCGTGGTACGAGGCGGCCAGGCGCTCCAGGGTCCACCTTATCGGGGTCTGCCCCAGCAGGAGGCGCACCCGCGACGCAGAGCCGGAACGCGACATCCGCTCGCCGTGGAGCCCGAGCCGTCGCAGGGAGGCCGGCGTAGTCTCGCCCACAGTGACGTTGGAGGTGCCCTCCTCGAGCGCCGCTACGTCGGGGCCGAGTCGGGCGAAGGCGGCGCGGGGCGTTCCAGCCTCGAGTCGCCCCACGAACGTCTTGACCAGCTTCAGGCCGCCCTCGAATGCCAGCCACGGGTTCAACTCGCGCCACTCGTGGACGGTGGGCGTCTTGAGGACACCGTTCGATATGCGAAGCGGCGCGGGCCGGCCGTGGGAGACGTTCAGGCGGCTTGCGAGGATGACGGCATGCAGCAGCGCGAGCCGAAGTGTCGCGGTGAGGGCTCCCGGACGATCCTCGGCGTCGATCCGGGTGAGGATCGCGTGCAGGCCGAGGAGCTGCCTCGGCGTGTGCAGGTCTATGAGCTGGTCCACCAGCGGATGTGTCGGCCTGGGCGCCGGGAACCGCCGGCGCATAGCCTCGCGGACCTCGCCGCTACCGAGGACGGACTCGGCCAGGCGCACGTCGCCATGCGTCGGATCGGCGGCCCGCAACTCCGCTCCGCCCAGCTGCTCATGGCACTGGGCACAGCGGTACTCGCGGGCGAGGGCTCGGAGCGACTCTTCCGCGCCGAACGATAGGTCCGGCAAGGCTCCGATGGCTACCGAAACGGCGGATGTCCTGGGACGGCTGCGCGCACGCGCCGTGGAGTCGGTGGGGGCGGAGGTCCTGGCACGGCTTCGCGCACGCGCCGTGGATTCCGTTGCGGCGTCAGCCACAGCCCGGCTGGCAATGGGCTTCCACACCATCGACTCGAGGATCACCGGCCGGCCGCAGCGCGGGCAGGTGCTGGCGTAGAGGGCCTCGATTGTCCGGCGGATCGTGGAGCCGGCGAACGGCGCGTTGGCAATGGCGAGGGCCGCGGCATCGATCTGGCGCAGGTCGGGCGGACGGAGCACGACGTCGGCGAGCAGACGGGTCAGAGGCCACGCTTCGAAGTCGGCGGCCCGGCGCTGTTCGGCGATGGCGGCCCGTGCCACCCAGCCGCCGCGGCCATTCAGGTCCAGGACTATTTCGCCCGGTTTGGTCCAGGCCTCGATCGCCGCCACGAACTCGGCCGCGGGCGCAGGCGGGGCCAGCCGGTCGAAAGCGGGCAGGGACGGAACGCTCGCGAGCCGTGGCTCAGGATTAGTGGCGGCGCGCCCGACCATGGCCCAATTGTGACAGACGAGCGCGCGGACGGGGCGAGGGCGCTCGCCTCAGCATGGCCGTCGACGCGTCGGTCGGCGGCTTGCTCGCCAGGGCGCTCGCCGGAGCTAAGGTCTACGGCTCCTCGAGTTCGTCGGTCTCCTCTTCGAACGCTTCTTCGCCCGTGACCTCGGCCGGCAGCACCCGATCGAGATCCTCGATCTCCTCGTCTTCCTCGTCGTCCTCCAGCTCCTCCTCCATGAGCTCTTCCTCGCGGAGGAGCGTCCCCTTCGTGTACGGGCGGAGGTCGGAAGATCTGGCCGCCGTTGGGAAGCTGACCTTGCCGTAGTTGCGCGGGTCCTGAAAGATCTCGCGGATGACGATACGGACGTCTCGGTCGCCCAGTGAGGTGATCCCGGCCGAGTACTTGTTGCCGTCGGCGAGCAGCTTGAGCAGGCGAGCGGCAACGCGCGGCTCGACGATACCGATGCGCGTTCCATTTGCCTCGGCGTAGAGGCGGTTGCCTTCGGGGATCAGCTCCACGGAATCGCCGGGGTTCACGTGGGCCAGGGTCCGTGGCGCGGCCAGGTCCGTCAGCATCGCGAAGCCCGTCTTGCCAGTCTCTTCGACGAAAATGGCTACCGGCGCCTTCTCGGCCTTCTCCGCCGCCACGGTCTTCTCGCCGGCCTCGCTCATGAGGGCGCGCAGCCGTTCGATGTTCCTCTCTGCGATCCGGTTGGTCGGATCGAGAGCCAGGGCGACCTGGTAGTGCTCCCGCGCGTCGCCGAGCTCTCCGAGCTCCCAGAGCGCTTTGGCAAGGCGGTTCTCGGCCTCGGCGTCGGCGCCTAGCTCGAGGATCTTGCGGTTGGTCTCGGCTGCCTCAGCCCAGCGACCTTGAACGGCGTGGAGGATCGCCCCTTCTGTCAGCTGGCGCTTGATCCGAACGGTGTTGCCGCCGGTGCCCTTATCGATCTCGGGGAAGGCCAAGGAGATGCGTCCTTTCGTTGACTGCGCCAGACCGGTGCTGGAGCGGCGAGACGACGACAGCCGCCACCTCGCGGAAGGCATACCAATTCTGACGGTATGACCCGTCCGGAAAAAGCTTTCTAGCACCCGGCCGCCCGCCTGTCAACGCGAGGGGCTGGCGACGCGCTGCTCCCGGCCCCCTCTCACCCTTTGCCGGCACGAAAGCAGCCGGGTTCTCATCAGAAGAGCATCGGCAATGGCCTGGCCGCGGTTCGACAGTGCCAGGTCCACGATACGTTGCCCGCCGCCGGTTGGACCTTGTCCAGGGTTGATGCGCTGCGAACGTGGCAGGACTCCCTGGCCCGGCATCGGCGAGACTTCGCCGATGAGTCACTGCCCCATCAGCCCCCAGGCGATCACGGCCAGCGCCGCGATCGTGAGTATTGCCATCTCCTGGAGGAGCCTCATGTTCTGGAAGACCGGCTCCGGCGACTCGCGCAGGCTCGTCACTGCATACGCCACGAGCGTCAGCAGGGCGGGGATGAAGAGCCGAGGCAGAGCCAGCGTTCGCAGGGCCAGCGTGGCGATCGCCACTGGCAGGGCGTACTGGCCGACGGCAACAACTCGAACGATGCGGTCGAAGCGATTCGGCGACGTCAGAAACGCGAGGCGGTATCCCACCAGGCCCGCGATTGCCGCGTTCAGGGCTACCAACTCGGCCAGATGAGTCGTAGTCATCGGTTGGCGGTCGAGCGCGAGGCCGTCGGGCACCAGGCCGCCGGCGGCCACAAAACCGAAGAATGCCAGCCCGAGAGCGGCCGAGCGGACCGCCAGCGGCCGTGGATGCGGCGGCAACTCGGGCGTGTTGACGACTATGGGCTCGGCCACGATCCGGGCGAGACCGAACTCGGCTCGCCGCCTGGGACGCAGACGCACCGACGGCGGCGTACTGACGACCGTCGCCGCGACCCTGTCCGGTTCCGCAACCGGGTTCCCGTTGCCGTCGAGAACCTCGGGCGCCGTCTCCAGCCCGGCCAGCCAGGTCACGCCGGCCCAGCCGGCCAGGAAGACGAGAACGAGCCACGGCATCGGTGAGACGACGCGTCCGGCCCCCGCTATCGAGAGCGCGGCCAGGGCTGGGAGAACCATGGGGACGAGCGGCATTCGCCAGGGCCGCCACTCCCCGACGAGCGGGCACGTACCGACGGCGGCGGCGGCCACGATCAACGCCGTTGCGAGCACCGCCGGAGCCGGGTCCAGCCAGTGGATCAGAACCGCTACCGAGGCCACCACCAGCCCGAGTTCGCGGGCCACGTTGCGTTGCTGCATTCGCGAATGGTACGAAACCGGGTCCATCAGCGGCAGATCAGGAAGCCGGCTCAGCGGGTCCGGACGCCGCCCCGACGCGGCGGGGCTTGCCGGAGGCCCATTCGAGCAGCTCCGCGCGGGAGCGGGCATTAATCACACTATCCGGCGTCAGCCAGGCCCGGCGAGCCATTGCCACCCCCCAGCGCAGATTGTCGAGCTCCTCAACTCGATGAGCATCGGAGTCGATCGTGAAGACGCAGCCGAACTCGGAAGCACGACGCGCTCGGCCGTCGGAAAGGTCCAGGCGTTCGTCGGAGCCGTTGAGCTCGAGGGCGGTACCGGTTCGTGCGGCTTCGGTGAATATCGCGTCCCAGTCCAGGTCGAGATCGTCGCGCGAGCCGATGTAGCGCCCGGCAGGATGGGCGATGACATCCACGTTGGGGCTTCGAATGGCGGCCAGCGTCCGCGCCGTCAGCTGCTCGCGAGACTGCCGGCGGGCTACGTGGACGGAGGCGACGACCAGGTCGTAGCGGCTGAGCATCTCGTCGGGGTAGTCGAGAGTCGCGTCCGCGCGAATCTCGAGTTCGCAGCCATGGAGCAGCCGGAAACCATCGGGTGGCGTCCCGGGCGGAGCGGTTCCCGAGGCTTCTTCGACCTCGAAGCGGCGATTCAGAGACGCCACGATCGCCCGCTGCATCTCGACTCGATCCGGCGAGAGCCCGTGGGCGATCGCCAGGCCGACGGTGTGGTCCGTCAGGACCAGGTACGAATAGCCGCGCCGGCGAGCGCCCTCCGCCATCTGCTCGATCGTGTGCACGCCGTCCGACCAGTCAGAGTGGCTGTGGCAGTCACCCCGCAGGTGGGCCCGCGCAACGAGCGAAGGCAGCGCCCCCGCCAGCCCGGCCTCGACTTCGCCACGATCCTCACGCAACTCGGGCTCGATGAACGGCAGGCTGAGGAACGCGTAAACCTCCGCCTCGGTCGGGAAGGTCCGCAGCTCGGCGGCGTCTCCGGTGAGCGGCTCGCCGTCGTCGCCGAGGCGAAGGAAGCCCTTCTCGGACAGGCTCCAGCCCATGTCCCGAGCCATGCTTCGCAGCCGCACGTTGTGCTCCTTGGACCCGGTGAAGTGGATCAAGTACGTACCGGCCTCACCCGTCGGCATCGTCATCAGGTCCACCTGGGGGCCGCTGCGCAGCCGGGCTGCGGCCTTGTGCGGACCCTTTGCGAGAACCGATTCGACGGAGCTTAGAGTCGTGAAGCGCTCGACCACGTCCGCCGGGCGGTCCGTCTCGGCCAGGAGATCGAGGTCGCCGATGGTCTCGCGGCGTCGCCGGAACGAGCCCGCCGGCTGGACCGACCTCAGCCCGGGTACGTCGGCGAGTTCAGCGAGCAACGTCGCGGCGATCGCCTCAGCCTCGCCGAGGCGCATCCGCTGTCCCCGCGTCTCGAGCGTCGCGATTCCCGCCAGGACGCCCTGCTCGGTCTTCTCGGACATGCCCTTGAGGCGTCGCAGCGAACCGGACTCGGCTGCGCGCCGGAGATCGTCGAGCGTCGCCACGCCCAGTTTCTCGTGAAGCTGCCTCACGGTCCGCGGGCCAACGCCGGGAATCTCCAGCAGCGCCACCAGCCCGGGCGGCACCTCCTCGCGCAGCCGGTCGTAGAAGGTGAGGCGGCCTGTGCGGACCAGCTCCCCTATCTTCGCGGCGATCGCCTCTCCTACGCCCGCAATCCGAGGCGGTCGACCGTCCAGATATGCGCGCGAGACCTCGACCGGTGAGTGGGCGATCGCGTCGGCGGCCCTGTGGTAGGCCACGGTCTTGAAGACGAGCTCGCCTTTGACCTCGAGCATGTCGCCGATCTCGCGGAAGATCCGCGCCAGCTCGTCGTTGGTGAGGATCGGCGGCGTCTCAGGTGCGTCCATCGACTGAATGGTAACGGTGGAAGTCGAAGCGGAGTCTCGGCCATGCCAGGCCGCCGCGGTGCGCGGCCCCTGGGCGCGGCCCCGGGGCGCTGCTCCCTGCGAGGCCTCCGCGCCAGCTACTCCGGCACGACGAAGTTGTGGGCCTCCACGACCCGGTCGCGTCCGGCCCGCTTGGCGGCGTAGAGAGCCCGGTCGGCTCGCTCCACGATCTCGTCGATGTTCTCGCCGGCGTCCTGTCCGGAAGCCACTCCGACCGAGACCGTGATCCGTTCCGTCACGCCCACGTCGAGGAGATCCAGTTCGCGCACCGTCTGGCGGATTCGCTCGCCGATTTCCAGGGCGAGGCCTTGAGCGGGGTTACGGAGCAGGACGACGAACTCTTCGCCACCGAACCGAACGGGAACATCCGCCTCACGCACGGAAACCTGGATCGACCTGGCGATCGCGCGCAAGGCCACGTCTCCAACTTGGTGGCCGTATCGGTCGTTGAGCTTCTTGAAGTGATCGACGTCGATGGACAGGATCGCCACGCGGTCGGTTGCCCGCCGACGGCTGACCAGGAGCCTGCAGTAGTCGTCGAAGTACCGCCGGTTGGGCAGCTGAGTCAACTGGTCGGTTCGGGCCTCCGACTCGGCGGCCTGGTAAGAGTAGACGCGAGCCAGCGCTGCCGACGCTTCCGATGCAGCCCTGAACAGCAGGCGCCCGGCGGCCTCCGGCCAGACTTCGCCCGTTCGGCGCGACAGCACGATAGCGCCGGCGACCGATTGACCGGTCAGCAGCGGCGCGGCCAGCGTGTTGCGAAGTCCGTAGGACTCACCCAATCGAGACGCGATCCGATCCGCCATCTGGCGGGCCCTGGCCTCGTCGTCCAGGGCGCGAGCAGCTTCGAATCGCGGCCCGACGTCTCGCCGAAACGCGGTCGAAGCTTCGTCCACGCCGGCGCCCGACTCGGCCGCACGGTTGCGATCGTCTGGAGCGGGCTGTGGCCGAGCGCGCCCTCGGCCGGTCTCAGTCTGCTCGAGCTGCCGAAGCGGCATGACCGTGTTCGAAGTCGGCGTACCCGGCAGCATCGACATGAAGGTGACGTCCACGACTGTCCCACCGGGCCGCCATCGCGCCACGGCAACGTGGTCCGCCCCGGTCGCCGCCCCCAGCTCGTGAACGATCGCCTCGACAACCGCGTCGGGCGAAACGGAGCGCGACAGGGCCCGCATTATCCGGCCGAAGCTCTCGGCTTCCGAATTGCGTCGCTGCCCCTCGAGACCGGCCGTTTGGGCGTTGATAACTGCCGAGGCAGCCAGGCCCATTACGGCGACAGAGAGGCCAGTTCCGTCAGGTCGCCGTGGGAGAGGAAGAGATCCGCCAGCGCCTTGCCGACGAGGAGCGCCGCCGAGATACCGAGCAGAGCCCAGGTCAGGACGACGCGGGGCGCGGGTCCCTTCTGCTCTTCGGCTCGATTCCTGCGAAGGCGTAGGGCCACGACCGAGGGATCCTCCTTGCAGGGGCCATGAATCGCCTTCCGGCTGGCACCCGCAGGTCACCAGCGACCGAACTGTAGATCGTCGGGAAGGCTCTTCATAGCCGCTCCCCGACCTATCGCTGTCCGCCGCCGCGACTTCGTCGCGTCGCCGGACAGCGACTTTGACCGCTAAGCGGCCAGCGACTTTGTCACCGTTGGCGAAGAGCAGGATAGCGTCGCCACGGATGAGTTGGCGCGGGTCGCGTGACGCTGTGAGCCGAAGGTATG
>Ga0182027_10015535_pt1 | contig 10462 bp, 7 predicted proteins | sample 712E1DmetaG_FD_121300 | JGI IMG/M metagenome (GOLD analysis project Ga0182027, IMG submission 121300) | Permafrost microbial communities from Stordalen Mire, Sweden - 712E1D metaG (Illumina Assembly) | ecosystem: Environmental > Terrestrial > Soil > Wetlands > Permafrost | place: Sweden... | reverse complement strand
TGCAGTGGGCGCCGGCATTATTGGCACCATTATTGGCTGCGCGGTGGGCCGCGGCGCCGGCTGCGCCATCGGCGCTGGCGCCGGTGTTGCCGCGGGCACGGCTGCTTCGGCTGCGTCGCCCGGACCGAGGGCCTGGATTCCCCCGGAGGCGCTGGTCACATTCCATCTCAATACGCCGCTCACGGTGGATCCTGTGAATCAGCAAGAGGCCGCGCGGCTGGCTCAGGGACTGTATCCCGGCGGGCCGAGCCTCTACCGGCGTCAGCCCTACGGACCGCGCTACGGCTACTATTCAGGCTACGCGTATCCTTATCCGCCGATCTACTACCGGCCGTACTACCTGGTCGGCGGAGTGTACTACTGGCGGTAAGCAGGGTGCGAGGGAATCGAATCGACACGGGCATCCTGCGGGCAGGATGCCCGTCGTGCGTTTGGATATGGAGCTTGATCGAGCCCTGGCTGATCGTCGCTGTCGTCTATAATTACAGAGTCGCATCGAGCGAGAATTGCGCGTTCGCAGGCACGCCGACGATGCAGCAGATTCCGCGCTGCCGCCCACCGGTTCAGCTTGCCTGCGCATAGAGAGTTGAAGGTCCAAGTCCATCCATGATTCGTTTCCTGCAAGCAGAGAATCGCATGGTCAAGGCGCTGATCGTGGTCGTCATCGGCGCTGCTTCCGTCACCATGGTGCTCTACCTGATCCCCGGCCTTAGCGGCATGGGCTCATCGTCGCCCGACACGTACGCCGTCATCTATCCGCACTGGTATAGCCGGGTTTTCTCCTCCGGCGACACCATAAGCCAGGCGCGCTTGGAACAGGCCACGGAGAACCGGTTGCGGCAGACCAACCCGCAATACGCCGATAATCCCATGCTCTTGCAGTTTTTCGAGCAGCAGATGGGCCAGCAGCTCGTGCAGCAGCAGGTGCTCCTGCAGGAAGCGCACAAGCTTGGCATCAGCGCCACCGATGAGGACGTGCGTCAGTTCCTGCGGACGGGCCCTACCGGCCAGGTTCTCTACCCCAACGGCAACTACATTGGCTACGATGCCTACCGGCAGTTGGTCGACGACCGGATGCACGAGTCGGTCCCGGATTTTGAAAACGACATCAAGGCCGACATCACCATCCGGCGGCTCCAGGCCCTCATCACCAGCGGAGTTACGGTGAGCGACCAGGAGGTCCGCGATGCCTATCGCAAGCAGAGCATCAAGATCAAGTTCGATTACGCGGTGATCTCGTCTGACGACCTGCGCAAATCCATCAACCCGTCGGACAGCGACCTGGAAGCGTTCTTCAAAAAGAATGCCGCTCGCTATGCCAAGGCGGTGCCAGAGGAGCGCAAGATCACGTACTTTGCGTTTGCCGAGAACCAGGTTCCCGGCGGCGTTCCGCAGCCCAGCCAGCAGGCGATCGAGCAGTACTACAACGATCACCTGAACGACTATTCGTTGCCGGAGCAGGCCCGTTCGCGTCACATTCTCATCAGCGTGCCTGCAGGCGCCGATGCCAAGACCGACGCGGTGGCGAAGGCCAAGGCCGAATTGATTCTCAAACAGTTGAAAGCCAGCGGTAGCTGGACCGACCTGGCCAAACAGTATTCCGACGATCCAGGCAGCAAGGACTCCGGCGGCGAACTCGGTTTTGCGCAGCGAGGCAAGATGGTGCCGGAGTTCGACACGGCCATCTTCACGCAGAAGATTAACGACATTGAGATTGTGAAGAGCAGCTTCGGCTACCACATTATTCAGGTGGAAGAACGGCAGCAGAAGCACACGCAGCCGCTCAGTGAAGTGCAACCCACCATAGTTGCGGCCCTCACGCGCGATGCCTCCGCGCAGGCCCAGGCGAACTTTGCGCAGCAGTTGACGAGTGAGGCGGTCAAGAACGGCCTGGAAAAGACGTCTGCAGCCCATCACCTGGATCTGGTGACCACCCAACCAGTGGAGCGCCAGGGCGTGATTGCCGCGCTTCCCGACAGCGCGCAGATTCTGGCCAAGGCCTTCGGAGCCAAACAGGGTGACCCGCCGCAATCGGCGTCCACGGGCGAGGGCTACGCGATCTTCCAGGTGACGGCCATCGTTCCCGCGCATGCGCCCGCGTTTGCCGACTGGAAGACTCACGTGGTCGAAGACTACCGCGACGAGCAACTGCCCGCGCTACTGAGCCAGAAGACCGCGGATCTGGCCGGCAAGGCGAAAGCGATGAACGATCTGGCCAAGGCCGCCAAGGCTGTGGGCGCGACGGTGAAGACCAGCGACCTGGTGGGCGAAGCCGGGCAGGTGCCTGATTTCGGGGAGGTGGGCCAAGTCGCGCCGCAGCTCTTCGACATGAGTGTGGGCGCGATCAGCGGCCCCATCGATGCCGGCCGCACCGGCGTGGTGGCCAAGATTCTCTTGAAGCAGGAGCCGACCGCCGACGAGATCGCCAAGAATATCGATCAAATGCGGGATGAGTTTCTTGACCAGCGCCGCAATCAGGCTTTTGCCGTTTTCGTAAGCAGCGTGTTTAACGACTACAAGAAACGCAACCTCATCCGCATTAACGCCAAGCAACAGGGCCCGCCGGCGCCGGGCATGTAAGCGGCGGATTGCATCTCATACAAAACGGCCCGCAGCCACCGTGGTTGCGGGCCTTTTGTGTGTGCGCGCAGTGGCCGTCAGCGCAGTCCGCTGGTTGCGATCGGCAGCCCGGTTGCGGGCCAGGCGTCGGGTTGGGCGTCGACGTTCGGGACGACCGATACTAGGGGGAACATCGCAGGCTCGACGGTTACATTCCAGCCATCGACAAAGACGACCGCCTCTATGGGAACGAAGTCTCCCAGGGAAGCTTCAATCGCAACAGTTTTGCTCTCTCCCGGAACCAACGAGATGTAGTTGTCGCTGTAGTAGGCGGGCAGAATCCTTTCGCCCGATCTCTGTCGCAGCTGCAGGTGCGCCATCAGGGCAATCGCCTTGCCATGATTGCTCAGCGTCACTTTCAACCGCTGGTTGTTCTCGCGTTCTGCCTTGGCGGTCAACGTGACCGTGGGCAACTGGTTGAGAGCGGTCAGGTCGTCGGGACGGTCCGGCTGCGCGCGCCAGTAGAAGTTGCTTGAAAGCAGCTGCCCGGCGTTGTCACGCAGTTCCAGTTTGATGAAATGGACAGACGAGACCGTTGCCGGAAAATCGATCGGCCCGAGATTTGTCGCGACGTCGGGCGCGGCCGTCAGTTTTGTCTCGTGTTCGTAGACCTGCGAACCGTCGAGATTGTAGACGGTGATGCGAGCGACAGCATCGGCGACCGGCTCGGGATTGTTGTTGATCACCTGCACCTGGCCGTTCGCCTCGTTGTACTGGATGTGCACCAACTCGGACGCGTGCATCACGGCGAAGTACGACGACATCGGCTCCAGATCGTAGTGGTAGAGCTGCCACACAAAGCTCGGTTGCGCGGGATTGCTCATCCACGTGATGATGGCCGTGGTGGGATGAAAGAGGAGTGCGTTGCGCCCCTCGTACATGGCGCGGAAGGCCTCATAATTCGCCATCTGCGCTTTGCGCACGAAGTCGGCGAGATTGCGGCAGGCGCCGTAGCGCGAGGCGATCTGGCCCAGGTAGAGGTCGCCGTGCTGGTTGCCCTTGGCCAGGTCGTGTTCAGCCCAATCGTCGTCAATCGTCTCCCAATCCTTTTCCGGCATCATGCCGTGAATGGATTCGAGCGTGGGCACCGACACACTGCCCGTCTCGGTCTTGAAGTAATCGTCCTTCACGGTGTAGAACTCGCGCGGCGACCGCCAGTAGTACGGCCCGTGCGAGCGCACGCCCGGGCCATCGGTCGAATTCGGCCAATAGAGTCGTGTGGGATCGAGCTCGGCAAGCGCCTGGCGAAGCGCGGCATCGATCTCCGGCGGCGGGTCGCCTTCGTTGCGCGCACACCACAGGATGATCGACGGATGGTTGCGGTAACGCAGCACCTTGTCGCGCACGTTCGCAATGTACGTTGCAATGTCGGTCGGGTCGGGGCCGTCGTTGGGATTCGGCTGGAAGAACTCGTCCCACACCAGCAGGCCGTACTTGTCGCAAAGCTCGTAGAAATCCTCGCCGGTGCTCTGTCCCACCCAGTTGCGGATCAGGTTCAGATTGGCCAGCTTGTGCAGGCGAATCTCGGTGTCGAGCCGCTGACGCGGAATGCGCTTCATCGCCTCGTCGAGTCCCCAGTCGCCGCCGCGGATGAAAATCAGCACGCCGTTTACTGAGATGGTCAGCGTGTCAGTGCCGGGAACCGAGTAGCTGATCTTGCGGACGCCAAAGTCGACGTCCTGTGCGTCAGAAATCGCAAGACCGGTCCTGAACTCAAGGCGGAGCCGGTAAAGATTCTGATCTCCGTAGCCGTTGGGCCACCAAAGCCGCGGATGCTCCATGTGCAGCGCGGGCGTATTCTTCGCGTCGAAAGAAACTTGCTGTGAGCTGTGCGGCGCGAGCGTAACCTGGCGCCTGAAGACAATGTTTTCGATGGTTCCGCGCACCACGCCGACGATAGGCTTGCCGGTTACGTTCTCGACGGTCGCTTGCACAGCCACGTCGGCAGAATCGGTTTTGGGCAACGGCAAATCGGTCGTGACGAGCGGATCCTTCAGCACCACCGGCCCCGTCGTGGAGAGGAAAACCTTTTGCCAGATGCCTGTGTCGCGGTCGCGCACGGCGTCAAGCCAGTCCCAGCCGATGGTCGAGAGAAACGCCGGGCCGTCAATGGCGGTGATTCCGCCGTTTTGTCCCACGCCATTGCGCAGCGTGTGCTCGTGGGGAACGCCGGGATGCGGCTGCGGCGTCACCAGCACGGCCACCACCGCCCGCTGGCCCGGCTTCACCTGCGCGGTGATGTCGAAGATGCCGCGGAGGAAAGCGCCGCGAATGGTGCCTGCCTGCGCACCGTTCACCCACACCTCTGCGGAGTAGTTGATGCCGTCAAAGTTCAGCCAGACGCGGCGATTCAAGTACGCTCTCGGCACCCATACAACGGTCCTGTACCAATACGACGTTTGCACCAGGCTCTCGGGAATGGTCTCGGGGCGTTCGTTCTCTCCATACAGCGGCTCGGGATAGACATGATCGTTGACGAGAGTGGTGAGCACGGTGCCGGGAACCGTGGCCGCGTACCATCCGCTCGTGTCGAAGCCCGCTGACGAGACCTTCGCGCCAGCCTGCGGGACTTTGGCCACATCCTGCAATTGCCAGCCCGAGGCGATGGTCACGGGTTGCGGAGCGGCGGGAGCGGCGGGGGCGGCGGGAGCCGCCGAGGCGGCTCGAGGCGCCACAACAGCCAGCATCGAGATCAGGGCAAGAGTGCAAATGGTAGCTCGGCGACGGCGGATCTTCAACGGAGGACTCCCTCATCTTTTGAGTTGAGAAAATTGTTTTCGGGGGACACGAATAATAGTGTCTCAGAAACCATGGATCACTGCCGGTCCCCCTTTCCATCGATAATAAGAGCAACATGGAATTTCAGCGTTCCTCCGGAGTCTTGCTACACGTGAGCTCATTGCCTTCGTATGGAGGCATCGGTGACCTGGGCCCCGCCGCGCACGAGTTTGTCAATTTCCTGGCCCGCGCCAAACAGCATGTCTGGCAGGTTCTGCCGCTTTGCCCCACGGGATACGGCAACTCACCCTACGCAGGCTCGTCGGCCTTTGCAGGAAATCCAGCGCTCATCAGCCTCGAGTTCCTCGCCGACTGGGGCTGGATCGAAGGCGAGCGCATCGCCGGGCTGGCAGGCCGCTCCGGCGCAGTCGATTTTGACGAGGTTGAGGCGCGGAAACTGCCGCTGCTCCACGAGGCCGCGGGCAATTTTCTCGATCGCGGCCTGGACGACGATGCGCTCGGCGAGCAGTGGACCGATTTCGAGGAGTTCTGCCGCGAGGAGGCCGCCTGGCTCAACGATTATGCGCTCTACGCCGTGCTGCGCCGCGAGTTCAAAACGGGCGCGTGGACCGAGTGGCCCGAGCCGCTGCGCCGCCGCGATCCGCGGGCGCTGGCGCGGGCCGAAGCGGATCACGGCCGTGCGGTGGCCATCGAGAGGGTCCTGCAATTCGCATTTGCTCGGCAATGGGATCTTCTCCAAAAGGCTGCGGCGCGCAGCGCAATCCGCATCCTCGGCGACGTGGCCATCTTCGTCAACATGGACTCGGCCGACGTGTGGGTTCATCCCGAAATCTTCGAGCTCGACGAGGATCTCAAGCCCATTCGCATTGCCGGCGTGCCGCCCGACTACTTTTCACCCACTGGCCAGCGCTGGGGCAATCCGCTCTATCGCTGGGACGTGCTGGCCGCGTGCGGACCCAACAAACCGAGTTTCGCCTGGTGGATCGACCGCATCCGCCGCGCGGTCGAGCTCTACGACATCGTGCGCCTCGATCACTTCCGCGGATTCGAGGCCTATTGGGCGATTCCCGCCGCTGAGAAAACCGCCGTCAAAGGCAAGTGGATCAAAGCGCCGGGGTTCGCATTGTTTCGCGCCCTCGAAGCGGCTCTTGGGGCCCTGCCGCTTGTGGCCGAAGACCTGGGCGTGATCACTCCCGAGGTCGACGCACTGCGCTTGGAGCTGGGAATGCCGGGCATGAAGGTGCTGCAATTCGGATTCAGCAACAAGGGCGCGCACACGCACCTGCCGCACCGATTCGCACCCGGCACCGTAGCCTACACCGGTACGCATGATAACGACACGACACAAGGCTGGTGGAACTCCGCGAGCAAGATGGAGCGCGAAGCCGTCGAAGCTCTCGTCGGTCCGGTCGCCAATCGTCCCGCCTGGCCGCTGATCCGGGCCGCTCAGGCGAGCGTGGCTGAAATGGCAATCGTTCCCGCGCAGGATCTGCTGGAGGTGGGTTCCGAGGCGCGCATGAACACGCCTGCTGTACCCGCCGGCAATTGGAGCTGGCGCGCACCCGAAGGCTGGTGGACCGAGGAACTGGCTCAGCGGCTCGCCACGCTGGCCGAGGTCACCGACCGGGACAACGATCCGCTAGGCAAGCCGACAGAAAAATCACCCGCTTAGACAACGGCTACCGGTAGGATGAATCGTCGAACCGGCTCATGTCGATCTTGTCGTCGAGCACGCCCAGAGTGACGACGGCGAAAGTAAAGACCGTGGTGTCCGGCTCAAGATGGCCGCCGAAGGCCTTGTCCCCGTTCGCCAGAGTGATGTGCGGGTGCACGCGCCCGTTGATCACCATGCCGCTCATGCCGATGATGTCCGCGGGCGCCGTGGAGTTCTTGACGAACAGATCCCTCGACGGCAGGTCGCGGTTCGCAACCTGGTGCACCTGGTAGCCGCGCACCGATCCGAAGGCGGAGAGAATCACCGCGTTCTTGATCTTCTCCTGCGCGATCATCTTCTCGAGCCCGGCAAGCAAATCGGCGCCGAACTTGAAGCGAAGGACGACGATCCGCTCCAGATGCCCGCTGACGACAAACACGTCAGGCACCTGGTCGCTGTTGGGCTTAAGGTCAATCGCCGGATTGCTCGCGGCGTGGCTAACCTCGCGGCGTGTCTCCTGCGCCGGCAGCGCGAGGCACGAAGCCAGCAGTGCAACAACGAAGAGTCTTTTCATCCGGATTCTCCCTGGCCGCGAGCACCGGCCACCCCGCATGGCGAGGTTCGCCATTCATCGAGGGAACGTACGCCCCCGCTGCAAACTACTGATCCCTGACCCCTGATCTCTGCTCTCAGAACGGAATGTCATCGTCAGAGATTTCAGCCGACTGCGCGAGGTCGTCCTGCCCGGCGGGTGGGCGCTGGTCCTCGTTTACCGCGGCATTCGAAGAGCTCGACGAACGGCTGTATCCGCCCGGCGAATCGTCGCGCGCCGAGAGCAGCGAGAGATCGTTGACGATGATCTCGGTGCGATATCGCTTGGCCTTGGTGTCCTTGTCTTCCCAACTGCGGGTCTGAATCTTGCCTTCGATAAACAGCTTGGAGCCTTTCTTCACATAGTCGCGGACGATTTCCGCGGTGCGCTTGAAGGCGACCAGAGTGTGCCACTCGGTGCGGTCCTGCCAGTTGCCTTGCGCGTCCTGAAAACGGTCGCTTGTGGCGAGGGTAAAGTTGGCGACCATGTTGCCGCTGGCGCTGGAACGAATCTCTGGGTCCTTGCCGACGTTGCCTAAAAGGAAGACTTTGTTTACGCTCTTTGCCATCTTCGTGCTCTCCTGTCCCATGCCGGCTTGGCGAGCTTGCCACCAAACCGGGTTGTCATTCAAGAAATCGCTTCGGCTCTCACATGTCGATGCGCAGCCGCTGCCGGTGTACTGGCAAAATCTTAATATACCCCTGCATTTGGCATCCTGGCCGGCCGCAGTTCACGCCATCCTCTGAAGCGTGTCCCCGGCGTTCGCTACGCGTACGGCGGGCGCGTCCTAGCTCATCCGCCCCAGCTCGCGGAACTGATGCGCGACGGCCTCTAAAAATGTCTCCACGCTCGCATCCGCCGGGATGGTGAGGCCTGACTTGCCCGAGAGAGCCGAGGCAATGCGCCCCGCGAGCGCTGCTCGCGTGGCCAGATCCATGTCGAGGCGGCGCGCAAAGAAGCCCTCCAGCACTTCGAGGTCGGTGGCGGAGAGTTTGGCCAGCGCAGGCGCCGGCAACACGACGCGCAGGTGAGGCGGAGGGATGGGCGACTCCGTGGCCACGGCTGGCGCGGTAAAAGTGCGCGTGCCGCTCTCTCCCCAGTTCGGCGAATCCACCTCGCGGTCGCGGACAACAAGCGTTCCAGCAACCAGGTCGCCCAGCCGTTGATGCCGCTGGGTCAAAAACATTGACACAATGCCTACGGCATAAAAGCCCGGCAGATAGTCGATGAAGCGGACCAGGTTGCGGGCCAGCGATTCCACAAAGCTGATGCCGCGTCCGGACTGATGGATGACGCGAATTTTGGCCACTCGCTTGCCCGGAGTGCGCCCGTTGCCGAAGGCTTCAAACAGCGCGAAGTATCCCCACTGCATGAGGAAAACAATGAGGAAAAAGATGCCGAGGGCCCAGTTGGCCGAAACTCCGCCGAAGAAATGCAGCGCGGGGAGGAGGATTGCGGCCACCAGGCCGAGAACAAGCAACGCCGCGCCCCAGATCAGATAGTCGACCAGGATGGCGATAAAGCGGCTGCCGATTCCGGCCAGCGGCATCTCAATCGCCACCAGCTCCGGCGTCTCGATGTTAAGCTGATCTCGAATCGGCTCCATGGCGATCATTCTCTCCAATCGGTGGCTCGCGAAGCGCCGCCCCTACTGGGACCGTCTGGCTGTGCTGCTGGGCCAGGCAGGCGCCGGCGGAGTGCGGCAACTCTCTCGCGCCGAGCTGCGCGAAGCCGCTCTGCTCTACCGGCAGGCGGCCGGCGACCTTTCCACGCTGCGCCAGGACTCCACTGCCCGCGTTCACGCGGAGCACGTCAACCAGTTATTGGCTCGCGCCCACCATATCATCTATTCCAGCCGGCTCAAAGGCTTCCTGAAAATCTTCTATTTTCTGCGCGACGAGTACCCGGCCCTGGTCCAGCGGCAGATCCACTATGTATTGCTGTCGCTTGTTGTCCTGGTGAGCGGGGCGCTGCTGGGCTCGGTGCTCACCGTGGCGCGCCCTCAATTCATGCGCCACATGCTGGGGCCGGCCATGGTCGAAACCATCGAACGCCACGAGATGTGGACGCACTCGCTGGTGTCTGTCGCGCCGGCAGCCTCGAGCGCGATCATGACCAACAACATCAGCGTCTGCTTTATCGCCTTTGCAGGAGGCATCGTCTTCGGCCTGGGGCCCCTGTGGTCCATGTTCTTCAATGGCATGTTGCTGGGCGTCATCGGCGTGGCTTGCCAGCAGCACGGCATGTCGCTCGACCTGTGGAGCTTCGTTGCGCCGCACGGCTCGCTCGAGCTGCCTTCGATCATCCTTGCCGGAGCGTCGGGGCTGCGCCTCGGGCGCGGCGTGCTGTTTCCGGGCATCTACCGCCGCCGCGACTCCATCGCCCTGGCTGGCGCTGAGGCCACGCGTCTCGTCTCGGGTGTCATCCCACTGCTCGTCATCGCCGGCACGCTCGAAGGATTCTTTTCGCCCTCCGGCGCGCCCGTCTGGCTCAAATTCACCGTCGGCGGATTGCTGTTCACGCTGCTGATGGTGTGGCTGTTCCGGCCGGTGACGGCGGGCGCTGACACGCGGAGTGAAATGGAGCCATCCCACTGACGCTGTCATCCTGAGGACCCTGAGAGCAGCGAAGGGGATGAATGATCTGCGGTTGCTTCAGAAAAACCTCGCTGCGGCCCAAATTCCAATGACTTCCGGATCGCCGGAGCTCGGCCGATAACTTCGGACCAGCCGCGCCGCCGCCTTCTCCAATGCGCTGTCATCCTGAGGACCCTGAGAGCAGCGAAGAGGACGAAGGATCTGCGGTTGCTTCAGAAAAACCTCGCTGCGGCCCAAATTCCAATGACTTCCGGATCGCCG
>Ga0182027_10015534_pt1 | contig 10462 bp, 9 predicted proteins | sample 712E1DmetaG_FD_121300 | JGI IMG/M metagenome (GOLD analysis project Ga0182027, IMG submission 121300) | Permafrost microbial communities from Stordalen Mire, Sweden - 712E1D metaG (Illumina Assembly) | ecosystem: Environmental > Terrestrial > Soil > Wetlands > Permafrost | place: Sweden... | reverse complement strand
CTGACGGCTTTATATTGCGGCGTCAGATATATTCGTTCGCTGAAGGCTCATTCAGTACATTTTTCCTTAACGGCATACATCAGCTCGTTGAGCTGAGTACCTAAAGGAAAATATTTCGGCTTACGAGCCTCAATATGGCGCTGCGGCGTCACATTCTGTCAGGAGCAGTCATACCCATCAGGTGCAGTGTTTTCGCCAGCACTATTTTACTTGCCATCACCAGCTTGATACGGGCTTCGGTCAGCGCTTCATCTTCCGTCACCACACGGCAATCTTTGTAGAAACCATGGAAGGTGGTGGCCAGTTCCTGCGCATAATAGGCGAGATGATGCGGTTCCGAAGAGATCGTCGCCATCTCAATCAGTTCCGGGAAATTCATCAGTTTCCTGATTAATGTTAATTCGGGCTCAGTGGTCAGCAGGCCGGTATCGCCATCTGCGAAATTGATATGTTTCTCTTCTACCAGGCGCATAATGCTGGCGATGCGGGCATGAGCGTACTGGACGTAATAAACAGGGTTTTCCTGAGATTGTTTCTTAGCCAGCTCAAGGTCAAAATCCATCTGGCTGCTGGCACTGCGTGCCAGGAAGAAGAACCGGCAGGCATCCACGCCCACTTCTTCCATAACTTCTTCCAGCGTAATCAGGTCGCCGGTGCGTTTGGAAACACGCACCAGTTCGCCGCCGCGCTTAAGAGTTACCAGCTGGTGGATGATTATCTGGAGGCGTTCCGGGTCGATTCCCAGGGCCGCCACAACGGCCTTCATTCTCTGCACATGTCCCTGATGGTCGGCGCCCCAGATATCGATAACTCTATCGAATTTCCTTTCAATGAACTTGTTATAGTGGTAGGCAATATCCGTGGCGAAATAAGTGGGTATACCGTTCGTACGCACTACCACATTGTCTTTATCTTCACCCAGATTGGTGGAAACAAACCATTTGGCGCCCTCTTTGTCTGCGAGATAGCCGCCCTTATTCAATAATCCCATGACCTTATCGTACTGGCCGTTTTCATAAAGGCTTTGTTCGCGGAACCAGACATCGAATTCCACGCGCAACTGCTTAAGGTCAACCTTGATTTTATTTTGAACTTTACCGATACCGATGTCGCCCAGTTGTTTCAGAGCTTCAGTCTCAGTCATTTTCTGGAATTTATCCCCATATTCGGCGATGACATTTTTCGCCAGGTCAATCATATAATTGCCCATATAGCCGTTTTCGGGAACCTCGGCTTTCACGCCGAGACCTTGCAGGTAGCGGGCATACAAGGAACGCCGGAAGATTTCCATCTGGTTGCCGGCATCGTTAAAATAGTATTCTCTTTCGACTTTATAACCGCTGGCGGAAAGAATATTAACTAAGGTGCTTCCCAGTATCGCGCCGCGGCCATGACCCACATGCAGCGGGCCGGTAGGGTTGATGCTGACGAATTCAACCTGAACCTTCTTTCCCTGTCCCAGATTATTATTGCCGAATGATTCGCCGTCTTTGAGAATATGGTCAACCTGGCGATTCAGCCAGTTGTTTTTCAGAGTGAGGTTAATAAAACCGGGCGGCGCTACCACGGCGCTCTCGATTTCTTCGGTAGAGGGCAGCAAAGCCACCAGTTCTTTAGCGATGGCCATCGGATTAGCCCGGGTAATTCTGGCCAGCTTGAGCGGGAAATTAGAAGCATAATCACCATGCTGCATATTTTGCGGACGCTCGATGGTGATTTCCGGCAGCGTCACAGAAGGCAATTTACCTTCTTTTTGGGCTTTCTCAGCTGCTTGGGTCAGTAAATTTATTAGTCTTTCTCTTAACATTTTCGTGTACCTGTTTGAATCATCAATAGACTTTGATTATAACATAATATTTGGTATTGAAGCTAATTCAAGGGGACATTGGGGAGATTCAATAATCAATAATAAAACTGCAAACTGAAAGCTGATAGCTGTCTGCTGAAGACTAATTACCCAAAGCTTGACAAAATTATGTTATAACTATTATAGTAATAATATAACAGTCGCGGGGTGTATAATGTGGATTTCCATTGATGAACATGACAGCCGCCCGATTTATCTGCAAATTATTTATCAGATCAAACAACAGATACGGCAGGGTACCTTAAAGCCGGGGGACGAACTGCCTTCCGTCAGGGAATTGGCACACATACTCGGCATTAATATGCATACCACACGCAGCGCTTATCTTAAACTGCAGGAACAAAAAGTAATCAGTTTACGTCCGGGGCGCAGGGCGGTGATTAATCGGCTTACGCCTTCCGGCGATAAACAGATTCAAGAAAATTTGAAAATACACTTGCAAGAACTGATAACCGACGCATTACTATCGGGGCTTTCCGTGAATAATATCCGTCAGATTGTTGACCGCGAATTAGAACAGATTTAATGACAAAAGAAAGGTAAAAGGGAAAAATGAAGATTAAATTGATTAATCCGTTGTGGACGCATTTACCGTCGCTGGCTGCTCTGGTTTTGCTGATCATTCGCCTGATCACAACTAATATTCCATCCGGGAAAGTGGCAATCCACTTTGATTCGAAGGGTTTACCTAACGGCTATGGTTCGGCCTGGTTCAGTTTCGGGTTGGCCATTAGCCTTTCGTTATTATTTATCGGTATTTCAATTGTTTTAAGTGAGGTTTGGGCCAAGTAAGAAAAGAATAAAACCTTCAACTGGTTATCATTTTTTGACAACATTACTGTTCCATTTCTGTTAAGCGTGAGTTTGGGGTATTTGGAATACCTGAAGACAAACGCTATGACATTTGTATTTCCTGTGCCGAATATGTTACTGATAACCGGCGGGGCTGCTGCAATGAGTATTTTGCTGGAATTACTGCGGCCTTATAAAACAAACCCGCGGTTGATTGCTGCCGTCGATACCACTACGAAGGAAAAGGAAGTCGAGCAGAGATTAATAAAGGGTGAAAATTTTATTTACTGGCAGTCTCAAAATCCTGTGTACTTTTCTATTATCTTTACGGTGGTTCCCGTTATTTTTCTGCTAATCGCAGTTTACATGTGGACTCAGATGCCGTGGTTATCAATTGAATTTTTTGTCATCGGTCTGGCGATGATGATTTTTTATGGTGGAATGCGGGCAGTGGCCAATCGCGAATATGTCACCGTACGGTTTGGGATTTTCGGGATGAGAGTTTTACGTATTCCGATAGCTGATATCAAGGAAGTAAATGTACATGAATTTTCGGCTTTACGGGATTTCGGCGGTATGGGGATACGTTTCAATGGGCAAATGAAAGCCTATTTTTTACGCGGTTCGCGGGGAGTGAAAATCACGACTCTCAACGAAAAACAGTATCTGATAGGTTCTGACCATCCTGAAGAGTTGAATGCCGTGATGAAAGCATTATTGAGCGTGAAAACGAATATTCAGATAAAATAGTAATTCTATAGTTCGATATTTGCTGCGATGCACAGTATTTCTGATGCCCCGTAAGTTCGCGCTTTGAAAAGGAGATTAATATGAAGTTAAACTATTGGATTATTGCCGCGCTGGTCATCGTTTTCGCCACGTTTGCGGTCGGCGGTGCGTTGTATTCGCAGTTGCCGTCCACTGTGGCTACTCACTGGAATGGAGCGGGTGAGGTCAACGGCACTATGCCCAAATTCTGGGGAGTGTTCTTTCTCCCGCTCCTGATATTCGGTGTGACGGGACTGTTGCTGGCTATTCCCAATATTGACCCACTAAAATCGAATATTCAGAAGTTTAAGAATTACTACTATGGATTTGTCATCGTTTTCCTTTTGTATTTCTTTTATATTTATGTGCTTTCCTTGTACTGGAATCTTCATTCGCACTTTGATATGACGCGGATGCTGATGCCGGCTATGGGCGCGTTATTCGTGAGCATAGGTTTTCTGATGCTCAAAGCGAAGCGGAATTTCTTTATCGGCATCCGCACACCTTGGACGCTCAGCAGCGATGAAGTGTGGGACCGCACGCACAAACTCGGCGGAAAGTTATTTATTGCCGTCGGTATTATTACGGCTGTCCTGACCGTACTGACTTTTGACACCGCGATGTGGGTGATGGTCGGATTGATACTGGCGGTGGCTTTGTTCACGACCGTCTATTCCTATATCATCTTCCACAAACTGGAAAAAGAAGGAAAGGTTACTCTAGCTTATCCCTATCTAAAAAAATAACAGCAACGCTAAAATTGCAGCGGCAAGGCAAAACCCACTCTTCGTTCTCACAGATATATAAATAAATCTTCCGAAATGTCTTTCCCGATTTGATCGGGAATCCCAAAAAACAATATCGGTTAGATAATAAAGACCTATTAAGTTACATTGCATCTTCTTTCACGTTCTGTGGAATAGCAATTATAAATCAACCCTTACAACGATGGTTTTCTCCCATTCTAAGCGGCTGATAATTGTTTCCCATCCGGATCCCGATTTTCATCGGGATGGGAGTGTAGAGGGTATTCTATTTGGATTTATAAATTTGCAATTTGTTTGGTTTTTAGAATTTGGTATTTATCGCGTCAGCTTAATTCCTCTATTTCGGTTGTCCAGACACGCGCCAGTTCTTTAACGAGGAGAGCGTGCTCAGGATTTTTCAGATGTTTGTCTTCGGTAAATAATCTTTCCGCTTCTTTGCGGGCCATTTCCAGCAATGCCACATCGGAGAGTTTAGCCATGCGTAAATCAGGCAGGCCGCTCTGTCTGGTGCCGAAGAATTCACCGGGGCCGCGCAGCCTCAGGTCTTCTTCCGCCAGCCGGAAACCATTATGCACTGTTTCAATAATGGATAACCGTTCCGTTCCCACATCAGAAGGATGCTCAGAAAGCAGAATGCAATAGCTTTGTGCCGGGCCTCTGCCGACACGACCCCGGAACTGGTGTAGTTGCGAGAGGCCAAATCTATCGGCGCTTTCCACCATCATCACGGTGGCATTGGGGACATCGATGCCGACTTCAATCACCGGTGTGGAAACCAGAATATCCAGTTCTTTATCATGGAATTGCTGCATTGCTTTTTCTTTGTCTTTAGAAGCCATTTTACCGTGTAAAAGCCCAACCTTGAGTGCGGGGAATACATTTTGAGATAAATATTCGTATTCGGCGACAGCTGCTCTGGCTTGAATAGTTTCCGATTCTTCGATGAGCGGACAGATGATAAATGCCTGATGGCTTTCCGCGACCTGTTTGCGGATGAAATTATAGGCGCGTTCCCGTTCATTCGATTGCAGCCACTTGGTTTTAATCATCTGCCTGCCCGGCGGCAGTTCATCGATTACCGAAAGGTCGAGGTCCCCGTAGATGGTCAAAGCCAAAGTGCGGGGAATAGGGGTGGCTGTCATTGCCAGCACATGGGGATTAGTCCCTTTCTGACGCAGCGTAGAGCGCTGAGCCACCCCGAAGCGGTGCTGTTCATCCACCACCACAAAACCCAGATGTTGGAATTCAACTTCTTTCTGGATAATGGCATGGGTGCCGATAATAATATCAATTCCATTATTGGCGATACGTTTTTGCAGTTCTCTTTTGGTTTTAGCTACGGTCGCCCCGATTAACAGCGCAATTGTCAGAGGTTTCGGCAAGATACCGGAATAGGTGTATAAATGGTCGGCCTCTGTCTCCAGATGTCCAACGGCCGAGAGAAGTTTATGAATCGTGGCAAAGTGCTGTTCCGCCAGTATTTCCGTGGGCGCCATGAGCGCGGTCTGATAACCATCGGCGACAGCCATTAGAAGGGCGGCAGTCGCAACTACAGTCTTACCGCTGCCTACTTCTCCTTGCAGCAAGCGGGACATAGCCTGCTGCTTCCGTATATCCCCCAATATTTCTTGAAGAACTTTTTGCTGAGCCTGAGTTAGTTTGAATGGCAATGATTGCAAGAAACTCTCCAATAAATTTTGATTAATCCGAATCGGGGTGCCCGGCTGGCTTTCCTGCCAGTCCCGTTTTTTCATCAGCACCCCTAACTGCAATAAGAAAAGTTCATCAAAAGCCAAACGTACTCTGGCTTTATCCTGTAAATCAACGCTGTCGGGATAGTGCGCCTGCGCAATTGCCCGTGGCAAATCGATCAGTTGACAGTGTTCTTTAATGTCATGCGGCAAGAAACCCGGAACTTGCCTTGCCCATAGGTCGACGACGCCCTTTATCATTTTCCGGACCTGGCGCTGATGAAGGCCTTCGGTCAGGGGATAAACGGGTACCAGCCTGCCGGTATGAATCAGGTCGCCCTCTTCCATGGGTTCCCATTCCGGCGATTCAAAAACAAACCGCCCATTGAACAGTTTGACCCTGCCGCTAATCACAATTTTCATATTGGGAACGAGTGTTTTCGCTAAATAGGGATTATTGAACCACATCGCGCGGACATTACCGGTCTCATCACCGACGATTACCTCGGTGCTGCGCCGTCCGCCCGGCATCGTGATTTTTGCTTCCCAAACGTTAGCGACAATTGTTTCTTCGTGGCCTTCCTCAAGCTGGGAAACAGTTTTCATTTTACTGTAATCGAGATGGCGGCTGGGGAAAAAGTAGAGCAAGTCGCGGATGGTCTTCACCCCTAGCTTGCCAAATCTCGCGGAAAGGTTGGTGCTGATACCTTTGATAGAGGTGATCGATGCTTCGAGTGATAGACCAGATGTTATTAGTTCTGTTTTGGGTTTTAGTTTAGGTTTTTCTAACTTAACGGTAATTTTTTGTGTAGGGGCCGATTTTTCCGGTTTACCGGATTCCAGCAATGCCGCGAAGTCAAGGATGGTTTTTACCCATATCTGCCGTTGTTGATGGCTTAGCGTGGTATATTTGCTGTCTCGCAGATGTAATTTCTGGAATTTAGCCAGCAGGGAACGGTCGGTGATTTGCGTGACTGTTTTATCTGCCCACTGCCGCAGAAATTTATCCAGACCGCCGATGACTGTGGAATCGGAGTGTCCTTTCTTTTGCTCCAATTCCAGGATTTTCCGCAGAGAATCGATTTCAATAACTGGCATAATGTCGTTGCCTACCGACGGGACGGCAAATTTAATATTGGCAGGTGTATCGATGGTTTCTTCACCGTCGGTTGGGGTGAAGATTTAGTTGAATCAGTTTTCCCGCCGCTATTTTTAATAGCTAACGCCAGCGTACCTGGACCACCATGCACTCCCAAGGCCGGTCCAAGTCGTGCCATGTAAAAGCGATTACTACTAACCAGCGAAACAAGGCGGTCTTTTAAACTGTTTGCTTCGTCGGGTGTTGTGCTATAAACGACCGCTATCTCTTGTACGTTCAACGAACTCTTAGCTAAATCAACCAGTTTATCCAATGCTTTAGCGCGAGTGCGTACGTTACTTACGGGAGAGAATTCTCCGTCGCGCAGAGTGATAACCGGTTTGACATTAAGGATACTGCCGAATAATGCTCTGGCTTTGCCGATGCGACCTCCGAGTGCCAGATATTTCAGGGTGTCAAAAGTCGCAAACAGACGAATGTTTTTCATATCTTCTTTTATTTCATCAATGAGTTTAGCGGGGTTTTCATTATTAAGAGCTGACTTTGCCGCAGACATTACGAGCATCCCCAGTCCCATTGATACCAAATCAGAATCGATAACGGAGATATTGCACTTGTTGGCAAGTATTTTTTTCCCCTGTAGTGCGGAACTATAAGTGCCACTAAGTTTCCCTGAAAGATGAATTGAGATTATTTCATCGGTTTCTTTCGAGAGTTCCTGATAGACTTTGGTAAAATCGGAGGGTGTCGGTTGTGAGGTGGACGGTAGTTTTGGATCATTGACAAGTTTCTCGTAAAGCTCGTCGTAGCTGATATCGATGCCGTCCCGATACGTCTTTTCACCAAAAAGTACGTATTCGGGAACTACCGTAATCCCAAGTTCTTTCACCACTTCAGGAGAAAGGTCGGCGGTGCTATCAGTAACAATTCTTACTGTCACTAATTATTTTCCTTCTGCTTCCAGAACAGCTACAGCAATTGCATTAGGTCCGCCGTAGACTCCCAGAACCGGACTGACAGTGGAACGAAGGATGGGAACCTCGGGATGTGTAAAATGGAAAAGTTTGGTAAGTTCATCCGCACTCTCAATCGAGGTGGTATGTTCAATGATCACAATCTCAATATTCTTGAAACCTGACATGAAATTATTTAAATACGCTATTCCTGCTGCCGGGGAACGAACTCTAGTAACAGGGGACATTTCACCTTCTTTTATGTTCAATATAGGTTTGATGGACAATACGGAACCAAGTAAACCCTGTGCCTTACCGATGCGCCCACCCTTGGCAAGGTATTTCAGTGTGTCAAAATATACCATAAAATGAGACCTTTCTAAAGCCTTGTTGGTGAATTCAACCAATTTATCCAGATTAGCGCCCTTCTGGGCTTCCCTGGCGGCAGCCAGTACGACTAATCCGAGACCGCCGGCGACTGTTTGTGAATCAATCACTTCGACGCGGCATTTCTTGGCTTTCATTAAACTTTTTCCTGCCATTGCCGATTGATATGTACCGCTGAGTCTCGAAGAGAGGATGATCACCAGAATTTCATTGGTGGTTTCTGTAAGTTTATCGTAAGTATTGGCAAAATCTTGAGGTGACGGTTGGGTAGAAGCAGGCCAAATATCCCCGTGTATCAGTCGATGGTAGAATTCGTCAGTGCTGATGGTAACCCGGTCAAGATAAGTTTCGTGTCCAAACAACACTGTCAAAGGTACCAGTGTGATGTCAAGATTACCAATCAAACCACTTGTGAGGTCAGAAAGACTATCGGTTACAATCCTTACTGTCAATTATCCAATCCTCCTTAGTTATTCTACCGATATTATGTAATTGTAGTGGGGTTGACTCCCACGGATTGTCTCCACCTGTAATTTGGGGTATTTATCACGAATTGTCACGGCTGTTTTTTCTGCTTCAGCGAGTGGAGTATCGGCGCCGTAATAAAGGGTCAAAATTTCATTTTCTTCCAGATTAAGCTTATTCAGTGTATCCATAACGACTTCCGTTGCGTTATTGCCCACTGTGATCAGTTCGTTATCCAGAAGGCTAATGATTTGTTTTTTCTTGATTTTCAGGCCGCCCAGTTGTGTCGAGCGTACGGCCCTGGTGACTTCGATGGTCTTCACGTTCTCTATTGCCTGTTTCATCAGGTTGGTATTAGTTTCCAGATTGGCATCATAATCGAAGGCAAGCAACGCGGCAACTCCCTGGGGAATTGTCTCTGTGGAAATAATCTCAATCTTTTTCTTGGTCAATGGTTTAACTTGCTTGGCAGTGAGGATGATGTTTTTATTATTGGGGAGGAGAATTATCTTATCCGAATGGACTTGTTCAACTGCCAGAAGAATATCTTTAGTACTGGGATTCATTGTTTGTCCGCCATGGACAATGGCTGTAACACCGAGGCTGGTGAAAACTTCTTCAAGACCTTCACCTGCAACGATAGCGATTGTGGCAACGTCAGTCGCGACAGTTCTTTCTTTCTGGGCCGCTACGAAGTCGCGGTGCTGCTCGTCCATATTACGGACGGAGACCTGGTGGATTGTACCCATCCCTGTGGCAAGGTGCACAATATTACCGGGGTCTAACGTGTGAATATGAACTCTAATTGTACTGTCATCCCCGACAACAATGAGAGATTCCCCTTTCTTCAAGAGACGGGTTTTTAATTTGTCAGGCTCGAGATCATCGCCTTTAATCATAAATTCCGTACAATATCCGTAAGGAACTTCATCGGCAGCGATCATTTCCGGCAATCTCAGAGTTAAAGGAATGCTGCTAGTGATGACCTGAGGCTTTTTGAACTGCATCTGTTCGGTTTCACCCTTGAGGTATTGAAGAGCGCCTTCCAGAATGGTATATAGTCCTTGCCCGCCCGCGTCAACGACGCCGGCTTCTTTCAATACCGGGAGGAGTGTAGGGGTATTAGCTACGGATTCTTTGGCGGTACTGACTGTAGTTTCCATCACGGTAATCAAATCTTTACCATTGGAAGCGGATTTCTTCATTGCCGCATTGGATGCATCTTTGATAACAGTTAGAATGGTACCTTCGGTGGGATTACTGAGTCCTTTATAAGCGGTCTTGGCGGCCTTACCGAGTGCTCTAGCCAAATCGGGCCCGGTTATTTCTTCCTTGTCCGCCATATCATCAGCCATACCGCGGAAGATCTGTGAAAGGATAACACCGCTGTTGCCTCTGGCACCCAATAGAGCGCCTTTTGCCAGAGCCTGTGCTACAGCGGAGGCACTGTGGTCGGGTGCGCGATACGCTTCTTCAACGCTGGAGCGCATTGTTAGCAGCATATTAGTGCCGGTGTCGCCGTCCGGTACCGGGAAGACATTCAGGTCGTCAATATCTGGTGCATTCTTCTCCGGCCACGCGGTGGCGGCAGCGAACATTTCTCTTAGTTCCTGTCCTGTGATATAACTTATTTTCTTTGTCATTTGTTCCCTCTCAAATCATTACTCAGGAAT